>Ga0180121_10001046_pt1 | contig 11713 bp, 8 predicted proteins | sample AntDrymUQ5402106_2_FD_129676 | JGI IMG/M metagenome (GOLD analysis project Ga0180121, IMG submission 129676) | Polar desert sand microbial communities from Dry Valleys, Antarctica - metaG UQ540 (21.06) (version 2) (version 2) | ecosystem: Environmental > Terrestrial > Soil > Desert | place...
AGCACGATCACCAGGGCGCCCTTGAGTTCGCCCCGGGCGAAAAAACGGCCCCGCAGCAACGTCCCACCCTGTATTTCCATGTAGCGCGCGTCCGCGCCGAAGATGGCCAGCCCGCCGGTCTGCTCACCCTGATACTCCATCCGCTGAAACAGCTGCACCCACATGGCGCTATAGCCGATCTCGGGAATCTGTCTGATGGCGTCGGCGTCGGTGCTCTGGACTACCGGCCGTATCCGAACCTCGTAGGGCAGTCTGTCGGGGTTCAGCGGCGTCTGGGAGAAGAACCGGACCACGTAGAACGCCGTAGGCCCGGCGGTTTCGATGGCATTGAAGATCTGGGTGCGGATGCCCTGGACCATCGACGCGATGGTCATGACGGTGCTGACGCCGATGACCACGCCCAGGATGGTCAGGAACGACCGCAGCTTGTTGGAGCGGATCGAGTCCACCGCGATTGAAACGCCTTCGCCGACGTTGCGGATCACTCGGCCCGCAATGCGGTGATGGGATCCAGGCGGGCGGCTCGGGTGGCAGGGAACACCCCGAACAGGATGCCGGCCCCGGCTCCGAGCGCCAGGGCCACCGCCACCGACCAGAGGGTCACCTTGGCCGGGAGAGGCGTGAGGTTCGAGACCGCTGCCGCCAAAGCCCACCCCCCTAAAACCCCCTGCAGTCCACCGATGGTGGTCAGGACCACGGCCTCGATGAGAAACTGGCGTCGGATGTCGGCCCGGGTGGCGCCGAGAGACTTGCGAATGCCGATCTCCCGGGTGCGCTCGTTGACGGTCATCAACATGATGTTCATGATCACGATGCCGCCCACCACGATACCGATGCAGACCACGGCGGGGATAGCGGTGAAAAGGAGCCGGGTGAGCTGCCTCCAGAACGCCACCAGCGCGTCCGCCTTGTCCACCGCAAAGTCGTCGGGCTCCCCGGGGCGCAGCCGATGAGCGATGCGCATCGCTTCCTGGGCCCGGGACATGGCCGCGGGAATGGCGTCAGGAGCCGACATCTTCACGGACACGACGGTGGTTTTCCGCCGGCCATACCACGATTCAAAGGTACTGAATGGAAGCAGGACGAAGCCGTCGAACGACTGGCCCAGCATCCGCCCTTTGCGCGCGATGATCCCTTTGACGAGCACTTCATTCCCGGCAATGCGGATCTTGCGTCCCACGCCGCTCTCCGGCACGTCGAAGAGCTTGTCGGCCACGTCGTAGCCGATCACCGCCACCGGCCGGCGCTCCCGCACGTCCGGCTCCCCCAGCGGGCTGCCCGCAGCGAACTGATAGTCCTGCACGATCTGGTAGGGCGGGGTAACGCCGAAGATCAGCACCGTGCCCACGGTCCGGTTGCGGTACTGGACGTCGCTGACAGGCGTGGGCCACCCCGACTGGAGCGACACGGCCTTCGCCTCGGGCAACGCACGGCGCACGGCTGCCGCGTCGTCCGCAGAGATCAGGGGACGCTTGTTGATCTGCCTGACCTGTGCGTCATCCAGCAGGCCAACGGAGATGGGAGACCGGCGGACCTGGAAGGCATTGGTGCCGATCATGGCGCCGGTCAGGTTTTCCTTGACGTACGCGTTCATGCCCTGGATCACGGCAACGACCACGACCAGGAATCCCACGGACACGATGATGCCGAGCAGGGTGAAAAACGACCGCAGCTTGCTGTGCCAGATGGTCTGGAGGGCGAGGCGGAGCGCTTCTGTGAGGGGCATGTCGGAAAGGTAAAAGCGTTCTTCTTCTACTCGTACCTCAACGCCTCCACTGGATCCAGCCTCGACGCCTTGCTCGCCGGGTAGATACCGAAGAGCACCCCGGTGAGGATCGACGCGATCACCGCCGCCACCACCGACAGCAGGGGAACGGTGGCGGGAATCGGACTCAGTGATCGGATGGCGAAGGCGATCAGCGCCCCGGCCGCGATACCCACCAGACAGCCGACCAGCGTCAGCGTGGCCGCCTCGACCAGGAACTGGAACATGATCTCGCGCCGGGTGGCGCCGAGCGCCTTGCGCACGCCGATCTCGCGGGTGCGCTCGGTGACCGAGATCATCATGATCGCCACGACGCCGACACCGCCGACCATGAGTCCCACGCTGGACAGGGCGATCATTACCACGAAGAACGCGGCGGTGATCTTGTTGAAGGTGTCGAGGATCCGGTCCTGGCCTACGATGGCGAAGTTGTCGGCCTGGCCGGGACGGAGTCCCCGTCTGCTCCGAAGGGCCGTCGTGACCTGGTCTTGCGCTTCCTGCACCGTGGCCGTCTCCGTCGGCAAAACCGCGATATCCAGCCAGTCCTTCCAGTACTGCGTCGCTTTCGTGAAGGTGGTGTGCGGGATGGCCAGCCGTGGCTCACTGGCGTTGCTGAAGAGCGATGCCGCCTCGGCGTGCATCCCGACCACCTGAAACGGCTGCCCGGAGATCTTGATCCGCTTGCCGACCGGGTCACGGCCCGGAAACAGCGACTCGGCCAGCTTGTCGTTGATCACCACGACCCTGGCGCCGGCCGCGTACTCCATGGGGGTAAAATTGCGTCCTGCCAGAATGTCGCCGCCGTTTACCAGGTTCCAGCTGGGACTCATCCCGGCAATGTCGACGCTCTTGAGCTCGACACCCTCGAAGCTCACCGCCCCATTGGTGTATTCGCTGATGTTGACATCACGGACGGCGGGAAGGGTGCGAATGAGCTCGGCGTCCTGCACCGTCAGGGGCGGCATCCGGCGCCAGGGCGACATCTCGTCCGAGCCGTCGGAGACCTCCAGCCCGCCGGAGAAGTAGCGATAGACGAAGAAGGTCTTGGGGCCGGCGGACTCGAGGATTCCGGTGATGCTGCGGTTGATTCCGGTAATCGCCGACGCCATGGCGATCACCACCGTGACGCCGATGGCCACGCCGAGGATGGTGAGTGCGGCGCGCACCCTGTTGGCCCGGATCGAATCGAGGGCAATGGCCGCCCCCTCGAGCATCCGGGTAACCGCGCTGCCTCTCCGTGGACGAATCATTCTGCGCGCAGCGCGACGATCGGGTCGAGTCGCGAGGCCCGGCTGGCCGGGTAGACGCCTGCGGCGATCCCTACGCACACACCCAGCAACACCCCAACTACAATCGACCAGGGCGCCACCGCCGCCGGAAGCGGCGTCAGAGCCTTGACCACAAAGGCCAGGACCAGCCCAAAGCCGATGCCGAGTGCCGCACCAACAGCGGAAAGGGTGGCCGACTCCACCACGAACTGCGCCAGGATGTCACGCCGGCGCGCCCCGAGCGCTTTGCGGATGCCGATCTCGCGGGTGCGCTCGCTGACCGCCATGAGCATGATGTTCATGATGACGATGCCGCCCACCACGAGCGAGATGGCCACCAGCCCGGGCAGGGCGAGGAACAGCACCTGGGAAATTTTCTGCCAGGTGCCGAGCGCACCCTCCGCGGTTTGAAACGCAAAGTCGCTTTCCTGGTCCGGCTTGAGCTGCCGGCGGCTGCGCATGAGCGCCTCGGTTTGCCCCATGGCACGCTGCATCTCGATCGGATCGCCGGTTTGCACGATCAGCGCGTCCAGGATGTTGATGGGGCAGATCAGTCTCCGGCCCGGAGCGCTGAACGGCATGATGGCGAACTTGTCGAGGGAAATTCCGAACAGATTTCCTTGCCTGGCCACCACACCGATGATGCGGTAGGGAAGGCCACCGATCACGATCCTCTTGTCGAGCGGATCGATTCCCTTGAGGAGCTTGTCGGCCAGCTCCTGTCCGACGACCACAACCGGCTGAGCTGTGCGTACCTCCTGCGCTGTGAACGCTCGTCCCGCTTCGATCTGATAGTTCCTGATCTTGAAGTACGTCTCTTCGGTGCCCACCAGGTTGATGTCCCGGGCCACCATCCCGCGGTACGACGCCGACACCCGGTCCTCGCAGAACTTGGCAAAGGTGGCGGGGCTCTGGAGACGTTCACGCACGTAGTCAGCATCGTCATAGCTGATCCGTGGGCGGCGTCGCCACGCCAGCCAGACATCATCGGAGACGTTGCCGGTTACGATACTGGGTCGTTGCCGCAGCTCGAAGGTATTGGCTCCCACCAGGGTATTGGCGAACTGCTCCACCATGTAGCGGTTCATCCCCTGCACGATGGACACCACGGCTATGAGGAACGTCACCCCGATGAGTACGCCGACCAGGGAGAAGAAGCTTTTGAGCTTCTGTGCGCGGATGGTCGTGAGGGCCATCCGGACCGCTTCCAGCAGCCTCATCAGGACGCCGTCGCGTCTCGCGTCTTCGTGGTATCCGCCTGGCGCACCTTGGCGCCATCCTTCAAGTCTCTGATTGCCTGGTAGGTGCCGGCCACAATGGTCTCGCCTGCGCGCACCCCATCGAGAATCTCGAAGTAGTCGTCCCCCGCGACCCCCACCTTGACCGGACGGAAGGTGGCGAGCCCTTCACGGACCACGAACACACCCTCGGCTTCTCGCTTGGTGAACCGCTCCCGCAAGGTGTCTACCGCCGGCCCTGGCTGGGCCTCGTTGGGCACCTTCTCATGGTCCCGAACCGTGAGCGCAATGATAGGAACGCTCAGCGCGTTGTTCCGGGTGTCGGTGACGATGCGGGCGGTGCAGCTCAGGTCCGGCCGGATATCAGACGGCGGATTCTTGAGCGTGATCTCGACGTCGAAGTCCACCGCCCGGTCGTTCGAGCCGGAGGCTGTCTGGGTGGGAGTCAGCTTGGCGCTTTGGCTCACTTTAGTGACCCGTCCCGAGAAGGTGGTGTCGGGATAGGCATCAATGTTCACCTCCACCGAGTCGCGCACCTTGAGCCGCACCACGTCGGTCTCGTCCACCTGGACCTTGGCCAGGATGACCGACAGATCCGCGATGGTCATCAGCAGGCCGGTTTCGCGGGAGAAGGTGCCGGGAACCGCTACCTCTCCCTGCTCCACCGCCAGGCGAACCACCCGTCCTGAGATCGGAGCGGTGAGCCGAGTCTTGGCCAGGTTGTCTTTCGCCTCCAGCAGCCCGGCACGGGCCTGCTCCAGCTGCGCCTTGCTGGATTGGTAGTTCGCCTCGGCCACCTCCAACGCCGTCTGGGCCTGCTCGGCGGTTTCGGGCGCAATCAGGTTGTCGCCCAGCTCGGTGAGCTGTTTGGCGCGGTTCCACGCCCGCTGCGCCTGGTCCCGGCTGGCCCGGGTCTGAAGCAGGATGGCCTGAGTCGAGGAGACCACACCCTGTGCCCGCGCCGCCGCGGCCTGGTACTGGGCCGGGTCGATCTGGAGCAGGAACTGACCCCGCTTCACCGGGTCGCCCTCGCGGACGGCGATCTCAATAATGCGCCCTGTGATGTCCGCGCTGATGTCCACCGAGGTCTTGGCCTCGATCTTCCCGCTGGCGGTTACCGCGCTGACGAGGTCGCGGCGGCTGACCTGTTCCAGACGCACCTCGGTTCCCGCGTTCTTCTTCTGGTTGAGCCGGAACGCCACCGCGCCGGCGGCAACCAGAGCCACGATCAACACCACCAGCCCCACCTTCATCCTGCGCGACATGTCGGTTCCTTGTTAGCGGAGTGGGCGGCCCACCGCGGCCTCGAGGGCAGCGATGGTTTTGTGGTAATCGTAGACCGCATTCACGTAGTCACCTTCAGCCCGTTGCACCGCGTTCTGCGCGTCCGAGACTTCGAGCGCGGTTCCCGCCCCGAGGCGATATCGGTCCTGCGCCAATCGAAGCTGGTCCTGCGCTGCGTTACGGCTGGTGCCCTGCACGGCAATGGCCTGATACGCGGTTTGAAGCGCCAGGTAGCGCGAATGCACGTCGGTGCGCACCTGAAGCCGCCGCGCCCGGCCCTCTTCTTCCGCGTCATTTTCCTGGGCCCGCGCCTGGGACAGCCGGAGCGAGCGGCTGAACCCGGTAAAAATCGGCAGCGAGATGGTGAGATTGGCTGCGAACGGTTGGCCGGTAAACGAAAAGGGAAACACCGAGTTCCGGCTCCGAATGTCCTGCGCCACCGGATCGAGCAGCGCCCCGCCGCCGTCCAGCAGCCCGGCATTCGCGAAGCAGTTGGCGGTTTGCCCGCCGAGCGAGAGCCCGGTGCGCACCGCATTGTCGAATTGGCAGTCGGCCGCTCTCGCCTGTGCATCCGCGAAGGACTGTCCCAGGAGCACGTTCTGATCGGTAAACTGCTGAGTGAATCCGCTCCAGCCGGCGCGAAGCGAGAGCGAGGGGAGATAGTCGGTCTTCGCCGCGCGCACGTCCACGCCCGCAGCGTGCTCGCGGGCGCGGAGCGAACGAAGCGCGGGGTTCTGCCGCTCCGAGAGCGCGAGCAGGCTATCGAGCTTAAAGCCAGGGGCGGTGACGGGGAAGGTGTCTGACAGCACGATCTGCTGGATCGGTACCGGCGGCTCGATCCCCATCCGGCGAAGCAGATCCAGCTTGGCCTCGTTTTCGGTCTGTACAGCGCGCAGAAGCGCGACGTCCGACGTTCCCTTGATGACCTCGGCCTGGCGTACATCCAGCAGGGTTGCCTGGCCCACCTTGTGCCGGGCCGTTGCGAGCGCCAGAAAATCCTCGTTGCGCAGCACCTGCTGGCGCGCGACCGCCACCTGCGCCCGCGCCTGGAGCGTGGTCAGGTACTGGGTGGAAATTTCCGCGGTGAGGCCGACTCCGGCGGCGCCAATATCCTCGTTGGTGGCCCGCTGGAGCGCTCGCTGTTGCGCCGGGGCCTGGAGTGATCGTCCGCTGAGCTGCCACTGCAGACCCAGGCTGTAGCCCGAGGTGAGAAATGCTGAGGTGGGGAGGGTAAAGCCACCGCCAAAGTTCGACTGCCCCGAGCCGGTGTACCCGAAGTCGCTGGACGCCACCACGGATGGGAGCAGGCTGCCGTAGGCGTTACGCACGCCCCATCGTGCGGGGGCCGCGTCGTTCAGCGCTTGCCGGTAGGCCGGACTGTTGGCCCGCGCCTGTTGCAGCGCTTCAGCCAGCGAGAGGCTGACCGACCGGAGTGAGACGGAAACCGAACTCGAATCCTGCGCCGTTGCGCTGGACGGAAGCGCCAAGGCGAGGATCAGCGGAGCGGACCAGCGAATCATGGAGAGGCCCTCTGTGATGAGACGTGCCGGGGCCCAATACGCGGGCCTGGCCGCAGAGGTTTCAACCTGCGACAAAGCACATCTACCATTTTTGTCGTCAACGAGTTGTGAAGAAGGGTTGCGCTCCGACGAATCCCTGTCAGTCCTGCGCGCGCGTCACCAGAATGCCAGAGCCGGGAAACTCGAGGCGCTGAAGGCGACCCTTGGTGTCGGTGGCCAAGGTGCCGTTGATGTCGCCGCTCAAGGTCACGCGGGTAGCGCCAGTACCCCCGCCGGCCTCCCGGCGCGCGACGAAGGACACTCGTCGACTGGTTCGCGGAAACACCCCGGTCAGGAATTTGCCGGCGGGTGTGGCGAGATCGGCAACTGACGTATACAGCGAATACACCGCCTCGTCGAGCAACACAACATCCGGGCCGCCGGGCAGCTCGCGGCCGGCCTCTGAGCCTTTCGCGACCGTGCGCACGATCAGACGGGCCCCGGATCCGGCGGCGAGGATGACGGTAGTTCCGTTGGGGCCCTCGACATCGAGCTGGAACTTGGCCAGGGCAAATTCGGGCGTACGCTCGAGTGTTGCGGCCACCTTGAGCATCGGATTCGTTGCGGGATAGCGGGATACGGCTGTGAGGGTAGAGCCGGGTGCGCCCCTCCCTCGTCCCTGCTTGAGGGTGAACTCTTCCTGACCGGTTTCCCGGCCTTCCTGGGTCACCACCAGTTTGGTTTCGAGCGACTCTTGCGCCGATGCTTGGACGATTGGCAGTAGGAAGAGCAGAACCGCGGCAATCCGCATGGCGACTCCCGTTGCGTCAGGATGGGATCAGACAGCGGCCGACCCGTTCGAGGATAAATGTATACAGGGTCTCGCCTTTCTGGGGGGACGCGAGACTGGGATATCCCACCGACCCGGGAGACCCGGCGGGGAGCCGCCGGCTTTGCCCCGGCCGGTAGCGCGCGAGCATGGCGGGGGTCAGGTCGAAATCCCGAGCCAGCTCCATGTGGACCAGGTGGGGCGCCAGGTAGAGCATCAGCGAAGTGTCCAGCTCGCCGCCTTGAATCGGTGCCGCGCGCTCCAGCAGCGACCCGAAGTCAAGGCCAAAAATGTCGACCACCTGTACGCTGGCCTGATCGGTTCGAATGGTGCTCAGCGCCTCGAGGTGTGCCTCACTGGACTGTGCCGTCAGGATAACGAACTCCCGAACTCCTGCCCCCTCTTCCCAGGACTCGAAAGTTCATTCATCACACGGTGAAGCGTTCGCCGCCTCAGGGTGGCTCCTCCGGGGAAGGGCCGCACCGCCGCGTGCACGCCGTACTCGACCGTCGGCGCCCGGGTCACCCCGTGGGCAGCCGACAAATCGTCGGCCAAGCGTTCTACAATTATGGTATCGCAGCCCAGCGGCAGATGCGGCCCGTGCAGCTCGGTCGTGCCCACCGGTACGATGAGGGTCGGCCTCACCCGGAGGCGCTCGCCGACCGCGACGGGAGTCATTTCCTTCAAACGCCAGGGGCGCTGCTCTTGAGTCATCGCGCGCGATCGTGGGTTGTGGTCGTGTTGGCGGCCATAGCTGCCGTGGCTGAATGGCTTCGCCACCCTGCGCCCGTATGGGTGTGGATGGCGTGGGCCTGTGTTATCGCCGCGGCCGCGGTGCTGTATCCCATGACGGGCTGGCGGCGTCGTGCCCTGGTCGAAACCTTGGCCGGGCTGTCACTGGCCCTCACCATCACTCAGCGGCAGCTCACCGCTATCGAGACCCGGTGGCCCCGGGAACGCGAACACCGCGTAACGGCGGCGTCGGAGCGGCTGGGCGGAGAGCTCCGCTCGGTGCTCCACCGGGCGGAGAGAGTGGCGGAGGCAGCCGCCAACACCCCGCCCGACGATCGTGCCGCCGCCCTCCAGGTGCTGGAGCGGCTGGTGCCGGCCGGCGGACCCGAAATGAGCGCTGTGGTCTTCGACGAGCGGGGCGGCCCCTGGGCATGGGCCGGGCGACATAGGCTGCCACCCCGCCGTGACGGTGACTCGATCGCCTCCCGAGCCAGTGGATATTACGTGGTGCTCGAGGCACGGCGCCACTCACGCGAAGGCCGCGCCGCCGTGGCCACGGTGCTCGTCTGGGCCCACCCCGCCGTTCCCGACCGTGGCCGGAGCCTGGCTGAGCTGTTCCGGGGGCGAACCGAAGTCGGGCTCGCGGTCTATCCGCCAGGGGAAGGGCCTGAGAGCCCCGACGTCTTCGACTACGAGGAGCCGACCACCGCGGGGCCGCGGCTGCTCTTCAGCGTCCAGCCGATTCCGCCTGAACAAGGCACCGCCAAGGAGCTCGCCTTCGAGCGCGGCAGCCGAGTGGTGGTCCTGCTCGCATTGCTGGCCCTGGCTGTGGCGCTCAGCCTCGCGGGCAAGCCGGTCGAGCGCTTCCTGCTGCTTCCGCTGCTGCTTTGGCTGGCGGTACGAGCGCCCGCCGGCTCGGCGCTCGGTCTCCAGCCGCTTTTCTCACCGGCGACGTTCTTCCGTCCACTGCTGGGCCCGTTGTCGGCATCGGCGGGCGTGCTGGCGCTGGCGGGAGTACTGCTTTCGATGGCCGGGGTTTGGTTCTGGCGCCGGCGGCTTCGCCGGACCTGGTACGGCGTGCTGGTTGGAATCGCGTTGTTGCTCGCCTCACCCTACCTCATCAACAGCCTCGGACGGGGGATCACGCCGCCGGCGCAGGGCGTCTCCATTGGCCTCTGGCTCCTGTGGCAGCTGACGCTGCTCGTCTCCGTATCCGCGCTCATCGTTCCGGCGGCGGCACTCTTCCGCGGCAACGGCCCCGAGAGTCAAACCCAGTGGCGGATCGTCGCTGGGGTCGCCATCGCCTTTGCCGCGGCAATTATCGGAGTGCTGGTGTGGACGCCGCGCGGAGGTGGATGGCCCGGCTGGTACACGTTCCTGTGGACGCCCGCGCTCCTGTTGGTGACCCTCCCGGCCAGCCGGTGGGCCACCATCGCGGTGGTGGCGCTGGTGGCGGGAAGCTCAGCGGCGCTCGTAACCTGGGGTGCCGAGATGTCGGGCCGCCTGCAGGTGGCACAGCGCGACATTGCCCGCCTGGGAACGGAGCCCGATCCACTGGCGCTGCCGCTGCTCGAACGTTTCGGCGAGCAGGTGCGGCGTTTGCCTGCACCGGCCAGTGCGTCTGAGATGTATGCGCTGTGGCACGGCTCTGCGCTGGGCAACCAGCGATACCCGGCGCATCTGGGGCTCTGGTCTTCGACCGGCGCGTTACAGGATGAGCTGACGCTCGACTCGCTGGATCTCCCGCCTTCCCTTCTCTCGACCATCGTCAGCAACCTTCCGCCGGCTGACAGTCTGCGCGTCGTGCCGCTGGCTCGCATTCCGGGCGTCCACTATGTCCTGGTTGTCCGCACCCGGGCGGACCAGGTCATGACGGCGTCCGTAGGGCCGCGCTCGGAGCTGATTCTGCCCGGGCGAGTTGGCCGGCTGCTCGACCCGGATCGCCGCAGCGCGCCGCTGTACACACTGGCGCTGACCCCTCCCGCAGCCGGCTTGGAGGCGGAACGCCGCGCCTCCCGGTGGCGGCGAGAGGGCTGGACCCTCCGCAGCGAACAACCCATGGTCATGGCTGGGGGCAGCCGCACCGTTCACGCCGCCATCGACCTTCGCGGGCCGCTACCGCTGTTCGTCCGCGGCGTTCTGGTCGTGCTATTGGATGCCGCCATGTTGGCAGCGCTGTGGTTCGTGGCGGAGCTCGCCGCGGGAGCGAGGCACCGCCGGCCCCGGTGGCGCAGCCTTTCCCGCTCCTTCCGGGTGAGGCTTGCGGTGACACTGGGCGCCTTTTTCATCCTGCCCGCCGTTGGGTTCACCGCTTGGAGCTTCTATCGTCTGGCCGACGAGGCCGGACGGAGCCGTGACCTCATCATCGCCGGCACCCTGCGAGATGCCGTGCTCACCTCGGGCGGGCTCCTCGCCCGCGGTACGCCCACGCCGGAGCGAATTCGCGAGCTGAGCCGCCGCATCGATGCCGACCTCGCGCTCTACCAGGGTGGCACCCTGGCCGGCACCAGCACGCCGGTATTGGAGGATCTCGGGGTCGTGGGCCAGCTGATGGATCCGCGGGCGTTCCGCGCTTTGGCACTCGAGGGACGTTTTGAGGTTACCGGCGAAGGTTTGCTGCCGCAGCTGGCCGAACGGGTCGGTTATCGGGTAGTACAGCCCGGCCAGCCGTCCGATCTCGCGGTGCTCGCTACGCCGCAGCTGGCGGACGACTCCTCCCTGGCAGTACGCCAGCTGGATCTGGCGTTGGTGTTGTTGCTCGCCACCCTGGCGGGCGCGGCGGCCGCGCTGGCGGGCGCGCAGATCGCTTCCCGCGCTCTGTCGCGCCCGGTGGCCGAGCTCCGCCGCTCTGCGCTGGCGCTGGGGAAGGGTCATCCCATGCCGGTCCACTCGGGGCGGCCGCTGCTGGAATTCGAGCCGGTGTTTGGCGCGTTCAAGCGCATGGCGGCCGACATCCGGTCGAGCCAAGCAGCGCTGGAAGAGGCCCGGCGGCGGACCGCCGCGGTGCTTGCCACCGTCGCCACCGGGGTCGTCGGCGTCGATCCCGAAGCCCGGGTGCTCATTGCCAACCGGCAGGCGGTGGATCTACTCGGCACCCA
>Ga0180121_10001047_pt1 | contig 11707 bp, 12 predicted proteins | sample AntDrymUQ5402106_2_FD_129676 | JGI IMG/M metagenome (GOLD analysis project Ga0180121, IMG submission 129676) | Polar desert sand microbial communities from Dry Valleys, Antarctica - metaG UQ540 (21.06) (version 2) (version 2) | ecosystem: Environmental > Terrestrial > Soil > Desert | place...
CAGTGGATCGCGGGGGCCTAGCCGATCGCTTCCACGATCGCCGCGCAGAAGTCGTCGGAGCGTCCGGTCGAACCCTTGACCACGCCGAGGAACTCGAGGAACTCGTCGTCGGAGGGATCGGCCGGGGTGCCGCCGTGGTCGATCAGGATCTCGAAGCGGACCTGGCCCGGGTCCCGGGCGATCGCCTTGCCGGTCGCGTCGTAGACGACCGCGTTGCCGGTCGCCAGAACGAGGATGGTGAGGGTGCCGTCGCCGTTGTCGGTGACCCGGTGGTCCTTGGACAGGACCGTGCTTGCGATGGTGACGAACCCGTCGGTCGCGACGTTCGTCATCACCTCGCTGACCTTCACGTGCTCCTGGAAGAAGGCAAGCTGATCCGGGCCGCGCGTCTTTACCAGGAAACGCCCGTCGACCGTGACCTGGTGCCGGATCGTGAAGCCGGAGACGCCACAGAAGTTGCGATCCCGATGGGTGTCCTCGTCGTGGAACGTGCCCTTCTCGAGCACCTTGGCCGACGCGGGTCCCGCGAACGACATTGAGGCAGCGGTGGCCAGCACGGCCATGACAGCAGCGGTTCGTCTCATCCTGTGACCCTCTGGCGCGGGTGACGGACTGTCCATAGCCCGTTCGGGCGGTGCGACTCCCTCGGCCGGGCCATACCACCCAAGGGTTGGACCGGTGACGCTCTCCCCGGCCGATCCAGAAGTAGAGATAGCTCGACGAGGATTCTACGCTGACCGGCGCACTCGGCTACGCAATGTGGATGGACGACCCGCAGCACATAGGCGCTTTGTGTTACACAACACGCCGGAGGCGGCGACCATGCCAACTTCAGCTGAGACCGCGCCACCCTGCCCCGACTGGTGCACGCTGGAGCCGCACGACGGGGACGGCCACGAGCACGACGGGCGACAGTCCCGCTGCCACGACGGCGGTTTCTGGCCGGAGGTGCCGGCTTGTGCCGGCTACCGGTCCCGCTCAAGTGGCCATCGGCGCGCGAGAGACGATGGGCCAGGGGCGTCGAGGCTGTGATGGTCCACCTGGGAGGCGCCTGGTGCGCAGTTTGACGGCAGCCGAGGCGGGCGACCGCGCTCTGCCACGCGCTCGATCGGAGCGAGAGCCAGGGCGGCGCTGCCCGGCTCGTAAGCTCGCTCCCTCTTGAACTTTGGCCGGCGAGATGACCGAAGTACTGAGTGAGTTCCGTCCGCCCGAGGTACGGAACACCGATTGGGGACCTGCTGGACTGGTCATCAACTGCAACTTCCTCGCCCGCGGATGTGTTGTTCGTGACCACTCCGCGCAGCACCCCGGACACGCCGGGGCGCTCGCACGGCTGTGCTGGTTGACCAGGTCCATGCAGTACGCCGATACTCAGGATCGACAAGCGGGAAGGTCCCATGAACGCGCGTACTTACGCCAAGGTCGTTGGCGTAGTCATCGTTCTCATCGGCATCGGTGGTCTGGCGCTGGGCGAGAAGTCCCTCCTGGGCGTCTTGAACATCGACATCGCCGAGGACATCGTGCACCTCGTCAGCGGTGGCCTGATGGCCTTCGTCGGCTTCCGCGGATCCGACAGCGCCGTCCGGTCGGTGGTTGGCGGACTGGGCGTCGTCTACCTGTTGGTCGGCGTGCTCGGTTTCATCGTGCCCGACCTGTTCGGGCTGCTCCCTCACGAGTACGAAACCGTGCTTGACAACCTCATCCACCTGACGCTCGGGGTGCTCGGCATCGCGATCGGATTCTTCGTAGGCGACCGAGCGGTCGACCGCGCACCACGCTAGTCAAGCAACGGAGTCGCCATGAAGGCGGGGTTGCGGACTCAGCCGTGTTGACGCAGGTGCTTTCGCGGGCGTTGTGATGCTGCAGTTCTACGACAGCGTCGGGCTGCTCAAGACGGCGCCTGACTCGGTTCCTCGGACACGGCGGGTGTGGTGATCATGCTTGGGGCGGATGAGCCGGCCGATAGGCCGGATCCTGTCCGGCCGTCTCGCGACGGCCGTGGCGACCATCCATCTCGGGAGCACCGTCGCCGGTGCCCTCGTGCGGCCCACCCGCGGACTCGGGCGAGCAGCCCTCGAACGTCCGCGCAGCCGGGTAACGAACTAACGCGACCCGGCCTCCTGGCCTTGCTCCAGGTGGGGTTTACCTAGCCGTCCCGGTCACCCGGGGCGCTGGTGGTCTCTTACACCACCCTTTCACCCTTGCCCGCACCGTCGGGGCCGAAGCCCCGCCGGCCGTTGGCGGTCTTCTTTCTGTGGCACTGTCCCGCGGGTTGCCCCGGGTGGGCGCTACCCACCACCCCGCTCTGTGGAGTCCGGACCTTCCTCGACGCGACACCCGAGAGCGCACGCCGCGGTCGCCTGGCCGGCTCATCCGCGTTCTCAGGGTACCGCTACGAGGGGTCGTACGAGAACATGCGCAGCACCGAGACGCCGTCCGGCCACCACTGGGTGGTGCTCACCGACGCCGGCGCGAGCTGCATGCGGTGCAGCACCTGCGGCGGCGCGTCCAGGGCCTGTTGGACCAGCGCCTTGATCGGTGTCGTGTGGCTGACGACGAGCACCGTACGACCGGCGTGCTCGGCCAGCAGCGAAGCGAGCGCGCGCGCGGCGCGGTCCGCCACGGCGTTGTTGGACTCCCCGCCGGGCGGTTCCAGGCTGGGGTCGCGCAGCCAGCGGTGCAGCAGATCGGGCCACCGGTCTTCCACCTCGCGGTACGTACGTCCGTCCCAGTCGCCGAAGGCCGCCTCGGCGAGGTCGGCCACCTCGGTGACCGGCAGACCCAGCGACGAGGCGACGATGTCAGCCGTCTCCCGACAGCGCCGTAGCGGAGAGCTGACCACCGCGTCGACGCCGCCGATACCGGTGAGCCAGCGCCCGACCCGGTCCACCTGCGCCCGGCCACGGTCGTTGAGCCCCGGGTCTGAGCCGCCCGTGCCACAGAACAGCCTGGCCTCGGTGTTGTCGGTGACGCCGTGGCGGAGCAGCAGCACGGTGGTTGGCGTCACCTTCTCCCGGTCCCGCCACCCGACCAGCGGGTCGCCCTTCGACCCCTCCTCCAGGGACCCGGCATCCGCTGCGGCGGGTGCGCCGTCGAGCGCAACGTTGAGCAGCCGGTCCGCGGCAGCGTTCTGCTCCCGCGGCACCCAGGTCCACACCGTTCCCGGCGGAGCGGCCCGCCTCGCCTGCAGCGCCAGCGGCTTGAGCGAAGCGTGCTTGACCCGCCACCGCCCGGCCATCTGTTCGATGACCAGCTTGGAGTCCAGCCGCACCTCAACCTCGGCGCCCGGTGCGTGCTCGGCAGCCAGCGCAAGACCCGCGATCAGCCCGCGGTACTCGGCGACGTTGTTGCTCGCGGTTCCGATGGTCTCGGCCGCCTCGGCCAGCACCTGCCCGGTCTCCGGGTCGCGCAGCAGCGCACCGTACGCCGCCGGGCCGGGGTTGCCACGGGAGCCGCCGTCGGCCTCGATGACGACCCGGCGCAGCTGCGTACCGGGCAAGGTCACAGCCCGGACTCGGGGGTACGGACCAGCAACCGTTGGCACTCCGGGCAGCGCAGCACCGCGTCGGCGGGCTCGGCTGCCAGCTCGCGCAGGTCGGCGGCGTTGATCTCCAGCCGGCAGCCCTCACACCGCCGCTGCACCAGCGCGGCCGCCCCCACCCCGCCCTGCTTGGCCCGCACCTTCTCGTAGAGCGCGAGCAGGTCGTCCGGTACGTCAGCGGCAGCGCGGCTCCGTTCGGCACCAGCGTCGGCAGCCTGCCGGTCGAGGTCACCCAGGGCGGTGCCGCGGGCAGCCGTCTCGGAGGCGAGCTCCTCGTCGAGCCGGGCGAGGTCGGCCTCGCTCTGCCGCAGGGTCGCCTGCGCCTGCTCGAGCTGCTCCATGATCTCCAGTTCGGCGTCCTCGAGCGTGCCGATCCGCCGCTCCAGGCTCTGGATCTCGTGCTGCAGGCGCTCGAGCTCCTTCGGCGAGCCGACCGCGCCCGCGTCCAGCCGCTCCTGGTCGCGCACCCGGCGGCTCCGCACCTGCGCGACGTCGCGCTCCGCCTTCGCGACCTCGGCGGTCAGGTCGCTGACCTCGGTGCGTTCGAGCGTCGCCCGCGTCGAAACCGCCGCGCGCTCCTCGGTCAGCTTGTCGACCCGCGCCGCCTCCGGCAGCGTGGCACGCACGTGGGCCAACCGGTCGAGCTGGGCGTCGTGGGACTGGACGTCCAGGAGGGCGTGCTGGGCGGCGGGCTCGGCTCTCAGCTCGGTGCTCCTCGGGTGGTCATCGGGTGGTCATAGCCAGGTGGTCCGTCCACGGGTCGGTGACCGTGGTGGACACGCGGACCTCCACCGTAGCCACCTGCTCGGTGTCACCGGTCGGCTCGGCGAGCCCCCCGGTCTCGTTGAGCTCGCGGTCCAGCCTGTCGGCGAGCCGGGGCAGCCAGGTCCACTCCGCGGCCATGTGTGGGACGTCCACCAGCGCCGGCGTGCGCGGGTCGTCGTAGGCGTACTCGCGGAACTCCGAGACCGGGTGGTGCCGCAGGTCGGACGTGACGTAGACGTCCGCACCAGACCCGCGTACCTCGTCGAGCAGGAAATCCCCGGACCCGCCGCAGACCGCCACCCACTCCACCGGCCGGTCGGCCGCACCGGCGACGCGGACCGTGCTCGACGTCGCCGGCAACGCCGCCACAACGCTGCGGGCGAAGTCGCCCAGCGTGGTCGGCTCGCGCAGCCGCCCGACCCGCCCGCTGCCGCGCTCACCCGGCAGGTCGGCGAGCGCGACCAGGTCGAAGGCGGGCTCCTCGTACGGGTGCGCCGCGCGCAACGCCTCGATGACCGCGGTGCGGCGCAGCCGCGGCAAGACAGTCTCGAGCCGGACCTCGGGCACCTGCTCGACCTTGCCCACCTCGCCAACCGACGGTGACGCCCCCGGCAGCGGCCGGAACGACCCGGTGCCGACCAACGTGAACGTGCAGCGGTCGTAGTCGCCGATCGCACCCGCGCCTGCGGCGGTCACTGCGTCGCGTACGGCGTCGGCCGACTCCGGCGGGACGAACACCACCAGCTTGTCCAGCTGCCCGTCGGGGTGCGGCAGGATCGGCCGAAGATGCGTGAGGCCCAGCGTCTGGGCCAGCGCCTCGCTCACGCCGCCGCTGACCGAGTCGGCGTTGGTGTGACAGACGTGCAGGGCGACCCGGTTGCGCACGAGGTCCTGAACCACCCGCCCCTTCGGGGTCGTGGCGGGCACCCCGTGGACCGGCCGCAGCAGCAACGGGTGGTGAACCACCAGCAGGTCGGCCGGCCAGTCAACCGCCTCGTTCACCACCGCGCGGACCGGGTCGACGGCGAGCAGCACCCGACGCACCGGGTCGACCGGGTCGCCGCAGACGGTGCCGACGGCGTCCCACGGCTCCGCCGCCTCGCGGGGGAACCACCGGTCGAGCAGCCCGGTCACCTCGGCGAGGCTCGGCCGCGGCGGTTCTGCGTCCGGCACCGCGCCAGGCTAGTGCCGACGGGCGACAACCTGGGCATGCGGGCTCACCGGTCTAGGTGTAGGAACAGGGGGCGGACCACGCCCCCGGACGGAAAGGACGCGGGACCATGAGCGAGCGGCACCCCAAACCCGAACGCGACCATCGAGCCGAGACCCCAACCGACCAAACCACGGAGCACGAGGCCGACCGCGGCACCGGACACCGAGCCGAGCGGGGGGCCCAGCCGGCGCCAGCAGCCGGACGCGACACCGGTGACACCCGAGGCGACCACTCCCGGGCCAGGGGCTACCGAGACCGCGGCCGCCACGGCCAGGACATGGAGGAGGCCCGGCACGAGCAGTACGGCGGGGCCAACGCCGGCGCCGCGTTCTTCGGCTGGCTGGTCGCGATTGCGCTGTCGATCCTGTTGGTCAGCATCCTCGGCGCGATCGCCACCGCGGTCGGCGAGACGCTGAACGTCAGCCGCACCGACGCCGAGGGCGACGCGCGGGCGTACGGGCTCGGCGCCGGCATCGCGCTGTTCGCCGTGCTGTTCATCGGCTACTTCGCCGGCGGGTACGTCGCGGGCCGGATGTCGAGGTACGACGGCGGCCGCCAGGGGTTCGCCGTGTGGGTGATCGGCCTCGTGATCACGGTCATCGCCGCGGTGATCGGGGTGGTCTTCGGCCGCGAGTACGACGTGATCGAGCGGGTCGACCTGCCGTCGGTCCCGATCCCGGACGACACGCTGACCACCGGCGGCATCATCACGCTGGTCGCGGTGGTGCTCGGAACCGCGCTCGCTGCGGTTGCGGGCGGCAAGGTCGGGCACCGCTACCACACCAAGGTGGACCGCTTCACCGGCTGAGCTACCTGCGAGAGTTGTCACCGCCGTCTGGCGCTATAACGCCGGGAGACGGTGACAACTCGCTGCGGGGCAGCCGCGCCGCCTGAGAGACCCCGCCCTGAGAGGCGGTGTCCCTGAGAGCATGGGCCGGGTGGGCACCGCCGCGCAGCCGACCGGACCGGTCGCGTTCGTGCTCGGCGGCGGGGGTGTGCTGGGCGCGAGCGAGGTCGGCATGCTGCGCGCGCTGGCGGAGACCGGCATCGCGCCCGACCTGGTCTTCGGCACCTCGATCGGGGCGGTCAACGGAGCGGCGGTCGCTACCGGCCCCGGGCTTGACGTCGTCGACCGGCTGACCGAGCTGTGGGGGCGGCTCGCCGACCGGGACGTCTTCGGCGGCGGACTGGTGACCAGGACCGCGACGTTGGTGCGCACCCGCACCCACCTGCACGACCAGCAGCCGTTTCGCGACCTGCTGACCGAGCAGCTCGGTGACCTGCGGATCGAGGACCTCCCGATCCCGTTCCAGTGCGTAGCCGCCAGCATCGAGCGCGCCACCGAGCACTGGTTCACCACCGGCCCGCTGGTCGACGCGGTGCTGGCCAGCAGCGCGGTTCCAGGGCTGCTGGCGCCCGTACGGGTCGGTGACGAGCACTTCCTCGACGGCGGCCTGGTCGCCAGCATCCCGGTCGACCGGGCGGTCGAGCTGGGCGCCCGCACCATCTACGTCTTGCAGGTGGGCCGGATCGAGGCGCCGCTGCACGTGCCCCGGCTGCCCTGGGAGGTGGCGCTGGTCGCCTTCGAGATCGCCCGCCGGCACCGGTTCCAGACCGCGATGGCCACCCTGCCGGACGGCGTCGACGTCCACGTCCTGCCGACCGGGGGCGAGCCGATGCCCTTCACGGACCGGAAGCAGTACCGCTACCGCAACCTCTCGTCGGTCTCGGAGCGCATCGACAACGCGTACGCGGCGAGCCTGGCGCACCTCAACGGCTGGGCGGAGGAGCGCCAATGAGGGTGCCGCCGCGACCCGTACGGCTGGTGCTCGGACCGATCGTCGTCGCGCTGTCGTGGGTGCTGGTCGTGGTCGCGCTGCCGCTGCTCGCGCTGGTGGCGGCGGTGGCGTCGTACTGGCTGCCCGGGCGGCTGCGCGGGCTGCGGCTGCTCGCCTTCGCCCTGGTCGGGCTGAGCCTCGAGCTGTTCGCGATCGCGGCCGGGCTGGTGCTGTGGGTCGGCAGCGGCTTCGGCGCCCGGCTGCACACCGAGCGGTTCCAGCGGATGCACTACGCGGTGCTGCGCTGGGTGCTCGTCGGCGTCGTACGGACGGCGCGGCGGCTGTTCGTGCTCACGCTGGAAACCGACGGGGTGTCCTGGAGCCCGCTCGACGACGGGGTGCCGGGCTCGACCAACGCGATGATCGTGCTCAGCCGGCACGCAGGCCCCGGGGACAGCCTGCTGCTGATGGAGACGCTGATGAACCGGGACCACCTGCGCCGCCCGCGCACCGTGCTCAAGGACACCATGGCGCTGGACCCGGTCGTCGACATCTGGTTCCACCGGCTGCCGTCGACGTTCATCAATCCCAACCCGCGTGACGGCGACACGGCTGCCAACCAGGGGGGTGAGGCAACCATCGCGGCGCTCGCACGCGACATCGACACCGAGGACGCGCTGCTGATCTTCCCCGAGGGCGGCAACTACACCCCGCGCCGTCGGCACCGCGCGATCGACCGGCTGCGGCGGCGCGGCCACGACGAGTACGCCGAGCGCGCCGAGCAGATGGAGAACGTGCTGCCCCCGCGCCCTGGTGGCGTGCTGGCGGCGATCGAGGCGGCGCCGCACGCCGACGTGGTGCTGGTCGCCCACACCGGGCTGGAGCACATCACCGACGCCCGAGAAGCGTGGCGGGTGCTGCCCGACCACAAGACCCTGCACCTGCGCTGGTGGTTCCATTCCGCAGACGAGGTGCCGCGCGGGCGGGAGGAGCGGATCGGCTGGCTGTTCGAGAAGTGGGCGGAGATCGACGCCTGGATCGAGGCACAGGAAGAGCCGCAGCAGCGCGCAGCCACGACCCGCTGAGGATGCACCGCACTTCGCCTGAGCCTGTGGCTGACCCACACAGAGATCCGCGCGCCCCGTACGAGACGGGGCGCGCGGATCGTTGGTTTGGAGCCGGGTCTCGGCTACCGGCCCTTGCGGTAGGCGAGCCAGCTCAGCTTCATCCGGTCGTCCTGACCGCGGGTGAACTGGTTGATGCACTTGTCGTCGGTGTAGTTCATGAAGTTGTGCACCGGGTCGGTCTTCGGGTTCGGCGGCGGGACCGCCGGAGCGCAGGTGTTCAGCGACTCGTCGCACTCGAAGACGTTGCTGCCGGCCTCCTGGCGCGGGGTGTCCTCCACCCGGTCGCTGAGGTTGCCGCACCCGTTCTGGAAGGTGTGATAGAGCCCGAGCCAGTGCCCGATCTCGTGGGTTGCGGTGTCACCCTTGTCGTACGGCTCGGCGCTACCGCCCGGCATGGACTCGTTCAGGATGACCAGGCCGTCGCGGTACATCTTCTTCCTCGGGAGTCCCGGGTAGAACGCGTACCCGAGCAGTCCGCCGTCGAGATCGGCGATGTAGACGTTGAGGTCCTCGAAGGTGCCACGGTGCAGCGCCTTCTTGGCGACCTTGTCGTCGTCGTTGAAGCCCCAGTTGTACCAGTCGCTCTTCTTGATGCGGTCGGTGTCCTTAAGCCGGAACCTGAACCGTGTCGACGCAGCATCCTCGTCGGTGCGTCCTGCGAACCCGCGGTTCATCACGTTGATCTGCCGCCGGATCTGCTTGTCCGAGACGTTGCCGTCGCCGTTGTTCTTGCGCAGCACGTTGACGAACACATCGATCTGGATGTTGTTGTTGCCACCGCCGCCTCGAGCCGCGGCCGCCTTGTTGGTGTAGCCCATCTTGTGCAGCCGGCGGTTCAGCGTCTTCTCGTACGAGCGCTGCTCGCGCGCCGACATCGCCGTCGGCTCGGCCTTGAGGTCACTTCCTTTGGCGAGCCGCGAGTTCGCGTACGTGCGGTCGCACGCTCCCGGGTCGCCCTTCGCCATGACGGCTGACGCGGAGGGAACAGCCGTCAGGCCTGCCCCCAACACCACTCCCGCGACCAGACCGCACCGTACGGATCTCCTCATCTGCCTGCCCCTCGACGTGTGCCTCGGCCCTCGACCGGCCCGACGCTGGATGCATCCTGACCCATCGCGGGCGAATCGGCACCCCCACCGGCGGCGCTAGCGCAGCGGTACGAAGCGGTAGAAGCCGTGCCTGGTCACGTCCACGGTTCCGTCGGCCGCCCGCACGACCCGCCACATCTCGCCCGCCACCGGAGTGACCATGACCGCGCCGTCGCCGAGCTGGTCGACCAGAGCGTGCGGCAGCTCCCGGGCCTCCGCCGACACCAGCACCCGGTCGTACGGCGCCCCGTCCGGCCAACCAAGTATGCCGGGCTCGGCCGCGCGAAGCTCGGTCCAGTCCATCTCTTGGGCTGCGAGGTTCGCCGCACCCCAGGCGGCCAACCGGGGGACGATCTCGACGCCGACAACCTGGCCGCGCGGGCCGACGAGCCGGCCGAGCAGGGCGGTGGTCCACCCGGAGCCGGCGCCGACGTCGAGCACGGAGTGACCGGGCTCGAGGTCGAGGAGCCGGAGCATCGCCGCCACCGTCCGCGGTTGGGAGCTGGTCTGGCCATCACCCAGCGGCAGCGGCCCGTCGGTCGCCGCTAGCGCGCGCTGGTCCGGGGGCAGGAAGTCCTCGCGGCGTACCGCACGCATGGTGCGGGCGACGAGGGCGTCCTCGCCGGGGGGCATGCGCCCAGTCTCCCGCAACCGGAGCCTGACCCGGTTGCCCGGACACGGGTGGTGGGGTGATCATGCCGCTCCTTGGGCGGCGGTGTGAATGGCTGCGGTGTGGCGGGTTTCGTAGTCGGCCGGGGTGAGCATGCCGAGGGCGGTGTGTCGGCGGCGCGGGTTGTACCAGGCCTCGATCCATTCGAAGATCGCCGAGCCGAGTTCTGCGCGGTCGGTCCAGCGGCGGGTGTCGAGCAGCTCGCGCTGCATCGTGGACCAGAACGACTCGATCATCGCGTTGTCCACGCTGGAGGCCACTCGGCCCATCGACCCGAGCAGCCCGGCGTCGCGCAGCCGCTTCCCGAAGACCCATGAGCTGTTTTGCGATCCGCGGTCCGAATGGACCACGGTTCGCACCGGCCGGCGGCGCCAGGTGGCCATCTGCAGGGCGTCGACGACCAGGTCGGTGCGCATGTGGTCGGCCATCGACCAGCCCACGATCTGGCGGGTGAACACGTCCAGCACCGCGCAGCAGTAGACCTTGCCGTCACCGGTGGGGTGCTCGGTGATGTCGGTGCACCACAATCGGTCTGGACCGTCGGCCCAGAAGCGGCGCTCGACGAGGTCGTCGTGCACCGCCGCGGCGGGCTTGCGGCGCTTCGGCCCGCGGCCACAGATCCCGCTCACCCCGATGATCCGCATCAGCCGAGCGACTCGTTTGCGGCCGACCCGGACGTTGTCGGCCAGCCGAAGCTCGGCGTGCACCCGCGGCGCCCCGTAGCAGCGGCGGGACATGGCGTGGATGTCGCGGATCCGGTTGGCCAGCCAGGCGTCGGCCTCATCGCGGGCCGACGCCGGCCGGTGCCGCCACTCGTAGTAGCCCGACCGCGACACCGTCAGCACCCGGCAGGCCACCGTGACGTCGATCCCGTCAGCGGCAAGGTCGCGGACCAGCCGGAAGCTCATTTTGGGAGCACGTTCTCCCGGGCAAAGAAGGCGCTGGCCCGCTTGAGGATCTCGTTCTCCATCTCCAGCACCCGAGTGCGGCGCCGCAGCTCGACCAGCTCCCGCTTCTCGGTGCTGGACAGGCCCTCCTTGTGGCCCTCGTCGACGTCGGCCCGATCCATCCACCGGCGCAGGCACGACTCCGAGATGCCGAGGTCCTTGGCGACCTGGGCGATCGGCTGCTCGCGTCTGCGGGCCAGCTCCACGGCCCTCCGGCGGAACTCGGGCGGCTTGGCTGCCGGCATACAGAACTCCTCTCCGAGACGATCATCGCCTCAGAACAGGTGTCTGGAGAACCGGGGCATGCTCCGGAGTTGGGGGGTTGCGCGCGTCGTCGCGACGCACTTGCATGAAAGCGTGCTGCCAAAGGGGCGACGATGGTGACGGCCACGACTCCTGGGGTGAGTGGGGTGGGGGCAGGGCGGGGAGGTCGTCTGCTGCTTGGACTGGTTCGGATCGGTGTCGCGCTGCTGTGGATCGAGAACGCCGGCTGGAAGACCCCGCCGGATTTCACGTCCTTGCGCAAGTTCACCGGATACGCGGTGGAGTACCCGGTGTTCTCCCCGTTCAGCTGGGTC
>Ga0180121_10001049_pt1 | contig 11701 bp, 7 predicted proteins | sample AntDrymUQ5402106_2_FD_129676 | JGI IMG/M metagenome (GOLD analysis project Ga0180121, IMG submission 129676) | Polar desert sand microbial communities from Dry Valleys, Antarctica - metaG UQ540 (21.06) (version 2) (version 2) | ecosystem: Environmental > Terrestrial > Soil > Desert | place...
AGATGAACGATACCATCAGGATGTCAAAACAGAGGAGGTGGTCAGAATCAAAAGCACATTCCAGTTGGCAGATCTTTAAAATCATGGCTGAATTTGTTGATGGTTTTGAAGCGTTGGCTAAGATCGGTCCATGCATATCAATATTTGGTTCCGCACGTACAAAACCTTCCGATCCTTATTATGAATTATCTGTAGAGATAGCAAAGCGATTGTCAGAAGAAGGTTTTGGAATCATCTCCGGGGGCGGACCTGGAATAATGGAAGCTGCCAATAAAGGAGCCCAGCTTGGAAATGGTAAATCTGTTGGATTGAATATCGAACTTCCATTTGAACAAAATTCAAATCCGTTTATCGATCGGGAAGGAAATTTACAATTCGAATACTTCTTTGTAAGAAAAACAATGTTTACCAAATACTCACAGGGTTTTGTAATGATGCCCGGTGGATTTGGAACAATGGACGAATTCTTTGAAGTTGCTACACTCATACAAACCGGTAAGATGGCACAGGTTCCCCTGATACTTGTTGGATCAGAATACTGGAAGGGATTAATTCAATGGTTACAACAAACCATGTTATTGAAAGCCGGAAATATTTCTCCGGAAGATATGGACCTGCTCAAGATTGCAGATACGGCCCAGGAAGTGGTACAGCACGTGTTGCAGTTTTATTCAAAGAATCCGTTAGAGCCGAATTTTTAAGGAGTCTCACCGAAAAGTGCAATGATTCTTTGCGCCATTGCTTCCTTGCACCTTTGCCAGTCCGGGCGGGCAAGAAACTATTCTTCCTCTATCTTTACACATGTCTCTTATCAATCCTCTTGCAGAAGAATATGCCAGGAAATTTTCTTCCGGCGAAGACCCTCTTGTAAGGGAGGTAGCGGAATATACAAGGGCACATCATCCCGATCCACAAATGTTAAGTGGTCATCTGCAGGGTAAATTTTTGGAAATTTTTAGCAAATTACTCAATCCGCAATCCGTCTTGGAAATAGGCACCTATACAGGATATAGTGCCCTGTGCATTGCAGAGGGACTTGCTGAGAACGGTAAATTGCACACAATTGAACTCAGAGAGGAAACAGCATCCATAGCACGTAAGAATTTCAATAGATCAAATCATCGGGATAAGATAATTTTGCATGTCGGAAATGCGTTACAAATTATAAGTGAATTAAAGGAAACCTGGGATCTGGTTTTTATTGACGCAGATAAAATGAATTACATTGCCTACTATCAGGCTGTTATTCCCCGGCTCAGGAGTGGAGGAGTTATTCTGGCGGACAATGTTTTGTTCCATGGAGAAGTATTGGAACACCCGATAAAAGGAAAAAATGCAAAAGCTATGCAGGCTTTCAATGAATTCGTGGTCATGGACAATAGTGTAGACAGGATCATGCTGACAATAAGAGATGGCTTATTTCTTATAAGAAAAAAATAAAATCGGATTCAGCTGGAACAATCCGGTATGTCTGAAAATAATCCAATATGAAAAAATCCACCATTCTCATTCTCCTTTTTGTATCAGCCATTCGGCTGCAGGCCCAACCTAAATCTGATATTAATAATTACATAAAAAATTACAAGGATCTGGCTATAAGTGAAATGCAAAGAATTGGTATTCCTGCTTCCATCAAACTTGCTCAGGGGATCCATGAAACATTTGCCGGCAAAAGCGAACTGGTCTTAAAATCAAATAATCATTTTGGCATAAAATGTAAAACTACCTGGAAAGGCAATAAGGTATATCATGATGATGATGCGAGAGGCGAATGTTTCCGCAGTTATGTATCTTCTTCAGATTCTTACATTGACCATTCAAATTTTTTAAGAAGTGGTGTACGTTATTCTTTTTTATTCGATTATGATCCCACAGATTATAAATCGTGGGCATACGGACTAAAAAAAGCGGGCTATGCTACTAATATCCGTTATTCTCAGATTATAATCAAGCTGATTGAAGATTATAACCTTAATGAGTATACGCTGATTGCACTCAACAAATTATCTGAGAAAGACGAACTTGTTGCAGGTGAAACATTTCCTGTTACTGAAACTACAGTTCCGAGTGGAGAAGTAATCGCTGTGAAAGGTCAGGTTACGGAAGTAATTGCACCTGTAAGATATCCGGAAGGAGAATTTTTAATTAATCATACAAGAGTTATTTATACACGACAGGGCACATCATTACTTTCAATTGCGCAGCAATATAATATCGGCCTGGGGAAGTTGCTTGATTTCAATGATCTCAGAGGCGAAGATATTTTGTTACGTGACCAGCTGGTTTTTTTGCAACGTAAACGAAAGACAGGGGTCAACGAATTTCACATTGTACAAAAAGGCGAAGGATTGTACGACATTGCACAGACTGAAGGAATTCGTTTGAAGAGTCTTCTTGATCTGAATTTTCTGCAATTGCAATTATTGCCAGCTGCCGGGGAGAAACTTTATCTGCATGAAAAGGCGCCCGCACGACCGCGATTGGCCGGTGAACAAGCTGCAGTGCAATCTGAGAAACAATATGGCAATGATCAACGTATGCAAAGAATGCTGCATACCGTTCGGATGAAGGAAACTTTGTATAGTATTTCGAAACGATATGCTGTCGACATTGATTTGATACGGGAGTGGAATAAGTTATCCGGATTCGATCTTACCATTGGTCAGGAGCTAGTGATTTATAAACAGTAACTAATGAACTTGATCAGGGTACATGATAGAGAATTTGAACCATATTTAAGCGAAGAGGAAATTCAACAACGGATCAAAGAAATAGGCGATACGCTTACAAGGGCATATGCTGGTAAAAAGCCATTATTTATAGCAATCCTCAATGGAGCATTCATGTTTGCTTCAGACTTGTTCCGGCATCTTCATATTGATGCAGAGATATGTTTTATCAAGCTTGCTTCTTATAAAGGGATTCGTTCAACAGGCCATGTGGTAACTGCAATCGGTCTTGATATTGAGCTTTACGGTCGGGATGTTATTATTATAGAGGATATAGTAGATACCGGCAAAACGCTTCATCATTTTCTTCCGCAATTGCATCACCAGCAGCCTTCCTCGTTGAAAATTGTAGCCCTGCTCCATAAACCAGAGGCTATGGTTTTTCCGATAAAGGTTGATTATCTGGGTTTTACAATTCCTAACAAGTTCGTTGTCGGGTTTGGGCTCGATTACGATGGTCTTGGAAGGAACCTGGGTGCTATCTATAAATTAATAGAAAAGGGTTAGAAATAGTTGCATGCACTTGTATCTCAAAGAAATACAGTGTAATTTTTACACTTGTCATGTTTTTGAAAACGGCTTTTACGATATTGACGGCTGCTATAGCATTTTCCACTGCTTCGGCGCAATATTATCTGCGTGGTGAAGTCAGAGACGAAAAGAATACGCCCCTGGCAAATGCCAGGATTATGCTTCATTCGAATGGCTATTTATACTATGCCGGAAGTTCCGGAGCTTTTGGGATACCCTGTACAAAAGTATTAGATTCTATTACAGTTAGCATCGATGGCTATACACCCTATTCTGTAAAGATCCATGCTGCTCAATTCCAATCCATCATTTTACGTACGTTGTATTCGTCTGTAAATCTCCAAAAAAATCGATTGCTTTCTTTCACGAAAGATTTCAAAATGGAAGATCGATTAAACGAGAATGTTGGTAGTGAATCATACAGTTCGCTTATAGAGAACGAATTTATTCCTGCAAGAAAATTCCCGGAAACCGGTTTCGCGATACATACCGACCGGGCGTCATACAGTAACGTTCGCCGATTTCTGAATATGAATACTATAGTCCCCCCGGATGCTGTACGCACGGAAGAACTCATCAATTATTTCAATTTTGGCTATGAATGTCCCCCGAAAGACAGTGTATTTGGATTTAGTTCCAGCCTTACCGATTGTCCCTGGAACCCTGAAACTCAATTGATGTTTCTCCAGGTAAATGCAAGGAAAATCGATACTTCAAAAATACCACCCAGTAATCTTGTTTTCCTGATCGATATTTCCGGTTCAATGGATATGCCCAACAGGCTACCATTACTGAAATCAGGTTTTAAATTGCTTGTAGATAATCTGCGGGAAAAAGATACGGTTTCTATCGTTGTGTATGGAAGTACAGTAGGTGTGTGGCTGGGACCCACATCTGGTAAGGAAAAAGATAAAATCCGAAAATCCATAGAGGATCTCAATCCCGGAGGTGCTACGCCGGGAGAATCAGGCATCCGGCTGGCTTACAGGCTTGCAAAAAGTCAGTTTATTAAACAGGGGAACAACAGGGTGATACTTGCTACAGATGGAGATTTTAATGTAGGACAAAAAAACGAAGAAGACCTGGAAAAACTGATCACCCAACATCAGCAAACAGGAATTTATCTTACCTGCCTGGGAGTAGGCATGGGAAATTATAAAGACAGCAAACTGGAAGTACTTGCTAAAAAAGGGAATGGAAATTTTGCTTACCTCGATAATGAAAAAGAGGCTGAAAAAGTTTTGGTGAAAGAATTTACACAAACATTGTATACGGTTGCCGATGATGCTTATCTCAATATCAAATTCAATCCAAAACTCGTAAAGGAATACCGGTTGATAGGGTTCGATAATAAAAAGAAAGCACTGGCAGATACAATGAGTGAGGTTGAAGGGGGAGAAATCGGTTCAGGACATTCTATGCTTGCCTTGTTTGAATTGGTGCCGGCTATTAGTGATTCAGACTTTTATTCAGAAAAAGATTTACTTGCCAGGGTGGATATTCATTATACTTTACCTAATGATTCAGTTGGAAGGCATTCACACTACAATGCTTTGTATAGATTCAGCGCTTTCGATGACCTGCCAAATTGTTATCGTTTTGCTTCAGCAGTTGCCATGTATGCCTCTTTATTAAAAAGATCGAAATCCATTCGCCGGATCTCATGGTCAGATGTAATCATACTTGCAAATGAATCCTACAATCCAAACGATTACCTCCAAAAAGAATTTGTAGGCATGGTAGAGAAGGCCAAGAAGATTTATGCAAAAAGCAGGAAGAAGAGAAGTTGAGATCCGGGGGATTGAAGTATGATGTAATTCGAAGCAAATCTGCAATCGGCTATAATGGGGTCCAATTTCAAACCGCAAACCCTAAATACCATTTTACCACACTTTTTCACTAAAACCTGTTGAGGTTATGACAGTCTCCTGATACGAGAAGTCCATTGTAGAGCGTTTCAATCTAAATCCCTGAGCGCTCCATGAAATACCTGACCAAGGCCGGATTATTAACAGGTTGCCTGTTTACTGCTTATGCATTATATGCTTTCTTCGAAAGCAGTAATCCTGCAAACAAATGGTCAATTTTATATAATGGTACTTCCTCCGGCTACCTGGCGCACACTGTAAAGCAACTCCCTCAAGTTGATAATTCGTTTGAAATGTCGTCGGACTCAATAACCGGGTTGCGGATAATGAACAGTGGTTCGAATACGCTGATGTTCACACCTGATATTTCTCAAGAAGTACCCTATAGGTTGATGGAACATTTAACGAGTACAGCTTTTTTCACCCATAATTCGACAAAAAAAATGATCCTTGGTAAAGAACCATATAATTATGTAATGTTTTATGAGGTGAAAAATACCGATACCATACCATATAAAATCCTGCAGGTATTCATTTCAGGCATTAGTGCAAATGTGTTCAATCACCAGCCACTGGTTCTGAAAATGATTAATGAAGAGAGAGAGGTAGTAAGGATTGTCACAGGCTATTAACTACGAAGTTTAAGTTAGTATGATAATCGACTAATCTATATTACATTAGCCATTTACAAATAGTTTTGCTGCGATAGCTGACCGCTGATTGCTGAAAGCCTGAACTTGAAGGCTCTCTGCAAATGCGCTAATTAAACATCTCCCTTACTTTCTCAAAGAAGCTTTTATCCGACTTTTCCGGTTGGGGTTTGAAGTTGGGGGAATGGCTTAGTTTTTCCAATGTTGATTTTTCTTCCGAAGATACATTTGTCGGTATCCAAACATTCACATAAATAAGCTGATCGCCTTTTTCAAAAGAATTTACTGCCGGAAACCCTTTGCCCTTCAACCTGAAAATTTTACCACTCTGTGTGCCGGGTGGAATTTTAATTTTAGCTCTCCCGTCAATCGTAGGCACTTCTACCTGTGTTCCAAAAACAGCATCTGTGAAAGAAACGTGTAACTCAAAAGCCACATTCATTCCGTCGCGGTGCAATTCTTTGTGCGGTTCTTCTTCAATCAGAATGATAAGGTCACCGTTCGATCCACCTCTTTCACCAGCATTTCCGCGGCCACTGACACTCAGTTGCATCCCTTCCTGAACTCCGGCGGGGATGTCGAGTGAAACGGTTTCTTCACTATACATCCTGCCTTCTCCTTTACATGCGTTGCACTTGTGCGTGATGGTGGAACCTTCCCCATTACAGGTAGGACAGGTAGTAACAGTTTGCATCTGACCAAGAAATGTATTACTCACTTTCCGAACCTGACCACTACCGCCGCAGGTGCCACAATTTTGTACACTGTTCTTATCCTTAGCTCCGGAGCCCCCACATGAATTGCAGGCTACATATTTTTTTACTTTGATCTGTTTGTTAGTGCCTTTCGCTATTTCTTCGAAACTAAGTTTGAGTTTTATGCGAAGATTACTTCCTCTTGAACCTCTGCTTCGCTGTCCGGGACGTTTTCCGCCGGCACCTCCTCCAAAAAAATTCCCGAAAATATCTTCTCCGAATATGTCTCCAAACTGGCTGAAGATATCCTCCATATTCGGCCCCTGTCCCTGACCGCCTCTGCCATTTCCACTAACACCTGCATGCCCAAACCGATCATACTGGGATTTTTTATCCGTATCGCTCAAAACTTCATAGGCTTCAGCAGCTTCTTTGAATTTTTCTTCAGCTGATTTATCCCCCGGATTTCTGTCAGGATGAAACTGCATGGCTACTTTCCGGTAAGCCTTTTTCAGATCATCTGCAGAGGCACCTTTTGCCACACCCAGCACATCATAATAATCTCTTTTACTCATATACCTTATGGGGATATTTAATATTTGGACTCAATGCAGATTTATTTTCCAACCACCACTTTTGCAAACCGGATAATTTTATCATTCAGATAATATCCTTTTTCAAGTTCATCAATCACTTTCCCCGCCATTTCGATTTGAGGTGCTGGAAGTTCAGTGATTGCTTCGTGTTGATCAGGATTAAAATCGGTTCCGATTGTATTCATCGGACGAACACCTTTTGCCTGTAAGGTATTTTTCAGTTTTGTAAAAACCAGCTGAACACCTTCTCTCAGGGAATCAGCATCCGCTATCAGAAGTTGCTTTTCTGCCCGTTCACAATCATCCATCACTTCCAGTAAGGGAATTATAACGTCTTTACCCGCCGTTTGAATCAGCTCTATTCTTTCTTTAGCATTACGTTTCCTAAAGTTATCGAACTCCGCTACCAGCCGCAGGTATTTATCTTTTAATTCCTGGTTTTCAATTTCTAGTTTTTCTATAGTAGCTTCCAGAAGGCCTGTTGCTGCCTGTTCTTCGGTCTGGTCAATTTTTTCAATGTCAGGAACATTTGAAGCCTGTTCCTTTAACTGATCCTGTGCAACGTTGTCTTCCATATTTCCGGATTTATTTCGGTTTGTTTTTGGTGAAAATAAGTTAATCCAACTTTTCAAATCGACATTGTTCAATTATCAAATTCCAGCGTCATTCATTTCCCTCGCCTACGTAATACGTAGATTGTCAATAATATTGCCAAGGAACGGGAAAAAGTCAAAATGTCCTGAAAAATAAGAAGTGACAATCAAAATGTAAACCAGTAGGAGGATTACTAACATTGTGTCAGTGGTTTCAGGGAAATTGCAAATAACTTAAAAATAAAGGATTAATGAAACAGGGCTGCCTGGTAGCCTGCAAGTAAAAGCAACAGATGGCTCATGAAAATGATGAGCTTAGCAATCAATTTGTACAAACAGGCATATTTTCTTGATTCGTCTATCCGGTCAAAATGATAGCAATGGGTTTTCCCATCATCTTCCGGGTGATGAGCAGGGTCATCAATGATTAATACATTGCTGTCGCTCCACGGGGTCGAAGTTTTGGTAGTGCTTTTATTGGTTAGTTCAGCTGAATTTTGCTGACCTGCTTCCAATTCTTTGGAAGCCGAAGTATGGATCAGGATAAAAGAAGTGGAAATAATAACGGTCACGATCAGGAGGAGGGAGAAGAATATTTGTCTCATAATTAATGGTTTTGTGAGACAAATTTTCGATTGGAATGGGCGCTGTAACAAGAGCGGAACTACTGTAAAAAAATTTCACGCAGAAAGACGTTTATAAACTAATCTTAAAACGTGTATTCCCGTATGGTTTTGAATGCGTAGTTATACGTAGAGCTTAAAAGTGCTGGATGCTGAAACGAACATCAAACGAAGCTGACTCTCTTTCTCAGGCTTGATTTCTGTCTTGTCAATATAAAAAGGTGCATAACGAGAGAGTATAAGGATCTTCTCTTTTTGAGTACAATCATTAAACAATGCTATAAATTTTTAAAATTTTGTCACCAATGATTTTTTTTGATGACAAAGAATTAACAATTAAACAATAATCCAGAAGAATTTTTTTACTATAAGCAGCGAAAAGGAATAAACCTTTCTCTTTTAAGGAGTACTTCTTTTAGATTAGGTGAGAATAGAACTAACGATTGTATGTGTCAGTCTTACACACATCATGGCAGCGTACCATATTGTTTGATATCTTCTGGGGTTCGCACTGCTGTGAATTTTTCAATTGTTGGAATTATGGTTAACCTTCTTCTTTGGAAGTATTTCAAGACGTAAGTAAATACATTCATCAATTAAAAATTATTGGAGCCATTTTTAAATTAATGTTAAATTTAGACGTCATTTCTAAACATATACACAAACCAACAATCAAAATTCATTCATTATGGCCGTAAAATTTACTGTATTCAGGTCATGGCTAACGACTTGCCTTCTTCTCTTTGCCACGATCGCATTTGCGCAACGGACAGTTACAGGAAAAATCACGTCACCTAACAATCAGCCGGTCATCGGAGCTACTGTAACAGTTAAAGGAACGAACATAGGGACTTCTACAAGCGGTGATGGCAGTTTTTCTCTTACTGTTCCTGCAAACAGTAACACATTAGTAGTCTCTTCCATTGGATTTTCAGAGAAAGAAATTACAATAGGGTCTGGTCCCGTAAATGTTACCATGACAGAATCTTCTTCAACCATGAACGAAATCGTTGTAACAGGTTATTCCAGTCAACGGAAAAAGGATATTACCGGTTCTGTTGCTGTGGTTAATGTTAGGGATTTACGGGCAATTCCTGCCGGTAGTCCAACACAAATGTTACAAGGCCGTGCCTCCGGATTAAATATCATTACTTCGGGTCAACCCGGATCCAGGAGTAATATCCGAATTCGCGGAATAACCTCTTTTGGTAATGCGGACCCTTTGGTGATTCTTGATGGTGTCCAGGCAAGCCTGGAAAATATTAACGCGAATGATATCGAATCAATTCAGGTACTTAAAGATGCAGGTGCTGCCTCTGTTTATGGTGTCCGCGGGGCGAATGGGGTGATCGTTGTCACTACGAAGAAAGGAAGATCGGGTCGGGCGACTATTTCTTATGATGCATATTATGGCACCCAGCGTCCTTTAAAAAATGGATTCAATCTTCTAAATTCTCAGGAAATGGCTGACCTTACCTGGTTAGCATATCGTAATTCCGGCCAGGTTGATTCTGTGACTAAAAATCCGGTTCATCCTCAATATGGTAACGGTGCCAGTCCCGTTTTACCTGATTATATTTTACCTAGCGGAGCTAAAGAAGGGGATCCTGCCGTAAATCCTGCTTTGTATAACATTGATTTTTCAAAGCCTGCGTACCAGATTGTTCGAGCCAACAAAGAAGGGACGGATTGGTTTCATGAGATCTTCAAACCCGCTCCTATTCAAAGCCATACTATAACTGCAAGCGGCGGAAGTGATAAATCCACCTATCTATTTTCACTAGGTTACTTTAATCAGCAAGGGACATTAATAGAAACTCATTTGAAGCGGTATTCAGTAAGGATGAATACACAGTTTAATATAAAGGATAATATACGTATTGGAGAAAATGCATACATTTTTAACAGGGACAATCCATCAATTGGAAACCAGGGAGAAGGAAACGAGATTTCGCAAACATACCGGACACAACCGATCGTACCAGTTTATGATATCATGGGCAACTATGGAGGAGGCGCAGGAGCCCGGTTAGGCCAGGGAGGTAATCCCGTTGCAACCCGGCAACGTGCTAAAGATAACAGAGGGAATCAATGGGATATTGTGGGCAATGTTTATGCAGAAATTGATTTTTTAAAGGGGTTAACTGCCAGAACTACTTTTGGAGGAACCCTTAACAACAATTATTTTTATTTCTTTGGATATCGGACTTATGAAAATGCAGAAAATGTAGGACAGAACAGCTACTCAGAACAAGCTTCTTACAATAGAAGTTGGACATGGACAAACAGTTTATCTTACTTCAAGATTTTTGCAGAAAAACATAATGTGAAACTGTTCGCAGCCACGGAAGCAATAGACAATTATGGACGTAATGTGGGTGGTAACAGGGTCAACTTATTTAGCAGTGATCCAAATTTCAGGAACCTTTCCAACGGAAGTCCGGCCGGACAACAAAACTTCAGCGGCGCATATCAGAATTCTCTCTATTCTTTGATCGGCCGTCTTGATTATAACTTTGATGATAAATATCTCTTAAGTGCCACTGTAAGAAGGGACGGTTCTTCTGTTTTCGGACCTGAAAAGCGTTACGGTGTTTTCCCTTCTGTTACTGCAGGATGGAGAATATCATCTGAAGATTTTATGAAAGATGTTTCCTGGATTAATGACCTGAAATTAAGGGTAGGCTATGGTATATTAGGATCACAGGCGAACGTAAGTGCCATCAATGCTTTTACATTATTTGGAGGCGGACCAGGCGATGCTTATTATGATATCGGCGGTACTAATACTTCTGCTGCCCGTGGTTTCCGCTCTACCCGGATAGGTAACCCTGCAGGAGGTTGGGAAGAGAATATTATTACCAATATTGGTGTTGATGCTACCGTATTGAACAACAAACTGGAATTCTCCATTGAATGGTATAAGAAAAGCGTTAAAGGCTTGTTGTTTGGCCAGCCTTTACCTGCAACAGTAGGAGGAGCGGCCAGGCCAACAATTAATATCGGGAATGTTGAAAACTCTGGAATTGATTTCAATGCCACTTACCGCGGAACTGCAACTAGGGATTTGACTTATGAAGTGGGAGTGATATTTACGAGCTATAAAAGTAATATCTCACTCATTCCTGGTGAATATTTTGATGCAGGCGGATCGCGTATTGGTAATTTTGCACGGAACCAAGTGGGTCAGGCAATTGGAGCTTTCTTTGGGTATGACGTCATTGGATTATTCCAGAGTACAGATGATGTTGCAAAATCGCCTAAACAAGATGCTGCCGCTCCCGGACGTTTTAAATACAGAGACGTTAACGGAGATGGTGCCATTACTGATAAGGATAGAACGTTCTTTGGAAATCCCAATCCTGATTTTACTTATGGACTGAATCTGGGAGCCAATTTTAAAAGTTTTGATTTTA
>Ga0180121_10001051_pt1 | contig 11698 bp, 11 predicted proteins | sample AntDrymUQ5402106_2_FD_129676 | JGI IMG/M metagenome (GOLD analysis project Ga0180121, IMG submission 129676) | Polar desert sand microbial communities from Dry Valleys, Antarctica - metaG UQ540 (21.06) (version 2) (version 2) | ecosystem: Environmental > Terrestrial > Soil > Desert | place...
ACCTTTTGACGGATCATTACCTGCGCTTTCCATTGTAAAGGAATGAACTGCACCGCTATATTCCGTAAGTACATAATCTACTTTCGCGTCTTCCATTTCTTTCTTAAATGCAGCCACATCTTCATCAGGTACGTTGGGATCTATCGCACCGTGTTGAACTGAGATCTTGCATTTAATATTATTTGCGTCCAATGGAGTCGGTGATGTAAGACCTCCGTGAAAACTGACCGCTCCTTTTATGTCTGCTCCGCTTCTCGCAAGCTCAAGCGCACCACTTCCACCGAAACAATAACCGATCACAGCTAAATAATTTGTGTTTACAAACTTCTGCTGCTTTAATTCGTTGAGACCTGCTTTAAGCCTTTCTCTGAATAAATTTCTATCTCCATAATATTTTCCCACTTCTTTGCGGGTTTCTTCAGGTGTTTTAGGTTTGATATCTTTTCCGTAAATATCCAATGCGAAGACTACATATCCGAGTTCTGCCAATTGTCTCGCTCTCATTTTCTCATAATCTGTCAAACCTTTCCATTGATGAACAATCAAAATTCCAGGTCGCATTTCTTTGCTGCTGTTATCGTAAGCTAAATACCCCAGAAATTTTGTACCACCATCGCTGTATTCTACATCCTGTGTGATAATTTCCGATTTTGAAACCATTGAAAATGCAAATATTAAAAATAAAGAAATTAATGCTTTCATTTTTTCTCCTGTATTTTTTTCCATAATAAAAAATATTATTTGTATATATAATAATAAAATTTGTGCCGAAAGTTTCAGCCCGAAAATAATACAATTAATTTTTTATTTCCTTCAAATAATCTAACTACAGATTCACGGATTTTTTAGATTTATTTAATCTGTGAATCTGTTGTGGATAGTATCCCATGAAATTTCTAAGCGACAGGCAGGTGCCGAAGCTTTTATAACTCAAAATTGAAGTTATTAAAAAACTTTTTTGTAACTATATTTGCAAAAGAAAAAAATGTCCGGAGATTTGGAATATATAAATGTCAACGAAGAATATGAAGCAAAAAAAGATAAAGATAAGATCAGGTCTTCATTTTTTTACAGCGGGTGTTTTGTAATTGCGCTTTGGGCAATTCAATTCCTACAATGGTCTATGTCTTTAGAACTCGCAACATTGGGTATTCTTCCCAGAAAAGTAGACGGATTAATTGGCATACTTACTGCGCCTCTGATACACGCTGACTTCGGACATCTCGTATCAAATTCCGTTACACTATTCCTTCTTTTCTTTGGGATTTTATATTTCTACAGAAGTTCTGCAGTAAAAGTATTTCTCATAATTTATATTTTGGACGGATTACTCGTATGGCTTTTTGCTAGACAATCATATCACATCGGCGCAAGCGGCCTGGTTTATGGGTTTGCAAGTTTTCTTTTTTTCAGCGGAGTTTTCCGAAAAGATAAAAGATCCATAGCACTTTCGCTGCTTATAGTTTTTCTTTACGGCGGAATGGTCTGGGGAATATTGCCGACAAAGCCGGAAATATCTTTTGAATCGCATTTGTTCGGAGCACTTGTGGGTATAGTGTGCGCCTTTATATTCCGCAAAAAAGATCCGCCACCGGTTTATGAATGGGAAAAAGAAACTTCTGATAAAGAGGAAGATGATTATGATGACGGAAAAGATCCTGAAGAAGCTGAGATCCAAGACGACGCCGAGCCAGATGACTTCAGACGTAATTGAGATTTCAGGAGGGCAGACTACCTGGCGCAAAAGCCCATATCAAATACCTTTTAACCACATAGAAACATAGTCCGCCGCGGCGGAACATAGGTTAATTCATTTAAAAAATCACATCCGTCCAAAACGTTGTAAAACTTTTTTAAAATGTTCTTTTAATCAGTTCATTGAAATTTTAAGAAATTAATTTATTTCTGAGAAAAAGCCCCCTCCTTGCGATTGTGTCTCAAAACTACAAATATTAACGCAGAGACGCAGTGGCGCAGAGAAAAATATCAAAAATCTAAACCTTTGCGTCTCAGCTTCTCTGCGTTAAATAAATATTCGAAGTTTTGAGACATCCTCGCAAGGAGGGGTGGTTCAACAAACTTTTTAAATTTTATTGAAAAATAAATTTTGATACAATTATTTTTTTACTTTGATAAACTTTTTGGACATCAGTGATATCCACCTTCTATGTTTTTATGTGACTATGTGTTCAATAAAATATGTTTAATATTTCTGTAATTTTAATTAACAACTTTTCTTTGTTTCCAGCAATAATACCTTAGCATCAACAGTAAAAACCCTGCAGCAAAAAAATATTTTAAAAAAGAAAGTAGCAACGGATCCAAATTCCTCACTGATGTAATTAAATTCGAGAGATCAACATCTTTCATCTGCGTTATCGATGGAGGAGAGGCAATATCAGGATTTATTATAGGCTGAGGAATGGTTATTAGAGCTTTCATCGAAAATATCTGTAATACAATTATGCATAAAATTAGGAAAGGCTTTTTGAATATACGAATATTTTCTTCTATCACTTTCCCTTCTAATAATAATATCAATGGAATGAACCATAATATTAATCTACCTGTGTCCGATCCTCCTGTAAAGCTCAATACAAACGCACCGGCGAGTAAGATCAGCGTGTATTGATTTTCAAACGCAAACCTGAATACATCTTTATAAAAATAAACCAGCAATGCTATCGCAGGTCCAACTGCAAAGAACCACGCGTGTATGTATTGTGCCAGTGATTTATTATAAATGAAGTATATTACGGTTTTTAAAAAAGAATAATCAGTTCCTGTATTTTCTGCAACTAACCTTGTCACCAATACTCCTACCGCACTGGCAGCCAAGGGAAGGAATTTAATTTTATCTTCGAAAAATAATTTTCTTAAATTAATAAAAAATAAATTTCTTTTATCGAAGGGATTATTCACAAATAATAATGCTATTGGAATTATAAGGACAAACTCTCTGAATAATACGCCCATAAAACTTACCAAACATAGAAAAAAAATATTGACGTTCGTTTTATTTCTTCTGTATTTTTCAATCAATATCAGCCCTGACAATAAAAAGGTTAATCCCCACGGATCAGTGATGGAAGGATAATAGTAAATGAATCTGGTATTGCACATCCAGTGAAAAAGATAAAATATCAGAAGGGCAGTTATTACATAAAAGTTTTTCAGATAAATTTTCAGGTAAGCAAATATCAAAAGAAGCGATAAAAAATTTGCAGCGAGGTTTGCAATGAAGAATCCGTTGAGAAGATCGTTTTTATCTATCAAGCTTGCGAGAAATGGTGTTCCTACCCTGTAAACTAGAGGTGCCGATCCAGTTAAATTTTCCCCTTCGGAAAATTTTTTTGCAATTTCAAAATACTCAACTCCGTCCCAGCCTTTGCCGTCGTTTACATTTATTCTTTGCTGTGTAAAAAAAGAGATGAGATTTACAGTTATAAATAAAACAACAACAATAAAATACTGAAAACTTTTATTTTCAATCAAGATATTTCTTACATTAATCTATAATCTATAACTATTATTGTTGGAATGTGTCGTCCTGAAAAAAGTTTACAAAAATTGTCACTGTTTTCTTCTATAGCAAAGACAAAATACTTGGAGCGTAGCGGGTTCCTAACCCAAAGTATTTTGTCTTTGCTGTTATCATTTTTTCTTTCTTTTTTGCTTCTTTTTTCTTTCTTTTTTATTAGTATGTTTCATAACTTTTATGCTGCGTATTTTTGATTTGGTGTCATATAATTTATACTCATGTGCGGTCTGTCTTCATTATAAGTTTTTATTGCTTCTTTAACTGCTCTATATGCTTGCTCTTTTGTCTTTAAAGCTTTCTCCCAGCAGAAATTCTTCTTTCAATATTTTGTTTATTCTTTCGGCTACTGCATTCTCATATGGGTTACCTTTCTCTGACATAACCTATTTCAGGACAAGACATCTAACTGCTAACTGTCTAACTGCTAACTGTCTAACTGCTAACTGTCTAACTGCTAACTGAATTACCAGCCTTTTCTTTTTTTTAGTTCATCGATATGTGCATAATGATGTTTGCCGTGCCATGAATAAGTACCCGCTGTTTCATCTAATGAAAACTCTTTTCCATATTCCGGATGAAAAAAAACTTTTTCAAAATCTTTCTTATCCAAAGATTTAAGCATCCTTACCCACCTGATGCAAAGTGCATCAAGTAAATTTAATGAAATTTCTATCGGAGCGTTCTTTCCATCTTCGAGCTCAGCCCACTTGTCTTCGAAATATGGCTTCACTGTCGGCATATCTTCCGTCAAAGCCAGTTTAAACCGGACGTAGGCATTAAGATGGCTGTCAGCAATATGGTGAACTACCTGCCTCACCGTCCATCCGCCGTCCCTGTATCTTGTATTTAATTGTTCTTCGGAAAAATCCGAAACTAAATTTCTTAATTCCGCGGGAAGTTTTTCGATGTCAGCAATATATCCACTAATATCATCTTCAGTGATTGGATTCGGTGCAGTAAATTGACCGATTGGAAATCTTAGCTTTTCAAGCTTTTTATTTTCCATTTGAAATATTTATATATTATAAAATTATTATGATTAAAATATCCCCACATAAAATTCAACTTCAGGCGAATTACCCCACCAATACTTTTGTAAGTTTGAAATGTGCATTATAATTTCTTTTAATACCGGATCATTCTGGTTTCTTTTGTTAACTTAAGTTGAGCTCCTTCGATTTTGTTTCTTTTACCACTGATACAGATTTATTTAAAAAAATTATTTAAACGGAAAATAACAATCTGTGAATCCGTTGTTATTTTGCTTTTAACTATTTGAAGCGCCAACTTGTTTTTGTTAAAATAACTTTTTAGATTTGCCTCAAATTACAAAATCTTTTTTTCAAATTAAACTAATGTGCTAATTATTTATATTATTATTTCTTTATGTAAAATATCTTCAATAAATCTATTTACATCCTTTCTTTTCTCAAAAACATAAACCCTTCTTTTTTACTTTTTATTTCTTCAAGCATAAGCTGAAACTCCGGTTCATACTCTTTGTAAACTTTCCACATCGCTTTCACCATCTTAACAGTTTTATTAAGTATGGGACTGTTATCAGGATCATAAGGATTTTGTCGGTTTGAATATTTAATGTGTCTTTCCAAAGCGTAAATATAACAGACATAAATAGGAAATTTCAGATAAATTATCACACTTGCTTCTTCTAATCTCTTTTTCAGAGTTGTGTGATAAGACCATCCTTCTATGATCCAGTTTTCCTTCTGCATTGCTTCATGCAGTTTATTCCGGAATTTCTCTTCTGGCACACGCTCCCAGCCGGGCAAAAACGTCATTTTGTCAAGATGAAATACTTCTATGTTTAGTATTCTACTAAGTTTGTCGCCGAGAGTTGATTTGCCCGTTCCGCCATTGCCGATTATTATTATACGGGTCATCTAACTTGAAAAATTAAATTAAATTTAGTTACGGATTGAAAAGGTTTTGGTTAGCTCTAATGTGAGATGTTATAGTTTTATTTTATCGCGTGATTGTCTTGTGTCGAATATGGCTATTATCCTAACTTGTTCATACAATATTTTATAAAATATTGACACTTGTTTTGTCACCACACATTTTCTGATATCTTTTCTTATCGGAGATGCTGAATAACTATATGGTAGTTCGGATATGAAACTCAATTTTGTATCAACTTTATTTATAAATTCTTTTGCAATCTTCTCAAACCAATTTTCAACTAAATAATCAAGTCTATTTTCTAATTGACTTAATGCTTCATCTGATAATTTTATTTTGTAAGCCATTTTTTATATTTTTCCCTAACTTGTTCATACGGAACTTCACGTCCTTCTTCAATATCATTTAATCCTCTTTCTATAGATTTTTTCTGTTCGTCGGTGAGATCATTCCACCAGTCTTTACCATTTTTACAATTTTCTTTGAGTATTTTGATCTCTTGAATTATGTATTCATTTTCCAATTCGATATCCATTTGATCAGAATTTCCTTTTCAGATTGTAAGTTCATAATAGTATTTCTATAAATTATAGATTTTAAAAAAATTAATTCAATATATAGATCATATAATCAAATCTTCTTCCTCACACCTCAAACTCCTGTCCCTTAAATGGAATTTCCACATCTTTAAAATACATATTACGCAATGTGTTTTTGAAAATCTCCTGTTGATCGGGCTCCCCGTGAACAAGAAAAATCTTTTCAAGGATTTTTCTGTCAAACTTATCAAAATAATCATGCAGCTCATCTTTATCAGCATGCGCAGAAAAAGAATTAAGCACCACAATCTTGGAATGAATATAATATTCTTCTCCAAAAATTCTTACAGCTGCATTTTCCACATCTTTTGCCTCGACCAAACGCCTTCCAAGAGTATGCTCGGCCATAAATCCCACTATTAAAACAGTTGACTTAGGGTCTTCGATGTTATTCTTGAGGTGATGAAGAATTCTTCCCGATTCAGCCATGCCCGATGCTGAAATAATTATGCAGCTGTCTTCAAAGAAATTAAGCTGCTTTGATTCTTCTACATCTTGAATATATTTGAGGTTTGGAAGTTCAAAAGCTTCATACCCATTCAATATCATTTTGGCAAAATCATCATCATAACATTCTGAATGAATTTTGAAAATATCCGTTACTTTGGTGGAAAGCGGGCTGTCTATAAAAATGGGAATACTTGGTATGACATTCTGCGCGAATAATTTTGAAAGTGAATATACAATCTCCTGGGTACGGCCTACACTGAAAGCAGGGATAATTATTTTCCCACCGCGCGATATTGCTTCCTTCAAAACATTCCCGAGCTGCTCGTCCATCATATTAGATTTATCATGAGCCTTTCCACCGTAAGTGGACTCGGAAATAAACAACTGAACATCACCGATGAATTCGGGATCTTTTAATATCGGCAGGCCTGGTCTTCCTATATCACCCGAAAACCCTAGTTTATATTTTTTACCTTTTTCATTTATTTCAAGCACCATCATAGCAGAGCCCAATATATGCCCAGCATCAAAATATTCCACTACAACATTCTCATTAAGTCCGTCCGGGCAAAACTTTTTTCGGTAAGAAACTGTCTTAAAATTTTTCATAACATTTTTTGCATCTTCTATCTTATACAGCGGATAAAACGGTTCGAGATTCTGACGGAGACGTTTTTTATTTACATACTTTATATCATTTTCCTGAATGTGCGCACTGTCCAGAAGCATTATAGCACAAAGATCTCTCGAAGCTGCAGTTGTATATATATCACCTTTAAAGCCCTTCGAATAAAGCATGGGCAGATTTCCACAATGATCTATATGAGCGTGAGAAAGTATCACGCAATGGAGTTCGGCTGGGTCAAATAAAAAGTTTTTATTTATATCGTAAGATTCTTCGCGCCTGCCCTGGAAGAGACCGCAATCAAGGAGGATTTTCTTTCCGTTTAGTTCGAGAAGGTGCTGGGAACCTGTGACTGTTTGTGCCGCACCGCAGAATTTTATTTTCATGCAAATAAATTGAAGTTATAAAATAATTTCTTTATTAAATTTATGTCTTGTTACGTATGGATTGTCTTTAATAAAAAACCTGTAAGGATAATCAATACCTATATTCAACCCGATTCGCTTTGAAGTAACAATTTCAAAATTCTCTTTCTCTAAAGGTGACGAAATAAAAATATCTTTTACTTTGGTAACATCTTCTCCGTATAATGATTTATCGATATTCATAGCCATGCAAAGCTTTGCGGGACCATTTGTCAGATCATAAATACTCTTTACTTCACCCCGAAATTTTTTCATTTTATTAATTCCTTCTAGCGGTTCAACCGCTCGAATAAGCGTTGCATTGCCTATTCCTTTTTTTTCGCTGACAACATTAAAACAATAATAATTTCCATAAATAAAATATACGTAAACTTTCCCTCCGCGGTCATACATAATTTTATTCCTTTCAGTTATTTTCATATAAGCGTGGGATGCGGGGTCATATTCGCCGACATAAGCTTCCGACTCTACAATCTTTGCAGTTAAAATATCTTTACCTGCTTTTCTTACAATAATTTTTCCCAGAAGCTCTTTTGAAACAGTTATAGAGTCACGAAGATAAAATTTCAGAGGTAGCGGCTTATAATTTTTCAACGACTGTTAATAAATATTATTTCGGCAGTCAATATAGGGAAAATGAATTATATTGAATATGGATTTATCAATTTTGGATTTGGGAAGTAGGATTTGGAATTTTTTAGATTTTAGTCCGCCGCGGCGGATTAGATTTTGCTTCAACATATACAATTTACAATTAACCATTGACCATTGGCCATTGACAGTTTAACTGTTAACTGTTAACTGCTAACTGCTAACTTCCAAACTGCCTTGTTAAGTCTGATGATAATTGTTTTATTTACCAAATACTTTTATGATCTCAGTAAAAAACCTTACAAAAAAATACCCTGGGGACACGACGGCGCTTAACGATATTTCATTTGAGATCGGCAATGGAGAAATCGGAGGATATATAGGAACAAACGGAGCGGGTAAATCCACAACAGTAAAGATATTAATTGGGGTACTGGATTTTGATTCCGGAAGCGCTTTTGTAAACGGAATCGATGTCCGGAAAGAGCCATTGGAAGTAAAAAGGATCGTCGGATACGTCCCCGAGACAGGAAACCTTTTTAATTCACTTTCCGGGCAAGAATATCTTGAGTTCATTGGAACCATCCGGGACATAGAGGAAAATTCTCTAAGCAGAAGAATAAATAATTTTGCGGAGTTGTTTGAATTCAAAGATCAGCTAAATGAATCGATTGGGAATCTTTCCAAAGGCAACCAGCAAAAAGTTCTCATAACTTCTGCGCTGCTTCATGACCCTGATGTTTTATTTTTTGATGAGCCGTTGAATGGCCTTGATGCAAATTCCATTTTTATATTTCAGGATCTCGTTGCTTATTTGGTTTCAAAAAATAAAACTATCCTTTACTGTTCACACATCCTCGATACAATTGAAAAAGTTTCGACAAAAATAATTTTCATCGATAAAGGAAAAATAATTCTCGATACAAAAACGGGGGATTTAAAAAATACTAAGAACTATACCAATCTTGAAAGCCTTTTTCGCAGCCTTAATGGTGAAAAAGAAGCAGGAAAATATTCTTATGAGAGCTTGTTTGATTAAAATCGTTTTTTTAATTTTAGCTTTTGTTAATTTAACGAAGGCGCAGACGGGAACAATAGTCATTGATTCTGTTTACGAGAGAAATTTCATTAAGACAAATTTATTGAACGACATAAATCTAGCAAACCTGAACTCAATTGCTAACTATACCCATCGCTTCAACAAACTTGGAGTTTCGGTAAGCAATTATTACATGTCAAACGTTTCAAAACTGGGACAAAATTTTTTTAGAGATTATAATAATTTCAGATTTTTGCTTTTCTACAACGTGAAGAAAAATCTGAATGCCGGTATTGGATTTCAGAATAAATTTTTAACTGATGATAAAAATATTGAGACTAACAAAAATAACAGCAGTTTTTATTTTACTAATTTCGACTATAGGTTTAACAATAATGTTTTGCTGAATACAAAAATCGGAGTAAAGAACGAAGACCAGATCGGAGAGTTTAATTCGGGATTCAGCGGAATTCTTATCGGTGAAGCTAACAATTTTTTTTATAAAGACTATCTCACAAACGGTAGGCTTATTTTGTTTTACGAAAACCTTATTCATAAGCAAAATCACAATTACGAGTTGAGTGCAAACATCTATAAACGCTTTACTGCCGAAGCAGATAATACAGGAATGATAAAATTTTATAACCAACGAAATGATTTTTTTTTCCCTGCAACACCCAGTGTTGTAAGCCAGTTCAATGTTAAAAATAATATAGAAAAGAGAGTTGAAAATTATTATTACATCGGAGATAACCTTAATTATTCATTGTCAAATAACCTTATGCTGTCACTGAGTGGAATTCTCGTCAACCGCAACATTACAAAAGAATTCAAATACAGGGCATCGTCTTCGAATATTCTACTTGAAAATGTTTATGATACAAAGATTATTGAGGATAATCTTGAATTATCGGGAATCTTAAACTACAACTGGTATAAAATTATTTCGCAGCTGAAATTAATTTACAATGAGAGATCGGAAAACCATACTCTCATTAATACTGCGGGGCTGACACCTTCTCAATTAGTAGAGCTTGAAAGAGCCGAGAAAAATAAAAATAATAACAGCAGAAGAACTTCACTTCTTTTGGATATTGTTTATTTGCTTTCCAATACTAACTCATTTGGCTTTACGGGCTCAGCTTCTTTACTGAGATATGATACGAATTTCGATGAAAACTTCGATGATAGGGACGAGCTTGAAACAATATTTTCAGCATTTTACAGATACGATAATCTTTTGAATTTTGATTTACATACAAGATTTGATGTCAATCTTTCAAAGCTGAGTTATATTTTTTCACAGCAGAGTGCCAATAATTATAAAAACAAAATATTCAAGTTAACTTCTCAAAGTATTTTTTCACCTCTGAAAAACTTTACGACTAAAAACTCCGTCCAGGTTTTGGCAAATTATACCATATATGATTTTGAAGATATTATCTCACAGGTTCAGAGCTTTTCATATAGACAGCTTAGTATAAAAGATTCCTCCAGGTATAATATCACAAGAAGTTTAGCTCTGGATTTCACCGGCGAATTAAAATTATACGAGCAGGGACAATTTAACAACAGTGAATTTTCCGTGAAGCCAATAGCATATTTCGAAGAGGAGTTTTATAATCCCGAAATAGTTTACATGTTCAATGATTTTTTTGAAGTTAAAGCAGGTTATAGATTTTTCCGGCAAAATCGTTATCTTTATGAAATTTCTGAAAAGCGTCTCGTAAACACTTTTAAATCCTTCGGTCCTCTTGGGAAAATTAATTTATATTTATATAATAATTCAATTATTAATATTACCGGAGGATTGGATTTCATTCGATACAGTAATCCTCCGCAGGATGTTTCTGCCTTTAATCTCCAGCTGAATGTTTTTTGGAACATGTAATAAAATCTTTATCACGAAAATTTCGTATGTTAAATTTAAAATACTAATTTGGAAAAACTAACCTTAATCTTAAAGAGCAATAGGAATGAGATCAGGAAGTTTGAGGAGCTTTTGGAGCAGGCTAACAGAAATTTCAATTTAGCAATGGAAAGAATTATTAACCTTCAGATAGCATGCTCTGAAGCGCTTATCAATGCAATCGTGCACGGAAATAAAGAAGATGAAAATAAAAAAGTCTATACGGAAATAGCATACGACGCAACAATTTTAACTGTACGGATCAAAGATGAAGGAAATGGTTTCGACATACATAAATTACCGGATCCGACTTCCAATGAAAACATCCTAAAGGAAAGTGGCAGGGGTGTTTATATTATTAAGTCATTAGTGGATGAATTTATCTGCAATTCATCTGACAAAGGAACTGAATTTATTCTAGCGGTAAAAAAATAAGAGAGACATATTAAATGGCCTCTCTTTTAATTTAAATCCAATTTTAATAAATTATTTCTTATTCAGATTATCCAAAATCTCCATCACCTCTTTCACTGCTTTAGCTGAATCATTCAATAATTTCATCTCATTTTCATTAAGCTTCAGCTCAATAATTTTTTCGA
>Ga0180121_10001052_pt1 | contig 11697 bp, 9 predicted proteins | sample AntDrymUQ5402106_2_FD_129676 | JGI IMG/M metagenome (GOLD analysis project Ga0180121, IMG submission 129676) | Polar desert sand microbial communities from Dry Valleys, Antarctica - metaG UQ540 (21.06) (version 2) (version 2) | ecosystem: Environmental > Terrestrial > Soil > Desert | place...
CCTTAAATCCAGCATCACCTGTTTCTACTTTTTGAATGTGTATAGCAAAATACCATAGCCTACACCCGCAGGATCGGCCGTGTTAGCAAATTGAAATGCCATATATTTTCCATCAGTAGATACTACAGGGTTAGAGGCTTTGCCACCATTATAATCGTTGAAATTCGTAAGCCTTACAAAGTCTTTGCCTGTTCCATCCAATTTTAATTTCCAGATATCAATATTACCGGCGCCGCGCTTACCACCAAGCCACTCGCATTGACGATCAGCCTCAACAAGTGTATATTTTCCATCAGGAAAAACACCTTCACATTCGTTATAAGTGCCGGGAGCTTTAGAATGATTAATTACTGTATTTGTTGTTAAGTCTATGGTCATCACCGAAGCCAGACCATTCGGTTCATAACAAGAGAACGTCATTTTTGTATCGTTTTCAAAAAAATCCTGGGCCTCAATGGTGCAGTTACGATCAGGACTTTCGAATACTGTCTTTTGATTTACCAGTTTAGGAATTCCTTCTGAGATATCAAGATCAGCCACCACCAGCCGGGATGCCCCCTGCGCAAGATCAGGGGACTGGGCATGAACCTGTGAAAAGGAAATCTTCATGCTCTTCTTGGAAATGGCCATTCCCTCACTCATCTTTGTTCCGAATTTTACGGGTTTAGCGCCTTTTTCCTTACTCAGGAACCAAAGTTCGTTATCTCTTGAGCGACTGACATTGATGTTCTCGAATTTTTCAGGACCTATCAATACATAATCACCAGTGGCAACATGCATCACACGTAGGAATGCAGCACCGGGCACATTACACGTAAGGCATCTGATAATATTATTTTTCAGATCGTACACCATTGCATCGCCAAAACTTTTGGCCATAAAAGCGATCTGTTTATTATCCGGTGAGAAATCAGCCCGTTCTCCGAAATGTGTCAGCAGCCGAATATTTTTTTGCAGATGATCAATAGGGAGTCCATCTTTCCTTTCTTGTTTTGATTGTTGTGCAAAAAGCGAAACAGGAAGTACCCACATCAGAAGAATAAAAATAAATCTCATAATTAAAAAATTGATGGATAAAACAAAGTGAAAAATCTCCATTAATTATAATTGTATAATTATTTTATGTAATAATAATTATTTCGTGATCCAATATGGATTTAATTTCGAATTGGCTGTAACCATTGACAATGTTCGCTGCTATTTTTTGATTTGAGACGAGCGTACGAAGTCTCCTGCCGGTTACTGATGTTGGCAATTTCACTTCCACTTTTAGTGGCCCAATTGCAATCAGTTCATCTAACGGCTGACGCCAGGTTGATGCGCTTGTGAGGTTAACAATATGCAATATCAATTTACCGGGTTGCTGGTATAAATGACAATCCACCAGCCCAGCTCCCTTCACGTTCAAGGGTAAATCATTTTTTGAAGCCCACCGCACAATGTTTGTCAGCAGATTGCCATGATCGGGAAGATAGGACCGGCCAAACTGCCTGTCAATATCGGCAGGTATAAAAACTACATGGCCACCATTTCCAGTAGATTTAAAAATCAATCCTGGTATATCCGTTTTCGCTTCACGCATATAAGATTTTTCAGGAGGATATGTTGGGAATTGCGGTATATAGGTCATCAGCACTTCCACATCGCTATCGGTACGCAATGGTTCAAGTAAACCTCCATAAGGTAAAATATCTGTTTCCTCAAAACCTTTGAGTATAGGATGACGTTGACCTACAGCGAGTGGTTCCGTGGCTGTATGGGGTCCCATTATTTGTGCCCTTAACTCGGGAGTAAGCCGCATATAGGTATGGTATGCTTCCCCTGCCATTTTTTCTACAGGAGTTATTTGTTTTGAAGTTCGGGGAGTAATGAGGTGAGCACCGAAAAGATCAGCAAGTGCAAAGTCGGAACGTGGGTCACCCATTTCGTCAAATAAACTGGTATCTCCGGTAGCGACAAGGCTACCGCCTTTATCAACAAAACGACGTATGGCAGCTACCTGGTCATTCGTCATTACAGCAAGGTTCGGTAATATCAAAACAGAGAATTGGGCTGCATCCCGTTCAATGTGATCGGCATGCACCGGTAGGTAAGGTATCCTGCCTCTGATGAGTGCCTGTGTCATACCTCGCCATGGTAACTCTACAAGTTCAGCAGCGTTGTCTCGTCCATAGAAATCAGTGTTCTCCTGTGACCACACTACTCCTATATTAGCTACTGGTTTTCGATTTAGAAGGACGCCTTCATTGGCTTTATGCCAATTAAGTACTGCGCCTGGAGAATGATACATTCGCCGGTCTTCGTGGTAAGCAGCTACCATATGCCACCAGGGTTGAATTCCGCCGGCGATTCCATTGATCATCCACATGCGTGCTTCAGCTATTGGTTTACTTGCCAATCTGAACCAGGGTTTATGTGCCTGGTACATAGCCATGCTTTCAGGGATAAGCTTTTCCCATCCCAATAACCCATGAATAAGCTTACCAATTTCTCCATTGTTCTGAAAGCCGCCTTCGTCTGAGCGTGACTGGTGGTCCAGCATAATAATGTCCGCCCTTCTACTAATCTCCTTATAATCCCGAAAGCTTCGGCTTTGCCCGTTGACAGAACCGCTGTTCATTCCCGACCAAATACAATGAACACCTCCTGCTGTTTTGGTGGTTCGGTTATTCAAATCCCATAATTCAAGCCGCCGATCATAGTTCCACCTAATCCATTGCTTGTAAACTTTGTCGTCCCAGTTTTTCTTTAATGGAATATTTTGAGCTGTCTTATCACGAAAGCTCTTTTTACAATTTTCACAGTAACAAATTGAGTCGCGGCCAAGACCGGCCCAGCTATTATCGGTAAAACCTTCCGGCTTATACATCCGGGAAATCTCTGTAAGTATAGCTGGAATATGCTCCTGGTAATATGGACCATTTACACAAGTAATGTAAAGATCAGCTGCCTTGTAAGGTTTACCGTTTGCATCCTGGGTAAACCAATCAGGGTGTGCCTGGTAAAATTCTTCATGCGCCCTGTTTGAATCCATTCGTGCAAAAACAACAAGGCCATCCTCATGAGCTGCACGACATAATTCACCAAACAGGTCTCGTCCCTGCAAATACTGTGCTTTTCGATGTAGCGGAATTTGGGTAGGATAATAAGCAACGATACCGCCGGCATTAATGATTACTCCTTCTGTTTGTGTTTGCTTCCAGAATTTGCGCCACCAGGAAATATCATATTGCGGAGGATCTTTTTCAGTGATGTTAATCTGCCCCCATCGTGTTACTCTACTGTACCAGGGAACTGATGTTTGGTATTCAGTCAGTTCTCCAGATTCAGCATTGGTTGCAATAGATTCTAATGGATTCAAGGAAATTGCAAGACCAGTTAATGCCGATTGTTTTAGGAAATTGCGTCGACCGTAATCCTGGTTTTGCAATTCAGGAGTATCCATGATTGATATAGTATTTTGATGTTCAAAAAGTATTTTCTAAAGTACTGCTTCTGTAAGCAATTTTCTTATCAACCAGGAATAGTTAAAATGCTGGCGCCCGATTTCTGTGCCACCAGACCCGGTAATCGCAATACAGGTAATGAGACCGACAATATTACATTTTATAGATCAATATTTCTGTTCAGGAAGTTTTCTTATGAACAGATCTGAAAAACGAAAGCCCTTACCGGAGCTTTCTGAATTAAACACCTTGTTTAATTCTTCTCATCATCCTGATCTTTACTTGTTGCTTGATCAAGTATTCAAATATCCCATCTTTCTCTTCATCAAGTCCGGCTGTAAAATAGAGCCGATTGGGATCAATCATTGAGGTAGCAGGAGGAAACATGATTGCCGACAATTCATCGATCACCTGCCCTCCATGTGGTTTTGCGAAAGAAGAAACAATGCCTACAGATGCTTGCCAATACTTCTACAAGTGTACAAATTGCGAAACACTATTAAAGCCATTGCAAGGTGATTGCTGCGTATTTTGCAGCTACAAATGCTGATAACAAAACCCTTAAATTTAATTTTCAGGGACACCACCCCTGTACCAATAATCACTTATTGTTTTATAAACCGTTTTGTTTTTAATTCGCCTTCACTGTTATACGATGATAGAACAAAGGTTCCTTTTGGTAATGATGAGAGGTTTAAAGAAATGGTATTATTGCCTTTTAAAAGTGTGAAGGATTTATTTAGAATTGCCACGCCCTGCATACTGGTGATATAAATCATTACTTTATCGGCTGATGCAGTAGAGATGCTCAGCTGAGCAGTTGATATAACGACTGTAGGAGCCATAGCTGTAACATCGAAGCCTTTTAATTTGCCAAAAACAGCAACCACTTTTGAGGTTGCAAAATTTCCATCCAAATCACCCACCTTCAAACGGTAAAACACTTTACCGGATGATGATTTGTCTTCAAAGTCGAACGGCTGTTTGCAACGTAACCGGTCTGCCTGGAAGGTATTTATGGTAGTATAATTGATACCGTCGTTGGAACGTTCAACTACAAACTTTGCATATTGCAGGAAACAAACAACTGACCAATTAAGCTTTGTTGCCGTAGCTGATTGAGAGGCTTCAAAAGACTTTACACGTACCGGTACGCTATCGGCAGGTACAGTTTGACTGAACGCAATCGTCGAAACCATCAATGAAAATGAAACCAAGAACTTTTTCATAAAATCTATATAACAGGTGTCAAAGGTACTACTTCTGCAAACTCCTGTTGGTTCAAAATAAATTTTTTAGATGAATGAGTTACTTGTTTATTTAATCACTTGGAGTTCCGTCATTAATTGTTGGCCAGTTATCTGCTCCCCACTTAATTTCATCCATCATTAAATAACGTCCTGCAGCGGGGTTTGAACGGAGCCTTGCATGATAAAATAAAAGGTATGGCGCTATGGGCGAATTGGTTACAATACTTTGGCCTCCCGGTCCTTCAAATCGGCTATCACTTATAAGAATGGGGGCGTTTTTTTTAATGTATGTACCGCCAATTGTGGCAGAGCGGGCAATACCAACGGCATACTTATCAGTTCCGTAATTATTCCCACTATAAAAAAGATAATAATAGCCATTGCGATACATCATTGAAGGAGCCTCAATAACTAAACCTTCCCATGCCTGATCGTTTATTAAAATATTACCTGAAGAACCTACAAGAGATAAGCCATCCTGCGAAATCTCCTGCAGAACAATTTCTGTTTGCTGCGGCGGGGTTAATGCGTTCTTATTTGTTTTCCATAAAATGTAATTTTTGCTGCTGATGGAATCACGGAAAAAGGTTGGGTCTATCAGGCTGAAGTTGGGGTTAGAAGCAAGAGGGCTGCCTTTATCAGTAAATGGCCCTGCAGGAGTAGATGCAGTTGCCGCACCTATTTTGAACCAGCCGTCAGCTGCTTTTGTAGCATAATAGCAAACATATTTTCCATTGATGTAGTACACTTCAGGTGCCCAATAACTTCCGCCATTAACCCATGTCGGAAACTGACCTGTTGGAAAAACACGTGCACCATTATCTGTCCAGGTAAAAAGATCTGGCGACCACTTTATTGGCATTGCACCGGTACTATTACCCGAAGTAAAATAACAATAATAATTTCCGTTTGCTAATATAACACCAGGATCGGCACCAAGCGGACCAAGAGGATTCGGGTAATTGGTAACTATCGGTATTGGAACCGGAACGATACTGTCAGTTTGTTTTTTACATGCTGTTGCAAATAACAAAAACAGCAGTATCATTTGTACTCTGGTTCTTATGTTCATGAGTTAGTGTTTAAAATGTTGCTGATAATAAACACAGATTTTCAATAAATAATGCAAATAACATTTGTGAGAATCAGAATATTTTTCTGATAAAATTACATATGATAAAATTTGAGATGCTAACCACTTACTCAGTTAGCGTTTCCGTAAACCCCGAAAATCAGAATCCGATAGTGTTGCTTCAGATACCATTTCTGCCATGTAGCTAATAGGCTGCATGTGTAGCAATAGGATGATTGTGGCAACTATAGTCAACAGGAATTTCACCGTAACCCAATAATAACGGAACAAACCCCACTTAGTAAAGAGTGACTGAACAAGCCCAGTTAGCAAAGTGCCGAAACAGGCGGGCAGTATTACGAACCATTTAATCAAGTCCATACTTATATAGCTGGAAATAACGATCCGGTTGTTTTGGCTGGTTAGGCCAGCTATCGCAAGTGCCAGAAAGCCGACGACCGCACCAAACCAACCAACCGAAAAAGTGATGTGAGCGGCAAGACCGAACTTCCGAAAAAAAGGAGTCATTAGCTTAAGCTATATTTATTTATTATGAGATTGTATGCAAAGCAATGTTTTTATCAGATAAATTGTAATAAATACCAATGATCAAATCAACTATTTTTTTAAAAGAAGGCTTGCGACCTTAATTTTTTTCTCTTTGTCATCTGTCCAAGCAAAAATTACCTGTTTATTCGCCTTTGTCATCTGTGGAAATCCGCTTGATCGTGATTCTGACGAAGAAGCGATGATTACGGAAGTATCTTTTCTCCCATCCTCATACACTCTGACTGCTTTTATGACTGCACCTTCCATCCAACTCACCATTGCCGATTGGTAATCCCACATAATAACATCTACCCGGCCAACTGCATTACCATCATCCACTCTTACAGGTTTAGAAAATGTTTCACCTCCATCATTGGAAAAAACGACATTGACTTGTGCATTTTTCTCCGGCGAAGAAAACCAAGCTACTGCAAGGTTATTGCCTTCTGTTGCGATCTGTGGGCCATTTACAGGACAGCCGTCAATTTTCCAATTATCAGCAAAAATGGTTTTTGGTTGTGTCCATTGACCATTTACAAACCGAACTAAAGACATATCTCTGATTTCTTTATCAGATCTATCGCGGTAAGCCACAATGGGACCATTTATCGTGATGGCTGCACTCGTCTGGCAACAATCACATACACGATTATCCAGTTCCCACTCGTTTGATTTTTTCCCCGTTTTGTCGACGATTGCGCCCCGAATTGTCATCTGTCCATGATGTCCTTCATTGTGCCCGTCTCCGCCCTCAGCGGCAGTATTTCTTCCATCCAGCCAGGAAATAAAATAGTTCTCTCCATATGGTACAATCGAAACAAAACCATGCTCTGCCTTTTTTCCATCATCGTGAAGAATTACAGGTGCCCTCCAAGATCTGCCCTGGTCCGACGAAGTGGTGATCTTTACATCATAAGTGTAGGTTCCTTTCTCACTTTTTTCTAAAAAATGAGATATCAGATTATTATCACCATCGGAAGCGATTAAAGGATAATCAGCCCAATTCACAAACCAATCATTTCCGGAAGCAATGACAGAAGGCTCACTCCACTTGCCATCTTTTAGCACTGAAAAGTTCAACGTGCTTTTCTCAGCCTCTTTTGTAATCCATGAAAGATACACCACTCCATTTTTATCTGTGAAAAGATAAGGCTCAGCACTGAGAGAATCGGCTGGAGACGCAAGGTCTTTTAAATTGTCTTTTTCGTTGCTTGTCTTCTGTTCAGGATTTTTACATGAAACAACCAGGATTATCAACACTAATGCTGTTAATAGTTTAGTCATCTTATTTTGCAATTTTAAGAATCATACTGATGTTCTTACTATCATCCCATTTCCTGGAGCCCATTTCTGAGAAAACCAGGTTTCCTTCAGGGCTAAAAATAAACGTTGTTGGCAATGCCTGAATATTTAATGCTTCACTGTTTTCGATTCTGACATAGTTAAATTTAAAATTATGATTTGCTTTGAACTCTTCAATTTGTTCAACACTTTCACCAGATGCCAATAAAAATACCACCTTTTTATCCCGCAGAGTAGTTTGTGCTTTTTCAATAGAAGGCATTTCTGCAATACAGGGTTTGCACCACGTAGCCCAAAAGTTGATAAAAATCGTTTTGCCCTTATATTTCTCCAGGTTAATGGGTTGATCGGTCAAATCCTTTAATCTTATTTTTTCGATCTCCCGATCCTTCTTAGTATAGGATACACTTTTACCTTTATCCCCGTCATTGCAGCTTAATATCCCCAATAGCAATGCAACGCTGATTTTCCGTATGATAGTCATTTGCTTTCTTCCCGTTAGTACCGGTAAAGTTATTTGATGATGTAAATTATGCAAATGATGTAATGAATCCAGGGTATGATGATGATTCAAATCATGTCCGGGGTGCTAATCAATTGTCCGGGAAATAATAATTAAAGCCAGGCCAACTAAATAAAGCAACAACATTGCTTTTAATAATTTTCCGGTACCCGCAGGAGCATTTTTAAATTCCTTCCAAATATAAATCCCCCAGATAGCAGCCACAATTGTAGCTCCCTGCCCTAGGCCATACGATATGGCTGGACCTGCTTTACCTGAAGCAATGATGCTGAAAGACATTCCAACACACCAGATAATGCCTCCTAAAATGCCCATAAAATGGCTGCGGGCACTTCCATGTAAATAATTAGAGAAAGCCACCGGCTTACCTTCAAAAGGCCAACGCATAATAATTGTGTTAAGCACAAAATTGCTAAAGAAAATGCCAATTGAAAAAAACACTAAGGCGGTGTAAGGAGTTAGATATCCAACCTCCGGAATAGTAAAATTTTTAGACATTGAATTGGCTACATAACCATAGAACAAACCCATTAAACATCCGCTTATTACTGATAACGCTAAACCTTTTGTGGAAACTTTTTGTGTGGCAACCGTCAGTTTGCGGTATGCTTTTGCATTTACTAAAATAGCAATAGCTACAAATCCTACACCGCCAAAAAGCACCAAGGGGTTGCCAATTGGATCATTCATGTAATTATTCAATACCCCTAAGATTAATGCTATTCCAATGCCTACTGGAAAAGCAACTGACATACCAGCAATGGATATTGCAGCAATCAGTAAAATATTAGCAATATTAAATACACCTCCACCAATTAAAGCAGACCAAATATTAGCACTACTGCCCTGAGTAACATCTTCTAAGAAGGGCCGCCCTTCAGTGCCAATGCTTCCTAAAGTAAATGCTAATAGTAAAGCAGTTAAAAGAATACCAATTGTATAATCCCAGTAAAATAGCTCGAAACGCCACTCCTTGCTGGCTAACTTTTGAGTATTAGCCCACGACCCCCAACACAACATGGTGATGATGCAGAAAAGAACAGCCACAAAATAATTTTGAATAATGAACATGCTAATTTTTTTAAAATACTTAGTTCGCTTCCTTTAGTTTTTCAAACCGCGGAAATAAAACCTGGTAATTTCCTCCTGTTTGACCGGCATCTGCAAATGGAACAAGCCGCAAGGTTATACTTGATTTACCTGTTGTGGCATTAGTAACATAAAATTGATTACCTACCCAGTAATCAGGCAGGTTAGACTTTACATCCAACTGATCATCCACCGCCAATATTTGGGGGCCTCGCTGAATGTAAACTTGTGTAGAATTTTTATTTGGATCAGGAATTAATTTAAGATCCATGTCCATCAACACAGTTATCTCATCGCCTGGATTCCACAATCGTTTTATAGTTAATAATTTTCCGGCCTCGCCCCTAAATTCTTCATCGTTTACACGGGCTTTAAAATTGGCAGACCAGGCTGGAACACGAAGCATTAAATCAAAAACCCCCTTACTTTCCGGATATAGTTTGATAGTTACTGCTCCGTTTTTTGGGAACTCACTCTTAACTTCCATTTTAACCCATTGCAACTTTTTTTTGCCGGGTATTGAAAATCTATAAGTGCCAGGGATGTATTGCAATAAAGCCGGCATACCATTCATAGTGCCGTTAATAAATTGAGGGATAAGCGCCAGGCCCCGTGGTATGCTGGATGAGCAGCAGCTTATGTCCGGTAAAATACCATGATTAACTTCGGCAAAACGTTTTCGTCCATCCAGCGGCACAAAATAGCAAACAGTACCATTTTGTGGCGATTGTGCTCCAATTAAACTATTATAAATTATTCGTTCAATTTCATGGGCGAACGCGGCCTTGCCTGTTAGTTGCAAAAGATGCCAGTTAAGCTGTAGCCAAGTAACAGTTACACAACCTTCTCCAGCCCCGTTATACTTATCTCCATGCACTTCACCATCAGGTCTTAAAACGCTATCTTCTCTAAAATGCTCACCCCAACTTGTAGTGCCTATCGGGTAAAGGCGGTTAGTTACAATATCAGTCCATGCATTCTGGCAGGCTGTAAAATAATTTGCTTCACCGGTTATTCTATATAAATCAATTAAGCCAACAAGATTGGAGAGCATTTCATAAGCCTTGCCATTGGCTGTTTTATACACATTTCCATGTGCCAACAAGCTCTTTAAGATCTGCGGACCATCAGGATGATCCCATGATGAAACAATATACCGGCAGAAGTCAAGGTAACGTTTGTCCCCTGTATAACGATACAGCATCACGATAGGCTCGAGCACACTGGTAGATGCCATTCCAACATGCCAGCTTGATTGAATAATATCTTTTTTCCCTTCTCCAAAAGTCTGTATCAATAAATTGCCCATTCGTTTGCAAGCTTCTAAAGCAGGCATATTGCCTGTTACTTTATAATAACTTAACAACCCGATTAAATTATATTTGTGTGCCCAAACATCCCAATCCTTCCACCGGTCTTTTTCTATATAAGTACCCAGATAGCCGTCTGGCATTTGTGAAGCAATCAATACTTTGGCAACAGAATCCATTTTATTTTTAAGCTGCATATTACCATTGGCTTCATATACATTAGCGGCTGCATGAAGAAATTTACCCACATGCTCTCCAATCCAGGTTTGTTTGCCAGGCCTGTGAATATAGGGTTCTAATATAGATGCCAGATCTAGCGTCAGTAAACGTTTTTCTATATTTATTTCCATTCGCTCTCCTATATAACTGCTCGCAGAAACCTTCGCATCTTGCAACCTTGAAGGCTCAAACACATTTATTATTTTATCAGCCACTAAAGGTTTAGGCAGTACCACCTGTGCCAGTGAAAAATTTAGTAAAGAGAAAGATGTAATTAAAGTAAGAAAATATTTAAGCATAAAATTTTATAATAAATTGATGAGGCAAAATCGTTAGAGGAATGTTTCTTTTATCTGTATTAATAATCTTATGATGGTACGATCTATCCCCTGATCAAAAAATTTTAATACCTATTTAGTTTTTTTCTGGGGGTTTTAAATTCAGAAAGCAGAAGGAACATTTCAGAAGCATGCCATGTGTGTGGAGGGCTTAGCTTCTGGGCTATCAATTTATTATCCAGCACTTCCAAACCCGGATAATTAGCATCGCTTGCTTTGGATTCCCATGAAAGCGGGTAGTTTTTATTGGAAAGGATACCTTTGGTTTCTCCAAAGAAATGATCTTCAGCCCAAACAAGATAGGGGTAATTGAAACTGCTGCCCTCTTCAAAACGCTTACCATTTACATGCTGGTTTTTATAATCCCACCAAAATAATGACGAATAAGAATCGTATACTTTAGGGATGGAATAGTTGTCAGGTAACCCCAAAGACCTCAGGCCATACTTTATCCATTTTGTTTGAAAAACCGGATGAGAAGCATAATCTGTTTTACCTTCTATATAATTCTCTTTTTTAAATTGTTCAACTGAGTCCAACGTTCTTTTAACTGCAGGATGGTTTTTATCGGAAACAAGTGAAATCAAAAACAAAACCTC
>Ga0180121_10001054_pt1 | contig 11687 bp, 8 predicted proteins | sample AntDrymUQ5402106_2_FD_129676 | JGI IMG/M metagenome (GOLD analysis project Ga0180121, IMG submission 129676) | Polar desert sand microbial communities from Dry Valleys, Antarctica - metaG UQ540 (21.06) (version 2) (version 2) | ecosystem: Environmental > Terrestrial > Soil > Desert | place...
CGCCCATTGCGAACAATTCCCCACTGCTGCCTCCCGTAGGAGTCTGGGCCGTGTCTCAGTCCCAGTGTGTCCGTCCGCCCTCTCAGGCCGGATACTGATCGTAGCCTTGGTAGGCCATTACCCCACCAACTAGCTAATCAGGCGCGGGCCCCTCTTCAAGCGCCAGGTTCTTGCGAATCCCCAGCTTTGATCTCCGTCCATCCAAGGACAGGATGTCATGCGGTATTAGCGTCCCTTTCGGGACGTTATCCCCCACTCGAAGGCAGGTCACCCACGTGTTACTCACCCGTTTGCCACTCTACTCAGGGATTGCTCCCCTTTCGCGTTCGACTTGCATGTGTTAGGCACGCCGCCAGCGTTGATTCTGAGCCAGGATCAAACTCTCAAGTTAAAGTGGTCAGCACCCCTTTCGGAGCACTTAACTCGTTTAACGTAAGCGCCTGTTGATGACTTGGCTCTAACGTTGTTCAGTTCGTCAAGTTAATGAGTGGTTCGCAGCCGGCCACAGTCGGTGAACTACACCCCCTGCACCGGAAAGCACTGCGCCACCCGCTGATACTCGACGGGTTGTTCGATGCCTCCCCGCACCTTGCGGCGCGGAGCGACCTCGAGACATGTCCCGGCACCTGACCTTGCCCGACTTCGCCTTGCGGCTGCGTCGAGGCAAGCGGCACCGAGTACTGTGCTTGCACGTTCTATCTAGTTTTCAAAGAACCGGATTTATTGCCGCGCTCCCCGCCGCCTCTTTCGCGCTCAGGGGAACCTTACAATCTTACTAACGGACCTTGCCTTTGTCAACCCCGTCGCACGCCTTCTTTTTAGTCCCGCGCGGCCCCGTTCGCCAGCCGTCGCGCCATCGCTCTCGTTGAGCAGCGCACCGCCGAAGAACGGCTGGGGGGTTGGCGATCCTGAAAGATGTGGCCGGTCGGCGGCCCGAGACCGAATCACGTCCGCAGAAGGAGTAATATATGCGCCGCTCGCTTTCCTGTCAACCCCCGGCCAGCCCCGCCTGCCCGCATGGGGAGCCGCACAGTCCGATTACCGCGTGAGCAGCACGGGCCAGTTCACCACGACTTCGACGGGCGGAATCGCCTGATCGGCCTGCCGCACGTTGACGGCGAAATCACCCGAGGGCGCGACGGTGAAGTCGGAACCGCCGAGGGTCTCCGGGATCGAGACGCTGAAGAGGCGGCTCGGCGCGGTCAGGCTCCACGACCCGCTCGCGGGGGCTTTTATCGCCGCGATCCAGTGGTCCAGCGTCAGGTAGAACAGCTCGCCCGAGTCCCGGCGCCAGTGCGGCTCCGCGCCGCCATTGGTAGAAACCTGCCATCGATCACCCGTGGCCGGCACTGGCTCCACATACACCTCGGCTCTGCCCGATTCGGCACTCACGTAGGCGAGCCACCGGCCATCGGGGGAGAACTCCGACTGCCACGTCTCCGCGGAAAAACTGGGGCGGATGAGCGTCGGCTTCTGTCGCGGATCCACCGGATAGCTCCAGAGCCCGCTCCTCAGCACGCTCACGGACAGGACCCGGCCGTCGGGCGACCAGTCCTCCACAAGCTTGTCGAGTTCCGACCGCCAGAGCACCCGCTCGGGCTCGAGCACGTCCACCGCCTTCACGTAGATGTCGTAGCTCGTCCCGCGCTTCGACGAAAAGGCGAGCCGCCGGCCATCCGGAGACCAGGCGGGGCGGATATCCGGCGACGGATCATCCGTGAAGCGCGACGCCTTGTCGGGCGCGGGTCCGAACACCCACAGGTCCGGGTTTGGCTGGTCCGTTTCCGCCTGCTCGGCGGCAATGCGGTTCCCGTCCGGCGAAAACCGCGGGTGCCGAAGAGAGGCCGACTCCGTCAGTTCGCGGATAGCCCGGCCCCGCCGATCGAACAGCACTAGTGTCGTCGCCGGCAGCCCTTCGTTCTTTCGGTAAATCAGGATGCCGGTGGAGGACACGTCGAACGCCCCGTCGCTCGCCCTGTGGTACTTGACGGGGGTGGCCAGCGGCACAGGGTCCCCGCTGACCTCCCCTGTGCGCGGATCGAACGGCTGCGCGAGGAGGATTCCGTTGCGGACGAAGAGCAGGTGCCCGGTCGGCGAGTACGCGGCACGCGAGTCGGCCGCCATGACCCGTCTCTGGCCGGGCGCGTCGATCGAGCTGATATACAGACCCGTGCGCTCCGCGATGCGGCTGCGGATGATATAGACGAAGCGTCGTCCATCCGGCAGGAACTCGGGCCAGCTGTGTTGATATTCGCCCGCGGCCTGGTCAAGGGTCGTCACCGGCGCGAGTCCGGACCCGTCGGCGGAAATCCTCGAAATGCCACCGGCCGCGCCAAAAATCAACACGCCGTCGGCGTTCCAATCGCCGCCATGAGGCACCGGCGCATCGGTGAGCGTCTCGACCCGATTCGTCTCGAGATCGATCGTCTTCAGCTTGTCGCCGCCGAAGAACGCGAGGTGCTGCGAATCGGCGGACCAGAACGGCGTCTCCGTCGTCTCGGCCTGCGGAATGGCGCGACCCTGCAGCGAGTCGGAGTCGAGCGCGCGAAGCCAGAGCATCTTGCGCCGCCCCACGGTCGTCCCGAAGACGACGTAGCGGCCGTCCGGAGAGAGACGCGGCCATGCGCCGGTGTTGTATGGCGGCCCGATGCTGGTGTGCACGAGCGGAACAGGCGCGGTGGCGGCGGGTGGAAGCAACCTCCACGCCCCCACCGTGCCGACGAGCGAGAGCGCGCCTGCCGTCGCCCAGATCCACCGCGGCACCCGGCGAGCGCTCGCAACGGTCGCATGGCCCATGTCGTTCGCGGGAAGCGCCACGCCCTGCGCGGCGAAGATGCCCGCGAGCGCGTGTTCGAGCTCCCCGACCGTGTGGAACCTCGCAACCGGATCCACAGCCGTGGCACGCTCGACGATCTGCACGACGGAATCCGGTAGCTCGGGACGGATGTCCCGGAGGCGGACGCGTTCACCGCCGGCATGATGCCGCCGAATCTCCGACACGTCCGCCCCCTCGACGGGGAAGTGGCCCGACAGCAGGTAAAAGAGCAGGATGCCCAGACTGTAAATGTCGGCTGTGAAGGAGGCGGCACGTCCCTCGAAAAGTTCGGGGGCGATGTACAGCGGCGTGCCCGAGATTTGCGTCGCACCACGGGCATCGGCGGCGACGCGCACGCCGCTGAAGTCCATCAGGACTATCCGGCCGCCGGTCTCGCGCATGACGTTGTGCGCCTTGATGTCCCCATGCAATAGGCCCGATCGGTGCAGCGCCGACAAGGCCTTGCACAGGTCGATGCCGATCCCCGCTGCCTCCCGCGCGCTCATCGGGCCACGCTCGCGCACCACGGCGCCAAGCGTCTCCCCCTCGATGAACTCCATCCAGATCCCGACCTGCTGCCCGACACGCTCGGCTCCGTAAACGGCAACGACATTCGGGTGGCTGACGCGCGCCAGATGGCGCGCCTCTTCGAGCGGTGACCCCGCCGGAAGCTGGAGGAGAACTTTGAGCGCCACCTCGCGATCGAGCTGCGCATCCCACGCCCGGTACACCGTGCCGAATGCCCCCTGCCCGACGGTTTCAAGCAGGACCAGGTGGCCCCACGTGGCCGGAGTGGCTGGTTCGACCGGCGGCGACGGCGTCTCGACGTCCCCCCCTGATGTGCGGTGCGCGTCGACGACCGACGCAAGACGGCGAAGCTCCGCCACGATCTTCCTGCTCGCAGCTGTCGCCGTGGCAGGGACGACGGCATCCCACTCTATGCGCCTGCCGTCGCAGACGTCATTGGCGAGCGCGATGAGCCACGCTTCTTCAGGATTCTCGGTCATGGCCCATGGCGCCCGCCAGGCGCAGCAATGCGCGGCTCACGGCGACCCGTGTGCTGCCGATGGAGGACTTTCCTGCGAGCGCGGTGATCTCCCCGTAGTCGAAGCCCAGCTCGACTCGTGCGATGATCAGCTCCCGATCCGCCTCGCTCAGGCGCTGCAGGGCCTCGTCGTACCGGGCCGCCGTCTCGCGGCCGACCGCAACTTCGAATGGCGAAGGGTCCGATGTCGCACGGCCCACCGACAGCTCCTCGTTGACCGGCCGCCGGCCCGCGCGCCGCACGGCGTCCGACACGCGGTTCCGGATGGACTGACAGAGGTACGCGCAGAACGCCTGTTCGTGGCGCGGCGAAAAGTCTTCCAGCCGCCGTATCGAGTTCAGCAGCGTGTCCTGCACGATGTCTTCCGTATCGAGGTGATCGCGCGCCCACCCGGGAAGCCTGCCGTGGGCCCACTTCCGCAGCCGCGGCAGGTAGCGCGCGCACAACTCGTTGCGCGCGCGCTCGTCCCCCTGCTGCGCTTTCAGCAGCAGCGTCATCGAGGAATGGGCCAGTGGCGTCCGAACAGATCCCGAAATGGATGAGCTCGGCTCGGCTGATTCGTGGGTCATGGCAGCTTTTGGAGAGCCATGATAGCCGGTCCGGCCGCTGGCAGGTGACGAAGTTCACCCACGGCGTACGAACCGTCGGAGCGGTGGCCGGTCCGGTCCGCCGCTCACGACGTGCGGGCAGCAACTCACAGAACTGAAGCGAGCGCTACGTATCGGGTGCAGGGGCCTCCGCGTCTGCGGGTGCGACGGCGACCCGGACGGCGCTCCGCCCCACTTGAAGCGTGAACTCCTCGGTCCGAGCGGTAATCCTGGCCTTCGAGTCCTCCAGGCGGGCGCCGTCGACGCGAACGCCGCCCTGTTCAATCTTTCGCGTCGCTTCACTGGCCGAGGTCGCGAGTCCACACTCGACGATCACACCCGAGATTCGTCGCGATCCTTCCGGGCCGATCGACAGGGTGAACTTCTGGAGCGCATCCGCGACGATTTCCTTCTTCGCGAAGCGACGTTCGAACTGACCGGCGGCCTCGTCCGCGTCGACGGCCCCGTGAAAATCCGCCACGATCGTTTTTGCGAGTGCCACCTTGGCCTGCTTCGGGTGCAGTTCGCCCGACTCGACCTGCCGGCGAAGCTCGTGGACCTGCGCCGGCGTGAGGTCCGTCAGCAGCAGGTAGTACTTCCACATGAGATCGTCCGAAATCGACATCAGCTTGCCGAACATCTCCGCGGGGGGCTCATCCACCCCCACGTAGTTTCCCAGGCTCTTCGACATCTTCTCGACGCCGTCGAGGCCCTCGAGCAACGGTGTGGTCATTACGATCTGCGGCTCGAGATCGAATGCCGGCATGATGTCGCGTCCGACGTTGAGATTCCACAGCTGGTCGGTCCCCCCGAGCTCGACGTCCGCCTTCAGGACCACCGAGTCGTACGCCTGTGCCAGCGGATACAGAAACTCGTGAAGGGCGATCGGTTTCCCCGATTCATATCGCGACTTGAACTCGCGGCGCTCGAGCATCTGTGCCACGTTGTACCGCGCCGCAAGCTTGACCCACCCGTAGCTTCCGAGCGGCTCCAGCCACTCGCTGTTGAAGCGGACGACGGTCTTTTTCGGATCGAGGATCTTGAAGATCTGCGCCTTGTACGTCTCCGCATTCTGCGCAATCTCCTCCGGCGTGAGGGGCGGCCGGGTCTTCGATCGCCCCGTCGGGTCTCCGATGAGCGCCGTGAATGACCCGACGACGTACACGACGGTGTGGCCGAGATCCTGGAAGTGCTTCATCTTCCGAATCAGGACGGTGTGACCGAGGTGCAGGTCAGGTGCGGTCGGATCGAATCCGACCTTCACCAGCAGGGGGCGGCCGGTCCTCTCGAATCGCTCCAGTCTCGCCCGCAGCTCCACCGGGCGGACCACGTCCACGCAGCCCTTCGTCAGATATTCGAGTTGGTCGTCGATTGTCATCGTGGCCGCATCAGTCATCGTGGCGGCATTATAGGATGCCGCCCTGCTCCGCCGGTCGCGCCTCGCGATCCGGCACCGCCCCTGCAAACCCGCAATTTCTTCAGCGCACCGGAGCGAGCGGCCTCGACGAGCTAACATAGCCCTCGGATGCCCCCTCGATCGACCTCGCGCGGTGTGAGCAGGCGCGATCTGCTCAAAGGCGCGGCCGCGGCCTGCATCGGCGTAACGACCGGCGCGCTCGCGCAGGGTTACGTCTACGGGCGGCACCGCCTCGAGCTCACACGCGAGACGCTCCACGTGTCGGGTCTCCCAAGTGCCCTCGCGGGGCTCCGCATCGGGCTGATCACCGATCTGCATCGCAGCGATACCGTGCCGCAGGAGCTGCTCATCCGAGCCGTGCAGATGATGATGACCGAAGCACCCGATCTCGTCGTGCTTGGTGGCGACTACGTGACGTGGGGCAACCGCCACTTCGTCGTTCCAGCCGCCGAGGCTCTGGCGCCGCTGTCGGCGCCGCACGGCGTGTTCGCCGTCCTCGGCAATCACGACGATGACCGCGATATGCCGGCCGCCCTGACCGGTGCAGGCATCGTCGTCCTGCGTGATGCGCGGACGCGGCTCAGCATCCGGGGCGAGACGCTGGATCTGGCGGGGATTCGCTACTGGACGCGGCGGGTGGGCGACATCGCCCACGTCCTGCGCGGCGCGTCGCCCAACCTCATCCTCCTTGCGCACAACCCCATGCGGCTGGTGGAAGCGTCCGCTCTCGCGGTCCCGCTCGTGTTGAGCGGACACACGCACGGCGGGCAGCTCGTGCTGCCCGGGATCGGCGCTGTGGCAGCCCGCAAGTTCCCAGTCATCGCGGGACGGGGCCGTCGGGACGCGACCGAAATCTTTGTAAGCCGAGGCATAGGAACCGTTTACGTGCCAGTACGGCTCAACTGCCCGCCGGAGGTTGCCGTCCTGACCCTGAAGCCCGTTCTCCCCGACGTGTAATTACAGTTGCCTCCAGTCTTGCTGAGGTGCATAATGGCGTCATGTTGATTTTGATTTATCAAACTTTGTGTTTCGAGTGAGGCTGCCATGCGTAAACGATTCCCGATCTGGCTGTTTGCAACCGCCGGGCTGAACACGCTGGTCCTCGCGCTCAGTGGCGGGTGGGGCAATCCCTGGCTCTGGGCGTACTGCGTGGTCTGGAGCGCGACGATCACGTACGGCGTGCTCGGCATCGACGCCGATCTCGCCAGGGAGCGGTTCAATCCACCAACCCGTGGAGCCGATCGCGCAGCGCTTGGATTCATCCGTTTGCTGGGGCTGACACACCTGGTGGTGGGTGCGCTCGATGCGGGGCGATGGCACCTGACCGTCCCGGTGCCTTCGACCATTCGCGGCGCAGCGCTGGTCGGGATGGGGATCTCGATGTGGGTCGTCTTCCGTTCGATGCACGAGAACCGCTACTTTTCCTCGGTGGTACGGGTTCAGCACGACCGCGGGCATCAGGTCGTCGAGACGGGACCTTACGCGCTCGTACGCCACCCCGGGTACGCCGGGATGCTCGCGGCCATGCCCTTCAGCGGTCTTGCGATGGGATCGTGGGTCGGCTTCGCAATCGCGCTCGGGTATTCAGTCCTGATCATCCGGCGCGTGTTGTTCGAGGACGCCTTCCTGCAGCGCCACCTGAACGGGTACACGGCCTACGCGCAGCGCGTCACGCATCGGCTGATTCCGGGGACCTGGTAGCGCGAGCGCCACGACTCCACCGCCTGCCCTCGACGTGCCAACCGCCGTCGAGAACAGCCTGTGCCGCAGCCGGGTAGATTCGGTGTTCTTCGATGAGGATACGCGCCGCCAGGGTGTCGCGCGTATCGTCGTCGAGGACAGGGACGGGTGCCTGCATCACGATAGGCCCCGCGTCGAGCTCGCCTGTCACGAGATGGACGGTCGCTCCGCTGACGCGGACGCCGTGGGTGAGCGCCTGCGCCTGTGCGTCGACGCCCGGGAACGCGGGCAGCAGCGACGGGTGCACATTCAGAATCGCGTTCGGAAAGGCTTCGAGCAGCGGCGGTCCGACCAGCCGCATGAACCCGGCAAGGCAAACGAGCGTTGCGCCGCATGCCCGGAGGGCCCGTGCGAGGGCGCGGTCGTACTCGTCGCGGGAGGAAAACGCCCGGTGATCCAGAACGAGCGTTTCAATGCCTGCCGTCCGTGCGTGGGCCAGCCCGGTGGCATCCGCCCTGTTCGAGATCACAAGGGCAATCCTTGCGTCCAGACGACCATCGGCCACCGCCTCGATCAGCGCCTGCAGGTTGCTGCCGCGTCCCGATATCAGCACGCCGATCGTTCGGCCGTTCATCGCGTCCCGGTGTAGACAATCCGACCGTTACCCGCCACCGCGCTGCCGATCGCGAGTGCGCGAGGCTCGCCCGCCTGCGCGAGGGCGTCCAGGACGCGCGCTGCGTCCTCCTTCGCACAGGCGACTACCATCCCGATGCCCATGTTGAAGGTGCGCAGCATGTCGGCCTCCGGAACGTTGCCGGTCGTCGCGAGGAAGGCGAACAGCGGAGGGGGCGTCCAGGTGCGCAGGTCCACGAGCGGACTGGTGCCCGGCGGGAACATCCTTGGCAGGTTGTCCGTGAGGCCGCCGCCGGTGATGTGCGCCATCCCCTTGATCCACTCGGAGCCGAGGAGCGGTCGGATCACGCTCAGGTACGATCGGTGCGGCGCGAGCAAGGCTTCCCCCACGGTCATCCCGAGCGCCGGCATCCGCGCATCAACGGCCAGTCCCGCGATATCGAACAGCACCTGGCGCGCAAGCGAGTAGCCGTTGGTGTGAAGCCCGGACGAAGGAAGACCGATGAGGACGTCTCCCGGGATGATCGTGCGGCCGTCAATCACTTTATCCCGCGCGACGACACCGACAATGAATCCGGCCAGGTCGTACTCGCCGTCAGCGTAAAATCCGGGCATCTCCGCCGTTTCGCCGCCGAGCAGCGCGCATCCGTTCTCACGACACGCCTCCGCCAGACCTTCCACGACCTGCACGGCTACGGCCGGATCGAGCCGCCCCGTGGCCAGATAGTCGAGAAAGAACATTGGCTGCGCACCCTGCACCAGGATGTCGTTGACGCAGTGGTTGACCAGGTCGACGCCAATCGTTCGGTGCACGCCCGTCATGAAGGCGACGCGCAGCTTCGTCCCCACGCCATCGGCGCTTGCCACGAGCACCGGATCGGCAATCCCCGCGCTGTCCAGCCGAAACAGGCCGCCGAAGGCTCCGATGTCCGACAGCACGCCGGGCGTGAAGGTGCCGCGCGCCAGGGATCGAATTCGGCGCACGACATCGTTGCCCGCCTCGATGTCGACGCCCGCCTGCTTGTAGTCCATTCAGAACTCGAGTGCCTGAATGAGCGCGGCCGCCAGCCTCCGCGCTGGTGAGCCTTCGGCCGCGGCCCAGTATCCGCGGCGCACGGCGGCAAAAAAGCGCTCCTCCTCGAGATCCTCCTCGAGCATGTCGAACGCTTCACCGACGAGCGTGATGGCGGCCTTCGGATCGGCCTCGGCTTCGAGCACACGCAACATCGCGGGGGTGTTTCTCAGAGCCACCCCCCCGATGGCGAGCGCAATCGCGGCGCGCGCGGGATCCCGGCTCGGCGCGCCGATCTCTACCAGGAGGGTGGCCGACGCGGCGTCCCCGGAGATCGCGAGGGCCGACAGCGCCGAGGCGGAGGCACGAAGCAGTTCCTGGTAACCGGCGGTCTCGGCCGCGAACCGCACCGACTGCGCCAGATAACCCTGATGGGAGGAACAGTTGACGCCGAGCAGGCATATAGCCGCCGCGATCGACGGCTGGACGTTGCGAGCGGCCGTACGCTGCAGCGCCGCAAGCGTTTCGAGCGACCGCTTGTCGCCAATCTTCCCGACCGCAAGCACGGCGTCGTCCTGGAGCGGACCCTCGAGCTTCGCCACTGCAGTCACCGACGCGAGCGCAGAGGCGACCTTGTAGTCGCCGACTGCCTCGATGACCCCGCTGCGGAAGAAGTCCTGACCTTTCATCACGAGGCTGTCCAGGACATCGCGCACCCGCGCGTCGGCCGCGTACGCCGCCAGCGCCCGTGTGAGGGCCGGACGCACGAACTCCGACTCCTCGCGCGGCAACGCCTGGAGCAGACGGGGGAGGATCAGGGAGTCCGCGTTGTGCTCGAAGTAGGCGTAGGCAACGGCACGAAGACGATCGTTGGGAGCCGTCAGTGACTGCGCCATCACGTCGCGCGTTCGGGGATCGTTGAAGCCGGAAAGCAATATGAGGGACCGGAAGCGCACGTACCCGTCCGCGTGTCCGGCGATCGCCTCGAGGAGCCCGGGCACCGCGACGCCGGCGGGCGCGCGGCGGATTGTCCGCGCAGCAGCCGCCCGCACCGGGTACTCGATGGTCGCAAGCCGGTCGATCGCGGATCTGAGCTGCTGAGGAGTCAGCGAGGTCTCGCGCTGCTCCGGGGAGCCCGCGGCGCTGCGCGGCGCCTGGCCGAACGCGACTGCGGAAGTGAAGGCCACCAGGGCCAGCACGAGCCCGGACCTCAGCATCGGCGTCAATCGACCGACTTGAGCGCGAGCTGGAGGTACGACTGCTCGTTCCGGGGGAACGCGACCGGATAGACCCCCGTGTAGCAGGACGTGCAGTAGGAGCGCTGATCGCTGCCGAGCGCTGCACGAAGACCCTCCAGGCTGAGATAGGCGAGGGTATCGGCGCCGACGTATTTGCGAATCTCCTCGACGGTGTGGGTCGCGCCAATGAGCTCGGCCCTGCTGGGGGTATCGACGCCGTAGAAGCAGGGGGAAACGGTAGGCGGGCAGCTGATGCGCAGGTGCACTTCGCGCGCGCCGGCCGCCTTGACCATCTTCACGATTTTGCGGCTGGTCGTGCCCCGCACGATCGAATCGTCCACGAGGACGACGCTCTTGCCGTCGAGGATGCTGCGCACCGGATTCAGCTTCACCTTGACGCCGAAATGCCGGATGGCCTGCTGCGGCTGGATGAAGGTGCGCCCCACGTAGTGGTTCCGGATGAGGCCCATCCGCAGCGGCAGTCTCGACTCTTCGGCAAATCCGGTGGCGGCACACACTCCAGAGTCGGGGATTGGCACCACAACGTCCGCCAGCACCGCCGCTTCGCGCGCCAGAACACGGCCAAGGTCCGTTCTGACGTCGTTCACGCTGCGGCCGAAGACGTAGCTGTCCGGCCGCGCAAAATAAACGTGCTCGAAGACGCACTGCGACAGGACGGGAGACGGCGGGAACGCCCTGATCGAGCGCAGCCCGCCGGCGCTGATCACGATGACCTCCCCGGGCTCGACGTCCCGCACGTAAGTCGCGCCGATGAGATCCAGCGCGCAGGTTTCGGAGCAGACGATCCAGGCATCACCCAGCCTGCCGAGCGCGAGAGGACGGAATCCGTTGGGATCCCGGACCGCGATCAGCCGATCCTTGGTCAACAGCGCCAGGGAGAAGGCTCCACGAATCTGCGCAATCGACTCGACCAGCGCCTCTTCCACCGACGGTGCTTTCGCCCTCGCATACAGGTGCAGGAGGACCTCCGTGTCGCTGCTCGTCTGGAAGATGGATCCATCGCGAACGAGCTCGTCGCGCAATTCCTGTGCATTGACCAGATTTCCGTTGTGGGCCACGGCGATCTGGCCGTGCGCGCAGTCAATCAGGAAGGGTTGCGCATTGAAGAGCCGGCTTTCTCCGGCCGTTGAGTACCGGGTGTGGCCGATGGCAAGGTGACCGGGGAGCCCCGCAAGCGCGGCGTTATCGAAGACGTCGGCGACATGGCCCATCGCGCGGGACGCCAGCATGCGGTGACCG
>Ga0180121_10001055_pt1 | contig 11685 bp, 6 predicted proteins | sample AntDrymUQ5402106_2_FD_129676 | JGI IMG/M metagenome (GOLD analysis project Ga0180121, IMG submission 129676) | Polar desert sand microbial communities from Dry Valleys, Antarctica - metaG UQ540 (21.06) (version 2) (version 2) | ecosystem: Environmental > Terrestrial > Soil > Desert | place...
CCACGCGCTCGGCGACCGTGTCGAGCGGCTCGAGCGCACGGTGGCGCGCGTGCACGCGCGCCTCGATGGAGCCCTCGTCACCGTCGTTCCCAAGGCCCTCGGCTCCGGCGCCCTGCCGGGAGCGAGACCCGACACCTCTCCGAAGGCCGGCTCGGACCCCGCTTCGTGAGCGAGCTCCACCCGATGTGGAGCCGATCGGCTTCCTGCTAGGCCGTCACGAGGCCAGGGCGCCGCCGTCGGCGCGCGGGTCGCTTCCGGCGTCGAACCCGCCGGGCGTGGCTCGGATCATGTGCGCGTGTCCCACGGAACCGTCGCGCTCAGACACCACGTCGACCCGATAGCCCGCGGCTCCGAGCGCTCGCACGACCGTCTCGGGCACGTCGGCCTCGGCGATCACGAGGGGCTCCGGCCCCTCGGGCGACATACCGCCGACCAGCCAGCGAGGCGCCGCGACCGCGTCGGCCGGGCTCATGCCGAGCCGTAACGCGCGGATCAACACCATCGTCAGGATCTGCGGCTGCGCCGACCCCCCCATCGTTCCGGCGACGGCTTCGAGTCGTCCGTCACGTTGCACGGCGACGGGCATCAGCGTGTGCGCCGGTCTGGCGCCGGCCGCGAGCAGGTTCGGGTGACCAGGCTCCAGGGTGAAGCACGCGCCCCGGTTCTGTGCGACGACCCCTGTGCTCGGCTCGAGGAGACCCGATCCGAAACCGTCGTAGAGGCTTTGGATGAGCGAGACGCCCCTGCCCTCGGCGTCGGCTGTGACCAGGGCGATCGTGTCGCCCGAGTGCGTTGCGAGCGCCGGCGGTGGACCGGGCACGCCCATGCGAACCTCGTCGGCCACCGCCGCGAGATGTCCGTCGTCGAGCAGCATGGAAGGGTGCACGAGCATCCGGTCGGCGTCGGCGAGGTGGCGATCGCGATCGCGCGCCGCCGCCCGCAGCACATGGGCGATCGTGCCGGCGTCGGGGCCGAGTGGATCGGGGTCGATGCCGAGCCGCTCGATCACCGAGAGCGCCTCGAGCAGCACGAACCCCTGAGAGTTCGGGGGGTGCACCAGTACGTCGACGTCACCGACGCGCGCCCGCAGCGGCGTGCCGAGGTTCGCGCGGTGGCCAGTCATGTCCGCCACGTCGATCGGGACGCCGAGGCCATGCAGTCCTACGGCATATCGTTCACCCACCTCGCCCCCGTACCAGACCGACGGGCCGTGCTCGGCGATCGCCTCGATCGTGGCGCCGAGGGCCGGCTGGCGCACAGGTGTGTGCACAGCCGCCGCGAGCCCGTCGGGGAAGAACACTCCGGCGAGCCCAGGGTCGGCTCGAAGGCGGCCGGCATCGGCGTCGAGGCTCTCGGCGAGCGAGGGCGCCACGTCCACACCGCCGTGCGCGTACGCGATCGCGGCGGTGAACGCGTCGGTCCAGGCGAGGTTCGCGCCCTGGCGGTGCAGCGCCCCCCACCCGCTCACTGCGCCGGGCACGGTGACGGTGTGGGGACCGTGCTCGGGCATGCGGCCGCCACCTTCGGCTGCGGCGGCCTCGACGTCGGTGGCGGCGGGCGCCCGGCCGCTGGCGTTGATCGCGACCACATCGCCGGCGGGATGCTGCACCAGGGCGAACAGGTCACCACCAACGCCGCACATGTGCGGGTACACGACAGAGAGAGTGGTCGCGGCTGCGAGGGCCGCGTCGAGGGCGTTGCCCCCTCGCTCGAACGCGATCGATGCGGCCTCGGTCGCGAGCGCGTGCGGCGTGGCGACCGCCCACCTGCGACCGGAAGCCTGCATCTGCATGGCGCTCAGTCTGTCAGGCCGAAGGCGGGTACTCATCGCTGGCACCCTGGGCACCACCAGACGCTTCGAGCCTGCTCGCCCTGGCGCCGCGTCACGATCGTGTCGCCGCACCGCGGGCACGCACGCCCGGCCCGGTCGTACACGGCGAGCCCGCCGGGCACGGTCGTTCGACGCGTGGTGCCGAGGTTGGCGCGCAGCAGCCTGCTCGCGGTCTCGTACAGCTCGCGGCGTGCCGCGGCGTCGATCTGGGCCAGTGCGCGGAACGGGTCGACCCGGCAGGCCCACGCCACCTCGGCTCGGTAGACATTGCCGATGCCGGCGGCGACCGTTTGGTCGAGCAGCGCGACGCCGATCTCGGTCGATCGGTCGAGCGCGCCGAGCCTCGAGGTCACTTGGTGGAGATCGACGTCCGCCAGGCACAGGTCGGGTCCCAGGGCTCCCAGGACCGGGTGGCGCGCGAGCTCGGCGTCGTGCAGCAGCTCGACCACCGGCGCCGAGAAGCACACCGCGTGCACGCCGGCCGTCTCGACCGCAACGACCATGGCCCCGCGGGTGCGCTGCCACCGCTCGCCTGGTGAGTACAGGTGCCACGAGCCGTTCATGCGCATGTGCGTATGCAGCGTGAGCCCGCCGGAGAACCGGATCAGCAGATGCTTGCCGCGAGCCGTGACGTCTTCGATGTGCTCGCCGGGCCGAGGAAGCTCGCGCTCGCGCATCCGGGACGCTTCGAACCGAGTGAGTGCTCGACCTGCGAGGGCGCTCGCCAGGGTCGCTGCTGCTCGGTGGATCGTGTCGCCCTCGGGCACCCTCGACGACCCGCGCTTCAGCCCCGGAGCGTGAGCCCGCGGTACCCGTCGGCGAACCCGGCTTCACGCAGGCGTTGCGCGTGTGGCGAGGCGCCGGACGGCTCACCGTCGATGCGCACGAGCTCGACGCGGCGCAGCCGCCCGTCCTTCACGAGCGAGGCGAGCGCGTCGGCCCACCGGGCCGCGTCGACCCCGAACGTCGTGAGCGACCGGGCTCCCCGTTCGAGGAACGCGGCCACGGCGCCCTCGACGAGCACGACGTAGGCGCCCGCAGCCCGGGCGGGTCGCCCACGACTTCCTGGCCACGGCAACGCCGCGCCGTAGGGCTGCGCCGGGTCGGCGGCCGCGAGCACCAACGCGACCGGCTCGTCGTGATCTTCGCTCACGCTCGCGGGCTCGCGCGCGGCCCGCAGCCGGTCGACGGCGCCGGGCATGGCGAACTGGGCAGCGCCGAGTCCGGTGACGAAGTAGCCGCGGCGCGCGGTGCCGGCTTCCTCCATCGCTTTCAGCACGGGATAGACGCCCGCGTATCCGCCGGGTGCGCCTTCGGCGAGGGTCGCTTCACGCGTGACCACCCCGTGGCGATCGAGAAGCTGCAGCGCGCGAGCGTGTGCCGCCTCGGTGGGCGGGACCGCCGGTTCGACGAGCGATGTGGTGAGCGACCAGCGTCCGGCGCCGGCGGGTGGACCGCCGCGCCGCAGCCCACCCGGCCGCGGCCGGCGCCCGGGCTGTGTCGCACGAACCTTCGCCGACCCGCCCCGAACGAACGCGCGGAGCGGCGCGAGCGTGTCGTTCGTGACCTCGCCCGCCCAGACCAGATCCCACAGGGCACGCAGCAACAGGCGCTCGTCGGCTGTGCCCACGGCCTGCACGAGGTCCATCCAGAACGAGGCGCCACGATCGGTGAGGTGAGCGCGGATCGCATCGTGCATCTCGCTTTCTGGGCGTTCGGCGACGCCGAGTTCGCGCGGATCGTGGCCGCGCACCCGGGCGCCCAGCAGGGCTCGGGCCTGCTCCCGGAAGCACAGCACCACACGGCCGTCGTCGGCGCCGAGGCCGCCTGCCCCCACCCAGACGAGCTCGCCGCTCGCCGCGAGGGCGTCGAGGTCGGACGGCCGGTAGCCCCGCACCCGCGCCGGCAGCACGTCGGCCTCGAGGATCGACGCGGGGATCGCCGAGCCCTGCAGGTGCGAGATCGCCTCGAGCAGTGCATCGCTCGCGCCGCTCGCACGGTCGGCGCCTTGCCACGCGGGAAGGAACCGCGCGAACGCTTCGGCTTCCACGGCCTCGACCTCGCGCCGCAGCGCCGCGAGCGAGCGCTGTCGCAACCTGCGCAGCACGTCGGCGTCACACCACTCGTGCCCCGTGCCGCCTGGAGTGAATCCACCCTGGGTCAGCGACCCCTCGGCCTCGAGGTCTGCCAGCGCCGCCTCGGTGCGCTCGGATGCGGCGCCGAGCCGGGCAGAGACGTCGGCGGTCGTGAACGGAACGTGGGTGCGGGCGTATCGCGCGACCAGTTCGTGCAGCGGACGCTCGGCCGGCTCGGTGAACACCCCGGGCAGGCCGCGCGGCAGGGACACGCCGAGCGCGTCTCGCAGACGGGCGGCGTCCTCGACAGCCGCGACGCGCTGCTCGCCCGTCACGCGCACTCGCATGGCGCGCCCGTCGGTGAGCAGCGCCGCGAGCCAGGCCGTCGCGTCGCCGTCTGATCGAGCGGCGATCTCGTCGTGGGAGAGCGGCCCGAGCCCTCGCAGCAGGTCGTGCACGCCGTCGGCTCCGCGGGCGCGCCGACCCTCCGCCAGGCGCTGCAGCTCGAGGGCGACCTCGTCGATCGCCCGAGGGTCGAGCAGGTCGCGGAGCTCCTCCGACCCCAGCAACTCTCGCAGCAGGTCGCGATCGAGGGCGAGCGCCGCAGCTCGCCGCTCTGCGAGCGGAGCATCGCCCTCGTACATGAACACGGCGATCCAGCGGTACAGCAGTGACTGCGCGAACGGCGACGCGCGCTCGGTCTCGACGGCAACGAGCTTGGTGCGCCGGGACCGCAGATCAGCCATGACCTGCTGCAGCGCGGGCACGTCGAAGATGTCGCGCAGGCATTCACGCGTCGCTTCGAGCAGCATCGGGAACGTCGGGTGCTTGGCGGCTTCCACCAACAGGTCGGCGCTCCGCTGCCGCTGCTGCCACAAGGGGGTGCGCTTTCCCGGACGCTGGCGGGGAAGCAGCAGCGCCCGCGCGCTCGCCTCACGGAAGACGCTCGCGAACATCGCGGTTCCGGGCAGCGCCTCGACGACCGCCTGCTCCAAGCGCTCGGGCTCGAACAGCAGATCCTCGACCGGGATGCGGTCGACCGCTTCGGGAAGCCGGATCACGATGCCGTCGTCGCCCCAGAGCACTTGGGCGCCCGGCCCGAACCGTTCCTCGAGGCGCGCTTCGATCGCGAGCCCCCACGGCGCGTGCACCCGGTTGCCGAAGGGTGAAAGCACGCAGACGCGCCAGTCGCCGATCTCGTCACGGAACCGCTCGACCACGATCGTGCGGTCGTCGGGGACCGAGCCGGTCGCCTCGCTCTGCTCTTCGATGTAAGCGACGAGGTTGTCGGCGGCCCACTCGTCGAGGCCGACCTCGTCGCGCAGGCGGGCGAGCGCGGCGTCGCGATGCTTGCCGCGCAGCTCCCGTGTGAACGCCCCGATCGCGCGCCCGAGCTCGATCGGACGTCCCGGCTTGTCGCCGTGCCAGAAGGGCATCTTGCCCGGCTCGCCCGGGGCGGGGGAGACCACGACGCGATCCCTCGTGATGTCCTCGATGCGCCAGCTCGACGCCCCGAGCAGGAACACCTCACCGCGCCGAGACTCGTAGACCATCTCCTCGTCGAGCTCTCCGACGCGCGTGCCGTCGACCAGGAACACCCCGAACAGCCCGCGGTCGGGGATCGTGCCGCCGCTCGTGATGGCGATCCGCCCGGCCCCGTCGCGAGCCCGCACGACGTCGGTCTGTCGATCCCAGACGAGCCGGGGCCGCAGCTCCGCGAAACCGTCGCTCGGATAGCGCCCCGCGAGCAGGTCGAGCACCGCGAGGAAGATCTCTCGTGAAAGCTCGGAGAAGTTCGCGGCGCGGCGCACCGCCGCGTACAGGTCGTCGACTCGCCACTCGTCGACCGCGCACATCGCGACGATCTGCTGCGCGAGCACGTCGAGCGGGTCGCGGGGCACGCGCGTTTCCTCGATCGCGCCGGCGAGCATGCGCTCGGCCACGACGCTCGCCTCGAGCAGGTCGCCCCTGAACTTCGGGAAGATCTTGCCGCGGCTCGGCTCACCCACCTGGTGGCCTGCCCGGCCGATGCGCTGCAGGCCGCTCGCCACCGAGCCTGGGGACTCGACCTGCACGACAAGGTCGACCGCACCCATGTCGATGCCCAGCTCGAGACTGCTGGTGGCGACGATCGCCCGGAGCTGCCCCGATTTCAGGGCGTCCTCGACCTCGAGCCGCTGCTCGCGCGCGATCGAGCCGTGGTGTGTCCGCACGAGATCTTCCTCGGCGAGCTCGTTGAGCTGCGCGGCGAGTCGCTCGGCGAGCCGCCGTCCGTTCACGAACACGATCGTCGAGCGGTGAGCCCGGATCAGCTCGAGCAGCCGGGGGTGGATCGACGGCCAGATCGAGGTGCGCTGTGGGCCCGCGGCGGCAGGACCGCTCAGCGGCACGTCGAGCGGCTGCCCGATCGACGCCATATCCTGCAGCGGCACGACGACCTCGATCTCCATCGGTTTGCGATGCCCGGCGTCGACGATGGTGACCTGCCGTGGTGCGCCGTCGTCATCATGCCCTCCGAGGAAACGCGCGATCGTCTCGAGCGGACGCTGGGTCGCGGAGAGCCCGATGCGTTGCGGCGGGTCCTCGGCGAGTGCCTCGAGGCGCTCGAGCGAGAGCGCGAGGTGCGCCCCCCTCTTTGTGCCCGCCAGGGCGTGGATCTCGTCGACGATCACGGTCGTCACCCCGCGCAAGGTCTCTCGCGCCGACGACGTGAGCATCAGGTAGAGCGATTCCGGGGTCGTGATCAAGATGTCGGGTGGGTGGGCGAGGAGCTGGCGGCGTTCGCGCGCCGGCGTGTCGCCCGTTCGCACCCCGACCACCGGCTCGTGCGCGAGCCCTGAGCCGGACGTTCCCGGCGCGCGTTCGGCGGCGTGGCGGATGCCCGCGAGCGGTGACCGGAGATTCTTCTCGATGTCGACCGCGAGTGCCCGGAGCGGCGATATGTAGATGACCCGAGTACGCGCCTTCGCGTCGGCTGGGGGCGGCTCGGTCGCGAGACGGTCGATCGCCCACAGGAACGCAGCCAGCGTCTTGCCCGACCCGGTCGGCGCCAGCACGAGGGTGTGATCGCCGTTCGCGATCGCCTTCCAGCCCCTCGACTGCGCGGCGGTGGGCGCGTCGAACGACGCCTCGAACCAGTCGCGCACCGGGCGTGAGAAGGGGGCCAGGCTCACGCACCCACGCTAGCGCGGAACGGTGACACGCGGACGGGCAGATCCACGCTCGCCGTCGCGCATGCGAGCGGCGCGATCCTCGCCGTTGCGGGGGGAGGCGACGGTAGGATGCGGCCATGCCGAGCCGTTCCTTCCGAGGTGTCGCCATGTGCGCGGTCGCGTCGGCCACCATCGTGGCGGCGGGCACCGCGCTGGCCCAGACGCCGACGCCGACGCCGACGTCCACGCCCCAGCCAGGCGCCGACGTTGGCCGTGCCGAGGACCAGGTCGTGCTGTCGGGCACGGTGACGGTGCCTAAGGGTCAGTCGGTCGGAGAGGTCGTCGTGTTCCACGGGCGGGTGCTCGTGGGGGGCGTGGTGGTCGGTGACGTGGTCGTGCTCGACGGATCGGTCGTGATCTCGGGTCAGGTGAGTGGTTCGGTCGTGGCGCTGAACGGCCCGATCAGGCTCGCGCCGACGGCGTCGGTGGGGCGCGACGTGCTCGGCGCCCAGTCGGTGCGGAGCGATCCGGGCGCCCTCGTTCGAGGCGCCGTGCGGGAAGACGTCGCGTTCACGCCTCGAGGGGCGCTGGCCGCTCTCGGCGCCCTGCTCGGCGCGGTGGCGATCGCCGTGTCGACCCTGCTGGTGCTGCTCCTGCTGCTGGCGCTCGCCCCCCGGGCCCTCGACCGAACCGCGACCGCCGGGCGCACCGCGCCGTTCGCCTCGATGGGCTGGGGCGTGGCGGTCTCGATCGGGGTGCCGCTGGCGGCGGTCGCGGCGGTCGCCTCGATCCTCGGGTCTCCCCTCGGACTCTCGCTGCTGCTCGGCATCGGCCTCATCTGGATCGTGGGGCTCGCGTTCGCCGTCTTCACGGTGGGGAGGCTGATCGTTCGCGAACCGCGCGGGCGGGCGCGGGCTCTGTTCGCGGGATGGGGTGCCGGCGCTGCCGTCGGGCTCGTGCCCTTCCTCGGCGTCGCCGTGTGGGTGCTCGGGTCGATGTTCGGGCTCGGCGCCGCGCTCGTCGCGACCTGGCGAGCGCGCTCCGGCGCACCGTCGCGTGGGCGCCATCGTGCCGGGTACGCGCCCGCACGGCCCATCCCGATCCCGCCCGCGGTGGCCCCGGGCAAGTCGACGAAGGAAGCGGATCGAGCGCTCGCCGAGTCGCACCGGGCCACGTCCGACGACTAGTCCATGACGGACTAGTTGCGAGGACCTCCGCGGTCGCCGCGGACCTGCCGCGCCACCACGAGGATCGCCGCGCTCACCACGGCGCCGAACGCGAGCGCCTGCGGCGTCGAGCAGAGCACCCTCGCGCCGGGCTCGACGGTGACCTTCGGCGAGAGCACGAACGCGACGAAGCTCCGCTCGCCGAGCGTGGCGCCGCCGAGGGCGGCGATCGTCTGGGCGCCGCCGTTCGTGATCGACACGTCGCCCCCGACCGCCATCGGCCCGCCGCCGCCGTTCGTGATCGTGAGGTTGCCCTTCGCGGCGAGCGCCCCCGCACCCCCGTTCGTGAGGAACAGGTCTCCTGACGCGGCCGCGGCTCCGAGCACGCTGTCGCGGATGTCGACTTCCTCTCCCTGCACCGCCCCGACCAACCCCCGCGCGATCTGGGTTGTCTCCATCGCAGCCTCCTTCCGGTTGCCTCCATGCTAGGGTCCGCGCCGTGTCCGACGCCACAGGAGCCGCGCCCGGCTCGGCGACCGCCGACCTGATCGTCGCCGACGCCGACATCTGGTGCGGCGATGCCGTCAGGCGCCGGGCCCGCGCGATCGCGATCCGCGGCAGCCGCATCGTGGCGGTCGGCTCCGACGACGACGTGCGAGCGTTCAAAGGCCCGGCCACTGAGGTGCTGAGCCTTCCCGGACGCATGGTCGTGCCCGGGTTCCAGGACGCGCACGTGCACCCGTCGGTCGGCGCGCGGAACCTGCTCAACGTCAACCTCGACGACCTCCGCACGAAGCAGGACTACCTCGCTCGTATCAAGCAGGTCGCGGACGCGAACCCCGATCTTGAGTGGATCGTCGGCGGAGGTTGGTACGGCCCCGTCTTCGCCGAGACCGACGGTCCTCGAAAGGAAGACCTCGACGCCGTCGTGGGGGACCGGGCCGTCTTCCTGTTGAACACCGACGTGCACGGGGCATGGGTGAGCTCCAAGGCGCTCGATGCGGCGGGCATCACGGCGTCGACGCCCGATCCGTGGGATGGCTACATCGTGCGTGACCCCGACGGCTCACCAACCGGCACCCTGCAGGAAGGCGCCGCGTACGACGTGCTGCGGACGGTCGCCGCCCAGCCGAGCGTCGCCCAGTGGAAGACCTACCTGTTGCGCGCCCAACAGGAGCTGCACTCGCTCGGCATCACCGGGTGGCAGGACGCGTGGGTCGAGCCGGACCTGCTGCGCGCCTACCGCGAGCTCGCCGACGAGGGCGCGCTGACCGCCCGGGTCGTGGCGGCCATGTGGTGGGATCGCCACGCCGGCATGGAACAGGTTGACCGGCTCGTCGAGCAGCGCGAGTGGGCGAGCGGAGGCGCGCTCGATGCGGGCACGGTCAAGATCATGCTCGACGGGTGTCCCGAGAACGGCACCGGTTCGATGATGGCCCCGTACGAGGGTGTGTTCGGCGAGCGGCACGGCCGCGGCCTGCAGTTCGTCGACCCCGAGGTGCTCACGCAGGCCGTGGTGGCCCTCGATGCGCGCGGCTTCCAGGTGCATCAGCACGCGCTCGGCGACCGGGCGTTCCGCAGCGCGCTCGACGCGATCGAAGCGGCCCGCGGCGCCAACGGATGGAACGACGCCCGTCATCACATCGCGCACCTGCAGCTTCCGGACCCGGTCGATCTTCCGCGCCTGCGCCGGCTCGGCGTCGCGGCGAACGTACAGCCGTACTGGGCCCAACCCGACCCGGCGGTGCAGGAGCTCACCGTGCCGCGTGTGGGTGAGCGAGCCGCGTGGCTGTATCCGATCGGCACGGTGAGCTCGAGCGGCGCGGTGATGTGCATCGGGAGCGACTGGCCCGTGACCACCGCGAACCCCTGGCTCGAGCTGGAGGTCGCGGTCACGCGCCAGCCTGTGGGTGAGCCCGACGCCGAACCGCTCGACGCTTCCCAACGCATCGATCTCGCGACGGCGATGGCGGCGTTCGCGCGCGGCTCGGCCTACGTGAATCACGACGATGAAGCGGGCGTGCTCGCGCCCGGCATGCGCGCAGACCTGGCGGTGCTCGATCGCGACCCGTTTGACCGCTCGCTCGGAGGCATCGGCGAGACGACGGTCGAGATGACGATGGCCTCGGGCCGGGTCGTGTACGACAGGTCAGGCCAGTAGGTACCGGCGCGAGAGCGGGACCTCGCCGACCGGCTCGCAGGCGAGCACTCGGCCGCCGAGAGTGACTTCCCCGTCGTCGGGTGAGACCTCGATGTCGGGCACCGCGGTGTTCGCCACGAGGTCGTCGCGCGTCAGCCCACGGGTGCCGCGCACGGGCACGACCTGCCGCCTCGTGCCGAGCGTCTCGCGCAGGCCTGCGTCGAGCGACGCCGCGGAGACGAACGTCGTCGACAGTCTCGCCGCCGCCTCGCCCATCGCGCCCCAGTCGGGACCGTAGGCGGTCGGCTCCGCGCCGTGCACGCTGGCGTTTCCTTCGCCCATGGCGCTCCACGCGACCGCGCCGCCCTTGATCACCAGGAACGGTCGCACGCCGAACTTCGAGGGTTCCCACAGGACGATGTCGGCCAGACGCCCAGGCGTGAGCGATCCGACCTCGTGGGCCACGCCGTGGGTGATCGCGGGTTCCACGGTGTGTTTCGCGAGGTAGGCGAGCACGCGTTCGTTGTCGTCGGGGCCGAGGCCGTCATCTGCGATCGACGCCTCGGGCCTCGGGTGCCTGCGCCGCACGACAGGGGCCGCCGGCCACCCTGCGCCGAGCTCCGTCGCGCGCCATGCCTTCGTCACGTGGGCGAGCTGCCAGGTGCGACGGATCGTCTCGCCGATGCGCCCCATGCCTTGCGAGTCGGAGTTCACGATCGAGATCGCGCCCAGGTCGTGCAGCGGTCCCTCGGCGGCCATGGTGCTCGCGCGCACCCGCTCGCGCGCGGTCGCGACGTCGCCTGTCAGGGCGGGGTTTCCCTCGTGCACGATGAGGATCATGTCGGTGTGTTCGGCCTCGGCGGCGCGCCCCCACGGAAGCCCGGGTGTGGTCGATGAGCAGAGCACGTTCGGCACGCGCACGAGGCCGAGCACGTCGGGAACGTGACCGCCCCCGGCGCCCTCCACGTGATAGGCGTGCACGGTGCGCTCGCCGATCGCCTCGATGGTTCCCTCGAGCTCGGTCGATTCGTTGAGTCCGTCGGAATGCAGGCAGACGGCGATGTCGTGCGCCTCGGCCGTTGAGAGGGTCGCATCCACGATCTCGGGATACGCGCCCCAGTCCTCGTGGATCTTCAGCCCGATCGCGCCCGCCTCGATCAGCGTGTCGAGCGGCTCGCGTCGATCGGCCCGGGCGCTCGCCTGCAGCCCGAGGTTCACAGGAAGGAACTCGAACGCCTCGAGCGTTCGGTGCATGCGCCAGGCGGGTTCTTCGAAGCCGGCCGTGATCAGCGTGGTGACACCGGCGGAGAGCGCGACCGGC
>Ga0180121_10001056_pt1 | contig 11675 bp, 10 predicted proteins | sample AntDrymUQ5402106_2_FD_129676 | JGI IMG/M metagenome (GOLD analysis project Ga0180121, IMG submission 129676) | Polar desert sand microbial communities from Dry Valleys, Antarctica - metaG UQ540 (21.06) (version 2) (version 2) | ecosystem: Environmental > Terrestrial > Soil > Desert | place...
AATCGCCCCGGCGCTCGTCGGTCGGGGAACCCGGGTATTCGATCTCTCGGGGGCGTTCCGCCTGCGCGACGCTGCGCAACGCCGCCGGTGGTATCCACATTCCCCGGAGACGACCGAGGGTATTGCGTACGGATTGACCGAACAGCGCCGGACGGAGCTTGCCGACGCGCGACTGGTTGCCTGTCCGGGTTGTTATCCGACCGCGGCGGTACTGGCGCTTCAGCCGCTCCTGTCGGCATCGCTGCTGGAGCCGGGGATCATCATCGACGCGAAGTCCGGCATTTCAGGCGCGGGCAAGACGCCGACCGAACGCACCCATTTCTCGGAGTGCCACGACAGCATCTCGGCGTACGGCGTGTTTGCGCACCGGCATGCAGCGGAGATCGAGCAAGAGCTTGGCGTGGCGGTCACTTTCGTGCCGCACCTCGTCCCGCTGGATCGCGGCATTTTCGAGACGATCTACGCCAGGCTGCGGCCAGGGGTGGATGCAGACGCCGTCGCGGGGGCCCTGGGGCGGGCGTATTCGGACTCTCCCTTCGTCCGCCTGACCGGCGCCGATCTGCCGGAGATCAAGCACGTCGCGCACACGAACTTCTGCGACATCGGCTGGCGTGTCGATGCCGCGGGCGGTCAACTGGTGATGACCGTGTGCATCGACAATCTCGTAAAGGGCGCCGCGGGGCAGGCCATCCAGAATTTCAACGTGATGTTCGGGTTCGACGAAACCACCGGGCTTCTCTGATGATCACGGTCCTGAAGCTCGGCGGGGAACTGATCGAGGACGCGGCGGCGACGCGGAGCGCCGCCGATGCCATTGCCAGGCTCGCCGCGGCAGGTCCGCTCGTGGTGGTGCATGGAGGCGGGCGGGCGATCGACGCGGAACTCAGGGCGCGCGGCACGGAGCCAGCCTTTGTCGACGGCCTGCGCGTAACGGATGCGGCAGCGCTCGACGCCGTGGTTTGCGTGCTGGCCGGGAGAACGAACACCGCGCTGGTCGCCCAGATCGGTCGGGCGGGTGCCGGCGCCGTCGGCCTCACTGGAGCCGACGCGCAGATCGGTCGATCGGTACGGGCGGGCACGATCACGGCAGTCAACGGCGCGCAGGTCGATCTGGGGCTGGTGGGCCGTCCCGACAACGTCGACGTCTCGCTGTTGCATCATCTCCTCGCGTCCGGATACGTGCCCGTGATTGCCAGTGTGGGGGTCGACCGATCCGGCGAGCTGCTGAACGTCAACGCCGATACACTTGCCGGCTATCTCGCGGCTGCGCTTTCCGCCCGGCGGCTGATCATTGCCGGCGCGACACCCGGCGTGATGGACGAAGCCGGGCGGCTGATCGAACGGCTCACGCCGGAAGGCATTGAAGCAATGACACAGTCGGGGGCCGCCCACTCGGGGATGGTCGCGAAGCTGGCCGCGTCGCGTCACGCCCTCGAGGCGGGCGTCGGTCACGTGGCGATCGTGGCCGGTCGCGGCGTCGCCGACTTCGGTGCGGCGTCCGGCACGCTCATAGAAATGGACCGGGCGGGCAGCGCTGGACGCCGCACGCTGGAAGCCGGAAGCTGAAATGGAATGCATATGACGACAACGACGGACGTGATTGCGATCGAGAAGGATCATCTGCTGCAGGTGTATCGCCGCGGTCCGGTGGTGTTCGATCGCGGCCGCGGCTGCCGCCTGTTCGATACCAACGGCCGGAGCTATCTCGACCTGATCTCGGGTGTCGGAGTCGCGGCACTCGGCCATGCGCATCCGCGCCTCGCGGCTGCCGTGGGAGCCCAGGCGCAGGAGTTGCTGCACACGTCGAACCTGTTCTTCCATCCGTTGCAGGGTGAGCTGGCCGCGCGGCTGTCCAGCCTCTCCGGCTTACCGCGCGCATTTTTCTGCAACAGCGGCACGGAAGCGGTCGAGGCGAGTCTCAAGTTCGCGCGGCGCTACTGGCGCTCCCAGTCGCAGCCGACCCGCACGGGATACGTCGCGCTCGAACATGCGTTCCACGGGCGCACGATGGGCTCGCTGTCGGTCACCTGGGACGATCACTACCGCGCGCCGTTTGCGCCGCTGGTGCCGGGCGTGACGTTCGTGCCGGCTGACGACCCCGCCGCGCTGCGCGCCGCCGTCACCGAGGGGACGGCCGCGCTGATCGTCGAGCCGATCCAGGGCGAAGGCGGCGTGCGACCGCTTGGCGCCGACATGGCCGCCGCCATTTCCGAGGTCTGCGCCCGCACGGGTGCTCTCCTCATCGCGGACGAAGTGCAATGCGGACTGGGCCGCACCGGGCGACCGTTCTACTCGGAAGTCCTCGGCCTGAAGCCGGACATCATGGCGATCGGCAAGTCTCTGGGCGCCGGCGTCCCGATTGCGGCGGCGCTTTTCACCGACCGGGTTGCGGCCTCCGCGTCATTCGGCGACCACGGCAGCACGTATGGAGGCAACCTGCTCGCATGCCGCGGCGCGCTCGTGTTCCTCGAGGAGCTCGTCGACGGCGGGCTCATGGCGCACGTCGCCAAGGTCGGGGCGCACATGGAAGCGCGGCTGCGGGATCTCGCCACACGACACGCGTACATCCGCGCCATTCGCGGTGCGGGACTGATGTGGGGCATCGATCTGGACCGCCCGGCGGCGCCCATTCTCGAGGCCGCGCTCGGACAGGGGCTGCTCGTGAACCGGACGGCCGAAACAGTCATCCGGCTGCTGCCGCCCTACATCATCACTGCTGCAGAGGTCGACGAAGCGATCGGACTGCTGGACGCCGCGCTGCACGCGGCATTCGGGGGACCACGAACATGACGATGGTGACATTCAGGCAGGGCACGGAGGCGGACGCACCGGCGGTCAATCGCCTGATTGAGGACAATCTGCAGTCCGGCCACCTGCTGCCGCGGACGATTGACGAGATTCTCGAACATGCGCGCCGGTTCATCGTGGCCGAGCGCGACGGCGCCGTGATCGCCTGCGCGGAGCTGGCCCCGCTCAGCGCGACGGTTGCCGAAGTCCGGTCGCTCGTCGTCGACGAGCACGTCCGCGGCAACCAGATCGGTCCCCGCCTGGTGACGGAGCTCGCCGCGGCGGGCGCGGCCCGCGGCTTCGCAACACTGTGTGCCTTCACGCACCAGCCGTCGCATTTCGTCAAGCTGGGCTTCACGATCGTGCCCCACATGTGGGTGCCCGAGAAGATCGCGCACGATTGCACGTCCTGCCCGCTCTTCCGGCGTTGCGGCCAGTACGCCGTTACGCTCCCGCTGCGGGTGGGCGTGCATGTCCGGCCGGAGCAGCCGGCGGCGGTCATATACGGTGGACGGACGGTCGGGGCGCTCCGCCGCAACGTGGAACGGCTGCACCTGCAGCCCTCCGGCGCGCTTGCGCCAACGGAGGAAGACACCCGCGCGGTGCCCGCGTGAGCGACATCCGGATCGTGAGCGGCGGCGTCACCGCCCCCCGGGGCTTCCGTGCCGCCGGGGTGGCGTGCGGGATCAAGGCACGAGGGGGCCTGGACCTCGCACTGATCGTCTCGGATCAGCCGGCGAGCGCGGCGGCCGTTTTCACGACGAACAAGGCCGTCGCCGCGCCGGTCGTCGTTTCGCGACGCCAGCTCGCGGTGTCCGGGGGGCGCGTCTCGGCCATCGTGGTGAACAGCGGCTGCGCCAATGCCTGCACCGGCCCCGACGGTCTCGCGCACGCCAGGAGCATGACGCAGTTGACGTCGACCGCGCTGGCCTGCCAGCCTTCGGGCGTGCTGGTCGCGTCGACGGGCGTCATTGGCGTAAAGCTCGACATGGCGGCGGTCGAACGCGGCATCGAATCGGCCGCGGCCGCTCTCGCCCCTGGGGGCGGCGCCGATGCGGCCAAAGCAATCATGACGACGGATCCGTTCCCAAAAGAGGCCGCCAGCGAGATCCAGAGTGCCGGTGGCACCTTCCGCGCTGGCGGAATCGCCAAGGGTTCGGGGATGATCGAACCGCGCATGGCGACGATGCTCGGGTTCGTCACCACGGACGCCGCAGTGGAGCCGGCGCTGCTGCAGCGTGCGCTCAAGGAGGCGGTCGACGGCACCTTCAACGCAATCACGGTAGACGGCGAGTGTTCGACGAACGACTGTGTCTTCGCGCTGGCGAACGGCGCGAGCTCGGTGCGGCTAGAGGAGAGTGACTACGCCCTCCTCGTCGATGCTCTGACCAGCGTGTGCAGGCCACTCGCGATCGGCATCGTACGGGGGGGCGAGGGTGCCACGAAGCTGATCACCGTCAAAATCGTCGGCGCGGCCTCCGACGTGGAGGCGAGGCAGGCCGCTCGCGCGATCGCGAACTCGCTCCTGGTCAAGACCGCGATTCATGGAGGGGACCCGAACTGGGGCCGACTCGTGGCCGTCGCGGGCCGCTCGGGATCCGAGTTCGTACTGGACCGGGCCGCCGTCCGCATCGGCTCCGTCGAGCTCTTCAGCGCCGGTGCGCCGCACGACGAACGCGCCGCGGACGCCGCGGAGTATCTGAAAGGGCGCGACATCGTCGTCGAAGTGGACCTCGGGACGGGCGGCGGCGGACATTCCGAGATGTGGACGTGCGACCTGTCGGCCGAGTACGTACGGATCAACGCGGAGTACCGGACGTGAACCAGTCGTTCAGCGGTCAGCCCTCAGCTCTCAGCTCTCAGTGATGCCTGCTTTTCCGAAGCGGTTTCTCTCCGTCACCGATCTCGATCGGTGCGCGTTGCTCGGCTGCCTCGAGCTGGCCGCGCGGATGAAGATCGCGCGGGCGGGCCGCCGGCCGCACGAGCGGCCGCTCGACGGGCTGCACGTAGCGTTGCTGTTCGAAAAGCCGTCGCTTCGCACCCGGTCGACGTTCGAAATCGCGGTCCGTGAGCTCGGAGGGGATGTGATCGAGCCGCCGCAGGACGTCGCGCTCGGAGGCCGCGAGTCGATTGCGGACGTGGCCAGAAACCTGGAGCGGTGGGTGGCGGCGGCCGTCGTGCGCACGTTTGCGCAGGCCCGGATCAGGGAGTTCGCCGAGGCCGCACCACGCCTTCGGGTGGTGAACGCACTGACGAACGAAGAACATCCGTGTCAGGCGCTCGCCGATTGCCTGACGCTCACCGAACGGTGGGGCAGTCTGCAGGGCCGGACCATTGCGTTCGTCGGGGATGGGAACAACGTCGCCGCGTCGCTGGCGCAGGCCGCCACGATGCTCGGGGCCCGCGTGCGCATAGTGTCCCCCCCGGGATTCGAGGTCGCGGCCTCGGTGCAGCGCAGCATTGCGGATCTCGCCCGATCCGGCGGGGCGCTGGAGCTCACGTCGGATCCGCTCGCCGGCGTCCGCGGCGCGGACGCCGTCTACACGGACGTCTGGACCTCGATGGGCCAGGAGGGAGAAGCGAGCGATCGCCATGCCGCGTTTCGCCCTTACCAGGTGAACTCGCCGATGATGGCGCGGGCGTCCGCCGGCGCCCTGTTCATGCACTGCCTTCCCGCCCATCGAGGCGAGGAAGTGACGGACGACGTGATCGACTCGAGCGTCTCCGCGGTCTTCGATCAGGCGGAAAACCGCCTCCACGTCCAGAAGGCGCTGCTGGCGCTGCTCTCCCAGGCCTGACCCTCCGGGGCCACGACCACGAGGCGCCACACTTGGGCCGGCCACGGCACCGGCCCGACGCGTGGCGCGCCTCTCGAGAGCGGGCTATTTCAGGTGCTTGCTCACCAGCTTGGTCATCTCGAACATGTTGACCGTCGCCTTGCCGCCAAACACCGGCTTCAGAGCAGCGTCCGCCTTGATCATCCGGCGGTTCTTCTGATCCTGGAGTCCGTTCTTCTTGATGTAGGCCCACAGCTTCTTCGTGACTTCCGTCCGCGGCACCGGCTTGGCGCCGATCACTTCCGCCAGGTCGGAGCTCGGCGTGACGGGCTTCATGAATGCCGCGTTCGGCTTCCGGGCGCTCGTCTTCTTCTTCGCGGCGGTTTTCTTCACGGCGGTCTTCTTGGCGGTCTTGGCCATCTGCTCTCCTTCAAAAGACGCCTGCGAGGCGTCGTCCCGGCACACAGCATCCCATGAAATGCGCTCGAATGATCCTCTTTTCCCTCTATGAGAGCCCCTCGCGCCGGAGGGGTGCGTATGTTCCGGCTCCATGAGCACTCTCCCGTCGCCCCGATCTAGGCCCCGAACGCAACCGCCGGCGCACCTGTGCTGACAATCCGTCCGTGATCGAGAATGACGACGTGCTCCGCGACCTGGCGGACCTCCGACCGATCGTGCGTGACATAGATGATCGGCACGGCGAGCTCGTCTCGAACGCGCTCGAGGTACGGGAGAATCCGGCGCCGCCGCTCGACATCCACCGCGGCAAGGGGTTCGTCGAGCAGCAGCAGCTCGGGTGCCGACATCAGCGCGCGGGCCAGCCCCACGCGCTGTCGTTCACCCCCCGACAGTTGCGCTACCGAGCGGTCGAGGAGTGGCCCGATCTCGAGCATATCCGCCACCGTCTGCAGCGACAGGCGCTGATTCTCTCTCCGACCATACAGGACATTGCGGCGCACGCTCATGTGCGGAAAGAGGGCCACCTCCTGGGCAACGTAGCCGACGTGCCGACGGTGGGGCGCCAGGTCCACGCCTCTCGCGCTGTCGAAGATCACGCGAGAACCAACGACGACCGAGCCTGCCGAGGGCTTCCGAAGTCCCGCGATGGCGTCGAGGATTGTCGTCTTGCCCGCCCCGGACGCACCGAACAACGCCGTGATTCGTGCGTCGAGCACGACCCTGATCTCGAGCGTGAAGCTGCCCTGCTGCAGCAGCAGATCCAACGCGATCACGCCTGCGCGCCCGGGCGCGACGTGAGCCAGTTGGAGACCCATAAGGCGGCAAACGCGATCGTCGCCGAAATGGCCACGAGCACGAACGCCTCCTGATCTCTGCCCGTTTCGGCGAGCGAATAGATGCCGACGGCAAGCGTTCTCGTTGCGCCGGGGATGCTGCCGGCAATCATGACCGTTGCGCCGAATTCGCCGAGCGCACGAGCAAAACCAAGGGCCGCCCCGGCCACGATGGCCGGTCTGGCGAGAGGCAGCGTGATGGTGAAAAAGACTCGTACGGGACCGGCGCCCAGGGTGGCCGCGGCGGCTTCGAAGCGGCCGTCGACCTGTTCGATGCCGGCGCGCGCCGTTCGGACCATGAGTGGCAGGCCCATCACCGTCATCGCGAGCACCACCGCTTTCCACGTGAACACGACCTCGACCCCAAGCGAGGCGAGGGCTCGGCCGGCCGGTCCGAGCGGAGCAAACAGCCACAGCAGCAGCAATCCTGTCGCGACCGGGGGCATCACGAGCGGCAGCGAGACGATCGTCTCGAGGAGGACGCGCCCACGGAAGCGCCGGCGCGCGAGCAACCACGCGAGCGCCAGCCCGGGCGGCAGCATGAGCACGGTCGCCACCGCCGCGGTGGCGAGCGTGAACCACGTGATGTGCCAGGCGTCCATGCTCAGGAACCGGGGCGCAGGGGCGTGAACCCGTGCCGCGCGAACACGACGGCCGCCTCAGGGCCCGCGAGATACGACAACAGCCGCTCGGCGCCCGCACGATTCCTGGCGGCAGCCACGATGGCAGCGGGGTAGATGATCCGAGGCGCATGCTCCCCGGCGATGGGCAGCGCCACGCGAGCGGCGCCGCGGGCGGTCACGTCGGTCTCGTACGTGATTGCGGCGTCCACTGCTCCTCTCTCGAGAGCGCCAATCGCCGCTCGCGCATTCGGTACGGGAACGATGCGGGACCGCAGCGCCTCCCAGAGCCCCGCACGCTGCAGGTATTCGCGGGCGTAGACGCCCACGGGCACGGCTGCCGGATCCCCCACGGCAATCCGTCTGATCGCTGGCTGCAGCAACGCGCGGGCATCCTCCACTGCAGGCCCCCCCGGCAACGTCACGACCGCGAGGCGGTTCCCCAGGAGTGGAATGCGGGTCCTTGCATCGATGGCGCCCGCGCGAGCGGTAAGGTCCATCTGCGCCTCGTCAGCGCTGATGAAGAGGTCGACGCGGGCGCCGCTCACGATCTGCCGCGACAGCACGTTGGAGGCGGCGAAGTTGAAGAGCACCGCGCCACCCCCGGCGGCCGCGTACGAGCGCGCGACCGTTTCGAGGGACTCGGTGAGACTGATGGCGGCCGAGACCGTGACCGGGGCGTCAGCCGTGCCAGCGCCAATTGCGCCGGTTGCAAGGAGCAGCCCGGTCGCGATCACGACCAGGCCGCAGCCGCCAGCGAACCGCCTGCCCGGACGAGCGGCTGCCATAGCCGCCGCACTCGATGCCATGGCGGCATTCTAATCGAGCGGAGCGTTGCCGGGACTGAAGCCTCGGCCTACGTGCGGCGCCGCCTCACCGCGGCGGCTTCGCGGCGAGGGCGGGGCCGCCCCTTCGACAGGGAGCGGGCGATACGTGCCGCGGTCACGTTTTTCTCGAGGCTCTCGATCGGGGACGGCAATGCGATGGACCAGTTGGGCCATTCGGTCGTCGTAGCCGGCATGTTGGGCCGCTCCTGCACAGCCATGGCGTCATCGAGGGTGGCGGTCAGGATCCGCGATGGAGCAGTCGCCAGGGCCTCGTGCAGACTCGTGATGACTTTCGGTAGGGGCGTTCGAGCGCTCGCCCGCGCCAGCCGCCTGACGCGATTCAGGATTTCACGCGTTCCCTGCTCGTTGGGCGCCAGCCCCAGTGAGGTCTGGGCGGCGACGTCGGACCCCGACCAGAGCCCGGCGATGGTGGGCAGGTCGTGAGTCGTCACGGCCGCGAGCGCCTGCTCGGGAAACTTCGACGGCGGCCCCTTCTCGAACCACAGCAGGCGGTACGACAGCACGTTGTGCCGCATCAGATCGGTCCGCGTTTCTTCCTCGACCGTGCCGAGGTCCTCCCCCACGATGACGGCGCGCGCCCGCTGGCTCTCGATCGCGACGATCGCGAGGAGGTCCCTGGCGTTGCTCCGTACGTAGGCCCCCTCCTTCGGCTCCATGCCGTTTGGAATCCAGAACAGGCGGAAGAGACCCATGACGTGGTCAATGCGGAGTCCGCCGGAGTGCCGCACGCATCCGCGGATGGTGTCGATGAAAGGCTGATAGCCCGCGGCCCGTAACTTCCCCGGCACGAACGGAGGCAGTCCCCAGTCCTGTCCCCTGGTATTGAATTCGTCTGGAGGCGCCCCCACGCTGATGCCCTCCGCGAGCACGTCCTGGAACGACCACGCATCGGCACCGTCGGCGTCGAATCCGATGGGCAGATCCTGCATCACCGGCACCACGCGCGAGGCTCGCGCAAGCTGCTGATCGACCTGGTACTGCAGCCACATGTGGAAGCGGATTCGATCGGCCATCGGCCGCTTCCGGGCCACGTCCCGCACGGCGGGAGACGACGGGTGCCGCAAACGCTCAGGCCAGCCGTGCCAGCCGCACTGAAACCGTTCCGCGAGCGCGCAGAACGTCGCGAACTGGTTCAGGCCGGCCCCCTGCCCCGTGACGAAAGCATCGAGCTCCGGCAGTTCGCGCCGGCCCACGACGTCCCAGATGCGCTCGAGCGCCCCGATCTTGAGTCGAAACACCTCGTCTCGATCAATCCCGCGGTCCACGTTCAACGCGCGCGCGCGTGCCGCGATTGACGGGAGATCCGCGAGGGTTCCGGCGCCGTCGACCTCTTCGACCCTCAGGTACAACAGGCTCCGGAAGCGGCGGCTCGACGGAAAGTAGGGACTCGGCTGCTGCGGGATCAGCGGCGAGGGAGCCGCAAGAGGGCTGATGAGTGCTATGCCGGCGCCCGCGCGGGCCGCCCACGCGCCGAGCCGCCGCAAATCGGCCAGATCCCCCATGCCCCAGCTGCGCTTCGATCGCGCAGCGTACAGCTGAATCGCCCACCCCCACGTTCGCCATGCGTCGGGGAGGAAGCAGGCCCGCGGGGCGACGATCAGACGGGTGGTGGAGCCGTCACGATGCGTGAGAGCGTGATAGCCCTCAGGCAGATCGGCCGGCAGCGTGGCGTCGACGCGTATCGTCGCTCCGTCTTCGAGGCGCAGGTCGCCGGGATCAATGGCTGTCCTCTCCTGTGCCGTGACGACTACGACTTCGTCGAACTGGCCGAGGGCGCCAGTGCCGCGCGAGGGGTTTCGGAACGTGGCGGGGCGCACCGTCGAGGCGTGCTTCCGGCCTGCCCGCGCATTGCCGCCCTCTGGTCCGCGCACCGCCCGGCGGATCGCGCGCAGCGCCTCGGGGGCGGAGTCGTGCCGCTTCCCCATTGCGTCGGTGTAGTGCGTCTGGACTCCCAGGTCGTCGCGCTTCATCTGGGTACGGTTCTGGTGAGCAGGACGAGCGACCACGGCTCGACCTGCATCTCCGCGTTCGCCTCGAGAGTCGGTCCGAGACTCTCCTCGGACATGTGATCCACGGTGTCAGCGGTATTGAGCAGCATGGCCCACGTCCGTCCCCACTTTTCTTCCGGCAGCCTGAATTGCACCGGTTCCTGGTGGGCGTTGAACATCAGGTAGAAACTGTCGTCGCGAACCGGCTCCCCGCGCTCGTTGCGGGTGGGGATTCCCCTGCCGTTCAGGAACACGCCGAGCGACTTCGCGAAGCCCGCCTGCCAATCGTCCTCCGACATCTCGCGGCCCGCGGGCGTGAACCAGCCGATGTCGCTGACCTGCGTGCCGTGGATGGGGCGTCCCTGGAACCATCTGCGGCGGCAGAAGACGGGATGCCGATGACGAAACCTGATCAGCCCGCGGGTGAAGTCGAGCAGTTGCCTGTCGGCCCGCGCCCAGTCATACCAGGAAATCTCGTTGTCCTGGCAATACGCATTGTTGTTGCCGACCTGCGTCCTGCCGATCTCGTCGCCCCCTACGAGCATCGGCACGCCTTGCGACAGGAACAGCGTGGCCAGGAAGTTTCGCGTCTGCCGCGCACGCAGCGCCAGGATCTCGGGATTATCGGTGGGACCCTCGACGCCGAGATTCCAGGAGCGGTTATGGCTCTCGCCATCGCGATTCTCTTCGCCATTCGCGTCGTTGTGCTTCTCGTTGTACGACACGAGGTCGCGCAGCGAGAAGCCGTCGTGCGCCGTGATGAAATTCACGCTCGCATAGGGACGCCGAGCCGTTCCCTCGTACAGATCCGAGCTGCCCGTGAAGCGATACGCGAACTCGGCAAGGGTCTGGTCTGTCCCGCGCCAGAAATCCCTGACGGTATCCCGATACTTCCCGTTCCACTCCGACCAGAGCGGCGGAAAATTGCCGACCTGGTAGCCCCCTTCGCCGATGTCCCACGGCTCGGCGATCAACTTGACCTGGCTCACGACCGGGTCCTGCTGAATCAGGTCGAAGAAGGACGACAGCCGATTCACGTCGTGCAGCTCGCGCGCGAGCGTTGCCGCGAGATCGAAACGGAACCCGTCGACGTGCATCTCCAGCACCCAGTAGCGCAGGCTGTCCATCATGAGCTGCAGCACGTGCGGATGCTGCATGTTCAAGGTGTTCCCCGTTCCCGTATAGTCCATGTAATACCGGCGATTGTCACTCACCATCCGGTAGTACGCAGGATTGTCGATCCCTTTGAACGACAGCATGGGCCCAAGATGGTTCCCTTCGGCGGTGTGGTTGTACACCACGTCGAGGATGACCTCGATGCCCGCCTGATGCATCGTCTTCACCAGCTGCTTGAACTCCTGCA
>Ga0180121_10001057_pt1 | contig 11672 bp, 9 predicted proteins | sample AntDrymUQ5402106_2_FD_129676 | JGI IMG/M metagenome (GOLD analysis project Ga0180121, IMG submission 129676) | Polar desert sand microbial communities from Dry Valleys, Antarctica - metaG UQ540 (21.06) (version 2) (version 2) | ecosystem: Environmental > Terrestrial > Soil > Desert | place...
AAAAGCGAAGGGGTCAATCGGAGGTGCACTGGGCAGTGATTATGCAACCATAAAGTACAGTCCCTCAGGAATTCAGCAGTGGGTTAAAAGATATAACGGACCGAGGACTGGTAGTATTGACATTCCAAATTCCATTGCGGTTGACGATTCCGGGAATGTTTATGTAACCGGGAACAGCACTGGAATGGGACCAATCTTTGCTTGGTTTGATTATGCAACAATAAAATACAATTCAAAATGGAGATTCGTTATGGGTAAGATATCGTTTTGCAGCTGAACCTATTGGGAATCGTGCGTCTTCCATGGCATTGGATGATTTAGGGAATGTTTATATTACTGGTAATACTAGAATTGCAACGTTTTATACTCTTTGCATAACAATAAAATACAGCTCATCAGGGGTCCAGCAGTGGTATCGAGAATATGGAGAAGGAGTACCAGGGACTAATTATTCAGGAACTGACATTACAGTTAAGGACCCAGAAAATGTTTATGTTACTGGTAGCGGAGGATTTGACTTTGCAACAATCAAATACAATTCAAATGGAGATTCATTATGGGTTAGAAAATATAACGGACCGGGAAATATTTCTGAGTCTGCAAATTCCATTGCAGTTGACATTTCAGGAAATGTATATATAACAGGGTTAAGCAGAGGAATTGAAACAGTGAACGATTATGCTACAATAAAATACAATCCTCAGGAGTCCAGCAGTGGGTTCAAAGATATGACGGACCTGCAAATAGTTATGATGTAGCAAATTCACTTGCAGTAGATGAATCAGAAAATGTTTATGTAACGGGTATTAGCACAGGAATTGGAACAGATTACGATTATGCAACAATAAAATATTCACAGCAACCGACTCCGGTCCTTGATCTTACAGCATTAATCGAAGGGTTTTATGACAGCGTAACTAATACAATGGTAAAAGATACAGTAAGAGTTTATTTAAGAAATACAAATTCTCCTTATTCGTTTGTTGATTCGGCAATATCAGTTTTAGATTCAACCGGGTATGGAAGGTTTAATTTTCCTAATGCTGTAAATGGGACCCTATATTATATTGTAATAAAACATAGAAACTCAATAGAAACATGGAGCAATCAAGGTAAAATGTTTTCAGGTTTTCAGTTGAGTTATGATTTCATAACTGCTGCAAATAAAGCTTACGGGAACAACCTAAAATTAAGTGGAAGTAAATATTGTATCTATGGCGGAGATGTGTATCAGGATGGAACTGTGGACGCAAGTGATTTCAGTCTGGTAGATAATGATGTTTACAATTCGGTGTCAGGCTATGTAGCAACAGATGTAAATGGAGATAATATTGTTGATGGGTCAGACTATAGTATTGTTGATAATAATACTTTTAATTTCGTAAAACTGATTCGCCCATAATTTAAATTTTTTTTCTTTCACAGAAGCTATAGTTAAATTTGCCTGTCACCGCATTTTTTTATCGGAACCACCTATTCGATAAGTGAATTAAAATGTCTTCGTAAAATTGAATTCAATGATTCATTAACTAAAATTATAAGGAGAAATGTGATGAAGAGCTTAATCATTATTTTGGCAATTTTTCTATCAATGTCTATGAGTTATCAATTCACTTACTCACAGTGGGTTCAAAGATATAACGGGACTGGAAATGATCTGGATGCCGGATATTCTATTGCAGTGGATGGTTCAGGAAATGTTTATGTTACCGGTTCAAGTTGGGGAATTGGAACTGCTAGTGACTATGCAACAATAAAATACAATTCATCAGGAGTCAGGCAGTGGATTCAAAGATATAACGGACCGGGTAATTCCGGAGATGTAGCATCGTCAATTGTCGTGGACGGTTTAGGAAATGTTTATATCACAGGGCTAATTTCTGTAAACGGATCAGTTGGAGATTATGCAACAATAAAATACAATTCATCGGGAGTCCAGCAGTGGGTTCAGAGATATAATGGGCCAGGCAATGACCATGAGGTAGCAACATCAATTGCAGTTGATGGTTCAGGAAATGTTTATGTTACAGGGCAAAGTTGAGGCAGTGGAACAAGTTTTGATTATGCGACAATAAAATACAATTCAAGTGGAGATTCATTATGGGTTCGAAGATATAACGGGTCGGCGAATGATCGTGATGTAGCAACATCAATTTCAGTTGATGGTTCAGGAAATGTTTCTGTTACAGGTACGAGTGTTGAAAGTGGAACTCAAAATGACTATGCAACAATAAAGTACAATTCAACAGGAGTCCTGCAATGGATTCAAAGATATAATGGGCCTGCAAATGATAATGATGCAGGACTTTTCATGGCAATTGACAGTTCAGGAAATGTTTATGTTACAGGTGCTAGCTCTGGTGATTATGCAACAATAAAATACAATTCAAATGGAGATTCGATATGGGTTAAAAGATATAACGGACCGGTTAATGGTGGTGATTATGCAAATTCAATTGCAATTGACGGTTCAGGGAATGTTTATGTTACGGGTTTTAGTGATACCGGCTTTGGAAATTATGATTATGCAACAATAAAATACAACTCATCAGGAGTCCAGCAATGGGTTCAAAGATATGATGGGCCGGGAAATAGTTTTGATGATGCAAACTCTATTGCAGTGGACAATTCAGGAAATGTTTATGTTACCGGTTCTAGTGGTGGCAATGGAACAGGTAATGATTATGCGACAATAAAATACAATTCAAACGGAGATTCGATATGGGTTCATAGATATAACGGACCGGCAAATGGTAATGATTATGCATATCCCATGGCAGTGGACAGTTCAGGAAATGTTTATGTTACCGGGGGGAGTAGTGGAATTGGAACCAATTTAGATTATGCAACAATAAAATATTCACAGCCGACTGCGAATCTTAATCTTAGAGCATTAATAGAAGGATTTTATGACAATGTAACTAATATAATGGTAAAAGATACAGTAAGAGTTTATTTAAGAAATACAAACTCTCCTTATTCGATTGTTGATTCAGCAAAAACAGTTTTAGATTCAATCGGAAACGGAGCATTAAATTTTTCTAATAATATATACGGAAATTATATTGTGGTCAAACATCGAAGCTCAATCGAGACATGGAGCAATCAAGTATTAATTCTTACATCTAATTTGGGTTATGATTTCACAACTGCTGTAAATACAGCTTACGGAAATAACTTAGTATTGAAAGGAAATTGGTACTGTATTTATAGCGGTGATGTAAATCAGGATGGAACTGTGGGCGCAAGTGATTTCAGTCTGGTAGATAATGATGTTTACAATTCGGTGTTAGGCTATGTAGCAACAGATGTAAATGGAGATAATATTGTTGAGGGGTCAGACTACAGTATTGTTGATAATAATACTTTTAATTTCGTAAAACTGATTCGCCCATAAATTAAAATTTTTTTCTTTTCACTTTTTTTTGGTGGGCTTAGGAGAACCGCAAATTTATGTTTTCAAATCGGCAATTTATGTTTTCAAATTGCCGACTTATGTTTTATATAATTAGAATCCGACACTGACTCCGGTAAATCCTCCCCAGTTCACCGTGTGAAGTTTTTCTACCGAGCTCGAACTCAGTAAATTGTTAAGTCCGCCGTACTGAGCTTTTGTTCCTAGTATGAGAGCTACGAAAGGATTAAGATAATATTTTCCGGTAAGCATTCCGTTGAGTCCGAAATCAAAATCCTTGAAACCGCTCACAGCATTTTCCGCATTGAGAAGTAATCCGAAATAAGGTCCCCCGGTGAAAGTAACTCCTACCTTATCCGAAACCATTCCGCCAAAAGTTACATTCATTGGAATATTGAGATAGTTGTTATTAAGACTTTTCACAATTGAATCCCCCGTTAGAAGAGGATTAGTATAAGGAAGTGTAATGCCAAAATTTTTCTTTGTGAAATCAAGGCCAGTCGATAAATTTAAAATATTAAAGAGATTAAGATTAAGTATGGCACCGAGCTGAAAGCCACCTTTGGATTCTGTCTTCACCATATTAGACGTTTTTTCGCTCACATTAGCGCTAGTGGTTCCGTATCCAACCTGAAAATCAATTGATGCTCCGAAGAAGCTGGCTGCAATTCTCTTATGCATCTTCATGGCTGCATTGTAATCTTTTGTAATTTTTTCTTTCGAATAATCTTTACCCTGATTTAATTTTAACTTCGGATCAAAATTTCCGTCAGCTTTTAATACTGCCTGTTGCATAAACATAAAACAAATAACCGTTAATACTGCATAAAGTGTTTTTTTCATCTTATAAGATTTTATTTTTATATAAAGTGTTTTTCAAGTTTGTTAAGTTTTTCCGTTTCGTCTTCCCACTGTGAATATACATTTTTTAATTTTTCTTTTAAACTATTATATTCATTTGTTACTTGAACAACGTTATAGCCGCCCTTAAAAAATTCATCCTTCGACATCAGCTCTTCTTTTGTTTTTATGTCTGATTCAAGCTCCAATGCGTTTTTTTCAAGTTCGCTTATTTTACTTTTAACGGGAAGTATAAATTTGTTCTTCTCTTTTTTACTTTTTAATTCTTTTTTGAGTTCGCTTTCTTTCCTTACTTCAACATGAGTCCTGACAACTTCAGTGATTTGTTTTTTGTTTTGTAAAGTTGTTTTCTTTAGTTCGTCTTCTTTTGCTTTTAAATATTCCGTGGCGTTTCCGAAATAAGTTTTTATTTTTTTATTTTTAACCTCGATCACTTTGTCAACTATCCCGTCAATAAATTCCCTGTCGTGTGAAACTATCACAACGGTTCCCTGATACTTCTGAAGCGCATTCATCAGAACTTCCTTTGATCTCATATCGAGGTGGTTGGTCGGTTCGTCAAATATCAAGAAGTTGGATGGTTCGATAAGCATTTTCGCAAGAGCTAAGCGTGACTTCTCTCCACCCGAAAGCACACCAACCTTTTTAAAAACATCATCGCCCCTGAAAAGAAAGCTTCCTAAAATTGATCTAAGATTTTTTATAATTTCTCCTGTAGCGGATTCTTCCATTGTCTGTAGTACGGTCTTCGATGGATCCAGTTCTTCCGCCTGATTCTGCGCGTAAAATTTTATACCGACAAGATGCCCAAGTTTTACTTCACCTATATTATACTTCTCAAGTCCGGCAATTATCCTCATAAAGGTTGACTTTCCTGCGCCGTTAACTCCTACAAATGCGATCTTCTCTCCCCTGCTGATTATGAGATCTATTCCTTCAAGCACATTATACTTTCCGTCGTAACTTTTTACTATGTTATGAACTTCAAGGGAGATCTTTCCCGAATGTGTAGCGGGTGGAAAATTAAAATTTACTGTTGACTCTTCATCTTCAATCTCAACAAGATCAAGCTTATCGAGTAACTTTATTCTAGATTGCACTTGCCTGGATTTTGTAGCTTTATAACGGAATCTTTCAATAAACTTCTCCTGCTGCCTGAGGTAGTTCTGCTGATTGTTATATTGGTTTTCAAGCAACTCCTTACGAAGCTCTCTTTCTCTTTTGTAAAAAGAATAATTGCCCGAATACTCTGTCACATTGCCTAAAGATATTTCCACGGTTCTATCAGAAATATTATCTAGAAAGCTCCTGTCGTGAGAAACAAGGACGATCGCACCCTGATAATTCTTCAAATAATTTTCTACCCATATTAATGACTCAATATCGAGATGGTTTGTCGGCTCATCGAGAAGCAGTATAGAAGGGTTATTAAGCAAAAGCTTTGCAATCGCAATTCTCATTTGCCATCCTCCACTGAATTCACTTGTGGATCTTTCAAAATCTTTTTCAAAAAAACCAAGACCGATAAGAATCTTTTCTATCTTTGATTTAATCTTAAACCCATCGAGCATTTGGAATCTTTCCTGGAGTTCTCCGTATTCATTGATGAGATCCATAAATTCATCGCTCATCGTGTCTTCACTCTCTTCCATTTCCTTTTCGATTTGTCGCATTTCATCCTGAATGGCATTTATGTCGCCGGCAGAACTGTAAACTTCTTCGTAAAGAGTCTTACCGGTATAGTTAATTCCTTCCTGCGGAAGGTAGCCGACTGTAGTATGTTTCGAGATTGCAACTTCACCTTCATCGGGCTTGTTGAATCCCGCAATAATTTTTAGCATTGTGGACTTCCCCGCCCCATTGCTTCCGACAAGGGAGACCATGTCTTTACCTGCAACGCGAAGAGATACTTCATCAAACAATACTTTGGCTCCGAAGCGCGTCGAAATGTTATTCAAAGAAATCATGTGCAAATTTAAGCATTTGAGATTTGAAAGGAAGGGGTAAAAAGAGGTAACGGTTTCTCAATGAACAGAGGTGAGGAACCAGAGGTTAAAGTTTAATGAATATTAATTACAAAAATTTATTATTAAATAATGTTTAATCTTTCTGCTGATTCAAAAATTTGCAGCTCTACTTAAGCTATCTCAACAAAATCATTCTCTTGGAATCTATTACTTCACCATTGACTTCAAGGCGGTATATATAAATTCCGCTCGCTAAATCTGAACCATTAAATTTAACCTCATAACTTCCCGCGTTTTGTTTTTGATTGACTAATTTAGCTACTTCTTTTCCTAAAGAACTAAAAATCTTTAAGTTTGCAAAACCCTTTTCTCCGCCTTCGGCGGATAACCCGCTTCGCGAGGCGAGCGAATAACGAATAACTGTTGTCGGATTAAAAGGATTCGGATAATTCTGTTCAAGTGAAAAATTATTTGGAACAGTAATTATATTATTATTTGTTGAGGTAAGACCTCCATTTGTAGTCTTAAGAATTATTCCGCCATCACCAACTATAAAGCCGTTTAAAGAATCAAGAAAATCTACGTCTCTAAGTATGTTTGACACGCCGCTGGTTTGATTAATCCAATTAGTTCCTTGATTAGTAGTTTTAATTATATATCCGTCGCGCCCAACAGCATAGCCGATATTTGTTCCCGCAAAATCAAGTCCCTTCAAGTCAGTTCCAAAAAACTCCGTAGACCAACTTGTTCCTCCATTGGAAGTGTATGACAGCGCGCCCTGTCCGGAACTCACAAGTGCAAACCCTTTATCTGCAGAAATAAAATACATATCTGTTAGATTTCCATCACCTCCGATATTAATACCGCCATTTGACCAGCTAATTCCCCCATTAGTAGTTTTTATAAAACTCGGAAATAATATAGCATGTGAACCACAAGCAAAGGATGTAGTTTGGGATAGGACGAAAGTACCATGATATATTGCTACATGATTCCCCGCATTCGCAATGGTCCAATTAAATCCGGAGTTGGTTGAATATAATAAAGTTTCACCACCGCCACATACACCAAAATTATTCTGAAAAGAAATAGAGTTAAGATAATGGCTTACCCCGCTTGCAACTGGATTCCACACTACGCCTGAATTTGTTGAAATTATTATATAGCCGGAGTCTCCGCACGCAATTCCGGTAGTTGAATTGAAAAAATATATTGAATTTATGTTTGCGGTTATTCCTGAGTTAAGAGAACTCCAGTTTGCTCCCCCGTTAATGGTTTTAAAAAATAAACCTGTATCACCGGCTACGTAGCCTGTTGAAGCATTAATAAAATTAACATCGCTAAAATCTGACGTTGCAGGAGATTGCAAGGCTATCCATTGTGAATAGGAATTATTGTATAAAAAAATTAATAGTAACAAAATTATATTTTTTCTCATCTTGTTTGTGATTAGATTTTTAAAAAAAATAAATTCCATTCTAAAAAAATTAGTGGTAATTTTGTCGCCCAGGTAAAGTAATATAAGCGCCTCACTTTCGTAAAGGGTTAGCACCGATTTATATTGGGAAAAAGAACTTTAAAAATGCAAAGAATTCCGATGTGGAATTTACAAAAAATGTAATTTATAAACACCACAAACTTCAGAGTAGTCAAAAGTAATTATTGCAATTGTTTCAATTACGTCAAGCTCAAGAGCAAAGTTCGAAAGTTCATTCGGTTATAAAGATATTTTCGCCGTCGCCGTCGATTAATTAACAAACGCAAAGTTGAAGCTGTGATTACTGGAAAATTCTACAGTATTATTTTTACTAACAGGCAATATTCTGCGTATAAAGCAATTTTCGAAAAAAGCTCGTCAAATGTAAAGTTTCATCTTTCAAAAATAAATTTCGATTCCTTGCCACCTCTAAGGTACTCGCTAGGACAGAGGCATAAAATTGTGCATAGTTTTTAGAAAAAGGAAAGTTTTATTTTGCAACGGAAGAAAAATGAAAGAGTAATATAAACCCTAGAACACGAATCCATGAATTCCAAAACTCATTCCATAGATAATAAATTATTAACTTGTTTTAAAAATGAGAATTATTAAAGAACCCTCAGAAGAAGCAATAGAGATTCATTCACGGGCCACAGTAATAGATATTCATTGTCATCCTTCAATAAAAGTTAAACTATTTAATTACAAAATTTATGATATTGATCATCATTTTGTATTTAAAGTTGATCCCTCACCGACAGATGAAATCTTTCAAATGCAGTATGATTTATGGCAAATGGATAATGGAGGAGTTGACGGTATCTGGTCTTCAATATATGTAGTGGAACGGGAATTTGCAGATAAATCTTCTTTAAAAGCAGGAGTATGGCTATCTAAGTTTATAGGATTGGGATTTGATGAACTTATAGAAAGAAATACTCCCGCAGGTCCATTTGTGCAGGCTATTGAGTTAATGCACAAGATGGAATCACAAGTTATTGAGGCAGAAAAAAAGGGATGGGGCACTATTTTTGCAAAGAACTATACAGAATTTGAGGACGGTTTAAATAAAGGAAAAAAATGTTTAGTGCATGCACTTGAAGGAGCACATATGCTTGGTAGACATTATGATAATTTGCAAACCTACCTTGACAGGCTTCAATCTTTTTCGAGTGAGGGCGTATGCTCTATAACTTTAAGCCATTTTGCACCTAACAATATATGTTTTCCTGTAAACGGAATATCCCCCAAGACAAAAAAAGGCCTTGGATTCAACATCGATTACACACCTTTTATAAAAAAGGGTCTTACTGAAGTAGGTAAATTAGTAGTAGATTTAATGTTTGACTTAGGAATTATTGTCGATCTGAATCATATTACACCAACCGGAAGACAGGATATTTTTAAAATTAATGACGATAGAAAATCACGAGGACTAGAACGCAGACCTATTGTATTTTCGCACAGCGGGATAAGAGATAATTGCCCAAACGAAATGTTAACTCCCACCAAAGAGGAAATTAAAAAGATTCAGGAATGTAGAGGAGTGATTGGTGTAATTTTTATGAATTACTGGCTTGTAGGAAAAGAGGGAATGCCCGATGATGGAATTATAAATATTGTAAAAACGATAAAAGATATTGCTAAAATATGCGGAGGAAGCTATGAAAATATTGCTATTGGCTCTGACATGGATGGATTTACTCAACCGGTAGATGACCTTTATACATCCAAACACATGCCAAGATTAACCCAGGCGTTACTTGATGAAAAAATTACTAGTGAAGACATAAAAAAGATTTTGGGAGGAAATACTTTAAGAGTTATGAAGGAAGGTTGGGGAAAGAATTAACGTATTTTTATAATTTTAAAAGTATTCAATCATATCTTTAAAAATTCTGACATTAATATGATAATGTTATTAGAGTGTCACCTGTTTTGGAAATCACCATCCACACACTTACTGACATGAAAAGAAAAATATGAGCTAATTAAATTTATTAACATACAATCACGGAGTTCAAATTAGTAACTAAATTCAAAATTAAATAACAAATTTATGAAAATCCAAAACAACAAACTGGTAGCAGAGGCAAATGATCCCTTAATTACCTATGACAATTCTCCAAACCAGTCCGGAACACTAAATCCTGAATATTTAATAATTCATTACACCGCAGGAAGTAGTATGAATTCGAGTAAAGAGTGGTTCAAACAAACCGTGGCAAAGGCTTCCGCGCATTTAATAATTGGGATTGATGGAAGCATTGTCCAGATGGTGCCATTCAATAAAATAGCATATCATGCAGGTGTAAGTTCATGGAAAGGATTAAAGTCAATGAATAATTATTCAATAGGAATTGAACTTGACAATCCCGGGAAGTTAAAAAAAGTCGGTAGTAAATTTATTGCCTGGTTCAGTCAGGATTATCCTGATGATAAAGTTATGGAGGCTACGCATAAACATCAAACAAACCCAGCTTACTGGCATATATTTTCACAAGTACAGCTTGAATCTTGTATCAGAGCAAGCCAAATAATATTTAATCATTACAAACTCCTTGATATACTTGGTCATGAAGACATTTCTCCTAATAGAAAGGAAGACCCCGGTCCCGCTTTCCCAATGGAATCTTTTAAATCAAAAGTGATCGGAAGAAACCAGAATACGGCTGAAATATACACCGTAATCCAAGACGGGACAAATTTCAGAAGAGGACCTGGAACTGATCAGGATATAATAGGAACCTTAAATAAAGGAGTTAAAGTAGAGTTTATCAAGAATCATTTGAACTGGAATTATGTATCTTTAAACGATAAAGTTAGCGGGATAAATGAACCCGAAGGATGGATCCATAGTAGTCTTCTTGAGAATTAATTTGGAATTATCTCTTAGGTCTTATCTCTTGTAAAGATATGGTAGTAAAAATCATTATTAAAATTTTTCAATTCATTATACTAATATGAACAAACAACTGCTTAAGTATTTCACTGAAGATTCATCAAAAAGTAAAAGCAAAACTTTATCAAAATCCGCTAAGTTAAAAAGGGTTAAAATTCAAAAAAAAGCTTTTCTTCCATCAGATAAAGTTGCATATTTTGATTCACCATTACTTGATACGTCCGATATTCAGATACTAAAAGAAAGGCTGGAGGAAAATCCTGATGAAGTTTTGAATTGGGCGCGTAAAGCCATTGATTCAAAAATTACATTGCAGCAACTGAGAGAGGCGATTTATGAAGCTGAAGAAAGAATCAACAATAAAGAAAAGACTGCTGATGAGATAAAGGCCAGGATGAAGTTCATGAAGAGAGCTAATCCACTTCCATTTGGTTTTACATTTGATTACATGGACCCGCAAATTGTAATAGATCCTAGTGAAACAAGATTCGAAACACGTGCGGATCTATTAGGGTGGATAATCAACGCCGGGCCATATTATTTATTCCCCAGAAACCCTTATACTTTTCATTTTCATGACAATGACAGTTTTTCAAATGGAAAAAACTTCATAGATACTATCCCAGATCCTACACAGGGAAAAGATTTGGAAATTGCATTGTTCAGTGACTTTGGTACTGGCTATTACCACAGCAAGTATATTGCAAAACAGCTGAGAGATGGCAAGTACCCGTATGCTATTCATCTGGGAGATGTGTATTATGCCGGAAAACAAAAAGAGTTTGATGAATACTTTATCAAGGAACTGAATCCCATCCTGGACAGCACTTCCCTTTTCACATTGAATTCAAATCATGAAATGTATGCAGGTAGCTTCCCCTACTTTAAGTACATGTTGAAGAGAATGAATCGCAGCAATCAACTTCAAAGAGGAAGTTATTTTTGCATTAGAAACAGCAAGTTTCAGATTATTGGAATTGATACCGATTATCATGAAGGAAGCAGATACAATTTTCAAAAATTAAGAGATTGGCTGCAAACAAGATTGAT
>Ga0180121_10001058_pt1 | contig 11664 bp, 10 predicted proteins | sample AntDrymUQ5402106_2_FD_129676 | JGI IMG/M metagenome (GOLD analysis project Ga0180121, IMG submission 129676) | Polar desert sand microbial communities from Dry Valleys, Antarctica - metaG UQ540 (21.06) (version 2) (version 2) | ecosystem: Environmental > Terrestrial > Soil > Desert | place...
CGGCTGGATCAGACCGCCGAGACAGCCGGATCCACCACCGCTGGTCTGTCCCAGCGTGCAGGCCGCGGCGAGACCGGTCGCGAGCAGCAGGTATGGGATGGCCAACAGGACGTCGACGCTGCGCGAGATCAGGGTGTCGACCCAGCCGCGGAAGTAGCCGGCGAGCAGGCCCGCGACGATCCCGGCGATCGTCGCCAGGCCGGTTGCGGCGAAGGCGACGATGAGCGAGACACGCGCGCCGTAGATGGTCCGACTGAAGACGTCGCGGCCGAGCTGATCGACGCCGAAGTAGTGCTCGGAGGAGGGACCTGTCGGCGTCGCGAACAGCGGGTCCAGCACGGCCGTGTCGCGAACGTCGGGCCCCGGCTCTCCCGCCAGGGAGACGATCTGGGGGGCGAAGACCGCCAACAGGATGAGCAGCCCGATGAAGATCAGCGAGGCGAACGCGATCCGGTCCTCGCGGAAGCGACGCCAGAACAGCTCCCATGGGGTCGAGACGGGGAGTTCGAACGCGGAATCGACGAGATCCGCCGACGCGCCGACGGGTGCTTCTCTCTGCTCGCGGAATTGACCTGCTTCCAAGCTGCCCACTTGGTGAATTTCGGATTGCGACGGGGAGTGACGCCCGCCTCGAAGTGAATGAGGTTACTCCTGATGGGCCTGACCGGGGGCGCTTACGGACTGCGCTGGGAGATGCGGTTCGCTGCTGAAACGACGAATCGAACCCGAGAGCAGGAGGGGCAGCAGGGCAAGGAGCGCCAACCCGGCGCCGAACAGCAGTACGGGGGAGCGGCCGAACTCCTCCAGGGCGGGACCGGTCCGGGCGAGGCCGAGTGGCAGTAGGTCGAGGCTGCCAAGCTAGTCGAGCGAGGACAGGCGCGAGAGCAGCCCGATCGGGAACGTCGCGCTGGGGGCCGGTCGTCCAGAGGATCTCGAATATCGATTTCACCGATACCCGTTACGAGCAGGGCGACGACCAGACAGCGCAGCCGAAGCTGCCGCGAAGGCTCAAAGGCGTCTCGATCCGGACCGCGATCGAGATCTTGCCGTGCGAACGCTCAGCCGAGCCGATGAGGACCGGCCCCATCGCTGCGGGGATTGAACGAAGGCGAATCGGGTAAGGCAATCGCATGGAGGGAAGTGCGGGCAGGCACATCCGGGTATCTGTGGCGACGGTCCTAATCGCGTGGGCCGGAGCGCTCCTCGCACTCGCGATTCTGGCCGCCCCGGCGCAGGCCGCTACAAAGCGCGCGACCGCGATCGGGACCGGGGGCGCGGCGGCGACAGTGGACGTGGACGCGACCCGGGCCGCGATCGAGACCTTGAGGAAGGGCGGGAACGCGGTCGATGCCTCGATCGCCGCGGCCGGCGTGCTCGGCGTCACCGAGCCGTTCTCCTCGGGGATCGGCGGTGGCGGGTTCATGCTGATCCGGACCCCGGCCGGCATGGTCAGGACGATCGACGGGCGCGAGACTGCTCCCTCGGCGTTACAGCCGAACTCGTTCATCGAGAACGGGGAGCCGCTCGACTTCGACGATGCCCGCTACAGCGGCCTCTCCGCCGGGACGCCTGGCACGGTCGCGACCTGGGCGGACGCGCTGGATCGCTTCGGGACGACGTCCCTGCGCACGGCGCTGAAGCCCGGGATCGGGATCGCCCGCGACGGCTTCGAAGTCGACCAGACGTTCTTCGACCAGACGACCGGGAACGTCGAGTACTTCGACGACGTTCCCTCCAGCGCCGCGATCTACCTCGACCCCGACGGCACGCCGCGTGATGTCGGCACGACCCTGCGCAACCCCGACATGGCCCGCGCCTACAAGCGGATCGGCAAGCGCGGGGTCGAGGGCTTTTATGAGGGGCCGATCGCTGCGGCGATGGCGGAAACGGCCCAGGCACCGCCGATCGCCGCCGATGCCGACCACGTCTGGCGCCCTGGGCTACTGACCACGGAGGACATCGCCGCCTACCGGGCTCTGAAGCGCAAGCCGACTCGAATCAGCTACCGCGGCCTCGACGTCTGGGGCATGGGACCCCCATCGAGCGGCGGCTCGACCATTGGTGAGGCGCTCAACATCCTCGAGGGCTACGAGCCGCTCGGCACCGACCGCGCCCAGGCGCTGCACCGCATCCTGGAGGCCTCCCGCTACGCGTTCGCCGATCGCGGCGCCTACATCGCGGACCCGGCTTTCTTCGACGTCCCGCTCGAGGGCCTGCTCTCGGACTCGTTCGCGGCCGAGCGCCGGGCGCTGATCACCGACGAGGCGGCCGACGCCGGACCGGTCGCCCCCGGCGACCCCTTCGGCGACGGCGCTGCGACCGCCCGGACCGAGGTCGACACCGAGGGTCAATCGACGACCCACCTGACGGTCGCCGACGAGGAGGGGATGGTCGTCGCCTACACCTTCACGATCGAGTCGACGGGCGGCAATGGCCTGGTCGTGCCGGGCTGGGGCTTCCTGCTCAACAACGAGCTGACCGACTTCAACTACGACGACCCGGAGGCCGCCAATGCCCCGGCCGGGGGCAAACGGCCGCGAAGCTCCATGGCGCCGACCCTGGTCACCCGCCCAAACGGCAAGCCGGTACTTGCACTCGGCTCCCCCGGCGGGTCCACGATCATCACCACGGTCCTGCAGATCCTGGTCGAGCGCCTCGATTTCGGCCGAACGCTTCCGCAGGCGATCGGCGCACCCCGCGCCTCGCAGCGAAACGGGACCACCACCAGCGCCGAGCCTGCCTTCCTCAACACGCCCGAGGCAGGCACGCTCGCCTCCGTCTACGGGCATCGATTCGTGCCCGCCACGCCGAATCCGCCGGCCGAGATCGGCGCCGCCGCCGGGATCGAGTTCCTCACCAAGGGCCGTCTACGGGCGGCTGCGGAACCGATCCGCCGCGGCGGCGGCAGCGCGATGGCGATCAAGGCGGGAAAGGCCCGTTAGGGAGGACCCTCGGGGCGTAGCCCGCACCTCGGCTCGCTCAATAGGATGGCGCCGATGGAGCAGGTCGCCTTCTTCGCCGGCGCGATCGGCGCCCTCGGCGGCGCGGTGGCGGTCATCGCTCTCCGCAACCCCTTCTACAGCGTGCTCGCGCTGGTCGTGCACCTGTTCTCGCTCGCCGGCCTCTTTCTGATCCTCCACGCGGAGTTCGTCGCCGCCGCCCAGGTGGTCGTATACGCCGGCGGCGTGATGGTCCTCTACGTCTTCGTCGCCGCCTACGTCGGCGGCTTCGGCGAGCCGATCTGGGACGCGATCCCGGGCCAGCGACTGCTCGCCCCGCTACTCGCCGGAGCGCTGTTCATCGAGCTCTCGATCGCCGTGATCGGCACGGCCCTGACCTCTCTGGACTCCGCCGGCCCGACGATCCCCCTGGGCTTCGGCTCCCCGGAGGCAATCGGGGAGCTGATGCTCGAGCGCTTCCTGATCCCATTCGAGGCCGCAAGCATGCTCCTCCTGATCGCCGCCGTGGGAGCCGTGGTACTGGCCGCAAGACGCCCCCCTCTCCCCTCTTCAAACAACGGGCAAGGCCCCTCTCTCGAGGATGAACCCGCGCGCCTGGCACCCGCAACCGCCTCCGAGAGGGATCCGGTCTGATGGACCTCACCTGGTACCTCGTCCTCAGCGCCCTCCTGTTCAGCATCGGCGCCGGCGGCGTCCTGGTCCGCCGCAGCCCCCTCGTGATCCTCCTCTGCCTGGAGATCATGCTCAACAGCGCCAACCTGGCCCTGATCGCGTTCTCGCGCAGCCTCGGTGACGCCGACGGGCAGATCTTCGCCCTGATCGTGATGGTCGTCGCGGCCTGCGAGGTCGTGGTCGGCCTCGGGCTGATCGTCGCGATGTACCGGCGACGGCTGCCACTCGACGTGGACGAGAGCCGGGGGCTGCGCGGATGAGCGCCACCACGTTCGGTTGGCTGATCCTCGCCTTCCCGCTGGTCGGGGCGATCGTCATCGGCCTCGGATTCCGAGTTCTCCCCGGCAGGAGCGCCGGAGCGATCGGCACGGCCTCGATCGGCGCAGCGTTCGTCTGCTCGGTCGGCGCGCTGATCGGCCTCCTCGACCATCCCGTCGAGGAGCGCCAGCTCGCGGACACGCTCTACGACTACGCGGGCGCGGCCGGAATCCCGTTCGAGCTGGGAATCCTCGTCGACCCGCTCTCGATCTTCATGGCGCTCGTCGTCACCGGCGTCTCGACGATGATCCACCTCTACTCCTTCGCCTACATGGGTGGGGACGCGGGCTACCGGCGCTTCTTCGCCTACCTCAACTTCTTCGTCTTCTCGATGCTGCTGCTGGTCCTCGCCGGCAACTACGCGCTGCTAATCGTCGGCTGGGCGTTCGTCGGCTACGCCTCCTATGCGCTGATCAGCTTCTGGTACCGCCGCGACACCGCCACGAGGGCCGGGATGAAGGCGTTCGTGATCAACGTGGTCGGTGACATCGGCCTCGTCTTCGCCGCGATCCTCCTGATCCAGCAGCTCGGCGCCACCGAGTACCTCGCGGTCTTTGAGGCCGCCCCGGAGGCCTTCGAAACCAACGAGTGGACGATCGTGGCGATCTGCCTGCTGCTGCTCGTCGGCGCGTTCGCGAAGTCGGCGCAGATCCCATTCCACACCTGGTTGCCGGACGCGATGGAGGGCCCGACCCCGGTCAGCGCCCTGATCCATGCGGCGACGATGGTCACCGCCGGCGTCTACCTGATCGCTCGTTCGTTCCCTCTCTTCGAGCTCGCCCCGACGGCGGCCGACATCGGTGCCTTCGTCGGCCTCGCCACGCTCATTATCGCGGCGACGATCGCGCTCGTCGTCACCGACCTGAAGCGGATCATCGCCTATTCGACGATGAGCCAGATCGGTTACATGGTGGTCGGCGTCTCGATCGGCGCCTACAGCGCCGGGCTCTTCCACCTGATGACCCACGCCTTCTTCAAGGCGCTGCTCTTCATGGCCGCCGGCTCGATCATCGCTGCGATGGCCGCGAACCAGAACATCGACCGGATGGGCGGCTTCCGCAAGGCGCTGCCGTGGACGTGCGGGCTGCTGATCATCGGCGCGCTGGCGCTCTCGGGCTTTCCCGGCACATCGGGCTTCTTCAGCAAGGACGAGATCCTCGCCTTCGCCGCCGAGCGCGGGGGGATGTACTGGATCTTCGCGATCGGCGGCTACCTCGCAGCGATCCTGACCGCCTTCTACTCGTTCCGGATCGTCTTCCGGGTCGTCTATGGCGAGCCCTGCAAGGAGGCCAAGGAGCTCGAGGGGGGACACCTCGCTCACGCCGAGCCGGAGAACCCGGCGACCGGCGAGCCCGAGGACACCGACGTCGGCTTTCCCGGCCCCGACCACTGGATCGCCGAGCGCGCCTTCCCGATGAAGGCGGCGATGACCGTGCTCGGGGTCGGCGCCTTGTTCGCCGGCTTCGTCCAGGTGCCCGGCGTGACCGAGGTGATCACGCACTTCCTCGAGGGCACGTTCGAGGACTCGACGGTCGAGAACAGCGTCGAGGTCTCCGAGAAGGTGGCCTACATCGGCCTGCTCGTGGGCGGCCTCTGCGCATTTCTCGGGATCGGCGCGGCCTTCTACCTCTACATCGTGGCCCCCGGCTCGACCCTCCGCCTGCGCGACCGGGCCCATGGCGTCCACGACTTCCTCTTCCACAAGTGGTACTTCGACGAGCTGCTCGACGCCCTCGTCTACAGGCCGGCGATCGCCCTCGGCCGCTTCGCCAACGACACGGTCGAGCGGGTGGTCGTGCAGGGAATCGTCCGCGGCGCGAGCGGGGGCGTGGGCGGTCTCAGCGCCACCGTGCGCACCGCCCAGTCCGGCTTCGTCCGCTTCTACGCGCTCCTCGTCGTCGCCGGCCTGGCCGGGCTCGGCGCCTACTTCCTGATCGTGAGCGGGTGAGGGACCGGTGCTGAGCACCATCCTCTGGCTGCCGCTCGCCGTCGGGCTCGTCGGCTTCATGCTGCCGAAGCGGCTCGTCGGGGCCTGGGCGCTGCTCGGCTCGGTGGGCTCGCTCGTCCTCGCCATCGCCCTCGTCGCCGGATTCGACGGCGCGAGCGGCGCGTTACAGGAGAGCGTCAGCGACTCCTGGATCCCCGACCTCGGCGTCCGCTACGAGCTCGGGGTGGACGGCCTCAGCGTCTTCATGGTCCTGCTCACGTCGATCCTCTGGACCGCTTCGATCCTCTGGTCGGCGTTCGCCCATCCCGACCGGGCGCGCAACTACTTCTTCATGCTCGCGGTCGGCCAAACGGCTGCGCTCGGGGCGTTCATGGCGCAGGACCTCCTGCTCTTCGTCCTCTTCTTCGACCTGATGCTGATCCCGTTCTACTTCCTGATCGGCGGCTGGGGAACGGGCGATCGGATCAGGGCGACGATCAAGATGATCGTCTTCACCCTCGTCGGCTCGCTGCTGATGCTGGTGGCGGCGATCGCGACGGCGGTGCTGAGCTCCGACGCGGCCGGCGGGCTCACGTTCTCGCTCGAGGCCCTCCGCCAGGTCCCGCTGGAGGACGGCTCGCAGTACTGGATCTTCTGCTTCTTCGCGCTCGCCTTCCTGGTCAAGATGCCGGCGTTCCTGGTCCACGGCTGGATGCCCGACGCGTACCGCGCGGCGCCGCTGCCGGTCCTCGTCCTGCTCAGCGGCGTGCTCTCGAAGGTCGGCGCCTACGGCTTCCTGCGGGTCGTTATCCCGCTCTTCCCCGACGCCTCGATCCACTTCCAGGAGCTCATGATGATCATCGCCGTGGCGTCGATCGTCTACGGCTCGATCATGGCGTTCACGCAGACGAACGTGCGGCTGATCGCCGGTTACTCGTCGGTCGCGCAGCTCGGGTTCATCACGCTCGGGATCTTCTCGTTGCGACCGGATGGGGGTGATGGAGCCGTCATTCAGATGTTCAACCACGGCCTCGTCGTGGCCGCGGTGCTGTTCGTGATCGCGATCCTCTATGAGCGCTCCGAGACAGAGGACATCCGCGAGATGGGCGGGCTGGCGCAACGCGCGCCGGTGCTCGCGATCCTGTTCGTGATCGTGACGATGGCGACCCTGGCGATCCCCGGGTCGGCCAACTTCGTCGGCGAGTTCTTCATCCTCACTGGCGCGTTCGAGTCGAAGGTCGCGCTCGCGCTGATCGCCTCGGTCGGGATCGCGCTGGCCGCCTTCTACGCGCTGCGGATGTACCAGCGGACGATGCACAACCGCCTGCCCGCGGGGATGGTCTCGCGCGAGATCACGCTGCGCGAGGGCGCCGTGCTCGTCCCGCTGGTCGGCTGCATCGTGGCGCTCGCGTTCTATCCCGGGCTGATCACCACGCGAGGGGAGGTGTCAGTGGAGCGAAGCCTGGCGTCGCTGGAGGAGCCTGAAACGGTGGCGCAGCGATGAGCCTCCTCTCCCTCGCCCAGACGGTGACGAACTTCGAGGCGCCCGACGTCGACTACGCCGCGCTCTCGCCCGCGATCGCGCTGACCGTCGGGCTCGTGATCGTCCTCGCGGCGGGCGTCATCGGCCCGCGCGGCAACCGCTGGCTCTCCTCCGGGCTGACCCTGCTCACGCTCGCGATCACCGCGGGGCTGCTGATTTGGCGCCTTGGCGAGCCCGACGCCGAGATCATCGCCGGCGCCCTCGGCGTCGACGGCCTGTCGATCACGATCGCCCTGATGTGCGTCGTGGCGGCGGCGTTCGTCGTCCCGCTGCAGCTCCGCGACGTCGCCGCGGAGGAAGCGGGGTTCGGCGAGTCGCACGCGCTGCTGCTCGGCTCCGTGCTCGGAATGCTGCTGCTGGCCGAGGCGCAGAACCTGATCACCTTCTTCATCGCCCTCGAGCTGCTGTCGATCCCGCTCTACGTCCTCTGCGGATCGCACCGGATCCGCGGCAGCTCGCTGGAGTCAGGGCTCAAGTACCTGATCATCGGCTCGCTCGGCTCGGCGACCCTGCTCTACGGGATGGCATTCATCTACGGCGGCTCGGGCGCGACCGACTTCGACGCGATCGCCGCCGGCATCGGCACCGACCTCGCCGATGACCCGCTGATCCTGATCGGGATCGCGCTCTGCGCGGTCGGACTCGCCTTCAAGGTCTCGGTCGCCCCCTTCCACCAGTGGACTCCCGACGTCTACGAAGGCGCACCGACTCCGATCACGTCCTTCATGGCGGTGGCCACCAAGGCGGCCGCGTTCGCCGTGTTCGCGCGCTTCTTCATCGTCGCGCTCGGGCCGTCGGTAGACCAGTGGCAGCCGGCGCTCGCCGCGCTCGCGGCGATCTCGATCATCGTCGGCAACGTCGGCGCGCTCGGGCAGGACTCGCTCAAGCGGCTGCTCGGCTACTCGGGCGTCGCGCAGGCGGGCTACATCCTGGTCGGGCTGCTCGTCGCGACCGAGGAGGGCGTAAGCGCGATGGTCTTCTACCTCGCCGCGTACACGATCATGAACCTCGCCGCGTTTGCCGTGATCGCGGTGCGCGAGCGGGAGACCCCCTTCGGCGACGACATCGAGTCTGTCCAAGGGCTCGGGCGCGACCGGCCAGCCCTCGCGTGGCCGCTGACGATCGCGATGCTCGCCCTCGCCGGGCTTCCCGGCACCGCCGGTTTCATGGGCAAGCTCTTCCTGATCGAGTCCTCGGTCGGCGGCGACTACACCTGGCTCGGCGTGATGATCGTGATCGGCTCGATGATCTCCCTTGCCTACTACCTCCGCGTGATCTCCGCGATCTGGATGCGCCCCGCGCCGCAGCTGGCGCCGGCGATCGCGGGCGCCTCGCCAGACGCCCACGGGGCGTTCCATGCGGGCGACGGCAGCTCGCGCGAGGACCGCGAGGACCGCCCGCGTCCGAGCGGACCGGTGCTCGCGGGCCGAGCTCTCCGCGGCGGCCCGAGTGGCGGTCGCTGCTCACTCGTGGTTGGCGCCACGATCATCGCCGCTGCCGCCACGATCGTCTTCGGGATCGCCCCCTCCCCCCTCGTCGACTTCGCCGAGAACGCTGGCTCGTCCATCGTCGAGATGGTCGGCCAGGTCGGCCAGACCGGCTAGCCATGCAGCACGTGATCGTCGAACGCAACTTCGTCAAGCCACCCGAGCGGGTCTTCGCCTTCCTGGCCGAGCACGAGAACCTCGAGGCGCTCTTCGGAGCCAGGATCCGACGGCTGAGCGACGGCGAGGACGGTCAACGCAACGGCGTCGGCTCCGTGCGCGAGCTGCGGGTCGGCCCGCTGCCACCGTTCGAGGAGACGATCATCGAGTTCGTCCCTGACGAGCTGATCCGCTACATGATCACGAAGGGCTCACCGCTTCGCCACCACGCGGGCGAGATGCGCCTCTCGCCGAGCGAGTTCGGCGACGGTACCCACCTGCGCTACGACATCGCCTTCGGCGGGGTCGTGCCCGGCGTCGCGGCGATCGTCGCGATCGGGCTCAGAAGGAACGTCCCCGCCGGACTGGAGCGGGTGGACGGCTCGGCCTAGGCCCCAACCTCGGACCATGCTTCACCACGTCTCGCTGGAGGTCCTGCCGGATGATGCTGAGCGGTTCGCGGAGCTGCTCGGAGCGATCGGCTTCGAAGCCGTCGAGGCGCCCGAGGCCCTGGGCGGAGCCGTCCACTGGTTCGGCCGCGCCGGGACCCAGGTCCACCTGATCCTGACTGAGGGAGCGACCGCCTCTGCCCTCGGACACGCCGCCTTCGCGGTCGACGACTTCGCAGCCACGGTCGTAGCCCTCGGCGAGCGCGACTTCGAGGTCGAGGAGGCGCGAGAGCTCTGGGGCGAACGGCGGGCGTTCGTACTTGCCCCAAGCGGCCACCGGCTCGAGCTGATGGCCGCCCCGCCGCCATAGGCTTCGCCGTCGCTCCGGCGGGAATTGCGTCAAGCCCGGCGCCCCATGCCCCGGATTGCACGATCTTCGCTCCGCGGACTCGCCGATCGGCGCTTTGCCCAACGTCCCGGTGACATGGGCGCAATTTGCGGTTCTGTCTCGGCGCTCGCGCCGGTCGTGGCCCTAGGATCCTCGACCCCGTGCGCTACCCGATCGAGACGTTCACCGAGGCCGAGCGACTGGCGCTCGAGCCGCACTTCACGAACCTCGATCGCCCGGTCTTCGCGCTGACGAACCTCGCCGAGACGGTCAAGGGAGCGCTCTTCGCCCGTTACTCACGCTATGGCGGGACGCTGCGCCGCCTCTACCTCGATGAGTTCGTCGCCGACGCGCCCGCCGGGGGACGCCCCTTCGACGGCGCCGAGGGCGAGCGCGCGGCCCAGCTCTACGAGCGGATCTTCATCGGCTACGGCGACGACTCCGTCGCCCAGCTCGGTGGCGCCCACCTCGCCTGCGAATGGGTCTCCAACGTGCTGACGAAGATGCTCCAGCGCGGCCGACTCGCCGCCTACCTCGAGCAGTCCACCCGCTACATCGCCTACGACGCGCCGATGGACGCGGTCCCGGGAGGCTCGGGCGCGGACCCCCGCTGGCGGTACTGGCGCGGCGAGGAGCTGGGGCCGGAGTTCGCCGCGGCCCTCGACGAGATCTTCGCGATCTACTCGCGCTCGCTGCGAACGGTCCGCGCCTGGGCCGAGGAGCGCTGGCCTCGGGGCGACGAGCCTCAGGCGGCGTGGGAGCGCTCGATCCGGGCGAAGGCCCTCGACCTCCTGCGCGGCCTGCTCCCCGCCGCCACCCTCTCCCACGTCGGCATCTACGCGTCCGGGCAGGCCTACGAGCAGCTACTGCTCCGGCTGCTCTCCTCGCCCCTGCCTGAGGCCCGCGAGATCGGCGGGATGGCCCTGACCGAGCTGGGCGCCGTCATCCCGAGCTTCATCTCACGAGTGGAGCGGCCGGAGCGGGGCGGCGAGTGGATCTCATACCTCGAGGGTCGCCGGGCCGAAACGGAGCGCTGGGTCTCGCGGCTCGGGCTCGACCGCCGCGGGGGCACCGACGCACCGGCGGTCGAGCTGATCCACGTCGACGGCAGCGAGGAGGACCTCCTGGCGTCCTCGCTGTACGAGGCGAGCGGGGTGCCGGAGGCAGAGATCGCGAGTCGCCTGCGAACGCTCGATCCGATCGAGCGCGAGGGCCTCCTCGCCGACCTCGTCGGCGCCCGCGAGAACCGCCGCCACCGACCGGGTCGCGGCTGGGAGTCGGTCCGTTACCGCTTCGAGATCGTCTCCGACTACGGCGGCTTCCGCGACATGCAGCGCCACCGGATGCTCACCTGCCAGTGGCAGTCGCTGGGTCCGGACCTCGGCGCCGGCATCCCGGAGGAGGTGCGCGAGGCCGGCGTCGGCGACGACTATGCCCGAGCGCTCGACCTCTCTCGGGCCGAGTTCGCGCGCCTGGAGGCGAACGGGATCGCGGAGGTCGCTCCCTACGCGCTCTGTCTCGGCTACCGGATCCGCTACATCCTCGACATGAACGCGCGCGAGGCGATGCACGTCTGCGAGCTCCGCTCCGGTCGCGAGGGCCACCCCACCTACCGGGCGGTCGCACAGGCCATGCACGAGCGGATCAGCGCCGTCCACCCCGCGATCGGCGGCGCGATGCGGCACGTCGACGCAAGCTCGGAACCGCGCCTGGAGCGGATCATGAGCGAGATAAGGACCCACCGCAAGCGTGCCGCGCTCTCCGGGCGCTCCTGACACTGCGCGGCTCGGCGTCCTCGCCGACTCACGGCCCTTCGGCCGCATC
>Ga0180121_10001059_pt1 | contig 11654 bp, 10 predicted proteins | sample AntDrymUQ5402106_2_FD_129676 | JGI IMG/M metagenome (GOLD analysis project Ga0180121, IMG submission 129676) | Polar desert sand microbial communities from Dry Valleys, Antarctica - metaG UQ540 (21.06) (version 2) (version 2) | ecosystem: Environmental > Terrestrial > Soil > Desert | place...
GGCAACATCGTCACCGACTGCGCACCAAGCACACCAACCCCATTGAACGCGCTATCAATCGTCGACAACCCCGACCGCGACTCCAACAACCGAGCCGGCACCAACGACTTCATGGCCGGCGAGCCGGGGCTGCCGAGCGCACAGGTGTACAACGAGACGTCGTCGACGAACCAGCCGGTCGCGGCGATGAAGGCATCGCTGCCGAGGACGAACCGCACCTTCACGTTGTTCCCGGCGAGGCTGCTGAGGTCGATACGCGTTGTCTGGTACCCAGCGCTGGTCCCGGAGAATGCCTGTCGACCGGAGAGCGCATTGCTTCCGTTCGACGCCAGCACAGCGTTGTACCCATTGATCGTGCCGGGCAACGAAACGACGTCATTCCACGAGGTTCCGCCGTTGGTGCTGTACTCGACCACACCTCCGTCATAGAAATCGTTCGAGTCCGCTTCGAGCTGGAATGAGTGATCGAACCGGAGAAAGGTGGAACCCGGTGGCACTGCGATGTTAAAGGTGCTTTGGAGGATGGACGTTGAAGTGAACCTGAGGTTCGCGGCTGCAACCGATCGTGTGCCGCTCTGTGAGGACCCCGCGTAGTAAGTCCACGGGTCACCGGCTGGTATTGAGTTCGACGTCCAGTTGTCGTTGGTGACCTCCATGTTGTCGGTGAACAACGTGCTGGTCGGAGCGACGCCGCCGTCGCAACCCGGCGCCGACAGGTGCGCTCCGGCGGTCGTCGGGAACTGGTTCATCTCGGTCGCGGTGACCGCCTTCGTCACCTGTATGCAGTCGGCAGCTGTTATGCCTGCGGTTCCGATCACGTTCGTGCACGCCTGAGGCAGGATGTTGAACAGATCGCGGTAGTCCGATCCTGGCAGCAGGAGCGTCGCATTGGCCTCGTAGTAGATCTGTGCAGCCTTTGCTTCACCAAGACCGACGATGTTCTGGCCGTTGAACGAATCGCCATCGGTGATCAGGACGGCTGCCTTGTTGCTGACACCGCTGTTGACGTGAACACCATGCGAGTCGCCGGAGCCGCCGAAGTACAGAGGACTCCTCATCCGGTCGGGATCGTTGAACTGCGGCGGATTCGCCATGTTGCGGATTGCCCCGGTCGAAAGGTCCTCGCCCGCCAGCCACCGGACACCCGACGTATCCGCAACGGAACTATTCGAGATATCTATCAACTCACCCATCACATCCGACATCGACTCGTTGATTGCGCCGGACTCCGCGTAGTAGAAGAGATTCGACGTGAACTGGGTGACCCCGTGGGTCAGTTCGTGGCCGACCACATCGTCGGCCGAGGCAAATCCCTGCCCGTACACCATCTGGGCGCCATTCCAGAACGCGCCCTGGTACGGGCACTCACCAGGTGTCGGGCAGTAGCGAACGGTCGACACGAGCTGCATGCCGCTGTCGTCGACGCTGTCACGGGCAAAGTTGTCGAAGTAGAAGTCGTAGGTGACACCGCTGAGGTCGTACGCGTCGTCGACATCGGCAGATCCGAGCGCTGGTTCACCTTCGCTACGTACCGGTGACACGCATGTCTCGTTTGCCGAGCCGTCTGCGCTGCAGACTCGGCGGTTCAACGCGTCCTTGCGTTGGCTGAACTGCAGGGCGACGGCTCCCGAATGGGCGTCTATCAGCACGAGACGATCGACATCCCCGAGCTCGGTTCGCACATCCATGCGCCACACGAGCCGCGCGCCGGCCGGGCCGTCCGCGCCGATCAGCGAAGGGTCGTAGATCCACAGCTCGGGCGCGCTGTTCGTCAGCAGTTCGACCGCCACGCCGTCATACTTGGCCGCGAGCTTTCGAGCCACGTCAGCTGCATCCGTCGTCGACACCTGCGCGTCAATGTCGATGTCGACGTCGGGCAGAGCCTCGCCTGATGTCGACAGCACGCTGCCGTTGCTGCCGATCTGCACAGCGATCTCGCCGGCCAACACAGCCACACCTCGGTGACGCTGTTGAAACCTCACGGCGGTCACTCCGGATCCAGCCTCGAACGTGGACATCTCGGTCAGTTCGTTGGTGGGATTCGCAATTCCGAACATCGGGCCGTAGTGATTGATGAACCGGCGTGCGGCAACCGATGGCGTTCCGCCAGCGGCAGCCTGCAAAGGCGTCGCCAAAGAGCCTCCGGCAAATGTGGCTAAGCCGGTATCTGGTCGCACGGCGATCTTGGCCCGCCCGCCCGATGCGCGCTCCAGCTCAGCCGTCAACGACGAGGTCGTGGACCCGACAGCATCGGCCGAATCCGGGCCCCACGCCACGGTGGTACCGGCCAAAAGGGCTGCTGCCCCCATAGCGAGTAGTCGCCCATGAGCCATGGATTGCATTCCGCTCCGATCACGTGCACCCAACCTACGCGGTGCCGGTGCCAAACGACCGCGAACACGACGCTACCCCGCCAAGGACCCGTCTCGGCCGAACGGCGACCTACGCTCCGTAGATGACAGATGACTCATCCGACCAGCACCCAGAACCCGTCGTTGTCGCGACCTATCCGGATCGCGGCGAGGCCGAGGTCACCAAGGCTCACCTCGTCGCAAGCGGCATCGAGGCAATCATCGTCGACGAGGTCGAAGGCGGGATGTTGCCGGTTGACGGCGAGCCCGGCGTGACCGTCCTGGTCCCGGCACCAGACGCCGAGCTCGCCCGGCAGTTGCTCGCACCCGACGGCCGTAGCTAGCTCGCAGTGACTGACACGCAGGCACGTCCGAGCCACCTCGGTTGGCACTCCTCCGTCCCGCCGAACGGCTCGGCCAATCGCGCGGTGGCGCAGACGACGAACAGCAATCCACTCGGCCTCGAGACACCTCCCGCCGAGGACATCGAAACGACACCGGAGCACTACAACCTGATCGGTGGCGATCCGGCATGTGCCAACTGGGCGCGGTCGTACGACGATCCCAACGTCGTGCAGTTCCGCGAACGGCTCAATCGACACAACGGCATCAAAGGGCTCGAGATCCTCGACCCGACCGAGGTCGAGAGCGCTGCCGAACTGTTCCATCGCGACGGTTTCGTGGTCGTACGCGATCTGCTCGGTCCCGAGCAGTTGGAGCGCATGCGTCGGGCCACCGAACGCGCACTCGACAAGATGCTCGCCGTCGATCCGACGTGCGCGGCAGGCGGTGGCGCAGGCGGGCTGCCCCATCGCTTCTCGTTCGGTAGTAGTTCGGGATCGCGCCACATGCTGCACGTCGACGAGTGGGTCGAGCTGGTCGACATGCCGACCACGACGCCGATCCTGAAGGCCATATTCGGCTCGCCCAACTACATCCTGATCGGCGCCGGCGGCGACGTCGTCATGCCCGGGGCGATCGAGTATCAAGGGCTCCACTCCGACAACGTGTGGTCCGAGTTGCACGACCCCACCGGCCGCGTCTCGACCAGAGAGCTTCCTGTTCCGGCGGTCACGATCAACTTCCCCATGATCGACCTCACGCCCGAGAACGGCCCTACCAGGCAGATCCCCGGCACACAGAACTCGCGCAATCCCATCCCGAATCTGGCCAACGAGCCGGAATGGATGAAGTTCAGCACGGTGTGCCCTGCGCCGGCCGGCTGTGGAATCTTCCGCGATCTGCGTGCGTGGCACGGCGGCACACCGAATCTGTCGCAAGACGTTCGCGCAGCACCGAACATCGAGTACTTCGCGCCGTGGTTCCGCAGCGAAGCGGTGATCCGCTCGATGCCATACGAACAGTGGAAGACGTTGTCGCCGCACGGCCAGCGGATCTCGCGATACGTGATGTGCGGACAGGGCGAGAAGGTGATCGGCGCGGGGTTCATCCACCCACGCGCCAAGGCACGAGAAGCGTTCAAGGAAGAGCAGTTGCGCGAACTCGGTCCCCAGGCAGCCGAGGAGTACCTGCGGCGTTTGTAGAGCGCTCTATCGGCTCATGAGCGCTCTGTGGCATGCTCTGTGCACGACTCCTGCAAGAAGAGGTGACGACGTGATGACTGAATGGAAGCTCGATGCCCACGAGGCGCTCGAGCGATTGAATGCCAACGGCCACGTGGTGATTCCCGACCTGATCTCCAAAGACATGGTGACCGACCTGCGGGATCGAGTCGAGAGCATCCTCGCCTACGAGCGCGAGCACCCCGTGGATCCCGGAACGAGCTCGGTATCGGACGACCAGGCCGACGACGTCAACTTCGATCTGTGGCGCAGCGGAGAAGCAGAGATCGAACGTATGAAGAACCGCATTCGTCACCGTCAGGCGGAGGAGTTCGATACCCCCTGGCCGGTGAGCCCTAACGACGTCTGCATCAGCTTCATCCACATCCCCTCGCTGTTCGACGAGGATCGGTCGCAGCGCATCTTCAACCTCATCAACAAAGACGTCGCCTTTGCTCCACTGGTCGAGCACCCGTTGGTGCTGGCGATGATGGACGAAGCCCTCGGGCGCGACGCGATCGTGCTCGACATGAGCGTGAACCACATCGGTCCACACACCAACAGCGCTGGCTGGCACGTCGACTCACCACTCACCCAGATCGCCGAGCCGCTGCCCAACTTCACGCTGGGCATCCAGACCGCATGGATGCTCGACGATTTCAGCCTCGACAACGGTGCGACGCACGTCGTCACCGGCAGCAACCACACCCAACGCAAGCCACCCTCCGGACGAGCAGCCCTCGACAACGAGACGATCCTCGACGGTCCCGCCGGCTCGATCGCCATGTGGTTGTCGCAGACATGGCATCGCCATGGCGAGAACATCACCGACGGTGTGCGCAACGGCGTGATAGTTCAGTACGGCCGGTCGTGGGTGAAGCCGTTCGTCGACCTGCGCACGCCAATGACAGCAGAACAGGCCGCAGCGTTCTCGCCACGGTTGCGCTACATGTTGGGTTGCAACGCCAGCGCACCTGTGCGCGGTTGATCGATTGCGCGAGTCGCGAGCCCGACGGTGGCCGAGGTGATGAACCTCGACGACGCGCTGTACTTTCGATTGAGAACACCTCACGCGGTGGAGGTGCAGGGCCGGCCTAGATGAGGCGGACCTTCTGGGCTTCTTCGCCCTTCTTGCCAGGCGCAACTTCGAACTCGACCGTGTCCCCTTCGTTGAGCGACTTGTAGCCACTGCCTTCGATGTTGGAGAAGTGGACGAACACGTCGCTGCCGCCTTCTCGAGAGATGAAGCCGAAACCTTTTTCGGCATTGAAAAACTTTACGGTGCCAGTGGCCATTGCCTATTTTCCTTCAACAAGTGAGCCGCCAGTCGACGGCTGACGCATGACGTTATCCCCTCACGGCTGTCTTCCAACGACTGGTGGGCATCGACGAGGAAGATCATGCCGTGCGTTCGGACTTCACTGCGGGGTCCCCGATCCACACGACGGAGCCCACGATGAACGTGACCTGCAACGACTGGCGAGGATCACGTAGGTTTGCGGCGTCGAGCAGTCCGCCGCCCGGGGCAAGAATTGTCAATATTGTCAAGTGTCCTGTCATTCCCGGGAACCCATCGCAGCGTGTCCGCGGTTGAGGCGGGGCTGGGCGGGGAACCATAGCAATAGTTCAATTGGCGCTGAACGCACGCCGATACAGTCACCGTGGGCTCGCCAGAGGCCGCATCTGGTTGCGATCTTGGAGAGGCTCATGAGCAGAATCACGTACGACGAGACACTGAGCAGCAGCGATGCCCTCATCTGGAACATCGAGAAAGATCCACTACTTCGCTCGACCGTGATGAGCGTCTGGTTCCTGCAACAACCACCGTCGCCCGACCGCATGCGTGCCACGGTCGAGCGGCTGGTCGCCCAAATCCCTCGTCTTCGCCAACGGGTTGTCGAAGGCAGGCCTCGACCGAGTTGGGTCGAGACCGATCGGTTCACCGTTGCCGAGCATTACCGCTACGAAGACCTCGGCGGCTCCGCAGATCGCGACGACGTGCTCGCCCTCGCTCAAACCTGGGTTCGTGTCCCGTTCGATCGGTCACGACCACTGTGGCAGTTGGGAATCTTCTCTGGCCTCGCCGAGGGCCGCGGAGCACTCGTCTTGAAGTTGCACCACTCCATCGCCGATGGTGTCGGACTGATGCTGATGCTGGCAGCGCTGGCCGACCTCGAGCCGAACCCAGCGGTTCGACTGGCTCTGGCCGACGTCGTCCCGCCGACCCCACCGATCGTCAAGAACCGCCGGCGCTCCAGCGCAATCTTGCGCCATCCGATCACGTCGGCAAAGTCCGCGATGCGCAGCATCGTGTCCATTGCCCGCCTGGTGATGCCGAACCGCAAGCCGCTGAGCCCCGTGATGACCGGTCGGTCGACCGAGTTGTGCCTCGATACCAAGACGCTGTCGTTCGACATGCTGCGCAATGCCGGCAAGCAGGTTGGCGGCAGCCTCAACGATGCCTTCATCGGTCTTGTGCTCGACACGATCGACCGCTACCACCAGCGACACGGCGCGGAGAGCGACCAGGTTCGCATCCACATGCCGATCAACATTCGCGACGAAACGACAGCCGACCGAGCGGGAAATCAATTCGTGCCGGCGCGGATTGTGATGAGCGTCGGAGATAGCGACGCCGAGCGGCGGCTCCGCCGCGTCAGCAAGCGTCTTGCTGCCGTGCGCCAGGAGCCGGCCTTGCGGTGGATCAACTCCGTTTCCGCGGCCATCCAGCGCCTCGGTGTGCCGATCTCGCGGCGAATCATCGGGGGAATGATGAAAGGCGTGGATGTCTTGGCGTCGAACGTCGCCGGTCCCCCGTGCCCGCTGTACCTCGCCGGTGAGCACGTCGAGGAGTTCTACGCGTTCGGGCCTCCGGCAGGCGCAGCCCTGAACATCACCCTGTTCAGCTACGACAACACGGTGCACCTCGGCGTCACCAGCGACGCTGCAGCGGTCCATTCTCGAGACCTTTTCACCACGTGTCTCGACGAGGCGATCACCGAAATGGCCGCCGTGGCAACGAAGTGGACCGGTGCGACAGTCGTCAAGGCGGCCGCCAAGGGAGCTCGCGCCGCCGCGTAGTCGCTGCGGTTGAAAATCGAACCTCCGATCGCCGCGCCGCCGCGTATCGTCGGCTCGTGCCATCGCTCTCGACCCTTCCCGTGTTCATTGCCGCGTCGATCGCGCTCCTAGTGATACCGGGACCAGCGGTGTTGTTCATCGTCGCTCGCAGCGGCGCCCAAGGAACGCGAGCGGGGCTGGTGTCGGTGCTCGGTGTGCACACCGCATCGATCGTGCACGTGCTCGCCGCAGTGGCGGGTCTGTCGGCAATCGTCGTGGCGTCGTCGGTCACCTTCACCGCTGTCAAGGTCGTCGGTGGTTTCTACCTGATCTACCTCGGTGTGAGATCGATACGTGCGGCGCGCCACACATCCGTCGTCCCGGCCCCGAAGGTCCGGCCGGAGAAGCGGCTGTTCGCCGAGGCGTTTGTCATCAGCCTGCTGAACCCGAAAGTGGCGTTGTTCTTCCTCGCATTCCTCCCGCAGTTCGTCGATCGTGACCACGGTCCGATCTGGTCGCAGACGCTCGCGTTGGGCGCCCTCTACATCGCCCTCGGTCTGTGTTCCGACAGTCTGTACGCATTGATCGGCGCCCGCATCGGTACCCGCCTCAGCGGTCGAGCAGCGCGACTGCGGTCCAGTCGATATGCCGAAGGCGGGATCCTGCTCGGCCTGGGTGTGCTCACGTTCGCCCTCCCCCATCGCAAGGCGACGAACTAGCGACCGGTAGCGCCGTCGATCGAGGCTTCCAATCAGTCCCCGGTCCGAATCACGGATGCGACGGGCTCGGGATCATCCAAGGCGTGCCTCATCGGCGAGCTGTCGCACAACTTACCCGGGCGGCAGGCCGCGAAACTCGTCGTCGAACCCTCCACCGTGCGGACTACGGTCACCGCTCATGGAGATGAAGCTGCCGGCACCGTATGTGGCGCGCCCCTACCGCGGGCCGGAGGATCATCCGGCGATGGCGTCGATCCTCGGCGAGTATCACCGGTACTGCGGCTCCACGGAAGCCCCGACGGCGTCGCAGTTCGACGTGACCTACGCGAACCTTGTCAACTGCGATACAGCAACCGACGTCGTGTTGATCGAGCTGGAAGGCGGTGAGCCCATCGGCTACGCCCGCTGCAGCTGGGAAGAGCTCCAACCCGATTCGCGTGACTACATCGTTTTTGCTCCCACACGACCAACACATCTGGCCGAGCCGCTCTTCCACGCAACCGTGGCCGCTCAGGAAGCTCACTCGCGGCCGAAGGCGGAGGGCGTAGCCAACGCCAGGTTCCGCGCATACGCACCCCACCCCGGACCGGGTCTCGCTCCAGTAGACGAGGCCGCGTGGCTCGAGTCGCTCGGGTACAGCGCCGTCCGGTTCGAAGCGGCCCTGGTACGGACCGACCTCGAAGACATTCCCGACCTTGCGTTGCCGGATGGCGTCGAGATCCGTGACGTGACTCCCGAGATGATCCGTCCGATCTTCGACGCACATTACGAGGCGTTTCGCGGTTCGTGGGACTTCCGCGAATCGGAAGAGGAGGACTTTCGGCAGTTCGCCGACGATCCGCTCAACGACACGTCGATGTGGAAGATCGCGTGGGCCGCAGACACCATCGTCGGTCAGGTCAAGAGCTTCATCAACGCGGAGGAGAACGCCGAGATGGGCTACCTGCGCGGCTACACCGAGTACATCTCGACGCATGCCGATTGGCGAAACAAGGGCATCGCCGGTGCACTCCTGGCCGCCAGCCTTCGAGAGCTCAAAGCACGGGGCATGACCGAAGCCGCCCTGGGTGTCGACACCGAGAACCCCGGAGGGGCTTTCCAGCTGTACACCAAGTTGGGCTTCGAGCTCCGTGCCTACCAGGCCGCGTTCGCCAAGGCGTTGACCTGAAGCACTCGCGGATATGGTCCGACCATGTCAGACGAAGCTATTCGTCCGTTTCGAATCGATGTACCGGACGAGATGCTCGAGGATCTGCGCCGTCGTCTCGCCGAGACCCGTTGGCCTGACCCAGAGCCCGTCGACGATTGGAGCCAAGGCGCTCCCTGACCTGGATCCAGGACATGTGCCGGTACTGGGGCAGCGAGTACGACTGGCGGAATCGCGAGTCGCGCCTGAACCGCTTCGACCAGTTCATCACCGCGGTCGACGACGTTGACATTCACTTCGTTCATCAGCGCTCTCCGCATGCCGAAGCGCGCCCGTTGTTGATCACGCACGGCTGGCCGGGCTCGATGGTCGAGTTCCACAAGGTCATCGAGCCGTTGACCAATCCGACTGACCATGGCGGCGAGGCCACGGATGCCTTCCATGTGATCTGCCCCACGCTGCCGGGGTTCGGGTTCTCGGGGAAGCCGACGACGACGGGCTGGAACGTCGAAAGGATCGCCGACGCCTGGGCCGCTCTGATGGCTCGCGTCGGCTACGAGCGGTACTTCGCACAAGGAGGCGACTGGGGCTCGGCGGTGACCCGCTCGCTGGGTGCCCAAGATGCCGACCATTGCGAAGCGATCCACATCACACTGGCCATGGGTACTCGGCCGCTCATCGATGGAGAGCCGACGCCCGACGAGGAACGCGCGATGAAGGGAGCCGAGTACTACAGAAGGTGGGATTCGGGATACTCGACCCAGCAGGCCACGCGCCCCCAGACGTTGGGGTATGGGCTCGCAGATTCACCGTCGGGGCAGGCGGCGTGGATCCTCGAGAAGTTCTGGGCCTAGACCGACTGCGACGGCCACCCGGAGAACGTCTTGAACCGCGACAAGTTGCTCGACAACGTGATGATGTACTGGGCGACCAACAGCGCGACCAGTTCGGCGCGCATCTATTGGGAGAGCTTCGGCAAGCCCCGCGCCGTGCAACTATCCGTGCCGGTCGGCGTAGCGGTCTACCCCAAGGAGATCGTCACGCCGGTGCGGAAGTGGATGGCCGCCGACTACCCCAACATCGTTCACTGGTCGGAACAGCCGAAGGGCGGGCACTTCGCAGCGTTCGAGCGACCAGAGTTCTTCGTCGCCGACCTCCGGGAGTGCTTTCGGCAGTTCCGTTGATTGCTCGCTATCACATGGCTACTGAAGCAACGTCTCCCACTCGGCGTCGAACTGTTCGGCACCGACCGAGCCTGCCAGGATCTCCCCGCGGAGCAGACGCGTGGCGTACCGCTGCAGGAATTCGTTGGTTGGCGTCTCGACACCATGCATCCGCCCGAGCAGCAGGATCTCTCCGTTGAAGTAGTCAGTCTCCAACGTCGGCGCGCCTTTCACGACGCTCTGCCACGTCGAGCCACCGACGAACGTGTCGCCCGCCGGAACGTCGAATTGCATCGTCTTGGCGCGCGACTTGTAGTGCTGCATTCGTTCCGGTGACTGCTCCCAACGAATGCCGGCGGCTCGGTAGACGCGCTTGCCTTCCTCGATGGCGGCCACGACGGCACGAACACCTCTGCCGGGCACTCCACACGCTGCATCCGCGATGTTGCCGAGGTTTACGAGCAGCTTGCCGTACTTCTTCGTCATGACATCGTCGTCGGATTCCGAGAGCAGTCGCGGCGAGGCGTCGATGATGGAGGCAAGTTCAGCCGCGGTTTCGTCGACTCCCGTCGGGTAGCGACCGACATCGAGTATTGCGTTCGTCGGTCCACACAACACGGTCACCTCGCCGGCCTTCTCGAACTGCGCCGGGAGTTGGATCACCATGCCGTAGACACGGCCGAAGCGACGCAACGCCAGTCGCTCGTGCTCAACCCCGTTGGTGCCGCACACGACCGCGACGTCTGGGTTCCAGTCGAAGAGCTCAGCGTGAATCGGAGGCGTGTCCTGCGTCTTGGCGGTGATGATCACCACATCGTCGGTCGTCGGTCGCAGCTGGTTGATTGAGGTAACTGCGTCGATCTCCACGACCTCGCTACCGGTGGCGGCACGCACTGTCAGCCCGTGTTTGCCGATCGCTGCAGCGTGTAACGGACGGCTCACGAGCACGACATCGGCGCCGCCCTGGCGAAGACGCCCGCCAATCGCACTTCCGACTGCCCCGGCTCCGTAGATGATCACGCGCACGGTCGGCATCGTACGGGCAGACACGTTTCGCGCCCAAGGAGGATGGGTACTCGCGGGACGTGGGGTTGCCAATCCTGGTTTGACAAGGAGTGCTAAGCCTGTAGCCGCTCACCACGACCGCCCGGACGTGCTGAACTAGGCGCTGTGACAGGAGAGTCAATGATCGGAGCCGTCCCACTTCGATTCGGGATACCCGAACCTCCGGCTCGACCCGGCGAAGTTGCCGACTTTTCGTATCTCGCGGTTCCGGCCGCCGGCAGTGTGCCCAAACCCGATGTGGATACAAGTCCCAACGACATGCGCGAGCTGGCCTACTCGCTCATCCGCGTGCTCGACGACAACGGTGCGGCCGTCGGTCCATGGAACCCGCAGGCCGGTATCGACGCGCTCCACGAGGGCCTGAGAGCGATGGTCATGACTCGCGCCTACGACGATCGCATGACCACCGCGCAACGCCAGGGCAAGACCTCGTTCTACATGCGCTGTACCGGTGAAGAGGCGATCGCCGTGGGTCACTCGCTGGAGCTGCAGACACGCGACATGTTCTTCCCCACGTATCGCCAGCAGGGATGGCTGATCGCACGGCGCTGGCCGCTCGTCGACATGATGTGCCAGGTTCTGTCGAA
>Ga0180121_10001060_pt1 | contig 11653 bp, 7 predicted proteins | sample AntDrymUQ5402106_2_FD_129676 | JGI IMG/M metagenome (GOLD analysis project Ga0180121, IMG submission 129676) | Polar desert sand microbial communities from Dry Valleys, Antarctica - metaG UQ540 (21.06) (version 2) (version 2) | ecosystem: Environmental > Terrestrial > Soil > Desert | place...
AGAGCGCGGCGATGATCAGCGCGCTGACCAGGAAATAGCTGAACCCGAGAAAGGTCGGCAGGAGCAGACCCGTCGCCACGAGGGTGAAAAGCAGGCCGGCCACGGCCGCCAGCCGGATGGCGCTGCGATTCGTAGACTCGAGGCATTCGGACATGGCCTTGCTGAGGTCGCCATTGCCGGCCAGCACCGATTCCAGATTGCGAGCGCATTGGCGCATCGGCCTCGAGAAGACCAGCGACGAGCCCCCGTAGATTCCGATCATCAGACCAGCCACGATCAGCCACCCGGAGAGACTGAGCTGAATGACCTGGGAAAGGAAAAGGGCAGCGAGGGGCAGAGTAATGAGCGCTGGCGGAAGCAGAAGCCACTTGAGATACTTTTTTGAAAATCCCAAAGCCTCTCCCTGCCTGAGGGCGGTTACCGGCTGGCCGCTTCCAGAACTTCCTGCTGGTTGAAAAGGATCGGGTATCGCCCTGTAAAGCACGCAGTGCAATACATTTGAGCTGGATTATCCCCACGCCTTCCAACGGCGTCAAGCATGCCCGGCTCGGACAGATAGCCGAGTGAATCCGCTTCGATGTAATCGCGTATTTCCTCGATGGTCTTGTTGCTGGCGATCAGCTCCTTGCGCCTCGGCGTATCAATCCCGTAGTAACAGGGACCCGTGGTGGGCGGAGACGAGATGCGCATGTGGACCTCACGTGCTCCGACCATCTTCAGCATCTTGACGATCTTTCGTGAAGTCGTGCCGCGCACGATCGAGTCGTCGATCAACACAATCCGCTTCCCTTCCACAATCTGACGCACGGGGTTGAGTTTCACCTTTACGCCAAAGTGACGGATGGACTGCTTGGGTTCGATGAAGGTGCGGCCGACATAATGATTGCGAACCAGTCCGAACTCGAAAGGGATCCCCGATTCGTGCGCATATCCCAGCGCCGCGAAGACCCCGGAGTCCGGGACCGGAACGACCATGTCCGCAACCACCGGATGTTCCCTGGCCAGTTGTGCACCGAAGCGCTTCCGGACTTCGGCGACGTTCTGGCCAAACACGACCGAGTCGGGACGGGCGAAGTAGACATGCTCGAAGACGCAGCGGGCCTGCCTGGGCTGGTCATCCCGATGAATGGTGCGGACCACGTCGCCTGTGGGTGCGGATTCGATGAGAATGATCTCGCCAGGCGCGATCTCGCGGACCAGCTCCGCATCGATGAGGTCAAAGCCGCAGGTCTCGGAAGAAATGCACCACGATCCTTCCAATTTGCCCAGAACCAGCGGACGGAAGCCCCAGGGATCCCGGGCCGCCATGATCTTTCCGGGAGACATGGCCACGATCGAGAATGCACCCTTCACCTGGGAAAGAGCTTCCACGAAAGCCAGCTCCACGGATGGGGCCTTGGACCGGGCCACGAGATGAACGATCACCTCGGTGTCGGACATGGTGTTGAAGATTGCCCCTTCCCGCTCCAGGTCGCGGCGTATCTCGTCACCGTTGACGAGGTTTCCGTTGTGAGCGACGGCGATGGGGCCCTTGTTGGTCGATGCCACAAGGGGCTGCGCGTTGCAGAGAAGAGAGCCACCCGAGGTCGAGTACCTGACGTGGCCGATGGCCGTGTCTCCGGGAAGCCTGCGCAGGCGATCCTCATCGAAGATATCGGCAACGTAGCCCATGTCCTTTTCGAGATGGATCTGCTGAGTATGTCGCGCGATGTAGCGCTCGCCTGCTCCGGTCGTGCCGCCGGCCTCGCCGACGTTTGTTTCAGAAGGGGTCGCGTCCGCTGAGATCGAGGCGATCCCGGCGCTCTCCTGGCCGCGGTGCTGAAGGGCGTAGAGGCCGAGGTAGACGAGATTCGCTGCGTCTGAATGGTGAAGGACGCCGAAGACACCGCACTCGTCGTGAAATTTGTCGAACATTGGTAGAGAAAAGGTAGCAGGTTTCGGAGGCAAACGGGTCACGTTGACGTTCGCAGAACCCTGCTGGGACTCCTAACAGCCGAGGCGTTTACATTACTCCGCTGTAAGCCGGGTACGAGCCCTGTCGGTCCTGAATGGGGGATCACCTGAATGGCGTTAACTCACCGGGATCATGTCCGCGATCTCTCCGCGGCCACGGATCACGTCATCGATGGAGTCTCCAGCCAGCAGTTTCGGCAGGGCAGTTGACCAGATTCTGTGCAGTTCTGCGGTGTTCGTGCGCACTAGCGCACCTCCTGCGCGCTCGATGAGAAAGACTCCCGCCTGCGTTTGTCCTACGACCATGGCCGTGGTACCGAGCCGAGCGGCCTCCGCTGTCACGCGTGGGAGCGACTCCGGGCGACACGTGATGAAAGCGCGGGCCTGACTTTCTCCAAAAAGCAGAGTTCCGTCGTCCAGATCGTCGGCGTGACCGCTCAGGTCAATCCTGCAGCCGGTGCCGCCCATGACGCTTTCGGCCAGAGCGACCGCCAGTCCTCCGTTGGACAGGTCGTGCGCACTCGTGATCAGCCCGGCCTTGTGAAGTTCCAGAAGCAGATCGATGAGCCGTTTCTCGCTCTTGAGATCGACCCGCGGAGGTTGGACCATGGACTTGGGATCGATCAACTGAAGGATCTCCGACCCTCCCAGCTCCGCGTGCGACTCTCCCAGAAGCACGATGGATTCGCCCGCGGTCCTGAAGCGGAGCCCGAGGGTACGGCTTTCGTCCTCGATGATTCCGACCATTCCTATTGTAGGAGTAGGCAGCACTCCTTTTCCTTCAGTCTCGTTGTAGAACGAGACATTGCCCGAGATCACCGGTGTTTCCAGCGCCAGGCATGCCTCGCTGATGCCGCGGATGCATTCGGAGAACTGCCACATGATCTCCGCCCGCTCCGGTGATCCGAAATTCAGGCAGTCGGTGATGGCGGCCGGGGTTGCACCGGTGCAGGCCACGTTTCTGGCTGCTTCCGCAACTGCTTGCTTTCCTCCCTCGTAGGGATCGAGATAGCAGTAGAGAGGATTGACGTCCGAGCTCATGGCCAGTGCGCGGCCTGTCCCTTTGATGCGGACTACCGCTGCGTCCGCCCGTTCCGGGGCCGCGATGGTATTGGTTCGCACGCTCGTGTCGTACTGCTGGTAGATCCACTCCTTCGAGCACAGGTTCGGCGAAGCCAGAAGACGGAACAGAGTCGAAGTGAGATCTACCGGAAAATCCAACGGAGGTGGATTTGAAGTGATCAATTCGAGGTAACCGGGTCGCTTCATGGCACGCTCGTACACCGGCGCCTCGGTGGAAATCGGCTCGACCGGAATCGTAGCGACCTCCTCTCCCCGAAAAACCAGACGAACCAGGCCATCGTCGGTCACTTCGCCGACCACCGCCGCATTCAGGTCCCATCGCTCAAAGATGGAGATCACTTCCTGCTCACGACCCCGTTTGGCCACGATCAGCATCCGCTCCTGGGACTCCGAGAGCATGATCTCGTACGGTGTCATTCCCGATTCGCGCAGCGGCACCGCATCGAGATTCATGCGGATCCCGGTTCCTGCCCGGCCCGCCATCTCGAACGACGATGAGGTGAGACCGGCCGCTCCCATGTCCTGGATGCCCACGATGGCGTCGGTGGACATCAGCTCGAGACAAGCCTCCAGCAGCAGTTTCTCGGTGAAGGGATCCCCGACCTGCACAGTCGGCCTCTTCTCCTCGGATTGCGCGTCGAACTCTGCTGAAGCCATGGTCGCGCCGTGAATTCCATCCCTCCCCGTTTTGGATCCGACGTAGATTACGGGATTCCCGACTCCAGAAGCCGTACCGAGGAAGATCCGATCGTGGCGCGCAACTCCCAGGGCGAATACGTTGACCAGGATATTCCCGTTGTAAGCGGAGTGAAACGAGGTCTCGCCGCCCATGGTGGGGATGCCGATGCAGTTTCCGTATCCGGCGATGCCGCGGACCACTCCATCCACCAGGTATCGCATTCGAGGGGCTGATAGCTCTCCGAAACGAAGCGAGTCGAGACAGGCGATGGGTCTGGCCCCCATGGTGAAGATGTCCCGGAGGATCCCGCCCACGCCGGTAGCAGCACCCTGATAGGGCTCGATGAACGAAGGATGGTTGTGGGATTCCATCTTGAAAGCTGCAACCCAGCCATCGCCGATATCGATGATTCCAGCGTTCTCTCCCGGTCCCTGGACCACCAGCGGCCCGGTGGTGGGAAACTTCCGCAGATGGACCCGGCTCGATTTGTACGAGCAGTGCTCGGACCACATGACCGAGAAGATTCCCAGCTCGACGTAATTGGGATCGCGCCCCAGGATCTGCTGGATCCGCGTGTATTCGTCCGGAGAAATTCCGTGCGAGGCGACGACCTCAGGCGTGATGGCTGGATTCATCGGCGCATTTTACCCGAGCGCAAGTGGCCGGACATTCCCAAGTGGCCGGACATTCCAATGTCCGGCGCCCCGAAATTCGTCGGACCGATCCTCCAAGCTGTCATCCCGAGCGTCGAGCGAGGGATCTTTGACGCGCATACGCTGAAAAGGACTTCGGCAGCAGCCTTTCACGAGCGATACACTGCCTCTCGTCGTCTGACATCTCGAGGCGGCGGAAGGGAGAATCGGTTCCTGAAATGAACAGAAACGACGGTCATAACAAGGAGCCTTCCTCCGAGGAAGAGCGCGAACGGTTGGAGCTGTCCCCGGAGTTTCTCCACGCGCTGAGGTGGTGGGAGAACGCCGCGCACAATCGTCCAGGGTCTGACAAGAGCTGGATCGAGCGGTTGGTCGAAAACTCACGCCGGCATCATCGCTCGGCGAGACGCATCCGCTAATGCCGGCCGAGCCGTTCGTCCGTCTCCTGTCGCGTTTCGCCGAGCGCGGTGTTCGCTGCGCGATCCGATCGATTCGTGGCAGAATCCGATCGTGGACAAGCAGCAGATGCGGCGCTGGATGGACAACTGGGAACTCGTCGCCAGAGCTCAGACCGACGCGCTGCGGGCCATGACCATCGAGGAAAAGTTCGATCAGCTTGCCGACCTGATGGCGGCGGCGGAAGAGTTCGACTTTGAAGAGCACGATCGAGAGGATGCGGCGGTGCGCGAACGCTGGGCACTCCTGACCGAGCGTACCCTGCGTGGCTAGCCCGCGTTTCTCACACCGTTTCGTCGCGAGGATGCTGAGAGTGGCCGTGATGCGAGGCGCACGGCGGTTTTCGTCCGCCCTATGCTCTGTCACTTCTACGATGGATGAGCCACCTAAAAAACGTACCAGCGGCGTAGAAAATCGTGCCCCACAACGCGACATTTATGAGCAGCAAGAGGAAAAACACGGCGACAGAAGGGCTCTCCGGGCCGATCGCGCTGAACGGTATCGCGAGCGTCACCCAGAACGGTAACGGCTCGCCAAGAGCTGGATGTGCACCGAGCAGATAGCTGTAACCCAAAAGCGGCACCACAACCCCGCCTGAGATCCCAGCGGCTACAGACATAGCCGTCAGAGCACCGTGTTTAGTCACTATTCACCATGCTTTCGGCCGACAGAATATCAGCGGCGAACACTCAGCACTCCATCAGGGACCTGACACTCAATCAGACGGCTCACGAACGAGGCTCTGACCCTCAGTCGACTGCGTTTCCGATCTTCTCCTTCGGACGAGGATTATTCGCTTCTCTGGATGACACAACTGCGAATCGGCCGTTCCGCTCGGGATTACATGACAGCGGCCGGGTTCCAGATGCCGCCCCCGGTCCGACTCGGTTCAGCGCGACTCGATCGAGAACGCACCGTTGGGTAAGGATCCTTCGCTACCGCTTCCAAGGATGACAGACGCTCGCCGATGGGGATGAAATGACCTACTTCGCGATCGGTGACGTCAGCACGATCCCCAGGATCTTCGGGACCACGGTGAACATGAGCAGCGTGATCACGATCGCGCAGACGGCGTCCAGCGCAACGCCGGCCCGCGCCATCTGCTTCACGCGGATCAATCCCGTACCGTAGACGATCGTGTTCGGCGCTGTCGCTACCGGGAGCATGAAGCCGGATGACGCGGCGAGAACAGCGGGAATCATCAGGAAGTAAGGATGAACGCCGATGGCAATGGCCACCGCGGCCACCACCGGCAGCATGGCCGTGGCCGTGGCCACGTTGGAAGCGACTTCGGACAAGAGCGTCACAACGATACAGATGATGAGGATCATGGCCACGGGTGGCCACTGGCCAACGAAGCTGAGCTGGGCGCCGGCCCATTTGGAGAATCCCGTTGCTTCCAGGGAGTCGGCCAGAGCGAATCCACCTCCGAACAGAATCAAAACATCCCACGGCAACTTTTTGAACTGTTCCCACTCCAGGAGCCGGCGGCCGCCTCCTACAGGAATCAGAAAAGCCAGAAACGACATGGCGATGGCGACCGTTGCGTCGTTGGCTGATTTGGGATTGGGAAGAATGTTTGACCATCCGGGAATGGTGAACGCGCCCAATGCGATGTCGGCCCGGAAGATCCAGAGAAGGGCTGTGGCCGCAAACAAAATGGCCGTGGTTCGCTCTCCTCGCGTGATCGGTCCCGGCTTGTCGAATCCGAGCTCGGACAAAGGCACAGCTTTTCCTGACTTCAGCCGGCCGGCCACGATGAGGATGAACCAGCAGGCAGGGACAGCCAGCAGCAGATAAAGAACGCCGAAACCCATCCACTGAGCAAAGGAGACAGCGGGCTCTTTCGGAAAGAGCTCCTTCGCGGCACCAAGAAAAATCAGGTTCGTTGGTGTCCCGATGGGAGTGCCGAGGCCGCCCAGTGAGGCGCCATAGGCCACCGCAAGCAGGGTCGATTCGGCCAGCCGGGTGTTCTCGTCGCCCCCCAGGACCTTGTCACGCGCCTTGAGGTCGCGTACGAGCGCCACGGCGATCGGTGTCATCAGCAGCGTTGAGGCCGTGTTCGACATCCACATCGAGAGCAGGACGGTGACGATCAGAACTGCCAGGACAATTCTTCGCGGTTCGGTACCGACCCTGGACAGGACGCTGTAGGCGACGCGACGATGGAGGCCCCACTTCTCCACGCAGGAGGCCACCAGAAAGCCCCCGAGAAATAGAAACACCGCCGAATTCGCATAAGGGGCTGCGACTTTCTCAGTAGTTTGAATTCCCGCCAGCGGAATCAGAATCAGGGGCAACAGTGCCGTCAGGCCCATGGGGACGGCCTCTGTGAGCCAGAGCAGAGCCATGAACAGACCCAGGGCGCAGGTGAAACGCATGTTCGAGGTGAAGGTGCTCGTAGCAGGCACCAGAAAGAGCGCTGCCGCGACCACGGCACAGATGGTGAGACGGCGGACTGAGATCGTCGGCGGAACGAGAGAGTCTTCGCTCATCGAATGCGAAAGTTTATCAGTCACGAATGGTTACAGGTCGCAGGTTAAAAGGTTGCAGCTCGAAACCCGATCGGTCCAACTTGCAACCTGCCTGAGACCTATCTGCCGATCAACTCCAGGTCGAACGAAACGTCCGAGCTCGAGGCGTCCGACTGATGGATCTCCACGGATAGAACATTGGTTCCGGCAGTGAGAAGCGCGGATGGAATGGCTCTCTCGAAGAAGGTCGATTCATCTGGAGGAACGACGGCCGTCAGAGCAAACGTGCGATACCCGATCAGACCACTCGGCATGTTTGATCGCCAGACCTCGGTACCGTTGAGATAGACCACAGCTCCGTCGTCACGCATCACGCGGATCGTCAGCGAGGTCAGCGCTGAGGGGTTTGAGACCTCGAAGGTCTTGCGAAAATAGGTTGTCACGTACTTGCTCTTGCTGCTGCCGTAGGAAATCACCGTCTTCTCGTCCCCATCGCCGTAGCCGAACTGAGACAGGCCGGTTTTCCACGTCGAGTCGGAGAACGTTGGACTCAACCATCCGGCACCCTGGTCCGTTCCATTGTCGAGGTACTTCCAGGAGGATCCTGTGCTGATCAGCGAAACGGGTCCCGGTAGAGGTGGGGGAGGAGGTGGAGCCGCGGTCGTGGTGCCCGCGGCGGGAGCGGACCAGGCCGACGTTCCTTCGGCGTGGAACGAGGCAATTCTATAGCTGTAAGTTGCGCTGCCAGCCAGTCCGGCATCGCTCCAAGTGCCGATGTTGGCTGCCGTCTGCGCGATCTGGGCATAACTTGCGGTGGGGGCGTTACAGACCGCGAGGGAACCGGTGCACCGCTCGATGCGGAAGCCGGTCTCGTTGTTTGAGAGATCGCTCCACGTCAGATTGATCTGGCTGGACGAAACTGAGGTTGCCGCGAGATTAGACGGAGCGGCCGGCGGCGGTGGAGCGGGTGTGGTGGCTGAAGAGGAGGTCGACCAGGCCGAAGATCCGACGGAGTCAAAAGCTCTGACTCTGTAGGTGTAGCTGGTCTTAGCCAGAACGGTAAGGTCAGAGAATGTTGTTGCTCCGGCGCTCGTCTGCGAAACGAGCAGGAAGCCGGACGGAGCACCATCGCAGACCGACTTTAGTCCTGTGCACCGCTCGAGCCTGAACCCGGTTTCGGTTGTGGAGTTATCCGTCCAGAGCAGGTCGATTCTGGCGGGGCTGGAGGATGATGCTGTGAGATTCGATGGGGCAGGGATCGCAGGGGACGAAGAGATGGTCCCGGACAACTCCAGGTCGAAGCTCACGTCGGAACTTCCCGGGTCGGATTGGTGAATCTCCACGGCAATGACGTTCATGCCGCTCACAAGGAGCTGAGGCGTCAGCGAGAAACTGTGGAACGCCGACTCGTCGACCGAGATCGAGCCCGACGCGAAGGTGCGATAGAGAATCGGCCCGGCCGGCATGTTGCTGCGCGCAGCTTCGATACCGTTGATATAAACGACAGCACCATCGTCGCGCATCATTCTCAGGCTGAGCGCCGTGAATGCTGCAGGATCGGAAATGTTGAAGCCTTGCCGGAAGTAGGTGGTGACGAACTTGTTGGTTGCGCTGGATCCGTACCCGATCACCGTCCGCTCATCCCCTTCGCCGTAACCAAGCTGGGACGCCCCCGAAAGCCAGGCCGCGTCGTTGAACCCGATCGCCCGCCACGCGGAAGCCTGATCGGAGCCGTCGTCACGGTAGCGCCAGGTCGAGCCGACCGGAATCAGGACGGTCGGACCGGAGGGCGGAGGTCCGGCCACGCTCAGGGTTCTGGCAGCGGACAGGTTGGAGAATCCCGAGACGCCGAATGCATTGAAGCTGCGCACCCGGTAGGTGTAGCTCGTAGCCGCTGACAATCCCGCGTCGGCGAGGGAGGAGATGTTCGCGGCGGTCTGGGCGATCTGCGAAAAGCTCGCGCCGCTGGCTGTGCAGCTCACTGCGTCGCCGATGCAGCGTTCCACGCGAAAGCCCTGTTCGTCGTTCGATGCGTCCATCCAGGTGAGGGTGGCTGCCGAGACCGAGGCGCTGGAGGCGAGAAGGCTGGTCGGAGCCAGAGGGGGAGCTGGCAGGGGAGTCGTACCGTTTTTCAGAGCTTCGACGCGCGTCCAGACCGCTGGATCCTCATACCCGTTGCACCAGTGAGCGAAACCTGCGACTCCGGGATGTTTCTGGAGGATGAGGTCCACTTTGCGACCGTAGCTGTAAGCGTCGATAAAGAACACGGTCTTGTTCGAGTACTTGTAAGTCGCTTCGCCGTTCGGATCGTAGCTGATCGTGGCGTTGTTGAGCAGCGCCCCGTCCATGGCCTTGCGGTAGCTCAAACCTCTTGCGGCAGTGCCGGTCCACTCATAGCCGTACCAAGGCATACCCACAAGGATTTTCGCCGGCGGAATTCGGGCTTCAGCGTACGTGATACAGCGGTCCAGCCAATCCAGCGGCGTGATCGGGCCGGGCGCGCTGCCGTCGTAGCTGTAGTCATAGGTCATGATCTTGACCCAGTCCGCAGCGGCGCCCAGGGCGATGTAATCCTCGCCGCCGGGTCCATCCCAGGTCGCTGAATCGCTCTCCTTCGCATACACGGTCACGGAAAGCTTCTTTCCTGCAGCATGGAGTTTGGTGGACAAGAGCTGAATGAAGGCTGTGAAGTTGGCTTTGGACGTGGCCGGGATTTTCTCGTAATCGATGTCGATGCCGTCGTAGGCCTGGCTGATGACCTGCTGTGTGATTTCTTCCGCGTGCCGTTCGCGATTGAAAACGCTTCCCAGCATGCTCACGACCAGGTTCTTGTCGAATCCCGAGGCCGTCGTGTTCTGGATCGTCGGAAGAAGTTCGGTTCCGGTCATTGCCGCCCGCCAGACCGGATCGGTCGCCGCGGCGTTCCTGGAGAGCGTTCCGTCTGAGTTGAAGGTGAACCACGTCGGGTTCGATTCGGTCATCCGGCTGGCATTGGCCTGAGTGGAGGTGAGGCTGTTGGTCGTCCAGTCGGGAACCCACGATGCGATGCGGTAGCCGGCCAGGGCGACTGAAGGGAGAGCGTAAAGCAGAATGACGGCCATGGCCAATCGCTGACGCATGAAAGTTTCCCTTCGCGGAGAATGCAGTGGTGGCAGAACAGTCAGATGACTGCTGCCGCCGATCAATTAGTTATTGGGCTACCGTTTGGACTTGCAGCAACGGTAAGGCAAAAGTTATTTTTTTACAAATAATTTGTTGAGCTTAGGGGAGAGCGAGCTCGAAGCGGGCCCTTGGGATCAGCGCTAGAAGCGCGGGGAGAAGAGCCGGGCGCCTGCCGGAGCTGACGTTCAGGACGAGTGGAGGGAGGGATCGGGGGACACGGGAGCAGGCTGAACTTCGGACCTGGTTCCTCGTTGCAGCATGGCTTCGATCTGGACGCGCGTCTCGGTCATCAGGGCATCCTTGCTGCGGACGGTCAGGCCGGCGGTCGGAAAGGACTGGCCGACACGGATCGTTACCGGACCTGGTTTCAGCCCGCTCCAACCCACCGGAAGAACGTCGAACGTGCCGTCGATGGCAAGGGGAAGAATGGGAAGCTCAGATTTGAGGGCAAGCAGGAAAGCTCCCCGTTGAAAGGGTCGCATTTCCCGTGCGCTCGATCGACCCTCCTCGGGAAAGATCACAATGGAGTTTCCGCGGCGAATCCGATCCGCGGCCTGCTCGAACGAGCGCACGGCGGTTTTGCGATTCTTCCGGTCGACGGGGACGAACCCTGCAGAACTGAGGGCCCATCCGAAGATCGGGATCTTGAACAGGCTCTCCTTGGCCATGAACCGAACCGGCTGCGGGATCGTCGCCAGCAAGCAGGGGATATCGAGATAGCTGCAGTGGTTGGCGATCACGATGTACTTCCGATCCGGCCGCATCGCGTCGAGGTTTTCTGAATGCAACTCGATTCCGGCACCGTGAACCACGGTCCGCGCCCACCAGCGGATCAGCCGGTCGATCACGGGAGAAGTCGACCGAAAGATCCCGATGATGGCGACAGGAACGCTGGTCAGGATCGTGGCGATGACTGCTACGAGGATGGCGTACGGAGTGCGGAACATCGCGGCGGATTCTATACGGTTGACGAGGATCGGTTGACGGTTTGCGGGAACTGGTTGACCGGGCGGATGGACTTTTCCCTCTCCCCGCCGCAGCGGGGAGAGGGCTCACGGCTCCTTTCAACCGTCAACCGCCCACCGTCAACCGCCCACCGCCCACCGCCCACCGCCCACCGACCCCGACCACCGACCCCGCCCACCGACCACCGCCTCGTGATACAATCGCCCTCCCTTAGTCAGACCCCATCA
>Ga0180121_10001061_pt1 | contig 11646 bp, 10 predicted proteins | sample AntDrymUQ5402106_2_FD_129676 | JGI IMG/M metagenome (GOLD analysis project Ga0180121, IMG submission 129676) | Polar desert sand microbial communities from Dry Valleys, Antarctica - metaG UQ540 (21.06) (version 2) (version 2) | ecosystem: Environmental > Terrestrial > Soil > Desert | place...
CTCGACCAGGATCTCGAGCCCTCCCGCACCGAAGAGACCCGCGGCGTGCGTGCCGCCGTGCTCGCGATAGCCCGTCGCGCTGTCCAGGAGCGTCTCCATCCACTCCATGAGCTGCTCGGGCCGTACCGACATGCCGTCCCCGACAGGAACAACGTCGAGCGAGAATGTGACGCCGCGGCCGCAGCCGGAGGTGAGGATCCGCTTGCGGTCGTGCGGCACCGCGCGTGCGGTCGGCGCGAGGCGCACCTTCACGACGGTCTCGTCGTCGCACACCTCCATCAGCGCGACGTCCTCCGCGGTCTGGATGATGTCCTCGAGGCGCAGGAAGCCGAGCGCGAGAGCGATGACGCGCGTCGGCGAGCACGCGATCGTCGCGAGCTCCGTTCCGTCGACGATGAGGGTGATCGCGCGCTCGGGTGGCGGGGTGCGGTCCGTCTGGGTGTACTGGCCGTCGCGGTACAGGCGGGGGGGCTGCGGGCGCGCGGTACGGCGGAGGTCGGTGCTCATCGCGCCTTCCCGACGCCAGACCGTATGACAGCAGCGTCCATCCCGCGGATCTCGAGGTGCCGGATGACACCGTCGGGGCCGATGAAGAACGTCGTCGGCAGCGCGACGACCGCGTAGCGGGTCGCCATCTTCTTCCCGGCGTCGAGGATCGGCTCGACCTTCAAGATGCGGTACGAGTCGATGAACGCGTCGATCTTGTCCGCGCTCTCGTCGAGGTCGAGCGCGAGCACGGCGAGCGCGGGGTCGGCCTGCGCCGCCCGGTCGAGGGCCGGCATCTCCTCACGGCACGGCTCGCACCAGGTCGCCCAGAAGTTCACGACGACGGTCCTTCCGCGGAGGTCTGAGAGCCGCTGGATCTTGCCGGCCGGTGTCGTCCACTCGAAGTCCGGCGCCTGGCCGCCGATGCGCGGAGAGTCGTCGGCGTGCTCGATCGCCCGCAGCACGACCCCGGCCCGGGTCGGGACCTCCCCCCTCCCGTTGCTCCACGGCAGCACGGGCCAGGCGAGCGCGACGACCGAGGCGACCGCGATCGTCCCGAGGATGACGTTCGCGAGGAGCTTCGGACCGATCCGACGTTCGACGGTCACGCTCAGCCGAGCAGCGGCAGGAAGTTGAAGAGCTGCGCGACCCGCGTGAACTGACCCGACAGCATGAGAAGTCCCATCGCGATGACGAGCGTACCGCCGACGACGTTGACCGCCCGCTGATGGCGGGCCAGCCAGCGCACGATCCGGCGCGCAAAGCCCACCCCGCCGGCGATGAGCACGAACGGCACCCCGAGGCCGAGTGCGTACGCCAGCAGCAGGACCGCGCCGCTCGCGAGGTCGGCGCCGAAGAGGAGCGTGAGGATGACGCCGAGGTATGGGCCGACGCATGGCGTGAACGCGAGGCCGAACCCGGTGCCGATCAGGAAGGACCGGGAGTAGCCCGTCCGCTGTCCCTCGAGGCGCACGTCGAACCGGCGCTGCAGGAACGGGAGCGTGATGACGCCGATCATGTGCGCTCCCATGAGCACGAGCAGCCCGCCGGCGACGCGCTCGACCCAGTACTTCAGCTCGCCGGCAAGCCCGCCCGCGAGCGCGAGGGCGATCCAGAGGAGCGTGAAGACCGCGCTGAACCCGAGGACGAAGGCGAGCGCATGCGCGACGGTCCGGCGGCGCGCCGTGCCGTCGAGCGCGGCCTCACCCGCGATGTTCACCAGGAACGCGGGCACGAGCGGCAGGACGCATGGCGAGAGGAAGGACAGGATCCCCGCTCCGAACGCGATCGCGATGTTCACGAGACGAGCGTAGGGCTCCTAGGTCGGCCGGACGACGGCCTTCAGCCGATGGCCTGCGCGAGGTCGGCGACGAGGTCGTCCACGGTCTCGATCCCGACGGACAGCCGCACGAGGCCGGCGGGCGGCGCGAGCTTCGTGCCGCGGACGGAGCCGTGGGTCATCGCCAGCGGGACCTCGATGAGGGATTCGACCCCGCCGAGCGATTCGGCAAGAGCGAAGAGCTTCGTCCGCGCGGCCATCTTCGTCGCGCTGCTCTCGCCGCCCTTCAGCTCGAAGGAAAGCATCCCCCCGAAGGAGCGCATCTGGCGGCGCGCAAGGTCGTGCTGCGGATGCGAGGCGAGGCCCGGGTAATTCACGCTGCTCACCTTCGGGTGCTCGAGGAGCCACTCCGCGATGGCCTGCCCGTTCACGGAATGCCGGTCCATCCGCACGCCGAGGGTCTTCGCGCCGCGAAGGACGAGCCAGGCGTCGAGCGGGCCTGGCACCCCGCCGGCAGCGTTCTGGATGTACGAGAGGCGCTCGCGGAGGTCTTCCGAAGTCCCAACGAGCGCGCCTCCGACGACATCCGAGTGGCCGCCGAGGTACTTCGTCGTCGAGTGCAGCGCGAGGTCGGCGCCGTGGCGGAGCGGCTGCTGCAGGTACGGGCTGGCGAACGTGTTGTCGACGATGGACCACGCACCGGCGTCGCGCGCGAGGCCCGCGACCGCTGCGATGTCGACGACCTTGAGCAGCGGATTCGTCGGCGTCTCGATCCAGACGAGCTTCGTCTTCTTGCGAAGCGCGCGTTTCACATTGCGAGGGTCGCGCATGTCGACCGCGGAGAGCGCGATGCCAAGCCGGTCGAAGACGCGCGCGAAGAGCCGATACGTCCCGCCGTACACGTCGTCGCCCATCACGACGTGGTCTCCGCTCGAGAGGAGGTGGGCGACGGCATCCGTCGCGGCCATGCCGGACGAGAACGCGAGGCCCCAGCCACCGGCCTCGAGCGCAGCGAGGCAGACCTCGAGCGCGTGCCTGGTGGGGTTGCCGGTCCGCGAGTACTCGTAGCCCTTGTGCTTGCCGACGGCCTCCTGCGCGTAGGTCGAGGTCTGGAAGATCGGGACGACCACGGCGCCGGTCAGGCCCTCGGGCTCCTGCCCCGCGTGGATGGCAAGCGTCTCGAAGCCCTGCTTGCGGTTGTCCTTCGTCACGGGCGCAGTATCGCGGCTAGCGCGCGCTGCGACGCTGGTGTGCGACGAACTCGAGCAGGTCCGCCTTCGTGATGACGGAGACCGGGCGGTCGGCGCGCGCGGCGACGAGCGCGGCGGCGCCGCCCGAGAGCTCGTTGTACAAGCGCTCGATGTCGTCGTCCGCCTGGACGACGGGGAACGGCGGTTCCATGAGGCGCTCGACCCGTTCGTCGACGAGCGCGGGATCGCGGAAGACGCGATCGAGCATGGTCTTCTCCTGGACGCTGCCGACGATGTCGGCGACGGTCTTCGCGGTGCCGTTCGACACGACGGGGATCTGCGAGATCCCGTAACGCTGCATCGTGTCGATCGCGCTGCGCACGCTCTCCCCCATCCCGACAACGATGAGCTCCGGCGTGCCGGGCTCACGGTCCTTCATCACGTCCGAGACGCGCGCGAGCATCGGGAAGCGATCGAGGAACCCGTTCTGGCGCATCCACTCGTCGTTGAAGACCTTCGAGAGGTACGAGCGTCCCGAATCCGGCAGGAGCACGACGATGAGCGCCGAGTCGTCGAGCCCCTTCGCGACCTCGAGCGCCGCGTACAGCGCGGTGCCGGCCGAGCCGCCGGCGAGGATCGCCTCCTCGCGCACCAGTCGCCGCGCCGTGAGAAAGGAGTCGCGGTCGCTGACGCGGACCCACTGGTCGACGAGGCTCTTATCGAACGTGCCGGGGTAGAAGTCCTCGCCGATGCCTTCGGTCTTGTATGGATGGATGGCGCCGGTGTAGATCGAGCCCTCGGGGTCGGCGCCGACGATCTGCACCTTCGGGTTCTGCTCCTTCAGGTAGCGCCCCGCGCCGGTGACGGTCCCGCCGGTGCCGATGCCGGTCACGAAGTGCGTGATCGTGCCGTCTGTCTGCTCCCAGATCTCGGGACCGGTCGTCGCGTAATGCGCCGCCGGGTTCTGGGGGTTGTAGTACTGGTTCGGCTGGAACCCGCCGGGCAGCTCCCGAGCCAGTCGCTCGGCGACCTTGTAATAGGAGTCGGGCGACTCGGGCGGCACCGCGGTGGGACACACGACGACCTCGGCACCGAACGCGCGCAGGAGGTCGCGCTTCTCCTGGCTCTGCTTGTCGGCCATCGTGCAGACGAGGCGGTAGCCCTTGATGGCCGCGGCCATGGCCAGGCCGACGCCGGTGTTGCCGCTGGTCGGCTCCACGATCGTGCCGCCGGGGCGGAGGAGCCCGCGGCGCTCCGCGTCCTCGATCATGAGCAGCCCGATGCGGTCCTTCACGGAGCCGCCGGGGTTCAGCATCTCGAGCTTCGCGGCCACGGTCGGACGCACGTCGCGCGCGAGCCGCGAGAGCCGTACGAGCGGGGTCCGCCCGATGACCGAGAGGATGTCGGGCGCGATCTCCATCGGGGCCGATGCTACGCGGCGAGCTGACCGCGGCCGGGCGGTCGCGGTCGCCCGGAGGGCTTCTGCCACGGTTTCGAGCGCCCACCCGTGCGCGCACAGGCCCGCCGCGGCGGGCCTGACCCTCCGGTCGACGCGCGCCGCCCGACCGCGGTTTGGGCCGGCAGGACCGTTGTGGTCAGCCGGCGCGCGGCCCGACGATGAGATACGCGCCGACACCAACGAGCACCAACGGGACGAAGAAGGGCTGCACCGCAAGCGGGATGATCGTGCCCGCCCCGAACAGCTCGGCGATGGCGACGATGCCCATGACGGCCGCCGGAATGAGCGGCCAGAGCCGCTGAGGCCGGATGAGGTACGCGGCCCCGAACCCGACTGCGAGCGAACCGAGGAAGACGACCGAGGCCACGTCGACCGGCAGCGAGAACCAGTCTGGGATGAGGAGGCCGAGCCCGAGACCGAGAAGCGTCGCGGCGGGGATCAGATAGACGTACGGCGTGAGACTTTGCCAGTACGCGACGGCGAACGCGACGCCAAGTGCAAGGAACAGATACGACGACGCGTTCGTGACGCCGAGGGGCGGAAGGAAGAACGCGAAGCCGACGGCCATGACGACGAGGCCGCCGAGGACGCCGCGGCGGCGGCGATTCGCCAGTGGTGGCGGGTACCCGTCCGTCACGGCGGGGAGTCTAGCGGGGGCTCTCTTCCTCGTCGGGTGCAACGCGCAGGCGGTCGTCCTCGATGAGGAGGGGTCGATGACCCTCGAACGCCTCCTGCAGCTGACGCTCGATCCGCGGGATCGACGCGCCGCGCTCGAGGCGGATCGGGGGGAGGCCCTGGAGCGACTCCGAGTACAAGAGGCCGCTGCCGGTATTGAACACGACGACGTCCTCGTGCTCGTCGATGAAGCCCATCTGCCGCAGCTGGTACGCACCCTCGAAGGCCGCGGCGCCTTCGGGACAGAGGCAGAGGCCTTCGGTCGTCCCGGCGAGCCGCATCATGTCGCGGGTCCGGTCGTCGCTCACGTCGATCGCGGTGCCCTTCGATTCGCGCAGGATGCGCAGGACCAGGAAGTCCCCGAGCGCCTTTGGAACGCGCAGCCCCGCCGCGAACGTCGTCGGCTCGGGCCAGGGCTCCGACTCCAGAGCCTCCGAATGGAAGGCCTTCACGATGGGAGCGCAGCCCGCGGCCTGGACGGCGATGAAGCGCGGCCGTTTCTCGCCGATCCAACCGAGCGCACGCAGCTCCTCGAACGCCTTCCACATGCCGATGAGGCCGACGCCGCCACCGGTCGGGTACACGATGACGTCCGGCATCTCCCAGCGCTGCTGCTCGGCGAGCTCGAAGCCCATCGTTTTCTTGCCCTCGATGCGGTACGGCTCTTTCAGCGTCGACGCGTCGTACCAGCCGTACTCGGCGCACGCCGCTTTCACGAGCGCGCCGGCGTCGGCGATGGAGCCGTCGACGAGGTACACGCGTGCGCCGTACGACGCCGTCTCTCGCTGGATGACGTCGGGTGTCGTTGCCGGCATGCAGACGACCACGCCGATCCCGGCTCTTGCACCGTACGCGGCCCACGCCGCGCCGGCGTTGCCGGCGGTCGGGAGCGCAAGCGTCGTGACCCCGAGCTCACCCGCACGCGTCACGCCGACGGCGGCGCCGCGCGCCTTGAACGAGCCGGTCGGCAGGAGGCCCTCGTCCTTCACGGACAGGCGGTGGAGGCCGAGCTTGTCGCCGAGCACGGGCACCTCGTACAGGGGCGTGTTCGGCTCGCCGAGCGAGACGATGTTCTCGTGGTCCTGCACCGGGAGCAGCTCCCGGTACCGCCACAGCGACGCCTGCCGCCCGTACAACACGCTCTTCGGCGTGCTGGTCTTCATGCGCTCGAGGTCGTAGCGGACGAGATACGGCCCGCCGCACGAGGGGCAGAGGTTCGCGATCTTGGTGGCGTCCCCCCGCGCGCCGCAGCGCGCGCACTCGAGGTGGGTGACGTACGACGTTGGGGCGGTGCCGATCGACGCCGGATCGATCACGGGACCCGTTCGATCTGGGCGCCCAGGCCGCGGAGCCGCTCGTCGATCGCTTCGTACCCGCGATCGATCTGCTCGACGTTGTCGATCGTGCTCGTGCCTTCCGCCGACAGCGCGGCGCCGAGGAGCGCGAGGCCGGCGCGGATGTCCGGGCTGCGCAGGTGGGTGCCGTACAGCTGCGAGGGACCGAGCACGATCACCCGATGCGGGTCGCAGAGCACGACGCGCGCGCCCATCGCCTCCAGCGAGTTCACCCAGAACATCCGGGTCTCGAACATCCATTCGTGGATGAGAACGGTGCCCTCTGACTGCGTCGCCACCGCGGTCGCGATGCTCGTGAGGTCGCTCGGGAACGCCGGCCAGAGGCCGGACTTCACGGTCGGGATCTTCCCGCCGAGGTCGTCCTGGACGACGTAGCGGTCCTTCTCGGGGATGTGCAGGTGATCGCCTTCGACGAGCGTGTCGACGCCGAGCCGGCGGAAGACCGCCTGCGTCATCTGCAGGTGGTTCGGCGCGCAGCGGTGGACCGTGACGTCGCCGTGCGTCATCGCGGCGAGCCCGATGAACGAGCCGACCTCCATGTGGTCGCTCCAGATCGAGTGGTCGATCCCGCGCAGCCGCTCGACGCCCTTCACCTCGATGGTGTTCGTGCCGATGCCGTGGATGCGCGCCCCCATCTCCACGAGGACCATCGCGAGCTCCTGCACGTGCGGCTCGCTCGCGGCGTTGCGGATGAGCGTCCGCCCCGGCACGCGGACCGCGCAGAGCAGCGCGTTCTCGGTCGCTGTCACCGAGGCCTCGTCGAGCAGCACCTCGCCGCCCGTGAGGGCGTCCGCGCGCAGCCCGTAGCCGGATTGGTCGCTCACGAGCTGCGCGCCCATGGCGCGAAGCGCGAGCCAATGCGTGTCCGTACGGCGCCGGCCGATGACGTCGCCCCCCGGCGGTCCGAGGGTCACCTGCTTGAAGCGCGCGAGCATCGGTCCGGCGAACAGGAGCGAGGTGCGGATCTCGCGCGACAGCCTCGCGTCGATGTCCGTGCGCTTCACGTTCGCGGTCTGGATGCGCACCGCGTGCTCGTCGAGCTCCTCGACTTCTGCGCCGAGCGCGACAAGGATCTCGAGCATCCCGCGAACGTCTCGGATCCGTGGGAGGTTTCGGAGGATGAAGGGCTCCTCGGTAAGCAGCGAGGCCGCGACGAGCGGCAGCGCGGAGTTCTTGTTCCCGGAAGCGGTGATCTCGCCGCGCAGCGGCACGCCGCCCTGGACGATGAAGCGCGCCATGTGCGGCGAGTCTAGTGTCGGGTCGCGGTGACAGGCTTCGACGTCGCGGTGGTCGGACTGGGCGCGATGGGCAGCGCGGCCGCGTATCACCTCGCTTCGCGCGGCGTGCGCGTGCTCGGGCTCGATCGCTTCGAGCGCGGTCACACGCTTGCGTCGTTCGGCGGCCGGTCGCGGATCATCCGGCTCGCGTACTTCGAGCACCCGGACTACGTTCCGCTACTGCGTGCGGCGTGGAAGGGGTGGCGCGATCTCGAGGAGGCGTCGGGCGAGACGCTCCTCACGCAGACCGGCGGGCTCTACGCAGGTCCGCCGGACGGCGACCTCGTCGCGGGATCCCTGCGGAGCGCGCTGCAGCATGGCCTCGCGCACGAGCTGCTCGACGCGGACGAGGCGATGCGGCGCTACCCCGCGCTGCAGCTCGATCCGGGATGGATGGCGGTGTTCGAGGAGCAGGCGGGCTGGCTTGCACCCGAGCGGTGCATCGAGACGCATCTCCGGCTCGCCGAGCGCGCCGGCGCGACCCTGCGGTTCGGGGCACCGGCGGCCGTTCGCCGCGACGGCACCGGGCTCGCGGTCGAGAGCGGAGGACGTCGCGACGCGGTGGGTCGGGTCGTCCTGACCGCGGGCGCCTGGCTCCCCGGGTTGCTCCCCTTCCTCGCCCCAGCGCTCCAGGTGGAGCGGGTGCCGCTCTTCTGGTTCGAGCCTGTCGGGCACGTCGGTCCGCTCCCGGTGTGGATCTTCGAGACACCGGACGGCGACTTCTACGGCTTCCCTCCCGATGAGCACGGGCTGAAGGTCGCGCGCCACGGCACCGGCGACCCGGCGGATCCCGACCGGCTCGATCGCACACCGCGCGCGGGAGACGAGGAACGCATCCGCGCGTTCGCCCGGCGTCACCTGCCCGCCGCCGACGGCGCGCTCCGATCGACGCACATCTGCATGTACACGCGGACGACAGATGGCCACTTCGTCATCGACCGCGCGGATGATCACGTCGTGTACGCGTCCGCGTGCTCGGGGCATGGCTTCAAGTTCGCGAGCATCGTCGGCGAGATCCTCGCGGACCTCGCGATCAGCGGCCGCACTGCGCTTCCCATCGGCTTCCTCTCCGCCGCGCGCCTGTCCGCCTGATACGGTCGATCGATGTCCCGCTACGACGCCGTCGGCTTCGATCTGCTCACCGCGCTCCTGCGCACCTGGCCGCTCTGGGAGGAGCTCGCGGGCGATGTCGCGTCGGGACAGCGCTGGCATTCCGCGTCGCAGTCGCTCCTGCGCGGGCGGCCGTACTACCCGTTCGAGGACAACCTCCGCGAAGCCGCCTCCGAGGCGGGCCTCACGCCAGCACACGCCGCGGAGCTGATCCGCCGATGGGGTGAGTTCGAGCCCTGGCCCGACACACCGGGCGTGCTCGCCGCCCTGCCGGCGATGCGCACGTTCATCGTGACGAACTGCTCGGAGGAGCTCGGCCTGCGGGCCGCCAGGCGCTGCGGCACGTTCGACCTCGTGATGACCGCGGAGCGCGCGGGCGCGTACAAGCCCGACCGGCGCCCGTACCAGGCCGCGCTCGACGCTCTGGGTCTCGCGCCGGAGCGTGTGCTCTTTGTCGCGGGCTCCGCACACGACGTCGGCGGCGCGTCGCGTCTCGGCATGTCGGTCTACTGGGCGAACCGCGGAGCCGCGAGGCCTCCGATGGACGCGGTCGCGCTGCGCGAGGAGCCGGATCTGCGCGGCTTGCTTGAGCTGCTCGGATGACCGACGAGCGGCAGCTTTCGCTCGGTCTCCCCCTCGGCAGGCTCGCGCGGGCGGCCGACGCGATCGACACGCGCGACGACGGGTCCATTCTCGACCCCGGGACCGATGCGGAGTGGGCGGACTGGGTCTCGGCTGGGGCGACGCGGAACTGGTGCAGGCGAAACGAGCTCATCGACTGGCTCGACCTCCACGGCATCGAGCGCGGCTTCGTCCCGGACATCATGCGCGCCGGCTACGACGAGCGCCTCGACTTCGGGCGCTGGCTATCGGAGCAGGGCCAGCGCTTCGAGGCGGCCGTCCTCGCGCACCTCGGCACACAGGTCGCGCTCACACGCATCGCCGGCGAACGCGCGGATGCGCGATCGCGTGCGGCCGCGCTCGAGACGTGGCGGGCGATGGAGCGCGGCGACGCCGCGATCGCGCAGGGCGTGCTGCGCGACCCGCAGGCCAGGATCTACGGCAAGGTGGACCTCCTCGTCCGCTCGGATCTGCTCGACCGCCTGTGCGCCGACGCGTTCGGCGTTGACGACGATCCGTCTGTGCCCGCGCCCGCGCTCGACGGCGCGCCGTGGCATTACCGGGTCGTCGATGTGAAGTTCACGACCCTCGGCCTGCTGAAGGACGGCGGGCTCTCGACCGCGAGCGACCTCCCGACGTGCGCGCAGGTCTGGGCCTACAACGCGGCGCTCGGGCGGCTGCAGGGCTTCGTGCCGCCGTTCGCGTACGTCGTCGGCCGCGCCTGGAAGCAAGGGTCGGAGCGCGGGGACGTCTGCTGGGAGCGCCTCGGGCGTGTCGCGCGCGATGCCTTCCTCAAGGGGCGCGACATGACCCTCGGGGACGCCGTCACGGAGAGCGCGCAGTGGATGCGTCGCGTTCGCCGCGAAGGCGGCGGCTGGAACGTGCTCCCCCAGCCGAGCGTGCCCGAGCTCTGGCCGAATCTGCGCGAGGACGGGGATGGCGAATGGCACCGCGCGAAGGTCGAGATCGCGCGGGAGCTCGGCGAGCTCACGCTCCTGCGCACGGTCAACGTCGGGCACCGGCGGACCGCGCACGAAGCAGGCATCACACGCTGGGACGACCCGCGCGTGAGCGCCGCGTCGCTCGGCCTCACCAGCGCGCGCGAGGCCGAGATCCTCGACGCGATCCTCTGCGTGCAACGCGGCGGACCGCCGATCCGGCCCGAACGCATCGCCGCCGACGAAGGGCGGTGGCGCCAGCGGGCGCCTCTCGAGCTGTACGTGGACTTCGAGACCGTGAACGACCTCGACGACGACTTCAGCACGTTCCCGCGCCGCGGGGGGACCCCGCTCATCTTCCAGATCGGCTGCGGCCGCTTCGACGACGGCGTGTGGACGTTCGCGCAGTTCACCGCGCGCGACCTCACGGTCGCGGCCGAGGGCGAGATGATCGACGAGTGGATCGCGTATCTCGAGCGTCTCGCGCAAGACGCGGACCTCCGGTCCGCGAGCGACGCGCGGCTGTTCCACTGGTCCGCCGCCGAGACGGTGATGCTCGACGCCGCGTACAACTCCGCTCGCGAGCGGCACCGCGAGCGCTCGTGGCCCGAGCTCGGCTGGTACGACGTCCTGCGCAACGTCGTGCAGGCGGAGCCCGTCGTCATCCGCGGCGCGATGGGCTTCGGCCTGAAAGCTGTCGCGCGCGCGTTCCATCAGCACGGCCTCATCTCGACGGAGTGGGGCGAGGGCCTCGCGGACGGCACGGGGGCGATGGCGGGAGCCTGGCTCTGCGCTGCCGAGGCCAGGCGGTCCAGCGTGCGCCTCACCGAGGTGCCGCTCATGCGCGAGATCGACCGCTACAACGAGATCGACTGCCGCGTCATGGCCGAGGTGCTCGACCACCTGCGCAGGGAGCACTAGGTGCTCCGAGCGATCGCGCCCATCGCATTGCTCGTCCTCGCGTGCGTGCCGCGCCAGGCCGCCTTGGCTTAGACCTTCTCCAGCGCCGCGTCGAGCTCCGCGATGATGTCAGAGGGGTCTTCGATCCCGACCGAGATCCGCACGAACCCGTCGGTCATGCCGAGGCGCGCGCGCTCCGCGGGGTCCAGGCGACGGTGCGATGACACCGGCGGGTACAGGACCTCGGTGAAGAGGTCGCCGAGCGTCGTGGCGGACGCGGCGAGATCGAGCGCGTCGAGGAAACGGAATGCGGCGTCGCGCTCGTCGCGCACGAGCGTCATGCCGACGATGCCGCC
>Ga0180121_10001062_pt1 | contig 11644 bp, 9 predicted proteins | sample AntDrymUQ5402106_2_FD_129676 | JGI IMG/M metagenome (GOLD analysis project Ga0180121, IMG submission 129676) | Polar desert sand microbial communities from Dry Valleys, Antarctica - metaG UQ540 (21.06) (version 2) (version 2) | ecosystem: Environmental > Terrestrial > Soil > Desert | place...
GGGATGAAGCCGTACAAATGGGTGAAAAGTTCGGCTATCGAAACGCTCAAACTACGGTCATTGCACCTACAGGTACCATCGGGTTGGTAATGGATTGTGATACTACCGGGGTCGAACCTGATTTTGCACTTGTTAAATTTAAAAAGCTGAGTGGCGGGGGTTATTTCAAGATCATCAACCAGTCAGTCCCTGCTGCCTTGCGAAACCTTGGATATAATGAAAGGGAAATTGGAGCGGTAATAAAATATGCAGTAGGTACCGGAACATTTGCCGGTGCTCCCTTTATCAATCACCAGACTTTAAGTGAGAAAGGATTTATAGCAGATGAAATAAAAAAACTTGATCATGCGGTAATCACTGCCTTTGAGATCGGTTTTGTTTTCAATGTATATACGCTGGGCGAAGAATGCCTCCAAAGGCTGGGATTCAAACCGGAGCAGTATTTCAATATTGAATGGAATTTGTTGGATGCGCTTGGATTTTCAGAGGAAGAAATGGATGCTGTTAATGATTACGCATGCGGAACCATGACCGTTGAAGGTGCTCCATTTTTAAAACCAGAGCATCTGCCCGTGTTTGATTGCGCAAATAAATGCGGCAAAAAAGGGAAGCGGTTTATCCATGCTCACGGACACATCCGGATGATGGGTGCAACCCAGCCTTTCATCAGTGGTGCCATTTCAAAAACAATCAACCTGCCTAACGAAGCAGTAGTAGCAGAAATCGAAGATGCGTATATGCTTAGCTGGCAACTTGGATTAAAAGCGTGTGCGCTTTACCGTGATGGATCAAAACTGTCGCAACCACTTAGTAATAAGAGTGACAAGAAAAAGAAAACAGAAGCATCAGAAATGGAAGTTGCTCAACAAGTCGAAGTGACGCCCGATTCGAATATTGTTGATATGAGCAAGCTGACCGTCGAAGACCTCCTGGAAGAGGTACAAAAGCGTGTGCAGTCTTCTCCAGATACAAAACTGAAACGAAAGCTCGCTACCATCGTGGAGAGAAGGACTTTACCGGCAAAACGCAGAGGTTTCACACAGAAGGCAAAAATAAATGGACAGGCAATTTTCCTGCGCACCGGAGAATACAGTGATGGAACAGTAGGGGAGATCTTTATTGATATGGCTAAAGAAGGAGCGACGATGCGAAGCATGCTTAACTGTTTTGCGATTTCCATATCAATCGGACTTCAATATGGAGTGCCTTTAGAAGAATTTGTTGAGAAATTTGTATTTACCCGGTTTGAACCATGCGGCATGGTAGATCATCCGAACATCAAGAGCACCACTTCGATTGTGGATTTTATATTCCGGGCAATGGCGTATGAATACCTGGGAAGAACAGACCTGGTACACGTGCTGGACAAACCCGAAGTAATGAATACCGGTACTGATGACTGGGACGAGATTCCTACTTCTCTTGAATATGAAAAAAAAAATCCGGAATTGAGTGACGTAAGAATAGTTGCTGCCGCTTCGAACAGACCAGCAAATGGCATTAAGGCACTCAAAGGGAATATCGCTGCGCGCATGGATGGCAGTAGCCTGGATGCCGTAAATGCAGCAGCCAAAAGCATGCAAAGTGACGCCCCGGCCTGTAATACCTGCGGACATATCACTATTAGGAGTGGTACGTGCTATAAATGTTTGAATTGCGGGAATAGTATGGGATGCAGTTGAGGGGTTGGGAAGTAAAGTTGCTGGTAGCACCTGTTAAATTGAACCTTGGACGGTTATTCTATATACACAACTAAATCCACCTGGTAAGGTGGATTTTTTGTTTGTTTCACGCAAAGCGCAAAGGGAATTCATAAGTACGCAGAGATACTTCTCTTTTTCTTTGCTTTCTTAGGACTTTGAATGAAATTTCTCAAAATACTTGCTCCCCTACTTGACCGGTAATAAGTTAATTCCGATCTTGATGGAAACAATCCGTCATGAGAATTATCTTATCCGTAATCCTGCTTTTTTTCTTCATTTCATCCCATTCTCAAAGTAAAATCCGCACTTTTACCGGGTATCCCCGATTCGAATTTTTCAGCAAATTCGGGAATGTGATGATGTTGAAAATGGATGAAGCCATTGACGCGCAGAATGGGATGATTGGCGGGTTTGATATTGGATACAATTTACACCTGGGCAAAAGGAGGAATTATTTACATTTCGGTGCCGCATTTACAAATTACCGGTACATATCTGATGGGCACTTTGCGGGAGTAAACGGCTCACAGCTTTTCCAGATAACTCCACCGGATTATAAGTCGAATGAAATACAATTGAATTATATAGAATTCCCACTTCAGTATTCATTTATTGCACTCGATGGCATTGCTGTTTCCTTCGGACCTTATGTAGGGTATCTTATCGGCGCGAAACAACTATATAAAATTGGTGATAACCGCTTTACAAAAACATTTCAACTGGATGAAAAGCTGCAGGGCGGGCTCGTATTTGACACACGGGTGATTTTATTTCCCCGTGGAAGATTTCTTGTGAATCCTTTTGTTGGAATAGGAGGCGGGTACCAGTTTACAAATCACTTAAAGGAAAGACCTTCCTTCCAGCCTCTCAGGGCATATATCTCCTTCGGTTTAGCATGGTGGTAAGCGTAAACCCTCACACCAAGACTATACTTGCAGATACAGCGTTCAAGTATTACTTTAACATTCGAAATACATGTTTTTAATCGTATCCTTATGAAAAAAAAGTATCTGTTGTTTTTATGCCTGATAACCATGCTTATTAGTTCCTGCAACAGGTATATTACTCCCTATGAAGCAGCTTCCGGAAAAGCACGTTGCGGACGTCTGATACGTTAAATCCCCATTTTAATATAGTAGATCTACGATTGGCTTTACAAAGGTTTACAGCCTCAACATTTTAAGGTGAGATAGTGCGTGGTTGCGCAGGAATAAATTCATTCTTTCTTGTGAGAGGTCTTAAAACTGTTATACAAGTCATTTATCTGCTCCTGGCTGTATTTACTAATTGTAGCAGAGTCGAGATGAAATAAGGCAAAGGTAACCGTATCAGCATGCAACCGGGGTGCAATCAGATTTGCCGCTGATAAGATCTCCTCATAATTACTTTGGTCTGATCTGATCAGATCTCCTTTTTTTAATGGATACCCATTCAGGATTGTATCTGCCAGCAATATGAACCTGTTTCCTTCCCTGTTAATCACTTTGCTTGAGAGGAGCAAACTATCCGTAAGGGAAGTGATGATCCCCAGAAATTTATTCTCACGAAATAATACCTTTTGGTCGAAAATGGGTAACGATATATCTACCGGAAGCGGGTAATCATCCAGGTCAGTAATAAAATTTTTGATAAGCTTGACATCGATTAAGGGGTTAGTGGACCCGAGATCTTTTACGTTAGGTAGATAATACCCTGATAACAATACTTTATTTACCGGTGGAATATTTGACCGTTCAGTAGTGATCTGGTCGAACTGGATCGTTGCCGATAAAGTCCGATTTTCAAGAAGGGGCAACATGGTAAAATATTGCAGAAAATCAAAATACTTAGTTTTCATAGCAGGCGTCCATTTACAGTCAAATAGTATTTCATGGATACGTTTGATCTTTCGTGCCGCTACCATTTGCCGCAACAGTAAATGAACTCTTTCGGCTAAAGCAATTACCCGCGATTCATCAATTTTTTCCATACACTCTGTGGTAATGGAAACGACGGGAATAACAGCAATGCCTCCGTTGATCAGCCAACTTGTTGTACTATCGCTATATAATAGTTTGTTGATCGGAGCAGGGGTTTGGTTTTCTTCATTCCACACCAGGTCGAAAAATTTCACGTAGATCTTTCTTACACCCAATTGATCTGCTAACTTTTTTTCATAAGTGCTGAGTTCAAATAAGGGTTTGCCATAAAAAAAAGCATGATCTACTTCCTGAACTTTGTTCTTCTCATTGCAAGACACAGTCAGACTTATTATTAGCACAACAATTTTAATTGAATGCCTGGTTCCGGAATGTCTTTGTTTGTTTACTTTGCAACTCATTCTTCAGGTTTATGCGAAGCACAAGATTAATTCCTTTTTTCTTATTACTATTTTTCTCCACGATAACACGGGCACAATCAAAAGTGATAAGGTCCGGTCCAATGGTTGGACAGGTTGAATTGCGCACAGCAAAAATATGGGTAGAAGTGCAACCAGGTTCCTCGATTCAATTATGGTATTGGAAAAAAGGACTTTCGGGTACTGCAAAAAGCATTCAACGAACTACCAAAAAAGATGATTGGTTTACTACAGTCATATTCCAGGTGGTGGGTCTGGAGATGAATACGACCTATGAATTCCAATGTATGACAGTGCCTGGCAAACCATCTAAAGCGGATGGAGAATTCAGTACACTTGACTTGTGGCAATACCGTAAACCTGTTCCGGAATTTACGTTTCTTGCAGGGAGTTGTGCTTATTTTAATGAACCAGTTTATGACAGGCCGGGAGTTCCGTATGGTAAAGACTCTTCCATTTTTGAAGCGATGGCCAGAGAAAAGGCAGCATTTATGATCTGGCTGGGCGATAATTGGTATCTGAGGGAACCGGATTTTCAAAGTGAATGGGGTATCTGGTACAGGGCGCATCGCGATCGGAGTTTGAAGATCCTACAGCCCTTTCTGAAAGCTATGCCGCATTATGCGATCTGGGATGATCATGATTATGGACCTAACAATTCTGATAAGAGTTTCCATCTGAAAGAAACAAGCCGTAATGTTTTTCTGAATTACTGGGCCAATCCTTCTTATGGTCAAAACGGCGAAGGGATCTATACAAAACTAAGCTATGCAGATGTAGACTTCTTTATGATGGATGATCGCTATTTCCGTTCTGCCGATGATATGGAGCCGGTAATCGATGGAAAACCAAATCCGGAAAAAAGAATGTGGGGTGTAAAGCAGTTGGAATGGTTGAAAAATAGTTTACGGAACAGCCGGGCATCTTTTAAAATAATTATTACAGGAAGTCAGACACTGAATATAGCTTCTACAGCAGACAACCTGCAGGATTATCCGATAGAGTTTCAGGAATTCCTTTCATTTATCAACCAGGAAAAAATCAGTGGGATCCTTTTTATTACAGGAGACAGGCATCACAGCGAGGTGATTAAATATGAAAGAACCGGAACTTATCCGTTGTATGACATCACTGCATCACCTCTTACAGCAGGCATCGCAAAAGTGGGTGGAAAAGAAAAAGAGAATCCGGCCCGTATGGAGGGAACACTTGTGGAGGAACAGAATTATGCAAAAATTTCTGTAAGTGGTCAACAAAATGAACGCGTGTTAACAGTCCGGTTTATCGGATTAAAAGGACAATCACTCGCGCAATGGAGTATTCACGAAAAAGATCTGAGGACAAAGTAGGCGTGGGGTATCAGGTTGAGTGGGCAATTCTACTACTATATACCTGTCTGGATACCCGATACCTGATAGCTGAAACCCTTTTCGCAACTAACCGTAAAAATACATGATCATCCACTTTGGATATAATAAAAAACAGGTATTGGATGGATTGCGGAGTCATTTCTTCAGCAGGCCGGAAATACGCATTCTATTCATTCTGGTCAATGTTTTTGCAATCTTATCGGCTGTTTTATATTATTTCAACAGGATACAGGCACTATCTTTCCTCATATTTTCGTTACTGTGGTTTGTATTATGGCTGGTGATCAGAAAAATATTGCCTTTAAGCATTTATAAAAAATCGCACACGTTCAAAGATACTTTTACGATGAGCCTTGAAGAAAAGGAAGTCGTATTGAAAACAGAACGTGGTGAACAGGTTTGGCAGTGGAATGATTTCAGTAATTTTCGGGAAACACTTTTTTTCTTTCATTTGTATTTTGATAGTCGTTCCTTTTTTCTGATTCCCAAGGATTCTTTTCGGGATATCAGCGAAATTCAACAGGCCAGAGAATTGATGAGGTCAAAGATTGGTAAGTAGTTGTTTAACAAAATTCTTTGAGTAAATAAGCGTAATTTTGACCTTACAATTGTAGCCTGAAAATAGAAACAGATACATACAATTGACTTAAATATTTGATATGGCAAAAGTTACATTCAGCAAGGGAAATGCCGTGTTTTACAATGATCTGAAAAATTCCGTTGAAGAATATTTTGTTCAGTCAGGCATCAATAAAACAGGCAACTGGAAATTATATCTGAAATCTGCCACCCTTGTACCAATTGCACTTGCCATCTACATTGGCCTGCTCGCATTTCCGGTTTCTACGATCGCAGGAATTCTACTCACATCAGTTTTAGGTTTTGTAATAGCAAGCATTGGATTTAATGTGATGCATGATGCCTGTCACGGAAGTTATTCCAGTAAAAAATGGGTGAATAACGTTCTTGGATATTCGCTCAATGCGATGGGTGGAAATGCCTTCATCTGGAAGTTCAAGCATAATATTGTTCACCATACTTATACGAATGTTGATGGTATCGATGATGATATAGCTAAAAGCCCCATTATGCGGCAGTGTTCTACCCAGAAATGGGTGCCTGCTCACCGGTTTCAACATATTTATGTAGTTCTTGTATATGCTATTTCATCCTTTGCGTGGGTGGCCATGATGGATTTTACAAAATACTTCAAACAAAAAGTTTTCAGCACACCTTTGCAAAAGATGGATAAGAAAGAACACATTCTTTTTTGGTTTAGCAAAGTGATGTACGCCTTGTTCTATGTTGCCGTCCCGGTTTACTTTGTCGGCTGGCAGGCATGGGCTATCGGATTTACCTGTATGCACATCGTAATGGGCCTCACTCTTGCGATCGTATTTCAGCTTGCACATGTAGTGGAACATACCGAATTTGAAGCAGTTGGAATAGAATCTAAGATGATAGACAATGAGTGGGCTATTCACCAGGTTAAAACCACCGCTAATTTTGCGCCTAAAAATAAGATCATCAGTTGGTTTGTTGGAGGATTGAATTTTCAAGTAGAACATCACCTGTTCCCTAAAGTAAGCCACATACATTACCCTGCAATTAGCGGTATCGTTGCGGAAGTTTGTAAAAAACACAACCTGCCTTATAACGAATATTCTACTATGTCTGCAGCTATAGCATCACATTTTCGTATGATGAAGCAGCTTGGCAGGAAACCAGCCGAACTTCAATTGGCATAATTTATTTTTAATTTCAGATTTAATCTGAATTCGAGGATTTTATAAAATCGAGAATATATAATCAACCATTTTATCTCGGTCTGTACTTGCTTTCCTCAAAAACTTTTTTTGCATCAGTCTGCATTAATTGCTGTAAACTCATCTCCGAATTTTTTTCCATGAATTTTTTTACGATCTGCCAACCGGTAAATAATCCAATATAACCAGGAGATCCGGTTCCAAACTCCGGTGTATTGGGAGAATCCCCGATAAAACCTTTGATAATCCCTGGTTCGCTGTTATAAACAAGGCTATTGGTAAGAAAATGATTCCATATAATTCCTTCGTTTTTAAAAGCGCCTTTTAACTGAATTTCCGTGTATCCGGTTTTGAGCGTATCATTTGTGAAGGGCATGAATTTATCGAGCAGGTACATCCTTTTCCCTTTTTCGACCATTTGTTCCACCAGTGGCCGGCTGGCGCTATTATCTGGAAAAAGATCATCGATCACATTTTTAATGCAATTAACTGAAATGTACTCTGGCGCAAATCGTTTTGAAATATAAGTGGGATAAAGAGCCTGACCCATTTTACTGTGATAGAGCGGGAAGTTACTTCCCAGGTGTAATTGTAAACCTGTGGCGAGAGCATCTGTAGTGATCACATCACCATATCCGCCTAAAGAACCTTCGAAGTAGGCATCCATGGGTCCTATAAACGTTATTAATCGGGGAGGCAACCGATACCTGGGAAAATAATGTTTTACAAACTGAAGTCCTTTTACGGTTTCATCTCTGATAGCATTGAAGTTTCCGAATGTTTTATCAACATCTTGTTTGACCGGCATATAATCACGGATAAATTGCCGGATGGCCTTCTCTGAACCGCCTGAACTATCAGATACCTGGAGAAGTCCCATAATATTGGCAAGAAAATCATTTGTAAAATTTCCATGCTGCTGCCGGAGGCGAATGATACTGCTTTGGATGTCGGTTGTATCGATTTTGAAAAAATCATTTTCAAAACGTACGACCTGTAAGTTTACTTTGATGCCGGAAACATCCGGTACATCTTTATCCTTACAAGCATAAAAAAAAAGGAGCAGTGAAAATGATAGGAGGCATTTGTTCATGATAGCAAATGTAGAATGATTTTATATTTCAGATTTGCGATTTTATATTGATGCTATTCTTTCATTCACCCCAACACCACAATCTGAAATTTAAAATACAATCCAACTTTGTTCCCCGCAGCTTAATTTTGCATTATGAAGATCGCACTGGCACAGCAAAATTATCACATCGGCAATTTTGAAGAGAATACGCGGAAGATCATCATGGCAACTAAGGAAGCTGAAAAGCAAGGTGCTGATCTCGTGGTGTTTTCAGAATTGAGTCTTTGCGGCTATCCTCCGCGTGATTTTCTTGAATTTGAAGATTTTATTAATAAATGTTATAAAGCAATCGATGAAGTAGCCTCGCATACCGCACGTATCGGTGTAATTGTTGGATGTCCTGTGAGAAATCCGGTCAAAGAAGGAAAGGATCTTTTTAATGCTGCCTGGTTGTTGTACCAGCATAAAGTTCATGGAATCGTACGCAAAACGTTATTGCCTACCTATGATGTATTTGATGAGTACCGGTATTTTGAACCTGCATATGAATGGAAATGTGTGGAATTTAAAGGAGTAAATATTGCTTTAACGATTTGTGAAGATATCTGGAACCTTGGTGATGCTCCATTGTATCGCATTTGCCCAATGGATAAACTCATTCTGCAAAGGCCGGATATCATGATTAACATTTCTGCTTCACCATTTGATTTTGATCATGACGATGACCGAAAGGAGATCATCCGTGCAAACGTGTTAAAGTACCACCTGCCTATGTTTTATTGCAATGCAATAGGGTCTCAGACAGAAGTTGTGTTTGATGGAGGAAGCATGGTAATAGATGCGGGCGGATGCATCATTACTGAAATGAAATATTTTGAGGAAGATTTTACCATTACGGAAGTACCATCGACCAACAGGAACAAATCTCAGCCTGATCAACACATACAGGTGAATGAAAAACAATTGCCTGATAAGTCGATGCGGGTGTCAAAAATCAACGAACCGGAAGCAATCATCGGTTACCTGACTGGTAAAAAAAATATTGAAGAAATTCACAAAGCCCTGATTCTTGGTATCAGAGATTATTTTTCTAAAATGGGATTCACAAAAGCTATCCTTGGATCTTCAGGTGGAATTGATAGTGCAGTCACGCTGGTGCTGGCATGCGAAGCATTGGGCAAAGAAAACGTGCGGGCGATCTTAATGCCATCTCCTTTTTCTTCTGATCATTCAGTTTCAGATGCAGAAATATTGAGCAGGAATCTGGGTAACCATTACGACATCATCCCGATAAGTGAAATGTACAATGCTTCTATCTCTTCCCTGAAACCTGTATTTGCTGATTTGCCTTTTAACCTCGCAGAAGAAAATATTCAAAGTCGTATCAGAGGAAACTTGTTGATGGCTATTGCCAATAAATTTAATCTTATCCTGCTGAACACCTCTAACAAGAGTGAGCTTGCGACCGGCTACGGTACCTTATATGGTGATATGGCAGGAGGTTTGAGCGTACTGGGAGATGTGTACAAAATGCAGGTATATGCGCTCGCCAGGCATCTGAATACAATAGCTGATTTCATTCCGGTGAGTATTCTGACGAAAGTGCCTTCAGCAGAATTACGACCCGGACAAAAAGATAGCGACAGTCTGCCTGATTATGAAGTATTAGACAAAATACTATATCAGTATATAGAAAGGAGACAAGGCCCAGGGGAGATTACAAACATGGGCCTGGACGCTGCACTGGTGAAGCGTGTACTAAAAATGGTGAACACCAATGAATATAAACGAAACCAGTTCTGCCCGATCATCCGGGTCAGTGCCAAAGCATTTGGAATAGGAAGAAGAATGCCTATAGTAGGTAAATATTTAAGTTGAATTTCTACACCCATTGTAGATTGGCATGCATGTTCGGATTGATTCGGATCAATGTTTCAGAATTACTACTGCATTCACTGTCTGTGGAAGACCAATATTTATTTCTTTATGAATTTCCATTCTGGTAGAAGTAATGTTTTTGAGCATCACATCTCCTTTTATGCCGCCGAACACCGTCTCTGAGAAATTGATAATTGTTTCTTCATTTTTGAGTGACCATGTGAAGGCAGCGGTTTGCGGGTTACCTGCATCGCACTTTGTAGGGCCTTCATCCAATATGCCTGTTCCGTCTGATTTAAAAGTTAATAAATTATCCTTTTCACAAGGCATTACGAAACCCGGAGGTAACTCTGTATCCTTCTGACCATCTTTATTTGCATCAAGTCCTGCATCTTCATATTTCCATGCAGCACGAGTAATGAGTGACATTTTGCTCGTATCATTATTTTTAGCATCATTACTTTTCTGGCAGCATACAATGGTGATCGTAATTCCAAGTAGCGGGAAGAGATTTTTAATATGTTTCATATGTCGCGGTTTAATCTCCAAATTTAGCTTTATTTGGTCGCAAACACATAAAAAAAGCCTCCCTAAGGAGGCTGAAATCGTTTACAGGCGTATGTTTAATGATTTGAAATAGTCAAATACCTGAATGTCGTACCTGAAACCGTAGTATCAAAGTAAGCCTTCATAATATTGTCGCTCAGTTCCTGTAAAGTAAAAAGTTGCCCTTTGATGGTGATGTTTTTGTCGCCATTGCTTAGAGACCAGGTAAAGGGTGCGGTTTGATTGGCAGCCGGATCACATTTAGTAAGACCTTCATCACCTATTCCTGTTCCGTCGGAGTTGAATGTGGCCAGGTTATCCTTATCGCATGCCTGAATATAAGGGTCAGATTGATCAACGGTACCATTACGGTCACCATCAAATCCGGCATCCTGAAATTTCCAGGGTTTTTGTGTAAGCCTTTCTATAACTGTTTTTGTAACCGTATCATTTTTGCTGCAAGCATAAAGCCCTATGCAGATGAACAGTATGGAAAAAATTCTGAAGATATTGGTAGTCATATTGGAAATTTTAAACTGGATTAATACTAAGTAAATAACGAGGAATCACTCTTTTTAGTGTCTTTTAACACCATTATAGTTTTTCACTCACCTAACTATAACTTGGCAGGCAAGTTGCAATGGCATTGTTCCGTATTTTGCATAATTAATTCATTGATATGGATCTAACAGCGGATGATATACGACAACTAAATGAAAAGATCCAGTACCATAGTTCATTCGTTGATAAGTTGAGAGACGAAATAGGAAGGGTGATCATTGGGCAGCATTATATGCTGGATCGGCTGTTAATTGGTTTGTTAAGCAATGGACATGTATTGCTGGAAGGTGTTCCCGGATTGGCAAAAACACTCGCTATAAAATCACTTGCACAGGCAATTCATGCAAAATTCAGCCGTATTCAATTCACACCCGACCTCTTGCCAGCGGATGTAATTGGTACAATGA
>Ga0180121_10001063_pt1 | contig 11644 bp, 10 predicted proteins | sample AntDrymUQ5402106_2_FD_129676 | JGI IMG/M metagenome (GOLD analysis project Ga0180121, IMG submission 129676) | Polar desert sand microbial communities from Dry Valleys, Antarctica - metaG UQ540 (21.06) (version 2) (version 2) | ecosystem: Environmental > Terrestrial > Soil > Desert | place...
CTTTCGCCGCTGAGGCGCGGTGCCACGGTAACGGTGCGGGGGAGGGGCCGGTTCCGCCCACCGCAGGACTCACTCTTCTGCGGCAATTCGGGTACCACCACGCGTCTCCTCCTGGGCCTGCTCTCCGCTCACCGATTTTCCGCGACCCTGACGGGCGACCGGTCGCTGCGGCGCCGCCCCATGCGTCGCGTGACGGTGCCGCTGGCCGCGATGGGCGCCCGGTTCACCGAAAAGCAGGGTGACGGACTTCCGCTCACGGTTCGGGGCGGCCGGTTGCAGCCGCTCCGCTACGACATGCCGGTCTCCAGCGCCCAAATCAAGAGCGCGATCCTTCTCGCCGGCATGGCGGGCGACGTCGAGGTGGCGTTGCGTGAACCGAGCGGCCGGTCGCGGGACCACACCGAGCGCCTTCTCCGAGCCTTCGGATACACCGTCACGGACGAAGAGGGATGGATCCGATTCCAAGGCGGCGGGCGGCTGGAACCGTTCGACATCCAGGTACCGGGCGACCCTTCGTCGGCTGCCTTTCTGGTCGGTGCGGCAGTGATGGCTGACGAGGGGGAGCTGGTCATCAGCGGGGTTGGAGTGAATCCCACCCGCACCGGGTTCCTCGATGTTCTGGCCCGCATGGGCGCCAAAGTCCCAATAGAAAACAGCTCCACCCACTTCGGAGAGCCGGTGGGCGATCTCATCGTCCAGCCGGCAGAGCTGAACGGAACCGAGGTGGCCGCAGCGGAGATACCGGGCCTGATTGACGAAATCCCCCTTCTGGCGGTGCTCGCTTCGCGAGCCGTGGGGACCACCATCTTCCGGCAAGTGGGGGAGCTGCGGGTCAAGGAGAGCGACCGGCTCGGCCTCATCGCCGAGAACCTGCGCTCGGTCGGCGCCGAGGCCGAGGTGGTGGGCGATGATTTGCTGGTGCACGGGAGCGACGGGGTGCCGCGAGGCAGAGTTCGCACCGCCGCGGACCACCGCCTGGCGATGGCCTTTGCGGTACTCGGCACTGTCACGGGCGCGCGCATAAGCATCGACGACATGGCGTGCGCCGCCGTAAGCTTTCCTGGCTTTACCGAGACACTCCGAGAGATCCGCGGGAGCGGCAGGTGAGCGGCCGAGTGGTTGCCATAGACGGCCCCTCCGCCTCGGGGAAATCCAGCACTGCCAGGGCGGTGGCGGAGGCCCTCGGGTTTGCTCATCTGGATTCGGGTTCCTTGTACCGCGGAGTCACGCTGGTTGGCTTGCGCGAGATGACCCGGCACGGTATCCCCGGGAACGATCCGGCGCGGGATCTGACTCCCGAGACCCTTCTCCGCGCCGCCGAGGACCGGGGTCTCATGCTCCAGCCGGATGGCGCCGGCTTCGCGGCCTACTTGGAAGGCGAGCCAGTGGACGATGAGCTCAGGTCGGCCCGGGTAACCTCACGGGTCTCCGCCATCTCAGCGATTTCGGTAGTGCGCGAGTGGATCAACACCCGCCTGCGGGCCATGGTGCGTGCCGGCCAGAATGTTGTGGTTGATGGGCGGGACATCGGCACGGTAGTGTTCCCCGACGCTGATCTAAAGATCTTTCTCACCGCTTCACCGGAGGCGCGCGCCGGGCGCCGGATCAGTCAGCGGGGGGCAGCAATCGAGGATCAGGATCTCGATGCCGAGGCGGCCGCCCTGGCCGCCCGTGATCACGCCGACTCGACGCGGACAGTGGCGCCGCTTCGTCCGGCCGAGGATGCCGTCCATCTCGATACCACAAGCATGGGATTCGAGCAGCAGGTTCGCTTCATAGTCGAACGGGCTCGACCGATTTTTCGCGGGGATACTCGTGAGCCATCCGGATGAATAATGGAAGACGCCACGTTGCCTCGCGGGCAACACCGTGCGGAAAGGACTAAAGGGTCGGCGCCACAGTGCGGACTGCAAGGATGGTCGAGAGGGGACCGCAGACCAGATTGTTGCTGTTATCCCGAAATCTGAACCCGGCGGAGCTTACTCCACCGTTCCCGCCGGATTGAATCACTCTCTGATCGTTACGAAACTCGTAAGCATCGATCTCGAAGATGCCGACTTTGATGTCGAGCCATCCGGCGTTGGGCAAGAGCACTGCCCGCACTTTTGCCACATCTATTGCTAAGCTCATTGGCACTCCCTTACACGAGGTCTTCCTGATAGGATCTGGTCCCTGACGACCGTCAGCACGACCCGATCAGTCCACCGCTGGAAAAATATTCTAACATTGATCTTGGGGGAAAACTCGTAAGCTATTCCTTTATCCAAGAGGTTGACATGGATTCCGCTGGGCTCGTTAGATCGAAACGGGTTGGTATCCCCCTGGGAATTGGCTTAGGCGGCTTCGTAGACGGCATTGTCCTGCATCAGATTCTACAGTGGCATAACATGGGCTCGGCGGTGGTGCCGCCGACCACGATGGAGGCCATGCGGCAAAACATGATCTGGGACGGACTCTTTCACGCGGCCGTGTGGCTCTGTACGCTAATAGGGGTCTATTGGCTTCTGAATGCCGCCCGTCGGAATGCTGCTCTTCCGAGCCCCAAAGCCTTTACCGGCCAGCTTCTTCTTGGCTGGGGGCTCTTCAACCTGATAGAGGGGATCATAGACCATCATCTGCTGGGGCTACACCACGTCCGTGACCTGCCGGTTCAAGAGCCCCTCTACGATTGGTTGTTCCTGGCGGTCGGCGGGGCCGGATTCATTCTCCTGGGTTGGCTAATGGGGCGAGAGCGTACAGCGGCTTCCGGCTTTGCGGCTGATCGGGGAAAGGGGCCCTTATAGGGAAGCCACTTCTAACTGGTGCTGATCATCCGACGCCAAGTGATTGGCGACTGACCGGCCGGTGCCAAACGATTGGCTGGCCTTGCGTTGTGCAACTTCGAGCGCTATCCTACCAGGCTCTCGCCGCGGCGCTATGCCAGCGGTACGGCTACCCGAACCCGCGGTGTTGAAGCTGCGGCTTTCAAAGGACGGCAAACCTCCGCATGCTCGATCAACTCAATCCTTCCACCGACCAGTTCATCTCTCAGACCGGCCTGCGCGTTCGCCAGGATCTCTACGACGAAGACTACTCCGATTCCGACTACGAACAGATGCTCTCGATGTACGAGGGCACCATGTCGCAGATCGTCGAAGGGGAGATCGTCAAATCCAAGGTTCTCCGGGTCACCGACAACGCCGTGATTCTGGATGTGGGTTTCAAGTCCGAGGGATCGGTACCGCTGGATGAGTTCAAGGACCCCCACTCCCTCAAGGAGGGGGATGAGGTCGAGGTCTTCCTGGAGCACCTGGAAGATCAGGAGGGCGCGGTCGTCCTGTCGAAGAAGAAGGCCGACTTCATGCGGGTCTGGGAAAAGATCCGCGTGGCCCACGAGAGCGACCAGCCGGTCGAGGGCACCCTGGTCAAGAAGATCAAGGGTGGAGTGGTCGTGAACCTGATGGGCGTCGATGCCTTCCTCCCCGGTAGCCAGATCGCGCTCCGGCGGGTCCCGAACATCGACGAGCTGCTGGGCCAGACCTACGAGTTCAAGATCATCAAGCTGAACAAGCGGCGCCGGAACATCGTGGTCAGCCGCCGAGTCATCCTGGAGAATGAACGGGCCCACAAGCGCGAGCACCTGATGAAGGAGCTCGCCGTGGGCCAGGTGCGGAAGGGCGTGGTCAAGAACATCACCGACTTCGGCGCCTTCATCGACTTGGGCGGCGTGGACGGCCTGCTCCACATCACCGACATGTCCTATGGCCGGGTGTCCCATCCCACCGAGATGGTCACCATCGGGAAGGAAGTCGAGGTCAAGATCCTCGACATCGACTGGCAGCGCGAGCGGATCAGCCTGGGCATGAAGCAGCTCCAGTCGTACCCCTGGCAGAACGTGGCGGCCAAGTATCCGGTCGGTACCCGGGTACAGGGTAAGGTGGTGTCCATCACCAACTACGGCGCCTTTGTCGAGATCGAGCCGGGCATCGAAGGCCTGGTCCACATCTCGGAGATGAGCTGGACCCGGAACGTCCGTCACCCCTCCAAGATCGTAAGCATCGGCGAGACCATCGAAGCCGTGGTGCTGAAGGTTGACGAGGCCGAAGAGAAAATCTCGCTCGGCATGAAGCAGACGGAGCAGGATCCCTGGATGGTGCTGCCGCTCAAGTACCCGGTCGGCACCCGGATCAATGGCAAAGTGCGGAACCTGACCAGCTTCGGCGCCTTCGTGGAGATCGAGCCCGGCATCGACGGCCTGATCCACATCTCGGACATGTCGTGGACCAAGCGGGTGCAGCACCCGTCCGAAGTCGTGAAGAAGGGCGACGCGGTGGACGTGGTGATCCTCAACATCGACGCCGAGAACAAGCGGATCTCGCTGGGGCTCAAGCAGGCGGAGGAAGATCCCTGGCTCAAGATCGGCGAGACCTATCCCATCGGGATGGAGCTCCGCGGCCGTGCCGTGCGCCTGATGGACAAGGGCGTGGTGGTCGACCTGGGCAATGACATCGAGGGCTTCGTCCCCATGTCGCAGCTGGGCGTACCCAACATCGAGAACCCGGGCGACGCGGTGAAGGAGGGCCAGCCTTTGGATCTTAAGGTGCTGGAGGTCGATCCGATCCATCATCGCATCGTCCTGGCGGTGATCGGATATCCCGATGAGCCGATCATCCCGCCGGTCAAGCCGGTCTTCGAGGAGACCACGGCTTCCGAGTAGGATGCCCGATCCCCGGAAACTCCTCGACGATCTCCACCACCGTCAGACCCTCGCCGAACAGGGCGGGGGCGCCGACCGCGTCGCCCAGCAGCATAAGAAAGGGAAGCTCACCGCCCGCGAGCGGCTCGACCTGCTGCTGGATGAGGGCAGCTTCGTGGAGCTCGACCGCTTCGTCACCCACCGCTCAACTGACTTCGGGCTGGAGCAGCAGGTGTTCCCCGGCGACGGTGTCGTCACCGGCTGGGGCCGGATCGATGGGCGTGTGGTCTATGTCTTCTCCCAGGACTTCACCGTGTTCGGCGGGTCGCTCTCCGAGGCGCATGCGGAGAAGATCTGCAAGATCATGGATCTGGCCCAGCGGAACGGCGCCCCGGTCATCGGCCTCAACGACTCGGGCGGCGCCCGGATCCAGGAAGGTGTTGCATCGCTCGGCGGGTATGCCGACATCTTCCTCCGGAATACGCTTGCCTCAGGAGTGATTCCCCAGATCTCCGCGGTGCTCGGCCCCTGTGCCGGCGGGGCCGTCTACAGCCCCGCCATCACCGATTTCATCTTCATGGTCCGAGGGGTCAGCTACATGTTCGTAACCGGCCCCAACGTCGTGAAGACGGTGACGCACGAGGAAGTGAGCTTCGACGAGCTCGGCGGTGCGGACACGCATGGCGGCGTTTCGGGTGTCGCCCACTTCGTGCACGACTCCGAGCTGCTGGCCCTCCACGCCATCCGCGAGCTGGTCGGCTTCCTGCCCCTCAACAATCTGGATCAGCCGCCCGAGCGGCCTACCGCCGATCCATCCGACCGGCGCGATGAGGCCCTGTTGGGGCTGATCCCCGACAGCGCCAACAAGCCGTATGACATGCACGACGTGATCGGCCGGGTGGTGGATGAGGCCATCTTCCTGGAAGTCCAGCGGGGACACGCCGACAACATCGTGGTCGGGTTTGCCCGGTTGGGTGGAAGCCCGGTGGGAATCGTGGCCAATCAGCCGGCGGTGCTGGCGGGGGTGCTGGACATCAACGCGTCCATCAAGGCGGCACGTTTCATCCGGTTCTGCGACTGCTTCAACCTGCCGGTGGTGACCTTCGTGGACGTGCCCGGATTCCTGCCGGGCGTCGCCCAGGAGCACGGCGGCATCATCAAGCACGGCGCCAAGCTGCTGTACGCCTACTGCGAGGCGACGGTTCCCAAGCTCACCGTCATCACGCGGAAGGCGTACGGCGGTGCCTACGACGTGATGAGCTCCAAGCATATCCGGGGCGACATCAACCTGGCCTGGCCCACGGCCGAGATCGCGGTGATGGGGCCCAAGGGGGCGGTGGAGATCCTTTTCAAGGAGGAGATCTCCCGAGCCGACGATCCGGCCGAGGCCACGGGACGGCTGATCGAGGAGTACACCGAGAAGTTCGCCCACCCCTACGCCGCCGCGGAGCGGGGCTACATCGACGACGTGATAGACCCGAGAGACACTCGGCCTCGCCTGATCGAGGCCCTTCGCACGCTTCGGGGCAAGCGAGACAAGAACCCGCCCAAGAAGCATGGGAATATTCCGCTGTAGGAGTCGTCAGTTGCCAGCCGCCAGTCGTCACATGCAGTTCGGTCCCCGCACCGCTTGGTTGTCGAACACCACTGCGCCTCGCCTGAGGGGTACACGAACCAGGTGGCCGGGCTGGTTACCACCTGCACCGGGAGGCATGTTTGATCGGAGATCACCCGCACTCGCAGCGACCCATTGTCCTCGCTCATCTGCTGGATGATCACCGAGTCGCCCAACACTCTTCGGGAGTCTACCGCGAGAACAACCATGTACCGAGTAAAGTCGACCTCGGGACGTGGTCTGCGCTCGCTTCTCAGACAACAGCTGAGGTCCCAGACTGCCCGGAACCTGGCCGAATCGCGAACGACCTCGCGCACCTGTTCGAGAAAGCCGCTGTCGAGTCCCTGGTAGAGGCTGACGAGGCCCGGCACTGACTCAGGCTGCCGTGCCTCGCGGGTGCTTTCCTCCCTCTGGTGACAGCTACCGATCGCGAGGAGAGCCAAAATAAGACCAGCCACGCGGGTCACCTGGACCCCCGCGGCTTGTCGTGTATCAGCCTCACGGGTCTGCAGCAGGCCGACGGCAAGCGCGGTCCACGTGAGCATTTCATTTTACGATTGTCCTTGCTAGTCGCGGCAGGATAGGCAGATCGGCCGCTCGGTGGCGGCGTGCTAACCTGCGGAGATACAATCCTCTGTACGGGGGGCATGCTTTTCATAGGGCCAATTTGCGCCAAGTAGGGACACTTTTGCGACATACGTGGCAACTGGCTCCGGCTTTTCGCGGAATCAGCACCACTGCCACAGCGTGGGGCAACGGCCCCCGCCGGCGTCCCCTACTAGCCAACTGTGGTCCGACGACCCATTTTTGTGACACATGTTTCAGGAACGTTTCAAACGCACAGTGCGACGAGCTAACCCGGTGCTGCGTTTCCCCTGCCGGAGTGCGGCTGCGCTTGCCGTGGCCTCCGTCTTCCTGGGTGCCGAGGCCCGGGGGCAGGCGGCCGTAGACCCCAACGTCGCGCCGCGGGCCGCCGCCCTCGAGCGCGCCGGGGAGCGGCGCATGGCCATCGGGCTGCTGGGCCGCTACCTCGCCACCGCGCCGGACGACGGCCGAGCCTGGTTCCAGCTCGGTCGCTTCTACCTGCTTGACGCGCGTGACTGGCACCTCCAGGGCCATCGGGGCGATCCGGATGGCCTTCTCTATTTGGATTTCGCCGCCACGGCCTTCGATCAGGCCATCCGGCTGTCGGTCGACTCCGGGACCGTCTACCGCGGCCTGGCTGAGCTGGAGCGGTCGGTGGTGTTTCTGGAAGATTCGGGATGGGCCAGGGGTGGCCACATGCGCTCACCCGATGCACCCACGATACCGGCGTTCATCGTCGAGCTGGGCGCCAATCTCTTGAGCTCCTGCCCGGTCGGCGGCGTCCTGCTGGTCGGCAGCGACCTCGAGGCCCTCTCGGTCTGGTACGACACCGCAGGCCTGCGCACCCGGAAGATCCTGCCTCTCCGTCCCGACCGGTACGCTACCGATTCGATGTACCGCCGCCGGATGGCGGAAGCGATGGAGACCGACGCAGCACTTCCCATCCGGGCGGCGATGAGCCGGGTGGCGAGACGCCGGCCGCTCTGCCTGTCGCCCACCGCCGATAGTGCCGCCGCGCCACCCGCCACCTGGACCCCCTCCCGTCTGGCCCGGGTGAGCCGTACACCGGAGCCCGGACCCGAGGCCCTGTCGATCACCGAGCTGCTCGGCGCCATGCGGCAGGGCGAGTCGGTCTGGGTCGGCGATGTGCGGCGGGTCTATGACGATGCGGCCCGCTACAACGTGCTCCTCTGCAGCAGCTTTCTCCTCGTGTTCGGAGACGCGCCCCCGCCTGCATGCCGTCCGTAACGGACGGGGAAAGCCCGCCCCGAGCCGAGGGAGGGGGCGGCGATGACGGAGTTGTCGCCTTCGAGCGCTACACCTCTCCCTTCGAAGCCTCAGTCCGTCAGTCTACTGGTCCTCTTCGCATCAAGCGGGTCCTCATTGCCAACCGCGGCGAAATTGCGCTGCGAATCATCCGCGCCTGTCACGCAGAAGGCGTGGAGGCCGTCGCGGTCTACTCCGCCGCGGATCGCGGTGCCGCGCACGTGCGCGCCGCCGATCGCGCTGTCGCCATCGGACCGGCAGCGCCATCCGAGAGCTACCTCTCCATCGACCGACTGATCGCCGCTGCCCGGGAATCCGGAGCCGATGCCGTGCATCCGGGCTACGGCTTTCTCGCGGAGCGCGCCGCCTTTGCCGAAGCGGTTCAGGCCGCTGAGCTGGTGTGGGTGGGCCCCCCGCCCGCGGCCATCCGTGCCATGGGGGACAAGACCGAGGCCCGTCGGCGGATGCGGGAGGCCGGCGTGCCCATCGTGCCCGGGGGTACCGCGCCGGTGCAGGATCCGGAGGCAGCACGGTCCCTTGCTGAAGAGATTGGGTATCCCGTGATCGTGAAGGCCGCCGCGGGCGGGGGAGGTAAAGGAATGAGAGTGGTGCGCGACCCGGCCGCGCTCCCCGCGATGCTGGCTGCCTCGGCATCGGAGGCCCTCAAGGCCTTCGGCGATGCCAGCGTATATCTGGAAAAGTTCATCCAGCGGCCCCGTCACATCGAGATTCAGGTTCTGGCCGACGACGAGCGCACCCTGCATCTCGGGGAGCGGGAATGCTCGATCCAGCGGCGGCACCAGAAGCTGGTCGAAGAGGCGCCATCGCTGGCGCTCAACACCGATCTGCGCGAGTGGATGGGATCCGCGGCCGTGGCGGCAGCGAAGGCGGTGGGATACCGCGGGGCTGGCACCTGCGAGTTCCTCCTGGGCGACGACAACAGCTTTTACTTCCTCGAGATGAACACCCGGATCCAGGTGGAGCATCCGGTGACCGAACTGGTGTACGGAGTGGACTTGGTGCGGGAGCAGCTTCGGATCGCGGCGGGTGAACCGATGCGGGTCCACTCCGGGTGGCTCACACCGCGGGGATGGGCCATGGAGTGCCGGATTACCAGCGAGGATCCGGCCAGCGGCTTCCTGCCATCGACCGGCCGGATCGAGTACCTGCGCGTGCCGGGCGGGCCCGGCGTGAGATGGGATGGGGGTGTCGACGTCGGAGACGAGATCACCCTGCACTACGACTCCATGCTGGCCAAGCTGATCGTGTGGGCACCGGACCGGACCCAGGCCATCGCCCGGATGCGGCAGGCGCTCGGCGAGCTGGTCGTTGCCGGTGTCGCCACCAACCAGGCATTTCACCGCCGCCTGCTGGCCGACCCGGAGTTTCAGCGAGGTGAAATCGACATCCAGTTTCTGGATCGCCGCCAGGATCTGCTCGCACCCGCCAGGTCGCCCGCCGGGATCCTCGATCTCGCGGTGGCCGCGGCGCTGGCGGAGGACGAGGCGCGGCGGGGTCGGCGGCCCACAACAGCCTGTAACGCTACGGCGGAGCTGCCATCGAGCTCGGAGTGGGCCCGGCAGGCGCGAGTGGAAGGACTTCGGTGACGCCGGTTCGTATTCTGCGCCTTGCCGCGGGCGGCGACGGTGTGGGTAAGCTGGCGGACGGCAAGACGGTGTTCGTACCCCGCACCGCGCCAGGGGATCTGGTTGAACTGGCTGACCTCCGCGAGCACAAGCGCTTTGCTCGGGCTCGGCTGGGGCGCATCCTGGAGCCCTCCTCCGAGAGGGTGGAGCCCCGCTGCCCCCACTATGTCCAGGATGATTGCGGTGGCTGTCAGGTGCAGCACATCGGGTATGAGGCGCAACTGGTCAGCCGCAGCTCGTTCGTGGGCGACGCGCTCCGGCGCCTGGGCAAGCGCGACGTCCCCGATCCGCCGATCGCTCCCGCGGCCAGAGTTTACGACTATCGGACCAAGGTGACCCTTCACGTGGGCGACGGGGGGCGCCGCATTGGACTGCACCGCTTCGGCCGGCCCGACCAGTTGTTCGACCTGAAGTGGTGCCATATCACCGTTCCCGAGCTGATGGCGCTGTGGCAAGTGGTGCGGGCGCTGCGGCCACTGCTGCCCCCTCATCTGGTACAGGTCGTCCTGCGGCTCGACCGCAGCGGCGGCCGCCACGTGGTGCTTCGGGTCGGCGAAGGAGAGGTGTGGTCCGGCTTCGCTCGCCTGCGGCAGGAACTCGAGCGCAAAGGAACTCCGGCCACCATCTGGTATCAGCCGGAAGGGGGCGCCGCACGAGCCGTGGCCGGCGCGGCGGAGGCATTCCCGGCTACCGTATTCGAGCAGGTCAATCCCGAAATGGGCGACCAGATCCGCGACTTCGCGGTGAAACAACTGGGCGACGTGAGAGGGCGCCGGATCTGGGATCTCTATGCCGGCATCGGAGAGACAACCGTGCAGCTCATCGGTCAGGGAGCGATCGTCGAAAGCGTCGAGCTCGACCGTCGAGCGGTGGCCGAAGCGGAATCACGGGGTCCGGCGGCGCGGAGGCTCACCGGGCGGGTTGAGGACGTGCTCCGGGAGCTGCATCGGCCTGATCTCGTCGTTGCGAATCCGCCGCGCACCGGCATGGACGAGCGAGTGACGGCCGAGCTGGACCGGCTGGCACCCGAGCGGCTGGTCTATATCTCGTGCGAGCCCGCCACCCTGGCGCGGGACCTCCAGCGTCTCCCGGGCTTCCGCCTGACGGCGGTGCAGGCGTTCGATCTCTTCCCCCAAACCACGCACGTGGAGACCGTCGCCGTGCTGGAGCCCGCGTGAAATACGCGGTTCTCCTGGATGACCAGGTGGTGGAGGTGGAGGTCGACCGCGACCAGGTCACCGTAGACGGGCGGGTGTACACCGCCACGCTCACCGTCATCCCGGGGACGCCGCTCCGGCAGCTCCTGATCGATGGCAGGCCGAGCGCGCTGGCGGTCGAGGCGCTGGGACGGGGCCGCTGGGCACTTTCGCCGGGTGGCGAGCGGTGGGAGGTGGAAGTCATCGACGAGCGGACCCGGCACATCCGAAGCCTGACCGGCAGCACGGACCGGCAGCTCGTCAGTCCGGTGCTCAAGGCCCCCATGCCCGGCCTGGTCCTCCGGGTCCAGGTGTCGCCCGGTCAGCAGGTGGAGCCGGGAGCCGGGCTGGTGGTGCTCGAGGCCATGAAGATGGAGAACGAGCTCAAGGCCGCCACCTTCGCCGTGATCAAGGCGGTACGGGTTCGGCCCGGTGAACCGGTGGATAAGGGTCAGGTACTGCTGGAGTTCGAGCCGGCCGACCACGCCTGACCTCCATTGGCGCAGAAAATGCAAAACCTCGGGGACTCGTTCCAGCCACATCCCATTTCTGGAGCAGGTCCGAGGCAGAAGCGATGACTTACGTGCCGTATACCTGGATTATCATAGCTTTGGCGGCCGTGGTGGACATGGTCGGGCTCTTCTACCTGTGGCGCCGCCGC
>Ga0180121_10001064_pt1 | contig 11634 bp, 11 predicted proteins | sample AntDrymUQ5402106_2_FD_129676 | JGI IMG/M metagenome (GOLD analysis project Ga0180121, IMG submission 129676) | Polar desert sand microbial communities from Dry Valleys, Antarctica - metaG UQ540 (21.06) (version 2) (version 2) | ecosystem: Environmental > Terrestrial > Soil > Desert | place...
GAAGTTGTTCAATTGAGAAAAGATTGGTTTGAAAAGTATTTGAAGAATTGAATAGTTATATCAACCACATAGAAACATAGTTCACATAGTGTAAGTAAATGGAAAACATTATATCCACATTGTCTATCTGCCTATGTGTTTTAGAAATATAAATGCAAATTGAAATTAATATAATTTGTATAAAGTTAGTCTTATTAGTCTAGTCTTATTAGTCTAAAGGAGTTTTAAAATAATAACATAAGAAAGGAAATAGAAAATGTACGATCCAATAATGGTTCAGCCGATGAAAGACCAGGCTAAAGAGATAGGATTTAAAGAATTATACACGCCCGAAGAAGTTAATGAAGAGCTAAAGAAAAAAGGAATGACAATGGTATTTGTAAATTCGGTATGCGGATGCGCAGCCGGAAAAGCAAGACCGGGACTATCACTTGCAGTTCAGTGGGCTAAAAAAAATAATGTAATGCCTGATAATCTGGTTTCAGTTTTTGCAGGAATGGAAAAAGATGCTGTTGAAGAAGCCAGAAAGTATTTTACAGGTTATGCTCCTTCTTCACCACAAATTGCTTTATTGAAAGATGGAGAGCTTGTGCATATGATTCAGAGGCATGAGATCGAGAGTAATGATGCAAATACGGTCGCAAACAAAGTCGCAGGGGCATTAAAGCAATATTGCAGTAAAGAAACTGTAACAGGTACATAAATTGTTGTACAGGCGTTGCATGCAACGTCTGCAGATCAAAATTTAATAGATCATGAATTCTTTATAAACCGGATGCCTTTTTGCTCCGGTTTTTCTTTTGGAATTTAAATGAGAGCGCTAATAGTTATACACTTTCAATCAATGTTCATTTTAACGCTAAGAGATAATGGCGAGCATTAAAGTTAATTATTCCGGACTTGAAAAAAGAGAATAAACACTATAATTTGAATTGTTTAGTTGAATTGTTTAGTTGAATTGTTTAATTGAAAAGTATCGTAATATATTTTAGTAATTTTATATTGGTGAAGCTTTTAGTTATGTATGAATGAATAATTCCCCAAAAATTATTTAGCAAAAAATTTTAATTGAAAACAAAACATGGACAGTAACTTTTCAAACAGGGTTCAGGATGTGATAAGACTAAGCCGTGAGGAAGCTATCCGCTTAGGTCACGATTACATCGGCACTGAACACCTTCTGTTAGGTATAATAAGAGAAGGGGAAGGAATAGCAATAAAAATATTTAAAAATCTCGGAGTGGATGCATTTAAGATCAAAAAAACTGTAGAAGATACAGTCAGACAATCCGGGGGAACTTTAACCGTAGGCAACATCCCTCTAACAAAACAAGCAGAGAAAGTTTTAAAGATAACCTATCTTGAAGCAAAACTTTTTAAATCAGAAGTTATCGGGACAGAGCATCTGCTTCTGTCAATACTGAGGGAAGATGATAATCTCGCAGCGCAAATACTTCATCAGTTTAATATTAATTATGAAGCCGTAAAAACGGAGCTTTTAAATATCTTAAGCGGCAAACCTTCCGGCAATCAGCCGACTTCCAAGGCTTCAGGAGAAAAAAAACAGGAGAGAAGTAAGACTCCGGTCCTTGATAATTTCGGAAGAGATCTGACAAAGATGGCGTTAGAAAATAAACTTGACCCCATTGTTGGACGTGAAAAAGAGATCGAAAGAGTTGCGCAGATACTGAGTCGGAGAAAGAAAAACAATCCTGTATTGATTGGCGAACCGGGTGTAGGTAAGACAGCCATAGCAGAAGGACTTGCATTGAGAATAATAAACAAAAATGTTTCAAGGGTTTTGCATAATAAAAGAGTCGTAACGCTTGACCTTGCTGCATTAGTTGCAGGGACTAAGTACCGGGGACAATTTGAGGAGAGAATGAAAGCTGTAATGAATGAATTGGAGAAGGCAAAAGATGTGATATTATTTATCGATGAGCTGCATACTATTGTTGGCGCCGGAGGAGCAAGCGGTTCGCTCGACGCCTCGAATATATTCAAGCCTGCCCTTTCCAGAGGAGACCTGCAGTGCATAGGCGCAACTACATTAAACGAATACAGGCAATACATAGAAAAAGATGGCGCCCTTGACAGAAGATTTCAGAAGATAATGGTCGAACCAACGACAGTCGATGAGACAATTCAGATTTTGAACAATATAAAGAATAAGTATGAAGATCATCACAATGTTATCTACTCTGACAAGGCAATTACTGAAGCGGTAAGATTAAGTGACAGATATATTACAGACAGGTTTCTTCCGGATAAATCGATCGATGTAATGGATGAAGCCGGATCGAGAGTTCACCTTTCCAATATAATTGTTCCAAAAGAAATAGTAGATCTTGAAACTGAAATTGAAAAGATCAGACAGTTTAAGAACCAGGTTGTAAAAAATCAAAATTATGAAGAAGCTGCGCGGTTAAGAGATACTGAAAAGAAATCTTTAACTGACCTTGAGCAATTAAAATTAGACTGGGAGATAAAGTCTCAGAGTATGGTCTATGAAGTAAACGAGCAAAGTGTAGCTGATGTAGTTGCAATGATGACAGGAATTCCCGTTAATCAAATTGCAGAAGCTGAGTCAGATAGGTTGGTAAAGATGGAAGATCATTTGCAGAATGTTGTGATCGGTCAGAGTGAAGCAGTGAATAATATTTCAAAAGCGATCAGGAGAGCAAGAGCAGGATTGAAAGATCCAAACAGACCTATAGGGTCATTTGTTTTCCTAGGACCTACGGGTGTTGGAAAAACTGAGCTGGCGAAGCAGCTGGCAAAATTTTTATTTAATTCAGAAGACTCATTGATCAGGATAGATATGAGCGAATATATGGAGAAGTTTAATGTTTCTCGTCTTGTTGGTGCGCCTCCGGGATATGTTGGATATGAAGAAGGCGGTCAATTGACAGAGAAAGTCAGGAGAAAACCATACTCGGTGGTATTACTTGATGAAATCGAAAAAGCTCACCCTGATACTTTTAATATTCTACTACAGGTGCTTGACGACGGTATACTTACAGATGGGTTGGGAAGAAAAGTTGATTTTAAGAATACGATTATAATAATGACCTCAAATATAGGTACGAGAGATATAAAGCTTGATAAAGTATTCGGATTCGGAAGTGAAACGAAAAAAACTAATTACGAAAAAATAAAAAGCACAGTTGAAGAGAATGTAAAAAGAGTATTTTCTCCTGAGTTTTTAAATAGGATAGACGAGATGATTATATTCCGGCAATTAGAGAAGGAAGATATAATTAAGATTGTTGATATTGGAATTTCGAAACTGCTTTCAAGGATTCAGCTACAAGGAGTTAAGGTGGATCTTTCTAAAACTGCTCTTGAATTCCTTGCAGAAAAGGGTTTCGATCAGAATTTTGGCGCGAGGCCCTTGAGAAGGGCGATCCAGAAATATCTTGAAGATCCGTTAAGTGAAGAAATCCTGAAAGGAAATCTTAAGGAAGGTGGGAAAATTAAGGTTAAGTATAAGAAAGGTAGTGAAGAGCTGACTTTTACGGATGGTCAGAAAGATAATTCCGAAAAAGAGGAGCCGATAGAAGCGTTGGAAGGGACGAAGGGAAACAGAGAATAATTTATAATGGAAAATAAAGGTCCATTTAATGCAATGATTACAGCGATCGGGCACTATGTGCCCGATCGTGTTATTGACAATAAGTTTTATGAAGAATATCTCGACACCAATGATGAATGGATAAAGACGCGAACGGGCATTTCGGAAAGAAGACGACTTGACAAGGATAAACCCACTTCGGTTATGGCAATCAAAGCAATTGAAATGCTATTAAAAAACCGGGGAATAGGAATTGAAGATATTGATCTAATTATTGTCGGTACAGTAACTCCTGACATGATGTATCCTTCAACTGCATGTGTAATTCAAAAGGAATTGGGAGCAAAGAATGCTTGGGGATTTGATATCCTTGCAGCATGTTCCGGTTTCATCTTTTCATTAACCACCGCAATGCAATTCGTTCAGAGCGGTTCTCATAAAAAGGTAATTGTTGTCGGCGCCGATAAAATGTCAGCTATTTCGAATATGGAAGACAGGAATACCTGCATATTGTTTGGAGACGGGGCAGGAGCTGTACTTCTTGAACCCACGGAGGATAAAGATTATGGGATCATCGATTCTATCATGAATATTGACGGCGAGGGCGGTAAATATTTATATCAACTGGGAGGAGGAAGCTTGAATCCTGCTTCTCATGAAACAGTAGATCAAAAAATGCATTACGTTTATCAGGATGGAAAGACTGTTTTCAAAGTGGCTGTAAAAGGAATGGCAGATGTTTCTTATGAAATAATGGAAAAAAATAATTTGAAACCCGAACAAATCTCATATCTTGTTCCGCATCAGGCAAATATGAGAATAATAACTGCCTGTGCCGATCGGATGGGAATTTCAATGGATAAAGTAATGGTGAATATTCATAAATATGGTAACACAACTTCCGGAACTATACCGCTTTGCATTTCGGAATACTGGCAGGAGGGAAAATTAAAAAAAGGTGACTACATAATACTCTCTAGTTTCGGAGCAGGGTACACATGGGGCTCCATATTAGTCAGATGGGGTTATTAAAAACATCCGTCCAAAACGCTTTATTGAAAAGAATGGAAGATTTTACTTTAGATATTGAAATCACAGAAAACTTCTCCGTGATGCGTTACTTAAAAAGTGTATTATTATCGCAAAGGTCGCTAAGAATTCGCAAAGGTACTGTGTTAATAATCAAGTAAAAACAACATCTCCGTATGTTGTTAAAAACAGATTAAGCAAAATTATAATTTTCATTATACTCTTCATTTTTTTTCCAAAGAGTATAAATCAGTACAAGTATTTTTCTGGCAACAGCAATTAACGCAATGCTCTTAATAGCTTTATTAATGCATAATCGTTTGTAAACAGTTTTTAATTTTTTATTAAATCGTATAGCAGTTAGAACAGGCATATAGCATGCTTTTCTAATATACTTATTTCCTTTTTTAGAAATTTTAGTTTTACCGTTATGACTTCCGGATTGATTTTGTACAATATCGTAACCGGCATAAGAAGTAAGCTGTCTGGAATTTTGTATAAGAGCAAATCCGTTTGTCTCGCTGATAATAGAAACTATAGTGATCAACCCGACGCCTTTTACTGTCATTATTTTCTCAACCTTCTGATATAGTTCTTTATCAGATTGTACAAGTTTTTAATCTCTAGGTTTATATCTTTGAGTTGAGATTTTAATAAACTCAGATGTTTATTTAATCTTTTCAGAGTTTCTTTACCGGGCTTATGTGAATGGTTTTTTGCATGCATCTTATTTTTTACCTGGTTGATCATTTTAATTAAGCTGAGTCGCTCTCTTGAAAGCTCTTTTAGTTGTTTCATTATTTTATATGGAGCTTTCCAGGCATTGAGCTGTTTTTCAAGCCCAAAGCTGGTTATAGTAGCAGCATCAAGATTATCGGTCTTTGATTTATTCTCCAAAGTCTTAGCAAAGTTTTTAATTTTGTTTGGTATTACAACACTAAGACTATGGTTTGCCTCGCTCAGGAAGTAAGCAAGGTTTTCATAATAAACTCCTGTGGCTTGCATAACAAACCATACCGCAGTTGTAGGTAATGATGACTCTGATTGTGAATCGGCAAAATAATCCACTTTACACATTGTGGATAAAAGTTTTTTAAATCCTTTTACGTTATTGTCAAACTTAAAAGGTTTACTAATTTTTTGTTTAAGCTCACAGTTCAATGTCCCGAAACAAACTGTAAACGAATCTTTGGAAATGTCGATACCTACTACTTTTTTAATGAGTTTCATAATGAATTAAAAAATTTAATTTTAAAAGCAGGAAAATTGCAATTAATTAGGCTAGGCTTCTTCTTATTCTTGACTCGTATTTTTATGCAAGATTGCTAATAATTAATTTAGCATCTTTAAGTACTGTTCAGAATTTAAGAAGCTATCGGAATGGGAAGTATTTCTTTGCGACGATATACTAAACAAATTAGTTATCTTTTCACGAAACGCTTTTTCCCATTCCTTAAGCCTAATAAAATTTATCTTCCCTTCTTTTAATTTTAACCATTTTTAATTTCAAAAAAAGTTTAAATCAAACATACGAGATCACAAAGGGAAAAAATTAATACTTTGCGTCCGCCGCGGCGGATTTGCGATAACCCTTTGCGAACTTTGCGTTAATTTCTCGTTACCTTCTACTTAAGCTATACAGGAAAACGTCAGAGGGATTGGTTTTAAACTGCAAAATTTTATTTGGAAAATAAATCTTAATTAAATAATTTAGTACTCTATAAAATTATTGTACACCGTATTAAAAATTAGTCAGATGGGGTTATTAAACATTTACATTTATATTAAAAAATCTTTATCTTGACAAGATTTTTAATTCTTTCGTAAATGTTCAATAAAATCATAAAATCTTTTGCAAAGATTAATATAGGTCTTCGGGTTCTAAAAAAGCGTGAGGATGGTTTTCATGATCTTGAAACGATATTCTATCCGGTTAAGCTTTTTGATGACATTTCTATTCAGATTCAGCCCTCAATTTCAAAATTCAATTCAGTAATATTAAAATCAAACAAAACATACATTCCTCTAACAAAAGATAATCTATGCTACAGAGCAATTGAATATTTTTTTAAAGCCTTTTATATCAAAGAATGCTATACAATAAGTCTTTATCTGAAAAAAAATATTCCGATAGGAGGAGGATTAGGCGGCGGTAGCTCTAACGCTGCAACATTAATAAGGGCCCTGATAAATTTTTTTAAAATTGATATTGAACTTTACAGGAAAACGATACTGAAGCTTGCTCTTTCAATTGGCAGCGATGTTCCGTTTTTTCTGATGATGAAACCCTGTTATGCAGAAGGTCGAGGAGAAAAAATTCAAATTCTTCCCGATTTTGAAATTACATATGATATTCTTATGGTAAATCCAAATCTACACGTCTCGACGAAGTGGGCCTTTGAGAAATTAAATATGAAAGAAGGTTCTGAAAAAGAATCTATATTGAAAAATGTGCAAACCTTTGATTTGTTATATAAAGATGCATACGTAAATGACTTTGAAGAAATTATATTCTCAAAATTCAATACTCTGAAAAAAATAAAACACGAGCTATGTGATATGGGAGCAGTTTACTCGTCAATGAGCGGAACCGGGGCAACTATGTTCGGGTTTTTTGATAGAGAAAATAAAACTCGTTTAAAAGAATGCCGGGAACATTATCATAATAAACAATACTTTACATATATTTCGGAATGAACTCAGAACGTTACATTCACATTTGCCATAGGAATTAATTTTCTTTCACCTATATATGAATATTTATTCTCCATATGAAACCCGGTTTCAACTTTAAGATTCTTATTAAACATAGACACGGTCCAGGCAGCATCTGCGGCACTAAGCACATGATTCAGAATCACAATTGTTAAGGAGGTAGAGCCTTTATCATAATATTCATTTGCTTCCTGCCTTTCACCTGCATAACTTATAAACATTGTGGTTTTATAGCTTCCGTAATTTGTTCTGTTTACTACATTAAGATCTGCATCCGCCCAGCCGGTTACAAAATTCTGATACTTACCGATAAGTTCATAGTACTGCTGCTCCCCGTACGGAGGCAGCTGGTGAGAAAAATTTATTGATTCACAAGCGTTTATCTGTCTTCTTAGAGTTTCTTTGTCAGATGATAAAACAATATTGTCGGATCCGGTAAAATTTTGATCTTTTAACCAGCCGGCATATTTATAAACGTCCCAGTTTTGATTTGCGAAATTTTGATAAATCTCGGTCTGATCATTACCTTTATTTTGAAATATTGAATACGCTGTCCAAAGACCCGCTTCAATTGCAAAAAATATCCCGGCTTTGAGATAGTTCTTTCCATAGATCTCACCAGCCCCCGGAATTAAACCGGAAAATAAAGCGCCGAGATAAGGTGATTTTTCACCGCTCTTTGTTTGATTATTAAGATCTATTTTTTTTTCATATGATTCAGAGGAAGTCTGATTTAAAATCTTACTGCTAAGTTCAAGCTTTTGAAAATTGGGAGAAACCTGAGAGTGGGAATTTTTTATTACACTTGAAAATAAAAATAGAACAAGAATAAATTTTTGGGTTTTCATTTTTAATAGTGGATTTTGTTTAGAAATAGTGCGTTAGCTGGTAGATAATGTACCGGTATCTTTTCTCCTGATTTAATTTTATCCTTTATGTTCTTGATATCAATTTTTCCTCTTCCGATTTCCAAAGCGCATCCGAATATTGCGCGCACCATAGAGTGAAGGAATCTGTTTGCAGAAATGAAAAAAAGAATTTCATTTTTGGATTTCATCTGTCTATAGTTCAGATCAAAAATCTCGCAGATAAAATTTTTTTTATCTTGCCCGTTCTTACATAGAGATCCAAAGTTTTTTTGCTTTTTTAAAAAGCTAAAGAAGGTATCGATATTTTTAAAATCAGGATCGAAACCGATTTTGTAATAATAATGCCTTCCTAATGATTTTTTTTTGGTAGTAACTTTATAAACATAATCTCTTTTCTTAGCCGAATACCGTGAGTGAAAATTTAAAGGTACATTCAAGACCTTTTTTATTAAAATGGTTTCAGGAAGTACTGAATTTAATGAATAAGCAAACTTCATAATATCTAACTTATCATGAGATTTAAAATTTGCTACTTGGTTATGGGCGCTTACTCCAGAATCGGTTCTTCCTGCAGCAATTAACTTAATTTCTTTCCTTAATAATTTTTCAATCGAAGTTTCTATCTGTTCCTGGATAGTATTGGACGTGTACTTCTGTTTCTGCCATCCGTTAAAGTTCAATCCGTCATATTCAATTGTAAGCTTATAATTGTACAAATACAATCGACTAAAAATTTTTGTTGAGATTTATTCGTATACCGTCAAATGAATAATCTTTCTTATACAGTAGCTCCGGTTGGACATTTAAAGATGAATTCTTTTTATTTTCCTTATTTGCCAGGAGCAGAGCGCTGATCCCGCTTATTATCCTATTTGTGATCAAAATACTTCCAAAAACTATCCTTGTATTATATATTCGTTCGCTGCTTTTTCTCTGAGTTTCATAAATATTTTTGTTCTGAGTATCGTCCCAATTCCAGTAGTTATTATTGACGTCATAAAGCAATTCATATTGCCCGCGTGTAAGCTTATCATTATTGTATTCATAAATATTGTCAAAGCTTCCAATATCTGTAAAGTAATCGTCTGATTTATTATCAAGGTTGTTTATATCTGCATGCTGCTTGGAAAAAGTTCTGGCCTCATCCCTGACGTCGTTTCCATAAATATTTAATGAGGCAAGTCCGATCCATGAGGCTGCATCTACACCGAGAAAATATTTCCCGACGTCCATTCTGTTTATGTAAAAGTGACCGGCACCAGGGAGAATAAAAGAAAAAAGCAAAGCAAGTGCGGGGGATTTTTTCGACTTTGCGGTAATTGTTTGTATAGAAAACTTTGCAATCTTTTCATTTGAATTAAGGATCTTTTCTTTAAAGTCGGCCAATTGTTCAGCTTTAAGCTGTGTAAATGAATTTTGTGAATAGATATTCGAAGTACTGAAAAAAGAGACACTTACAATTGCTGCAATGATAAATTTCATTTTTGTGATATATAATTTTGAAGTGAATTAATCTTTTTTTTGAAATCTTCGGGTTTTAAAAAACCTGTAACTCTGAGCTCTTTATATTCTTCGCCTTTCGAGCTCATAAAAATTACCACCGGCAAACCCTTAATATTGTACTTATTGGTAATGCTTTCGTTTTCTTTTGTCAGATCGATCTTGATCGTGTTTAAGGATTGCGATAATTCGACGATCTCAGGATTGGTATAAGTAAATTCATCAAGCTCTTTACATTGCGCGCACCAGTCTGCATAAAAGTCGATCATAACAGGCTTATTCTCTTCGCTGATACTTTTGTCAATAGATTCAATAGAGGAAAGCATTTTCCACTTTACTTCTTCGCTGGCTTCCTGCGGTTTTAACATCCACGTTCCGAAAATGATTGCAGCGACTGCGATAAAATATTTAATTTTTGAATAAATAAATGACGATAATCCCTTTCTGTCAAAAATAATCAGATAGACACCCGCTAAAATTATATACAAAGGAAAAATGATCTTGAAAATATCTTTTGCAATTAACGGCTCTAAAGTATTTAAAACCATTCCAAATAAAATCAGTCCGAAAATTATTTTCACACCTTCCATCCATTCGCCCGAACGGGGAAGTTTACTTATTGAACTTGATGAGGCAGCGAGAAAAATATACGGAAGTCCTAATCCCATAGATAATACAAAGAAGAGTAAAAATCCGGTAAAAGCATTCCCTAATTTTCCTACATAAACAAGTAAACTCAACACGAATGGTCCGATGCAGGGAGCGGCAATAAAACCTACAGTAAGTCCCATCAAAGCCGAACCAAAATATCCGGAACGGTTCTTATTTCCCATCAAAGCTAAACTTTGAGGAACTCTAATCTCAAAAAGCCCGAACATGCTTGTTCCAAGTGCAAATAGAATCAGGGCAATTGCAATTATCACTATGGGGTTTTGTAAGGCGTTTCCAAGCAAGCTTCCGGTCAATGCTGCAAATACTCCCAATGCAGAATATGTTACAGACATTCCCAGCGAATAAAACAAACCCATTAAAATGCTTTGTGATTTACTTCCACTTGCCTGCGCTCCAAAGAAACTAACAGTAATTGGAATCAACGGGTAAACGCAGGGAGTAAGATTTAATGCAAGACCTCCGAGAAATATCAGGAACAAACTTACTGCCAACCCTTTTTCTTCAATCCAGTTTGATACCTGATTCTCATCATCATTTGGAGTGTCAACTCTTTTATTTTCGGTGAGTGATGAATTTCTATCTGAGTTATTTTCAGTAATTTGAGTTGGGATTGTAAAATTAATTTCCTTAAATACTTCTATGTTTGATTCAGTTTTTGATGGATTGGAGTTGTCTATTTCAATCTTTAAATTTTCAGCTGCTGATTTTGGAGAATAACAGACTTTATCATCGCATGCTTGATAATTTATTTTTACTGGAATATCATATTTGCCGTTTGGAATATTCTTTGACGGAAGGAAAGTAAGACCAACTATTATCTGCCCTTCGTAAACATTTAACTCAGTATCACTGAATTCGAACTTAAGTTTCTTATCCTCAGGGAAAAAAATGCTTAGAAGCGAGAATTGGTCTCCCGAATTTATTATTGTCGTCTTAATTAGTGTGGGATCATTAACTTCAAAAGAATTAATATGGTAGCCTTCTTTGACTGAAATTTTAAGGGCTGCTCTTATTGTATCTGAAGTAGTATATTTTTCTTTATTAATGAAGGACGAAACGCTTAGATAATCGGATGTTTGGGAAAAAAGTTCACTGATCAGGGCGGAAAATAAAAATAAAGCTATAACAGCAAAGATTTTTTTAGACATCTTTTAAATTAAAGGAACCAATTAGAAGGAACTAAAGGAACCAATTAGAAGGAACTATAAGATTGTAAAATTAAGTTAAAATGGGAAACATCACAATATAACACATATTGCGTTAACAAAATACTAA
>Ga0180121_10001066_pt1 | contig 11621 bp, 11 predicted proteins | sample AntDrymUQ5402106_2_FD_129676 | JGI IMG/M metagenome (GOLD analysis project Ga0180121, IMG submission 129676) | Polar desert sand microbial communities from Dry Valleys, Antarctica - metaG UQ540 (21.06) (version 2) (version 2) | ecosystem: Environmental > Terrestrial > Soil > Desert | place...
ACAGGCTTTGCACGAAAGAAGCTGGGCGCGATCGCCAGCCTCGTCGTTGCAAACCATTGCGGACGTAAAATTGGCCTTGACCCCAACTAACGTTCAACGGCCGCCGAAGGGTAAGCCTTACCTGCTTGGCAATAAGCCGCGTTTCACCGTCATGGTGACAAACAATTCCAGTTCCCAAATAAGGGATTTAGTTCTCGACACTTATTACCAGAATCGCCCAACTTTATATAAGAACGGCGAACTGGTGCCTTATCGGAAAGAGACCGCGAACCTGGTTGGAGTAAAGGACAGCGATCCGGTCTTTGTAAGTATTAGAGGAGGCGCCTTACTCGAACCTGCGACCACTACAGAGATAGAAGAGTTGAATCTGGCTAATTGGTATGAGCCCTTGGCGTCTGGCGTCTATAAGCTGACTAATCGACACCGCTTTCAAATAAACGGTCCCTGGACTGTTGATTCCCAGCCGTTGCTATTCAAGGTCGTTGAGCAGCAGTGAACTTGACGCGCGAGCTTTTGAAGAATGATGACGACAAATTGAGGTGTTTCCATGAAAAGAATTTCCATTGGCTTCGTTGCTCTGTTGCTTTTTCTGGGTTCCGCGCAGGCGCAAAGGCATTCCGAGAGGCTCGATAGGTTGTCAAAAATCCTGGGGGACAAAATTGTAGCGGGCATGCCCGGTTGGACTCACCGATCTATAGAGCCAATCGAGGGGAGCAGGAGTGTAATTGTTGAGCAGTGGGAAGCTGGTAATGTCATTGTCAGAGTGGCCGTTATCGAATATGACACTGAAGAGAGCGCAGTTGCGGCTTTGAAGGATTCCAGGCACAGACTGAAAGTCGAGGAAGATATTGCCGCTGCCAGGAAAAAACCCCTCCGTTTGATTAAGGATGACCTACCGGAATTGGCTGATGGCGGATTCATATGGGACGCTAGACCCTCTGATGCAGTAGCTTTTAGAAAGAAGGATCTCCTCATGTTTGTGAGCGTCACAGGACCGCAGGAATACAACGATACCGCGTTAAGTAAACTCTTTGCGCAACGCGTGGCTGACGTTTTGGCGGCACAATAGCGCCCTCTAACTCAGCGTCCGATACCCTCCAAACACAAATGCAGTAACTCTCAGATATTGGTAGGCGAAGCCCACCCACCCATTGAATCTTCTTCCGTTTTGTCTTGCGAGTAGATTTTGTCAGTCCTTATTTCGGCTTTTTCCCGGACTGAAAGTCAGAGGAAGATCCAGCTCATCATCCATAAGCACTTCGACATTCACATTACCGACCTGCCATATTTCAGCAGCACCGAAAGCGCAGGCTCGCGAACTCCTCGGTCGTACTTTGATATCTCGTTTCGCGTCAGCTTGTCTGACAACCCCAACTTCTTACCAGTCCATCTTGCGAAAGTCCCAGATAGCCTCGGATTTGAGTTAGCTTCGCTCCCAGTCTCTCCGGAACTTCGCACGTACGTCTGCCCATCAGGAACCTCCTCCTGATGGAGCTTCGAACTTCCAAAGCGACTTGTATATAGGCTATTTGTCCCTATTATGCTACCGGGCGATTCGTTTGCGGGGAGAAGAACAATTCGTAACTCCCCGGAGACTCTCATGATCAGGGTTGAGAAGCCCCTTGGCTCATAGCTTTTCGGAAGATTTCAAGGAACGAGCGACAGAAACATATCAGAGAATAGTTGTCCTCGCCACCAGGATAACAACCCGAGCTAAGAGCCATCCCGATCGAGCTACGACCATCCGAATATTTTTTGCTGCTTGAGGGAGGCGCAAATGCTAGTCAGTCTCGACCGCGAAACTTTCATGGGTTTGGTTATTAGCCTCGCTATCGCAACCTGGGCGCTGCCCTGTGCGGCTCAATCCACCACCAAGGCCGATCATCGACATTCGACAGCAACAAAACGACAGGTCTTCGCAGGTGAATCTGAGAGGAAGGCATCGCTTGAGGTACTGACACGCTTGCGCGCCATGCGCGACTGTTGGAGAGATACTTAAATGGTTATTACCGCAGATGATCCACGCTTTGAAGATGACGGCTTGTACATGCGATGTGGCAATGAGTACGCACTCCGCTTCGCCGAGCTCCAGGACGCCGTCGCACGTGCCGAACAATCGATTAACGAACGCAAGTTGGAAAGCCAGATTGTCGCAGCGGCGGAAGCCTTAAATGACCTCGACATGCTGCAACGTCTTCAAAGAGGGGCTTTTGTCGTTAATGTCGTTTAAGTCGTAACGGCTATACCCTTTCACTCCATTACGGACCCTCGAAACGATCTATCTACGACCATCTACGACCTAAGTCCTGCGTTCCCTGGCACACTATAGGCACACAAAACCCTATTCCACAGAACCTACTAACCCGCTAACTTGTTGACATTGGTGCACCCGGCAGGACTCGAACCTGCGACCTTCTGATTCGAAGTCAGACACTCTATCCAGCTGAGCTACGGGTGCCCGGATTGGTAAATGGTAAATGGCGACTGGTAAATCGTAAAGTGCTTAAGCGTAGTTTTCAGCGCTTCGTGGTGCCAAGCTCAAACGGATCTCCTGAGCAGGTTCAACTAAGGCGACTGACTTCAAAACCACTGGCCACGAACTACTGACTACTGACCACTGTCCACTGCCTAATGGCCACTGGTCTGGATTACCTTACGGATGTATCTCACTACGTCTGTCATCTCTTCCGGCGACAGTTTATCCTTGAACGCCGGCATGCCGTCGCCGCCATTCGCAATCTGCTTGATGAAATCTTCGTCTGAATCCTTCAGTGCATGTGCTTCGTGGAAGCTCGGAACTTTGAGCTTCTTACCATCCACGGTTTTCGTGCCGCCTGTGCCATCTTCTCCATGACAGCCGGCGCAGTTCTTCTGAAAGGTCGCGCGCACGGCGGCAAACTCGTCAGGCGCAGCGTTCGACTTGGCGGCGGGCGAAGGCGCGAGGGTCGGCTGGGTTTGATTCGTCGTCACCGTGTCGGGTGCAGCGCAAGCGCTCGCCAGAAGGATTGCTGCGAACAATAGCAGTGTCGGCGTAACCAGTTTCATCCGAAGTCCTCCGTTGCCGTTATCGGCCGATCAAATATTTGGTTATGAAAACAGAATAACACGAACTACCATGCGAAATAGAAATCGCCTTACACAACCCTGGCTAACGAATATCCTGCCCAGACCATTAGCAGCCCGCCGGCATTTGAGAGAGCGATATTAACGTTTGAGACAGCGTTATTAAGAAGCGCCAGACCCATCTGGCCATCCCGCAGCAGGGTGAAGGTTTGCAAACCAAAGGCGGAGAAGGTTGTGAAACCGCCCAGCAGCCCAATAAGCACGACCGCGCGTTCCAGGAGGAGCAATGCCTCCCACGGTTTAAGAGACAAGCTGCAAAGGAGCACTTTACGTTAAGGCAGTTGACGTCAGTTTGCTGTCCGGTTGCAATCGCACCTCGGACTAGGCAGAATAACCACGCGCGTCAACATTCATCGCTTTGTCACCCGGGCGAAAATTCCTTCGCAACTAACGAGGTCAAAGTCAAAATGACTACGGATAAAGAAGGCAACGCAACAAGAGGGTCGCTTCGCCTTGCCCCGAATTCTGTTGAACTCGAGGTCGAAAAAGCGAAGCTGCCCAGACAGTTCGTCAACTTCACCTTCTATCATGCGCTCCCTCAGTGGCGCATGCTGTCTGACGGCGACCAGCGTGAATGCAAAGAAGAGTTTATCAACCGGGTGGATGAGTTTCGCGGTCCACTTCTTATCAACAGCTATTCGACGATCGGCTTGCGCACCAATGTGGATTTCATGATCTGGCGGATTGGTTATGAGCTTGATCCGATTCAGGAGATGACTGCGCGGCTCAACCATACTCAAATGGCAAAATATCTCGAGCCTTCGCAATCCTTTCTGTCAATGACCAAGCGTTCGATGTATATCGACAAGGATAATCCCGACCACGTTGAAGATCGACTGCACATCGTGCCTGGAAAGTCAGATTATCTTTTCGTTTATCCTTTTGTGAAAACTCGCGAATGGTATTCGCGCACCGCCGACCAGCGTCAGGAAATGATGGACGAACACATTCGTATCGGATCTAAATATCGTTCAGTCAAACTCCACACGACTTACTCCTTCGGTCTGGACGATCAGGAGTTCGTGGTCGCGTTTGAGACTGACCACCCGGCAGACTTTCTCGATCTGGTGCAGGAACTGCGCGAGACTAAAGCCAGCTCTTACACATTGCGCGACACCCCGATGTTCACCTGCCGGCGGCGCAGCATCGCGGAATGTCTTGAAGCACTGGGGTGAACGGGAGACGCGGGGACAAAGAGACGCGGGGACGCGGAGAAACGTGGTCCAGCAGCAATGCAAAATATTCGAAGTTATAAAGAGCTTCGGGTTTATCAGGCAGCGATCGAAGCCGCGATGCGAATCTTTGAAATTACTAAGCGGTTTCCCATGGAAGAGCGCTTTTCCATGGTTGACCAAATTCGTCGCTCCTCGCGATCAGTGTGTTCTAACATCGGCGAAGCGTGGAGGAAACGTCGTTACCCTGCTCACTTTGCGAGCAAACTAAGCGATTCCGAAGGAGAGGCTGAAGAGACTCGTGTTTGGCTTGAGCTCGCCTTTCGCTGCGCTTACATCTCAAAGGCTGAGGCAGATGAGCTAGATCAAGCCTACGACAGCATACTTGGCCAACTCGTCCGAATGATAGAACATCCGGAACAGTGGTCCATAAGGAAAGGCAAGGTTCAGGTAAAAGATGCGGTCGTATAGTTGCGGAGTACGCAGGGGTTTATGTTCTGTCGCAGAAGCTGCTGTTCGCCATTCAGGTAGCCCATACGTTGTTTTGATCACGGTTCTTATTGTTCTCTTCTGTTTTTCTAGTCAACTCTACAACGTTCACGCGCAACAATTTAGTCAAATCTCCGCGTCCCCGGGTCCCCGCGTCTCCGCGTCTCAGGGTTTTGAGTATCTTTGGTATGAAACCGAAAACATGCTGGGCTTCGGCACCAAGCCGACAGGCGGCCCGATCCAGAATCCGTCCTGGCTCGGCTTGCCGAGGGCAAAAGCCCCGGGCTGGGGAATAAATGGTCCGGGCGTGTCAGCGGAGTGGTCGCAGGGCGGCGAAAGCGAATGGAACTCGGCCGTCGCGAGCGCGGATGAATTGAGAGCGACAATTTATCAGGATGTCGAGATCCCGCGCGCGGGCGAATATAAGATCTGGATTCGCTATGCGGACTGGGCCAACAAGACTGAAAACTTCGTAATCAAAATTACCCAGGGCGAGCGCCCCGTATTCCGTCAGGAGTTTGGCGCTACGGCAATCGTCGATGATCACGATGAGGTCAAGATGTATTGGGGTTGGGCCTTTACCTGGAACGGCGCTCCCGCGAACCTTACCAAAGGCGCAGCACGAATTTCAATCGAGATTGAAAAGACTGCGCAGACCCTGCGCCACGTCGATTGCTTGTTAGTAACAAGCGATCTTGCTTACGTTCCGGATGGACGCCGCAAGCCGGACTTCGCCGCCATGCGCCATCTCCGTGAGTGGTCCACTCGACGCCCGCCTCTGGCCCCTCTGATCAATACATCGAATCCGAGCGTTGTGCCTGCTGCCTGGAAACAGCCGAAGATCGCGGGCCGCGATTTTTTGATGCCCTGGAATATCTCTACGGAGTTCTGGAAGCTTTACGATAAGCCCCCTGAGGAGCGGCCGCTTTACCCATTCAACGCGGAGCCAATTGAAGAGTTTGTGAAGAAGTACAAAGGGGCGCGCGAAGTCCCCCTCTTCAGCTCGAAACTCGTAGCGCCGGTCATTTACATCAACAACCTCCCCGAATATTTGAAGGACGGCAGTCCGTTTCGACGGTACTTAAACGAGACGAAGAGGCCGTTTGCGATTCTGATCAACTACGGTTCAGCAGAAATGCCGGCGGCAGAAGCGCAGGCCGCCTGGCAACTTCTGAATGGAGAACTAAAAGATCAGTTTCTCGGTTGGATCTCCGGCGAAAGCGTAGGCTACGTTTGGGACTTAGCCCAGACGGAGCTCAAGGTCTCTCCGTCTATGTCCCGGCGGGAATTACTCGAGGCCCATCGAGTCTTCTACGACCAGGCGATTGCGCGGAAGTGGGCCAGCCTCTTTCACACCCAGACGGGGGCAATGTGGGACAAATTGATTCCCGCGCAATCAACCTCCAGTACCTCGTTTGCACACGCGCTTACGGATTGGGGCGTGAGTCTGCTCGGCATTGAAACAGCGGCGGTGCAGCCGATGTTCGGGATGCGTGTGGCTTTCACCCGAGGGGCGGCGCGGCAAAAGGGAGGCAACTTCCTTTACTATCACGCGCCAAATTTCGGAGACACAGCGACGACTTTTACTCTCGCGCAAAACTTTGCCGGTCCCAATAATTTCTTTCATTCACGGTATGGAGTCACGATGGGGCCATCACTTTCGTGGTATCGGAAAAGTTACTACTTCTACTACATGTCCGGCGCAGCGGCGATTTACCTCGAGCAGGGTGCGGATCAGTTTTTCAAACCCGGCCCAGGCGAGCATGAGTTTCAGTTAAATCCACTGGGCAGGATTACGGAGGAGTTTATGCGCTTCGCCGAGAAGCATCCCGGCCGCGGAGCGCCCTACACGCCGGTGGCGTTTCTGCTTGATCCGGCTCACGGTTGGGACATGACTGACTATCCGCACTGGCCGTTTGAAGTCTCGCGGATCGACCGTCGGGATCGCGCTCTGCGGGAGTTGTTTGGCGTCGCCTATTATCCGGGTTTAGTTAATGAAGGCGAGCCAGCCACTGCCGACCGCCAGGCGTTCGTTAACGGAGTGTTCGGCGACATCTTCGATGTGCTGGTCGCGTCGGATGTCGAAGGCCAAAGTCCAAAGACCAAAGTCCAAAGTCGGCCCGTAGCTGGGAGTGCAGGCGTCCCTGCAAAGAGCGCAGCAGGCCCGAAGAAAAGTAATTCGGCCAAGCGGGAGGAGTGGGACTACGTGGGTAGCGACGCAAACGCGGCTTCTGGCGCCATTGCGCTGGCTTCGGATCGAAGGGAGGCGTCCGCAACAGCGCTTTCGCGTTCTCCGGGGCCCCAACTTCCGCGTCCGCGCGGCCATGACAATCCCCTGGTCCTTGATCCTTATCGCGCTATTGTTATTGGGGGGCATATCGATTGGTCGCCCCAATGGATTCAACGGCTGACCAACTACGTCAGATCCGGCGGCACGGTCGTGGTTAACTCCGCACAGATCAAAGGTCTACCCGCTGATTTACTTGGTGTGCGGCTTTCGGGCGCGACGGCCGAAGCCGACAATGCTCGATGCCTTTCACCGGGCGAGGCAACCCAGGACTTACATGGACAAATGTTTCGCTATGAAAAGGTAGAACTGAAAGGCGCGCAACCGTTAATAACCTCCGACAACGGCGATCCACTGGTTACGGTCAACAAAGTCGGCCAGGGAAGTATGATCTTTTCCATGCTGCCTGATTTGCTCGGGGAGGACGAACGCGTCACTCCTTTCGCTGCCCACATGCTGGCGCACGTGTTCGCAGACGCGACTCCGATTAAGGTTAATGGTGATGTTGAGTATCTGGTTAACCGGACAGACAGCGGCTGGGTGGTCACACTCTTCAACAATACCGGTGTCTTCAAACCGCAACAGGGCATGGCCCAGGTGGATCGCGCTGCGGTTGTAACCGCGACTATTAGTTTGCGCGGGGCGAACGTCTCGCGCGCTCAAGAGTGGATTTCAGAGGGTGGCTTGGAGATAAAGAAACAAGCGGGAATGCCTGATAGCGTTACGATAAACATAGCTCCTGGTGGGATCGCGATTGTGGAACTTCAGTAGGACAGTTTGCGGTGGGCTGTGAACTAACCTCTACCTTAACAAGCACGCAAACTAACAGTTTGCGCTACATTACTTGTGCCCTTCCAGTCGCCGCCTCGCCGCAGCGTTGGCAATCTCTTCCTGACCATTAAGCGTTAGCAACCTGACCGCTGCAATGCGAACGTAAACATTCTCATGGTTTTCGATCGCGTCGATCAGCGGCTGGACTTCCCCGCCCTTCGCCATTGCGAGCAGGAGACACAACGCGCTGTAAGTGTCTTCGCGACTCTCGCCGCCAAGGAGATCAATAACCTCGGTCGCCAGACCTGAGGCCGCAATTGCGCTGCCGATATTACGGCGCCGCTCAGCCGTTGCTTCTTCGAGCGCGCGATTGAGCCACTCCACCATGTGTAGCGGATCGAGTTCGCGCAGCTCTCGTGCGGCTGCATTACGAACATCCGGCGAGGGATCGTCGAAGCTGGCGGAAATGCGGTTGAATACATCCCGCTCGCTCACGAGCGCCGGAGCCGTCAAAGCAGGGGCCGCAGCCGTCTGCGCCCAGCTCCCGCTCGAGCTACTCTGCGCAGCGGCGCTCTTGGTTTCCCCATAAACGGCCGGCACAGTTGAACCGGCGCCGCCGAAGGTTGAAACACCGGGGGGGACGGCAAAGGTGGTTTGACCCGGAGCGCCCGCCGCCAGTCTGGAAGGTCGAAGGTTCTCCGACGGGTCGTCCCGCCATTCATCAGAATCTTCGGCGATCTCCGGCGGTTCTGGCTCCAGGAGGCGCTTGAGTTGTTCTGAGGCCCGAAGGCGCGCATCTTCCTCTAACTTAAAACGTTCCTTCTCTTGCTGCCAGCGTTGCTCTGCTTCCACTCGGCCCCGAGACGCCTGTTCGACACGATGTCGCTGTGTCTCTTCAAGCCTTCGCAGTTGTTCTGTCTCATCCTTAATTCGCTTCTCCTGCTCCTCTGCTGAATGCGTCGCAACAGCGACATTGCGTCTGACTTCTTCCAGCTTCGCCAGAATTCGCTCTTCTTCTAACTCACCTTTGCGAGCTTCTGCTTCGACTCGCTGCATCTTTTCTGCCGTCAGTCGGTATCTTTCGTCCGCGGAACGGCGACGCGCTTCCGCCTCCTCAATCCGTTTGCGCGCTTGCATCTCGGCAATTCGAAAACTCTCAATTTGACTACTGATTTGCCGCTCCGTCTCGGCGCGCTGCTGGGCCTCGGTCTCCATCCGCTGTCTTAATGTCACGAGTTGGGCCACTCTTTGTTCGTGCTCCGCAGCGCGATACCGCTCTTCCTCTTCGATTTGCCGTTGTTCTTCCTGCGCCCGTTGTCGCGCTTCATCAAGCAGGCGACGCTCCTCTTCAGCTCTCTGAACTATGTTCGCCTCAAGTTGCAGTCTCTCGCGTTCAGCCTGTTGACGGGACTGCTCTGCGGCCTTCATGCGAGCCTGCGCCTCCAGCAGCCGCTGAGCTTCTTCAGTGGCCTTTTCGCGCGCCGCCTCCACTTCACCGCGACGAACCGCCACTTCTTCAGCTATCAGACGCATTTCCTCAACGTGGGCCAGCAACTGCTCCTGCTCAATTCGGGCCCTCTCGTCGGCTTCGCGGCGCACGCGGTCTGCTTCCGCACGTCGCGCTGCTTCGGCGGCCGCCAGTTGCTCTCTTTCCTCCGCCAGACGCAACGCGTCTCTTTCGGCCTCCTGACGCTCGGCTTCGATTTCGGCGCGCCGCGCAGCTTCGGCGGCCGCCAGTTGCTCTCTTTCCTCTGCCAGACGCAGCGCGTCTCTTTCGGCTTCCTGACGTGCGGCTTCGACTTCTGCGCGCCGCGCAGCAGATTCTGCAGCTGCGCTACGCAGCGCATCTTCTTCGCTACGCATTCTATCCGTCTCGGCCTTGTGATTAGCTGCGGCTTCCTGGCGGGCGCGCTCGGTTTCAGCGAGCCGTGCGCGTTCCGCGGTGGCTGCGCGCTCGGCCTTCATATCCGCTCTGGTCCGGGCCAACTCTTCCGCGACCAGCCTTAGTTTATTGACCTCGTTACGCAGCGTCGCGTCTTCTTGTGCAAGACGACGCGCTTCTTCGTCGGCCTTTATGCTGGCCGCATGTGCGGCAGCCAACTTTTCTTCTTCCTCGGTCCGGTGGCGGAGGGATTCTTCCTCGGCGCGCCGCCGCAATTTCTCTTCTTCACGACGTCGCGCCGCAACTTCGGCGCTGAGCCTGGCCTCACTCTCCAGCCGCAGTCCGGTCTCTTTCTCCAACCTCGTTCGGGCGATCACCGTATCACCCAGGCGCTGCTGGAGATCCTCCAGATTTTCCCTTTTTGCTTGCTCTTCAAGAAGCAACTTCGTTTCATGGGCTGGCACGCCGTTGTCATCAACCGTGGCGAGACTGGCCGCATCTTTTTCTGCGGGCATCTCTTGCTCTACTGCCTCTTCAGGCGAACTGTCGCTAACTACCTCGCCGGCGAATGGCGCCGGTGGGCCACCGTTCGCGGGAGGGTTAGCCATCGCCGCCACGGACGCGGCTGAGTCACCAAGTCGGGCGAGAGCTTCGCTCACTGCGTCACGCACTTCCGGTGCATCATCAAAAAGCGCGGCGATCAGATGGACACTGCCGAGCTGGTTGCCCACCATCCCGATCGTGCGAGCGGCGGCGGCTCGCTCGCTCGGCGAAGCGGCGGCTCTCAGACTGCCGATCGCCTCGTCGAAATACCCGTGGTCCATAAACAGTTGTCGCGCGCGGCTCTGCTCTGTTTGAGCAGCATCGGTGCCTTCTAAATCATCCTGCTGTACCAGGGAGTCTCCAGTCTCTGCATTTGCAGGCGACATATTGTCACCGTGGCCGCCTGAGCCGGGGTCAGATGAATGCGCGCCTGCTTTGGAATCGCCGGCAGAAATCACCGCGAGCAGTTCGCCCGCCACGGTCGCGCGAACGACTTTCTCCGCCGGGTCAATTCTGCTCACTTCCCTTGGGCCACCGGCCAAAAAATCTTTAACCTCGCGCAATGCGAGTTCCAGTCGGCGTTCAGCATCGAGGTTCCCTTCCGAACTCGATTCGATGGCAGAGCCGCCGTCGTCATCGCTGAGTGGTTCTACCACCGGTTGAACCTCCTGACTGGCGCGCGACTCGGGTTCTGACTGTGCGGGAGGCAGTTGCGAGTCAGACCTCTTCTGTCTTAAGCGGAACATCGGATCACCCCTTCGACTCTAACTTCGTTTTGCGCAAAGGATAGCCTATTTCCCCTCTATTTTTATAGGGCAGATTTGCGTTCTGGCGGTTTCTCTCAACTTTTGTGGCACGGGCGTCCGCCCGTGAAGGCACGCGCAAGATACACGCCACATTCAACGGCGCCAGTATCGCAGTTGGGCCACTGTCCATCAGTTGAGTTGATCCGCTACAATCCAGCCTTTGCAGTTGCAGTTGCTTTCATTCGCAAGCTACCGCATAAGGGTTGTTGAACTGCTGAACTGCTGAACCGCTGAAACGATGCAGAAGGTCGCGCGCAAGTTCTTAATCCGTGGAAACGTGCAAGGGGTGGGGTATAGGTACTTTGCTCAGCGCGCGGCTGCCCGTCATCAGGTCGTGGGTTATGTGCGCAACCGGTCAGACGGCACCGTCGAAGCTCTGGCAGAAGGACCCGCAAAGGATGTCGAAGAGTTTAAGAACGATCTCGCTGCTGGCCCACAATGGGCCGAGGTGGACAACGTTGAAGAAATCAATCTGGATCCAATAGGAACCTACTCGTCGTTTAGAATAGAGCGCTAAGACTGCAGTGGGCAGTGGGCAGTGGGCAGGA
>Ga0180121_10001067_pt1 | contig 11607 bp, 11 predicted proteins | sample AntDrymUQ5402106_2_FD_129676 | JGI IMG/M metagenome (GOLD analysis project Ga0180121, IMG submission 129676) | Polar desert sand microbial communities from Dry Valleys, Antarctica - metaG UQ540 (21.06) (version 2) (version 2) | ecosystem: Environmental > Terrestrial > Soil > Desert | place...
GGGAGTCAGGAGCAAGAAGCTCACCACGGAACCGAGCTTTCCATCTCATATTTTTCTGGTGATCCCAGTCACACCGTCCGGTCCGCCTTCCAAAGCCCCGGACTCCCGACTAGATGTCGTAGTTATCCATCTGAGCCCGTTGGAGCTTCCCTGAGTAGTCCACGTAGCAGACCTTCGTTTCCGAGTAGAATTCGTACACTTCCCAGCCACCCTCGCGGTGCCCGTTCCCGGTGGCCTTGACCCCGCCGAAGGGCAGATGCGCCTCGGCCCCGATCGTCGGGGCGTTGACGTAGGTGATGCCGTTGTCCAGCTCCTGCATGGCCCGGAAGGCCTGATCCACGTTGCCGGTGTAGATGGAGCTGGAAAGCCCATAGCGGACATCGTTGTTGACCCGCACGGCCTCGTCGAATGACCCCACCTTGATGACGCTCAGTACCGGCCCGAAAATCTCCTCCTGCTCCAGGCGGCTCTTCGGCTTGACCCCGGCAAACACCGTAGGCCGGTAGTACCATCCCTGTTTCAGCCGCTCTCCGCCGGGAATCTTCCCCCCCGTAATCAGCTCGGCACCCTCTTCCTGCCCGATCTGGACGTAGCTCTCCACCTTGTCCCGGGAGGCCTCATGAATCAGCGGCCCGACATCGGTCTTGTCCGCCCGCCCGTCGCCCAGCTTCAGCGCCTCCGCCGCGTCGGACAGCCGATTAAGAAAGCGATCGTGCACCTTCCGATGGAGGATCAGCCGGCTCGTAGCGGTGCAACGCTGCCCGGTGGTGCCGAACGCGCCCCAGAGGACGCCTTCGAGCGCCAGATCGAGATCCGCGTCGTCCATCACGATCATGGCGTTCTTGCCCCCCATCTCGAGCGAAAGCCGCTTATGCATCCGGCCGCAGGTCTCTCCGATCAGTGCGCCGGTCTCGGTCGAGCCGGTGAAGGAGATGACCGGCACCTCGGGATGCTCGACCAGGGCCTTGCCTACGGTCTCGCCCCGGCCGTGCACCAGCTGAATGACTTCGGGCGGGAGGCCCGCTTCCAGCAAAATCTCGACCAGAAGGTGAACCGTGTGGGGGACGTCCTCGGAAGGTTTGATGATCACCGAGTTCCCACACAGCAGCGCAGGGAACATCTTCCAGGTGGGAATTGCCAGCGGAAAGTTGAACGGGGTGATCAGTCCAACGACGCCGATGGGCCGGCGATAGGTCATGGCCCACTTGGAGCTCAGCTCCGAGGGGACGACCTGGCCGAAGAGTCGGCGCCCCTCGGTGGCGGCGTAGAACGCAGTGTCGATCCCCTCCTGCACGTCGCCTCGGGTTTCGGCCAGGACCTTCCCCATCTCCCGCGTCATCGCGTTGGCGATGGCTTCCTTCCGTTCGACCAGGAGGTCACCGACCCGGCGGAGCACGTCGCCTCTCCCCGGCGCGGGAGTTCGCGACCAGATCGCAAAGCCGCGCTTGGCCGAGCGGACCGCGGCGTCCACATCGCGGCTATCCGAATCGGGAAACCGCCCGATCAAGTCGGCCGTGTCCGCCGGATTGCGGTTGTCGAAATAGGCATCGGTGCGCGGGGCAACCCACTCACCGGCGATGAAGTTCCTGAAAGTCTTGGCCATGGCTCTAGGTCAGATGTAGGATCGCACCGCAATCGCTGCGTTGCCGGTCATGGACCGGTTGGTGCTGAGTCAGGTGTCGACGCCGGCGCTGCGGCAGGTGGCTCCTCGGGACAGGTCCAGTGGAGCTCCTGCCTGGCATAGCCTACCCGGGGCAGGATTTCCCGCGTCGCCATGATCCCGGCCCACAGGATGGCCGCGAGCGAGAGGACAAATGCCAGCCCTCGCCGGTGCGACCAGCTTGCCAGAGCGCCAAGCACACCCATCAGCAGCGCGATGCCGGCGAGGCCGAGATAGAAGACCAGTCTGAGCCCGCAGCTCTTGTCGTTCGGCCACAGAGGTAGCGCGACAGCAAGGACCACGGCCAGGCCGGTCCAGAACCAGGTCAGCGCGACGAAGCGACGCTGCCCTGGGGTAGGCGGCTTCCCTGCCCCGCCCGGAGGCACCGGGACGGATGCGGGTTGCTTGGCAATCACCTTATCGATATCGGCAAGTTCTTTGTCCCAGTTGCGTGGTTGCTCGGTCATTCCGACTCCCGGCTGAGGCCGTAACGCTCGATCTTCTTGTAGAGGTTGGATCGCGGCATCTTCAAGGCACGCGCCGTTTCCGACACGTTCCAGTCGTGCGCGCGGAGCTTCTGGAAGAGAAAGTTCTTCTCGGCTTCCTGCTTGAACGTCTCGAAGGTCTGACTGGCGGGATCCGCCGAGCCTCCGCCTTGCGGAGGAAGCAGGTGGTCGACGTCGCTGGCGGTAACCACCTTCCCCGACGCCAGAATAAGCCCCCGCTCCACCGCATTCCGAAGCTCCCGAATGTTGCCGGGCCAGGTGCGCGACTGCAGCCGGCGTACGGCGTCGTCCGCGAACCGCCTCCCGGGGACTCCGGCCCCTGCCGCCAACTGCTCGGCAAAGTGGATCACCAGTGCGGGGATGTCTTCACGGCGTTCCCGCAGAGGCGGAACGTCGATCGGCACCACGTTGAGCCGGTACAGCAGATCCTCCCGGAAGCGACCCTCGCCAATTTCGAACTCCAGATCCTTATTGGTTGCGGCAAGCACCCGGACGTCCACCTGGATCGACTTGGAGCCGCCGATTCGGGTTACGACTCCCTCCTGCAGCACCCGCAACAGCTTGGCCTGGGCCGACAGCGACATGTCGCCCACTTCGTCCAGGAACAGGGTGCCTCCGTCCGCCTGCTCAAATTTTCCGGCGCGATCGGCAAAGGCGCCGGTGAACGAGCCCTTCATGTGCCCGAAGAGCTCGCTTTCGATGAGCTCGGAGGGAATGGCTGCGCAATTAACTTCGACGAACGGCTTGTCACGCCGGGGCGAGGCATCGTGCAGCGCCCGCGCCACCAGCTCCTTCCCGGTCCCATTGTCGCCGGTGATGAGCACCCGGGCCGAGGTAGGGCCCACCTTCTCGATCAGCGCACGCACCGCCTGGAGTGGTGGGCTGGTCCCCACCATGGTGTATCGGCTTCCAGTCGCCTCGCGGAGCCGGGTATTCTCCCCGACGAGCTCGGAGTGCGCCAGGGCGTTGCGGACCGTGACCAGCAAGCGGTCGGTATCGAGCGGCTTCTCCAGGAAATCGAATGCGCCACGCTGGGTAGCCTCGACCGCCGTCGCGATGGTGCCGTGTCCGGAAATCATGACAACCTGGGCGGTTGGATCCAGGTTCCGGAGCCGGGTCAGCGTCTCCAGGCCATCGAGTCCCGCCATTTTCACATCGAGAAAGACCAAATGGGGCCGGAACTCGGGATAGACGGTGATGGCTTCACCGCCTGATGCGGTGACCCGTACGACCAGGTTTTCGTACTCGAGCACCTGCTTCAGAGCCTGGCGAATGCCGGCCTCATCGTCCACGATCAGGATCCGATGGCTCATGAGCGGGGCGCTCCCAGGAGAGTTGCTCCCGAGGGACGTACGCGGATCTCGCGGATGCCTTCCGGAATCCTGATGAGGATGGTCCGCCTTGTCGTGTCGCCGAAGGCCTTGGCCACCAACTTCGGCACGGCGTCGCGCGGGATCGGAAACTCCCTGATCTGGAATGAATTCACCGCCCATTCGGCCCGACCCGGCCTGGCAACCCGGATTGGCCCGGCTGCCCGGACCGGCTCCCGCTCCCGCAGCGCCACTGCGAGCGGGCCGGTGAGCTCACGCGGCAAGCGGGCAGTGGCAAGTTTGGCGTTGACCGCGACCGATCCATCGAGGAGCTCGACCTGCAGTGAATCGAGCTGGCGCCGGAGGCTGGGATCCAGCCCGGCCCCTATCAGCGACGCAACCTCCGAGGCACTGAGCACCACGGAGTCGGCGCTCCAACCGTTGAGCGAGTCGACCTTCGACTGCGCCGAAGCCAACGCCCGCGAACCAGGACGGCCGCTCGCGCTGGGAGCATCGCCGGTTCCTGAGAAGTCGAGCACACGATGCAGCTCCCCGGCGAGCCGGTCCCGATACAGCCACCCGATGGCGAGTGCCACGATCAGGGCGGCACCGCCCAGCAGCTTGAAGGGCAACGAAAGACAGCCCATCAGGCGCCGAAGTCGAGTGTCAGACGGGACTCGTACCGCGGCCCGCCGGTGGTCAGCACACTCTCGTACAGGACCAGCTGGTGAGCTACGAACGAGACCTGTTCGAATTCCTCGGCATGGTCCAGCAACCCACCCGCCGGAAGGCGTTGCCCTTCCCGGAGCCGGCCCAGAGTAATGTGAGGCTGGAAGGGGGCCCCTTCAGGCGGAAAACCGATCGCCTCGCAGCCCCGCTCGATCCGGTCCTGAAGGAGCTCGAGACCGGCGGGCGCTTCGACCCCGACCCACAACACCCGGGGCCTGGTCCGGCTGGGAAACGCGCCGAGGTCTCCGAGCTCAAGGTCCAACGGCTCGGTTCCCTGGGCGGCAAACCGCAGCGCCTCGGCGATCACGTCCAGGCGCTCCGGCGCAACCTCGCCGAAAAACTTGAGAGTCATATGGAGACCCTCATCATGGACCCACCTCACCGGCCAGCCGGCTTCCCGCAGCTTTGCCAGAAGTTTGAGAATCTGCGCGCGCGCAGGCTCCGAGACCGGCACGGCGGCAAAGAGCCGCATCAGTGCGGTGACCGCGGCGTTATGGCAAGGAGCCCGCCTCGGCGGTAGCCTGCCGGATCCAGCTCGACTGCGGCGAATCCCAGACCGGCAAAGACGGCTGTGATCGCATCCCAGCTGGCACGGAGGCGGTCCATCTCGGCGGGAGCAACCTCCAGCCGGGCCCTCTCACCGTGGTGGCGGACCCGAAGGTCGCCGCCGACGCCGAGGCTCCGAAGGTACGCTTCGCCCTGCTCTACCTGGCGCAGCCGCTCGGGGGTTATCTCCAAACCATACAACACGCGGCTCGACAAACAGGGGGCGGCGGGTGCATTCCAGATCGGCAAGCCCAGCTCACTCGCCGCCTCGCGCACATCCTGCTTGGTCCAGCCCAGCTCCGCCAGGGGCGACCGGATGTGGCGCTCGGACGCCGCGCGAAGCCCCGGCCGGTGCTCTCCGAGGTCATCCGCGTTGGTCCCGTCGATGACGGTATCGAAGCCGCGGTCCCGGGCAATTTCATGGAGCTGCGCCCAGAGCTCCGATTTACAGAAGTAGCAGCGATCGGTGGTGTTGCTCAGGTACCGCGGATCCTCCAGCTCATGGGTCTCCACCTCAAGGACCGGAATATCGAATCGCTCCGCCAGCTCGCGGGCCGCATCGGCCTGAACCGCAGGATAGGAGGCGCTGCGCCCCGTCACGGCGACGAAACGCTCGCGACCCAGGGCCTGCCGTGCCGCAACGGCCAGGAGACCGGAGTCCACCCCGCCGGAGTACCCGAGCAGGACCCGACCCAGCGTAGACAGATGAGCGCGGAGATTTTCGAGCTGTGCCATGGGCAGAAACGTAAGCGGTCTAGCGGTATGGCGGAACGGCGGCACGTGTCACCGCGAGGCACGTTAGCGACCAGCCGAGATTCTAATAGCTTTACGCATGGCCGACGAGAATGCCCTCGATATCACCCCCGAGCTTCGCCTCCCGCTTAGCGAGCTCGAATACCTGGCATCGCGCTCGGGTGGACCCGGCGGGCAGCACGTCAACACCTCATCCACCAGGATCGAAGTCTGGTGGGATGTTGTCGGCTCTCCCAGCCTCAGCCCCGAGCAGCGCGCGCATCTGCTGCAGCGCCTGGGCACGAGGCTCGATTCCACCGGGCGTCTGCGGGTAGTATCGAGTGGCACGCGGAGCCAGCTTCGGAATCGCGAGGACGCCACTGAGCGGTTGCGGGCCCTGGTTGCTGCGGCGCTGGCCGTCAGGAAAAAGCGGACGCCGACCAAGCCGGGCCGGGCCGCGAAGGCGGCAAGGCTGGAGGCCAAGCGGCGCCGTGCGGCCACCAAGCGGGACCGGCGCCCACCCGGCCACCGGGACGACTAGTGAGGGGGGGACCCTGCCTAGTATGTTCTTGAACCCATTTCCATCGGACTTTCCCGTGCACCCACGCTTCCTGATCCTCTCCGGCGCCCTTCTCCTGGCCGCGTGCGCGCCCAAGAAGGTCGAGTCGGCGCCGGCAACCCGTCCGGCGTCCCGGCCCACTCGGCCAGGCCCCGCCACCGCCGATCTCGAGCGGCGGATTGCGCGGCTGGAGCTCAGTCTGATGGAAAAGGAAGCGCAGGTGGAAGAGCTTCAGACCCGGCTTGATAACACCCGGCAGGAAGTCGTGCGCGCCATGGCCAAGCTCCAGACGCTGGCCACCCGGGCCGAGGCCGCATCGGGCATTGCCGAGGCTGAGGTGGCCCTACAGACGCTGAAAACCGCGCCCGGTCAACCGTCGACGCCCGAAGAAATCCAGGCAACCAGGCTATTGAAAGAGAGCTCGGCAGAATTCGACAAGTCGAACTATGGGGGCGCCCTGTACCTGGCAAACCAGGCCAAGACGCTCGCTGGAGCGGCCCGGGAACGTTTGGCGGCCGGGGAACGTGGGGCGCAGCGCCCGGGCGAAACCGCATTTGCCCTTCCGATTCGGCTTGTGGCCTCTGGGCGAGGGAACGTCCGGGCCGCCCCCGGGACCGGTTCCCGCATCGAGTTTGGGGTCGAGCCCGGCGAAGCCCTGACCGGATATTCGTATGTCGATGAGTGGATACGGATCGGTGACGACAGCGGGCGAGGGGGCTGGATCTTCCGGAGTCTCGTGACCCGGCCCTAGTTGCGCTTGGTGCCCTGCTTCTGTTTAGGGCGGGCGAACACCACCCGGTTGCGGCCCTCGCGCTTGGCCTCGTACAAGGCCTCGTCCGCGCTGGAGATGACGGCTTCCGCCGTGTGACCATGGTGCGGAAACTCCGCGATGCCGCCGCTGATGGTGACCTTACCCCCTACGAACTCCTCGGCCGCCACCCGCGTGCGAATACGCTCGGCCAGCTGTAAGGCCGTGTCTCCACTCTTGCCGGACAGCAGGACAGCGAACTCTTCGCCCCCGTATCGCGCGGTGCAGTCTCCCGCGCGGGTGCAGTTGCGCAGGATGTTCGCCACTTTCTTCAGGACCTCGTCGCCCGCCGGATGCCCGTATGCGTCGTTGTATTTCTTGAAGTGGTCCACATCCAGCATCAGCACGGTGAACGAATGGCTTTGCCGCTGCGACCGCAGGAGCTCCTCGGACAGCCTCTGGGTCAGGATGCGCCGATTGGACAGACCGGTCAGCGAGTCTGAGGCGGAGAGGCGCTCCAGCTCCTCGTTTTGCTCACGGAGCGTCTCGTTGACGGCATCCAGGTCCTGCCGGCTCTGCCGGAGGCGACCCACCATATGATTGAAAACGTAGGTCAGGTCGCCCACCTCGCCGGTGGCTGTCGGAAGGTCCACGGCCAGATCGCCCTCGGCGACTTCTGCCGCACCTTTCGTGAGCCGCTCCAGGGGTCGAACGATTAGCAAGGCCAGACGGTAGGCGATGGCGGTGACGAGGAGGAGCAGACCCGCGACGATCGCCAGGGTGAGGTCGCGGAATCGCCTGACCTGGTGGTATGCGGTATCCACCGGGATCTCGGCGAGCACCGCCCACCCCGCGCGGGGCACCTGCTTCAGGCTGCCGAGGACTTCCACGCCGGACACGCTCTCGTAGGTCTGGACCGCCCCCTCCCGTTTCGTCAGCCGCTCGAGGACCGAAGGCTTCAGGCTGAGCCGCATGAGCTCAGCCGAGGTGGTAAGGGAGTTGACGATCAAATTCCCGCCGCTGCCGATCAGATAGATCTGTCCGTATTTGCCGGGAGCGAAGGTCAGTAGCCCATCCTTGGCCCCGCTCAGGTTCAGCCTGGCGGCGAGCGCTCCGAGCAGCCGGCCGTCGGCCCGCTGCACCGGAACCGCTACCAGCAGGATCCCCATGCCGAGCGACTGATCCCATAACGCCTCACCCACCACGGCATTGGTGGCGCTCAGCTCGCTCTTCCAATTGTCGGGGAGGCGGAACGCTCGAGGCTGGCCTGCGCTGCTCGCGACCATTCGGCCCTGAGAGTCCAGCACCACGAGCTCCTCGTAATCGCTGAAGCGCTCCCGGACGGAGTTGAGGTAGTCGTTCAGGCGCCCCTCCGTCTTCGAGCCAGTGGCTCCGCGCGCGAGGTTCTCGGAGACTTCATACGAACTGGCAAAGACCCGGAGATCGTAGAGGCGCTCCTTGAGCCACACGTCCATCTCGCGCGCCGTCTGAGCGCTGGCGCTCAGCAGCTCCTGTGAGATTTTCTCCTCCAGGGCATTTCGATTCTGGGTATAGGAGATCCATGCGGTGAGCCCGGTGGGGATCACCGTGACAGCCAGCGCGAACGCGAGAATCTTGCTCCGGACTGTGTCCAGACGGAAGAAACGCTGATAGGGAGAGAGCTGACTACCCAGGATACTCAACCTCACCCCCACTCACGAAGGAATTGTCCCCGGTGGCACATGCGATGGGCCGAGGGACCTTTTGCAGATCCTGGGCCATCTCTCATCTTTAATGATTGCAAGACGATAGCTGCGGCCGGTTAGACCCCATAGCGGGTGGCCTGCGGAGTGTCTCGCAGATTCCCAGAGCCCGAGCCGCCTTGTCTGCTGCAACAGTTGTGTGAGTCGGGCGAACTATGCAAATTCCTGTTTCCGATCCAGGCTTCGATATTGAATTGCTTCACTGACGTGGGCCGTCATGATCTCGGCGGCGCCGGCCAGGTCGGCTATGGTCCGTGCGATCTTGAGGACCCGGTGATAGGCCCGTGCGGACAGGCTGAGCCGCGTCACGGCTTGACCGAGCACTGACTGCACCGGCTCGCTGAGCCGGCAGTGCCGCCGCAGATCTCGGGCACTCATGTGAGCGTTGGCGTATACCCCGCGCTGATCTCGAAACCGCGTTCTCTGCACTGCTCGCGCCTGCTGGACCCTGCTCCGGATGGTGGCGCTGCTCTCGCCCGACTGCTCTCCTGCCAGATCGCCGTACGCGACCGCGGGAACCTCGAGGTGAATGTCGATGCGGTCGAGCAGCGGCCCCGAGATCCGGGCACGGTAGCGCTCGATGGACAGGGGCCCGCAGCGGCAGGCGTGGAGTGGATCGCCGAGATAGCCGCAGGGACACGGATTCATCGCGGCGGCCAGCATGAAGCGGGCCGGATAGGTGAGGCTCATCGCGGCACGGCTCAGCGTGACGACACCGTCCTCCAGCGGCTGCCGCAGCACCTCCAGCACGTTTCGGCGGAACTCGGGCAGCTCGTCGAGGAACAGCACACCGCTATGAGCCAGACTGACCTCGCCCGGCCGGGGTGACGACCCGCCACCGATAAGGCCGGCATCGCTGATGGTGTGATGGGGCGAGCGGAACGGACGTCGGGTGAGGAGCGACTGACCCGACGTAAGCGTACCCGCGACGCTGTGGATCTTGGTGGTCTCGAGAGCCTCCTCCAGGCCCATGGAAGGAAGAATGGTAGGAAGGCGCCGGGCCAACATGGTCTTGCCGGCACCCGGCGGGCCGATCATGAGAATGTTGTGGCCACCCGCTGCTGCAACCTCGAGGGCGCGCTTGGCCGCGGCCTGGCTCCTGACATCGGCAAAGTCGGTGTCGCTAAACCCGGGATCGGCCATGAGCGCTGGGATATCGACCCGCGTAGGGGCGATCGTTTCGGTACCACATAGATGGCCGCAGACCTCGAGCAGCGTGCGGGCGCCGCACACGTCGAGTCCTTCGACCACCGACGCCTCGGGGAGATTGGCATGGGGCAGCAGCACGCCGCGGTACCGCGCCGCCCGAGCGGCGAGGGCCATGGAGAGCGCGCCCCGGACCGGCCGCAGGTCTCCCTCGAGGCCCACCTCACCGATCACGGCCTGGTCCCGCAGCCGCTCCTCCGGCAGCTGCCCGCTGGCTACCAGGATCCCAAGGGCGATCGGCAGGTCAAAGGCCGAGCCGTCCTTGCGAATGTCGGCGGGCGCCAGGTTGACGGTGATTCGCCGCAACGGAAACGAGAAGCCCGCATTGGCCAGCGCGGCGCTGACTCGCTCACGCCCCTCCTTTACCGCGCCCTGGGGAAGGCCCACGGTGGAGAAGGAGGGAAGCCCGTTGGTGATGTCGACCTCGACGTCTACCGGGTAGGCATCGATCCCGAGAACGGCAGCGGAGCGAATTCTGGCAAGCACAGGGAGGCGCTCCGGTCAGGGGATCGCAACCTACGCGAGGCCAGTCCGACGCCGGTTACCCGGCCAGCGCGAAAGTGGACCGAATCCTGCAGCGGGGTTGGATTCAACGTCGGTTCCCCGGCGCCGATCGTGGCGGAGACCCCCCGGCCCACCGCCCTTTCGAGTTCCAATCCGGAGTCTTCACATGGGTAGGTTGTTCTGCGTTGTCCTCCTGTTGCTAGGGTTGAGCGCCTGCGCCGCTCCACGGGCCGCCGGTGCCCCGCTCGCGCCACTCGCGCGCTCCTGGGCTGTCCCCACATTGGGACTGTACCAGGAGTGGTGGGACAAGACGGTTGCCTGTTCAGGCCGTCAAGGCAAAATGACTGACGTGAATTTTTACGCCGTAGACGCTCCCTCTGGCGCTATTGAACTGGCCGGGGAGATGGCCCACGCCTGGTGGGTCCGGCAAGGCAACCGAATCTATCTCCCGGCCAACGCACTCGGTCAGGAGTGGCTGGTGCGCCATGAGATGCTGCACGCGCTCCTCCAGCGCGGCAGCCACCCGGCTGACGTATTCGTAGAGGCCTGTCATGTGGCTTCCGCCGCCGTGTGGCGGGACTCGACCCTGACCTCCGACCCGGGGAATCCACGGGGAAACTGAGCCGAACGGCAAGCCCGCACCTGTTGGGCCCTCATCTTGCTGCCTCATCCTGTAAGGCTAGTCGCAAGCGGTGTCCCCCTTCCCAAGGGGTATGCATCCGGCAGACCTTCTGGCATTTCGCGGGAGCAACACGTCATGGCGAGATCTTCTACTAGAGTACTCCGAGCACGCTGGGGCGGCCTGATCGCCATCGTCGTGCTCGCGATCATCAGTGGAGGCTGGCTGCTCCGCCGCAAGGCGGCCCCGGATGGAAGTGTCTACCAGCAGGCCCGCTTGTTCGAGAACGTCGTCGCCTCAATTCACAGCAACTACATCGACCCAATGGCAGAGGGGGACCTCTACCAGACCGCCGCCAAGACCCTGGTGGCCTCGTTGCGGGATCCGTACGCCGAGCTACTGACCCGCGAGAGCTACCGCCAGTACCAGCGGCAGATGTCGGGCACCGAGGTGGATGTTGGATCGACCTCCGACGCGAATCTGGGCGACGCCCGTGGCTCGTTCGGACGCGGCGACGAGATTCTGAGCATCGACGGAAAGAGCACCAGAGGATGGTCTGCGCGACGGCTGGATGAGGCGTTGTCGGCCGGCTCAGGTGCGACCGTCACCGTCATAGTGCGTCCCAATGGATCCGACTCCGCGGTAGTCCGCCGGCTCACCAGAACTGTGGTCCATGTTCCCGCCACGTCCCAGGGCATCATGCTGGGCGGGGGCGTCGGCTACGTCGAGCTCCGCCGCATCAGCGA
>Ga0180121_10001069_pt1 | contig 11585 bp, 14 predicted proteins | sample AntDrymUQ5402106_2_FD_129676 | JGI IMG/M metagenome (GOLD analysis project Ga0180121, IMG submission 129676) | Polar desert sand microbial communities from Dry Valleys, Antarctica - metaG UQ540 (21.06) (version 2) (version 2) | ecosystem: Environmental > Terrestrial > Soil > Desert | place...
ATCCTGATGTGCAACTCAATTTTCGTTGATACGGTGAATTAATTCCAAAATATAGAAGACCAATTGTTTTAATTACTTCATGTTTAATTACTTTGCAGTGCTGCTTTTGATAGCTGTTTCTGTTTTTTCAGTCAACTTAGTAGCCAGTTTATCCTTCATAACCAATAATATTATATTACAATTATACTTTTTGACTTTACCACACAGAATTGCTATATACAGGACTTATGCATATTTTACAATAGAGGTGATAATTGAAAGTGAAAATCAACAGGTTTTTATCCTGGGTTTTCAAGAGAGAACGTGCTTTGATTATTTCCATTTAGTTCCTAACCCTGCAACATGACCGAATCCCGGCAACAACCTTTTTATTTACGTTTCAGTATGATCTTGCTCATGCTGATTCTTATTGGATTTTTGATCAGGTGGGCCAATGATATTATCATACCCTTTGCACTTGCTATACTACTTGCAATACTCCTGATTCCTGTTAACAGATACCTTGAAAAGAGAAAAGTATCACGGGTATCCTCCATTTTTATTTCAATCGGAATCTCATTCATTTTTCTTTTTGGATTGATATATTTTCTTTCTACACAAATTCTTGCTTTTCTCGATGACATTCCAGAAATCAAACGAAAACTCAATGGTTTGATTTCTCAGATACAGACCGGATTATATCAACGATTTGGAATTTCCATTCGGGAACAAAAAACTTATTTGGAAAATGCGAAAGGGTCAGGATCAACTATTATTGGAACTACTTTCATTTCTTTAAAAGACACTCTTTTCATTTTAAGCCTGTTACCAATTTATACTTTCCTGATCTTGTATTACAGGGACATGTTGAAAAAATTTATCGTAGATCTTTTCAAACAAGAACACAAACCTCGTGTGGAGGATGTTTTAAGGGAATCAAAAGGTGTTATTCAAAGCTATATGGTGGGACTGTTGATGGAGATGGGAATAGTGGCCATAATCAATTTTACAGGATTTAGTATAATTGGAATTGATTACGCAATTTTTCTTGCCGTATTTGCTGCCGTTCTCAACCTGATCCCATATATCGGTATGCTCATAGCATCCATATTCTGTACACTTATTGCGCTCACGACGTCTGAAAACAGCTCAGATGCCGTTTGGACATTGGTGGTATTATGGGTTGTGCAATTTTTTGACAACAATATCATCATGCCTAAGGTGGTGGGCTCGAAAGTCAAAATAAATGCTCTCATTACCATTCTCGGAGTTCTGCTAGGGGGGGCACTCGCAGGAATACCCGGAATGTTCCTGTCAATTCCAGGCATCGCCATTCTGAAAGTAATTTTTGAACGAGTTGAAGAATTAAAACCATGGGGGATGTTGTTAAGTGATGATATTACTCCTAATAGCCCGGGACGTATTTATACCAGGGTAGCCCAGTTGCGACGTAAACCCCCTCTTAAACCCCCTGTTGTGCCTCCGGTGGAAGTAATCGTACCACCTCCTACTCCTACAAGCGAGTAGCCTGTAGAAATTAATACTCAAAAAAATAGGATTTTTTATCAGATGAGCTATTATATTCAATTATTAGAATAGGGGTTGGGTGGCAGAGTTTTTTATACTGTTATTTAAAATATATTCCTCCACTTACAAAAAATAAATATTATGAGCTCAACTTCGAAAGTAATAATTGGTGCCCTGGCAGGTGTTGCTGCCGGCCTGGCAATAGGACTATTGTTTGCTCCTGACAAAGGAACTGAAACACGCCGCATGATTGGCGAGAGATATGATGATCTTACCAATACCTGGAAAGATAAATTTAATGACCTGGTACAAGGTATCAAAGACGAGTACAGCGCCGTTAAAGACAAAACTAAAGATGTTGCTGAAAATGCAAAAAATACAGCAGCCAACATGAAGAATGAGGCCAGACCACAATTTAATTCATAGGACGGTTAATTATATAGGGATCATATTGCCCCCCGCTCTTGCGGGGGGCAATTTTTTTACAACTATATCATGGTCAGGGATGAAACATGAACAAAAAAAGACGAATTCCTTTTAGATGAATTTCTGTTTCATTGCGATAGGGAAACCACATGACCTGTATGTCAAGACAGGAGTAGAAACTTTTACCAATCGTATTGCAAAGTATTACGATGTTAAATGGAAAATTATTGCACCTGTAAAAAATGCTGCCCTGCTAAGCGCACAGGAACTAAAGAAAAAAGAAGCAGAAGCTATTCAGAAAATAATTCAAAAAGATGATTACCTGATCGCCCTTGATGAAAAAGGCAAGTCATTTACTTCCATGCAATTTGCCCAATTCCTGCAGGAGCGTGCTAACATTTCAACAAAGCAAATTTTATTCCTGATAGGTGGTGCATTTGGATTAGATAACTCCATTTTACAAAGCGCCGACGAGAAGTTGACTTTATCAACTTTCACATTTCCACATCAGTTAGTGCGCCTCATTCTCGCTGAACAAATTTACCGGGCGTGCACGATCATGCGAAACGAAAAATACCATCATTCATAGCTTCTCAAGCAAGCCCTTATCTTTATCAAAATTTAGTGAATGCTGACGATTACCATCATCATTGTTGTTATTACGGTACTGGTTTCCATAAGTGCATTCAATAATGAGAAAACAATGAATGACCTCATTTTTTATCCTCCTGCAATTACTCAGCGGAAACAATTTTACCGTTTCATCAGTTCTGGTTTTATTCATGCAGATATCGCGCACCTGGCATTCAACATGATCTCCTTATACCTGTTTGGAAGATTTGTAGAAGAAAAATTCGCCGACATTTTTGGGGATACAATGGGTAAAACCCTCTATCTCGTCATGTATTTTGGTGCGCTGATTGTATCTCTCCTACCAACCTATTATAAGCATAAATACAATAATCAATATCGTAGCCTGGGTGCTTCCGGTGCAGTGTCCGCGGTGGTCTTTGCCGGACTTCTTATCGCTCCATACGTAGAAGTCGGATTTTTCTTTATACCTCCTTTCATACCCGGTTTTGTATTTGGCCCTTTATACCTGCTCATTTCAGCCTATCTCGAAAGAAAAGGGCAGGATAATATCAACCATTCAGCGCATATTTGGGGAGCGTTATTTGGTATAATTTTCCTGCTCGCAACAAGCTACCTGCTCACAAGTTATGATCCTATAAAAGGGTTTGTGGAAGGCGTGCGATATTATTTCAATTCCTGATCATGGAGTATATTGGAATTGTACAATATTTTTTGTGGAGTCACTAATTTTGAATCTATCGTCAATTCTCTTCCCAACTACCCACAGGATCTTACTTTCTGTTTCCAAAACCCATATTTTTTCCTTATCAGTTTTAGAAAGTTTGATATCAATAAGAAAGCGGGCAAGTTTTTTCTTTTTATTCATTCCCAACGGGTAAAAATAATCGCCGGCTTTCCATTTCCGAAGGATCAAAGGGAAAACGATAAATCGTTTATCTATCATAGCAATGCCCGGCTCCTGTGGAATTTCATGTACGCGATTGTGTGATTCTATAACGATCTTTCCGCCAGAAAACAATTGCTGGTGCTGTTCTTTTTCGATGAGAATAACGGATGCATCCTTAATTTCTTTAGGAGCAATCACCAGTCTTTTCCGGTTTTTGAAAATTCGATGTGTGGAAGACTCCACATATCTGCCTGTTTCGCTCGTCAACAAATGTTTTACATCATCTGTTTGATGTGCAGTAAATCCATATGGTGAGATAATTTCGTGTAAAACTGTGTTCAGAGGACTGATCGCTTTCAGTTTTTCAACCGGCAAATAGATTTCGTTCCCGTTCTCTTCAACTAATTTTTTTTTATGCAATGCGATTGCTTCATTATAAATAATTTCTGTTTCGTACATGCGATCAAGATTCAAGGCAAGATTTTGATCAACCTCCTGGTAAATGTTGCGGACCAAAGGCAAAAGCTTATTACGAAAATAGTTTCTGCTGTATTTTTCTTCCGCATTGGAACTATCCTCCACCCATTCTAATTGTTGTTCCCGGGCAAATGTCAGAATCGCATTTTTTCTGAATGAAAGCAGGGGCCGTATCACATTTGATTGTTTCGGCAGCATTCCCCTTAAGCCATGTATCCCCGTTCCCCGAAAAAAATGCATCAGCATGGTTTCTATATTATCATCCAGGTGGTGTGCTGTAAGGATATATTTCTTTTGATGCTTGATATTTTCATTGGTTAGTGCAGTTAATATTTCATTGAACCATTGGTATCGTTCAGTACGCGCTGTTTCCTGAACAGAGGTTTTACGGTTCGTTGCAAGAATCGAAGTATCAAATCGTTTTACATGAATGGGCACATTATACTTCTTTGCAAGGCCACGTACAAATCGTTCATCTCTTTCACTTTCGTCATTTCGCAATTGGAAATTGGCATGCGCCATCTCAAAATTATACCCTGCACGGCTGCAGAGCTCACACAATACCAGTGAATCCACACCACCGCTTACTCCTATTAATAAATAGTCTCCTTGTATAAACAATTTTTTTTGCCTGATGTTGGAAACAAAATCTGTGAGTAAAACTCCGGTTAAGTTCATACTGATCCGCGTACGGCTATTTCAAAAGAAATAAAAAATTTAATCGGCCAATTCATCCAATGCGGCACGCAATTCATTGTATGCATGGGTATCGCCTTTTGATCTGGTCAACGATAATCCGCGTTCATACCAATTGATTGCTGCCTGTTGATCTCCGGTTCGTTCGAGCAATTTTCCCAGGTGGTAATAACTTCCGGAATATCCGGGATCTGTTGTAAGTAACTCCAAAAATAATTTCCGGGCCTCCTCCTCTTCTCCGAGTTTTATGTATTCTAATGCAAGTGCATGTTTTAAGAAAGAATCACCCGGCGTGGATTGAAGAAAAGAGGTAAGCTTCTCAATGCGTTCGCTCATACACAAAATTTTTTTCATTTCAGGCTAAACCTATCTTTGCAACTCGTACCTTTGTTTTAGTTGCATAAACAACTTTTATTCTAAATCATCCTCATGAAGATCTTAGTCTGCATTACGAAGACACCTGATACTACGGCAAAAATAGCTTTCACTGATAACAATACGAAATTCGCAGCTACCGGGGTTCAATGGATCATCAACCCCTACGATGAATGGTATGCCCTCGTACGGGCAATTGAATTAAAAGAGAAAGATACTACTGTGGTATTACATCTCGTTACTGTTGGCAGCGCTGATTCGGATCCGATTATACGTAAAGCACTTGCTTTAGGCGGTGATGAAGCGATCCGTATAAATGCAGAAAGTCACGATTCTTTTTATGTTGCAAGTCAGATTGCGGAGGTTGGGAGACAAGGAAGTTACGACCTGGTATTAACCGGCAAAGAAACAATTGATTACAATAGCTCTGCAATCGGCGGCATGGTCGCTGAATTACTTGGCTTTCCTTTTGTAAGTCTCGCGACAAAGTTTGAATTAAGTGGTACAACGGCCACGATTACACGAGAAATAGAAGGAGGAGAAGAAATATGTGAAGTATCGCTTCCGGTAGTGGTTAGTTGTCAGAAAGGGATGGCCGAACAGCGAATCCCGAATATGAAAGGGATTATGGGCGCGCGTACAAAACCACTCAAGGTATCAGAACCGGTTCAGGCAGATACCCTGACTTCTGTTGTAAAGTTTGAAACTCCCCCACCAAAAGCGGGGGTTAAACTTGTTCCTGCCGATCATCCGGAGGAATTGGTACGTATGCTCAGAGAAGAAGCAAGAGTTATCTGAAAACAAATTTCATACAATTACAACAATGAGTGTATTAATTTATATCGATCATTCTGACGGTCTTGTAAAAAAAACTTCCCTTGAAGCGATTTCCTACGGGGTAAAAGTTGCCGAACTGCTGAATACCCATGCGGAAGGAATTTTACTGGGAACAATAAACGACGATCCTGCATCTCTCGGTAAATATGGGTTGAAAAAAGTTCACCACCTGGCAAACGATCAGTTAAATAAACTGGACGCCCAGGTTTTTGCAAATGTGATAGCTACTCCGGCAAAGAATGCAGAGGTGGTCATTTTTTCAAATAACCTTACCGGAAAAGCAGTAGCACCGAGATTGTCTGCCAAATTGAAGGCAGGCATGGTTCCCGGGGCAGTATCCTTACCCGATTTAAGCAATGGATTTGTGGTAAAGAAAAATGTTTTTTCCGGGAAAGCCTTCGCATATATGTCTGTAAATACACCAATCAAAATCATTACCGTTAATACAAATGCTTTTCCGGTTATTGAAGCACAAGGCATCGCTGAAGTGGTAACGTTGCAGACAACACAGGAGGAACCAAAAATCAAAATGAAATCAGTAAATAAAGTTACAGGTGAAATACCATTGAGTGAAGCTGAACGTGTGGTGAGTGGAGGACGTGGAATGAAAGGATCAGAGAACTGGGGGATGCTTGAAGAACTTGCCAAACTTCTGGATGCAGCAACCGCATGTAGCAGGGCTGTTGCGGACGCTCATTGGAGGCCACATCATGAACACGTTGGCCAGACCGGGTTGGCAATTGCACCCAATTTATATCTTGCTGTTGGTATTTCCGGGGCGATACAACACCTGGCGGGCGTGAACCGAAGTAAAGTTATTGTAGTGATCAATAAAGATCCGGAAGCACCTTTTTTTAAAGCCGCAGATTATGGCATCGTCGGTGATGCATTCGAGGTGGTTCCGAAGATGATAGAGGCAGTTAAAAAAATGAAAGGGGTATGATGATCGGTTATCAAGTATCGGATAAGAACATACAAACTTTTTGATGGTAACTTTAATACTCAATAGTACTTGAATAATAAACTGCCAACTCAAAATTCTTAACCTACACCACAAACTTTTCGTTCTATAACACACTGAATTTCACTGTTGCACATAGGATATTTTTTTCGATAAAATCATGTAGGTTTGCGCATAATTTATCCATCGGATAACAGTTTATAACATTTAGAATGAATTAACGGTTTTGCATCGTTATGAAGAAAATAGAACTGGAAATAGTTGCCTTATCTCATAGTATTACTCAAACGCACTCTTACGCTGTTGTTTTAGGAGAAGTGAATGGCCTGCGCAGACTGCCAATCGTCATTGGTGGTTTCGAAGCACAGGCCATTGCAGTTGCTCTTGAAAAAATGCATCCGAGCCGTCCATTGACACATGATCTGATGAAAAATTTCATGAGTGCTTTCAATATCGATTTGCAGGAAATCATCATCAGCGACCTGCAGGAAGGTATTTTTTATTCCAAATTAATTTGTGTTAGCGAACATGATACTGTTGAAATCGATTCCCGCACTTCAGATGCACTGGCACTTGCAGTCAGATTTGGATGTCCGATTTATACATTCGATAATATTCTGGAAAGTGCCGGCATTCTTATGGAAGATTCTGCCGGCAAAAAGAAACAACCAAAGGAAATGGTTACCACCGAATCATCAGGCTCAGAAGATTTGAAAGCGCTTTCAATTGAAGAGCTGAATACTTTGTTGAACGAAGTACTGGAACAGGAAGATTACCTCCGCGCAATTGCTATCCGTGACGAAATCAACAGCAGGCGGAAACATAGAGGATAGAAATTTGGGAGTCTGGAGTTAGATGATAAAAACTTTTTCAGATAATCAACCCCATATTCAAACTCCTAACACCTAATTCCTAATTCCTAACTCCCAACTTTAAACTCCAAATTTTCTGCTTTGATCCTTTTCCCCAACGCTAAGATCAATCTTGGATTGAATGTCCTCCGCAAAAGAGAAGACGGCTATCATGACCTTGAAACCATTTTTTATCCCATACCTATACATGATATTATAGAGATCATCATTCCACCTGCCGAAAATATACCTGTTGAAGAAAAACCAATCCTGTTTGGAAGTACCCGAATATACTTTTCAACTTCCGGGTTGCATGTTGATGACGAAGTAACTGATAACCTTTGTATCAAAGCCTGTAAGCTGGTGATGGAAAAATTTGCCGGACTTCCGGATTTTATATTTCACCTGCACAAAAATATACCCTCCGGCGCGGGGTTGGGAGGCGGATCTTCCGATGCCGCGAATACTTTACAATTGATGAATGAAATTTTCCAACTTGAATTAACCATTCCTCAACTTGAATTACTTGCATTGCAACTTGGAAGTGATGTCCCTTTTTTTATCAGAAACACTCCGGTATTTGCGGAAAAAAGAGGAGAACAAATGGAAAATATTAAGGTGGCTCTTTCAGCATATTCAATGATTCTTGTTCACCCTGACATACATATCAGTACAAAGCAAGCCTATAGTGAATTGTTGCCTCGCATACCTTTGGAATCGCTGAAAAATAATATATCCACTCCTTTACAGGAATGGAAGGACCGGATTAAAAACGATTTCGAATGCTTGATTTTTGAAAAAAATCCGGCATTGGCCACTATAAAAGAACAACTGTACAACTCCGGAGCGCTGTTTTCATCGATGACAGGTAGTGGTTCTGCTATTTATGGCATTTTTGAAAAAAACAAGGTGCCTGTCTTAACATTTCCTTCCGGTTACCATTGGTGGTTTTTCCCGAATATTTGAAAACCAGTAGAAAAATATTAACTTGCATCAAAGCATTCATAATAAACAGGCCTACACTCATATCATTTCTCCATTATAATCTCGATTTCCTCGATCATGTTCAGTGATGAGCCATAGAGCAATGGATGTTAGCTAGCAAACCGATACGTTGATCACTACCTGACATTCGCCTGATAATTTCCTTTTTATATTTAGTTCCCCTCCTTCAAGCGCTGTTATTTCATAACGTTCGAAAATCAACAAAGCAATATCTTTTCATTTTTCATTTATAAAACATGAAACCAACCATAGTACAAAGTGATCGCACCCAATTTTATCTTGACCTCGAAAATGATTTTGGCGCGCATAACTATCATCCTTTACCTGTAGTACTGACAAAAGGTAAAGGTGTATTTGTATGGGATGTGGATGGAAATCGCTATTATGATTTCCTCAGTGGTTATTCAGCCGTTAACCAGGGTCACTGCCATCCATTAATAATCGATGCATTTATAGAGCAGGCGCAAAAGCTCACGCTGACCTCACGTGCCTTTCATAATGACCAGTTTGGAGAATATGCGAAATTCATTACCAAACTTTTTGGTTATGATAAGATTCTTCCTATGAATACGGGTGTTGAAGCGGTAGAAACAGCCATTAAGCTATGCCGTCGATGGGGATATGAAGTAAAAGGGATCCCGGAAAATGAAGCGAAAATCATCGTGTGTGCAAACAACTTTCACGGGAGAACGAGCACTGTAATTTCTTTCAGCTCTGATCCATCTGCACAAAAAAATTTCGGCCCGTATATGCCCGGGTTTATCAATATTCCTTTTAACGATACGAAAGCCCTGTCTGCTGCATTACAAGATAAACGCGTTGCTGGTTTTTTGATTGAACCAATTCAGGGAGAAGCCGGGGTAGTGGTTCCGGATGATGGGTATCTCGCAACGGCCAAACAGTTCTGCGAAGATGCAAACGTTCTTTTTATAGCGGATGAAATTCAAACTGGCCTGGGAAGGACGGGTAAGATGCTTTACTGTGATCATGAAAAAGTTCGTCCCGATATTGTATTGCTTGGTAAAGCATTAAGTGGAGGAATGATGCCAGTATCCGCTGTTTTGGCAGATGATGAAATCATGCTGACGATAAAACCGGGAGAACATGGTTCCACTTACGGCGGTAATCCACTTGCATGTAAAGTGTCGGTAACTGCACTAAACGTTTTGATTGATGAAAAAATGTGTGACAATGCCCAGGCAATAGGAGATTTGCTAAGAAAGGAAATAAAAAAAATAAATCATCCTGCTATTGAAACGGTTCGGGGAAAAGGTTTGTTGAATGCCATCGTGATACGGCATCAGAGAAAAGACGCGGCATTGGAACTTTGTATGGTTATGAAAAATAATGGCTTGCTGGCAAAACCGACACATGGAGATAAAATCCGGCTTGCTCCCCCATTGATCATTACGGAGGAACAAGTGCACGAATGTGTGTCAATAATTAAAAAGAGCCTTGAGAGTTTATAAAATATTATGAGGGAAAATAAAAATTAAAAATGCAAAAGTAAAAAAAGTGTTGGTTGGAGACTCACCCGCTTGCATTTTGCATTTTGCATTTTTTTCCTTGCTTACTTTGCAGCTTTGCATAAAACATATTCTTATGGAAACTCACTTACACCACGATCATCATCACCATGAACATCATTTAAAAAGTTCAGATGCCTTACGGGATATTGTAATAGGAATGAGTGATGGGCTGACGGTACCTTTTGCGCTTGCTGCCGGATTGAGTGGTGCAGTTGATTCTACCTCCATAATTGTAATTGCAGGTATCGCTGAAATTGCTGCCGGCTCCATTGCAATGGGACTAGGTGGCTATCTGGCAGGCAAAACCGAACAGGATCATTACAACAGTGAATTGAAAAGAGAATACGACGAGGTGGAACGTTTGCCTGAAAGAGAAAAAGAAGAAGTTCGTGAATTTTTTGAACACATTGGGCTTAGCAGAACAGTTCAATTACAGGCAGTTGAAGAAATCTCGCAGGATAAAAACAAATGGGTTGATTTCATGATGAAATATGAGCTTGGCCTGGAAATGCCTGACCCGCGAAGAGCAGCCAAGTCAGCAATGAATATCGGATTTTCTTATATTCTGGGAGGCCTTGTTCCACTCTCTCCCTATTTCTTCATTGAAAATCCTCTGGAAGCATTGAAAATATCTGTATTCCTTACAATTATCTGCCTGTTTGTTTTCGGATTTTTTAAAAGTAAGGTCACAGGAATTAATCCATGGCTTGGTGCTACACGCGTTGCACTGATAGGAGCCCTTGCAGCTGCAGCAGCCTTCCTGGTAGCGAAATTAATTGGAGGATGAGGCGGAGATGATAATTAATAATTAATAATTATCAATTATTCCTTCTCTTTCTTCATTTTTCAATTTGAAATCCGGAAAGACAGCCATCAACATCATCAAAGCCGAACTTCCAAGCATCAACCATATTCCGATCTTTTTTTCCGGACAAATTCCACCATAACAACTTGAAAAAAGAATAAAGCATTTAACTGCATAAGCGAGAATCAAAGCACAGATAAATAAGTTCCACCGCGTTGCCCAAAGTCGGGGAATCAAAAAGAAAGAAACTGCAAAAATTACCAGGAACAGAAATACTTTTCCAGGTTTTCCATAATTATTGTTATGGGTAAAAAACCCTGAAAAATCTTTTTGCAGATCGGGGTACCAGGTCCAGGGAATAAAGCAGGAACCAATCAGCAAAACTGCTGAGAGAATGCCAAGCCATTTGGAATATTTCATTAGCAGATGAATAATATAAAAAAGACCTATAAGTAACTACCTATAGGTCTTGAGGTCCCGAGCGGATTCGAACCGCTGTAGGAGCTTTTGCAGAGCTCTGCCTAGCCACTCGGCCACAGGACCGGAAATAGTTCTTAGTTCTTAGTTCTAAGTTGGTGAAAATTTTAAACCGATAAGGAATAGGAATTAAGTTCTAGGAACTAAGAACTAAGAACTA
>Ga0180121_10001070_pt1 | contig 11582 bp, 7 predicted proteins | sample AntDrymUQ5402106_2_FD_129676 | JGI IMG/M metagenome (GOLD analysis project Ga0180121, IMG submission 129676) | Polar desert sand microbial communities from Dry Valleys, Antarctica - metaG UQ540 (21.06) (version 2) (version 2) | ecosystem: Environmental > Terrestrial > Soil > Desert | place...
AACCAGCCACGGAAAACGATCAATGCGGGCGTCGGAATCGAAGGAGTAGGCCTCCATTCTGGGATCTACACGAAACTCGAACTTCACCCTGCCCGAGCGCGCTCCGGTATTACTTTTGTTCGCACCGATCTCAACGGCCTTCGCATTCCTGCGCTTCAGGCTTCGACCACCGCTCTCGACCATGCAACGACGGTAGGCAAGGATGACGTTTCAATTGGAACGGTCGAGCATATCCTCGCGGCAATCGTGGCCTACGGCATCACCGACATCGAGATTCACATCGACGGACCCGAGATTCCCATCATCGACGGCAGCGCGCTTCCCTTCATCCACCTGTTGGACGCCGCTGGTATCCGCGAGCTCGGCGAAACGGTCCGCGTTCTTCGCGTTCGCGAGACCATGGAAATCAGCGAAGGTGACAAGAGCATCCGCATCGCTCCTTCCAACCATCTCTCCATCCGTTACAAAATCGACTTTCCTCATCCCAGTATCGGCAGACAGAGTTTTCATTTCGACCTGAACTCCGACACGTTCGCAAAAAAAATTGCTCCGGCGCGAACCTTTGGTTTCATGCGCGAGGTGGAGAAGTTGCGCGCCGCAGGTCTGGCCCGCGGCGGGTCGGTCGAGAACTGCATCGTTCTGGACGATCACCACGTCACCAGCGGTCCCCTCCGTTTCCGCGACGAGTTTGTTCGTCACAAAGTCCTTGATCTTATTGGCGATCTCGCATTGATCGGCGCGCCCATCGTCGGGGAGATCACAGCCAACAGGGCCGGTCATGCACTGCACTCGAAATTCATTGCGAAACTTCTTTCCTCGCCCGAGCTCTGGATCGAAGAAACGCGGCCGCAGGAGAATCTGCACGCCGCTCGGTCCAGCGCGAACTTCGCCTGATCCTCGCTGATCAGCCTTAAGTGTGGTAAAAAAGCCACACGTGAATCTGCGCGTCGGTCTCGCCCTCTTTTTCGCCTCGCTGAGCCTGGCCGGGAGCGCTTACTCAGATTCCTCCATCCGGCAGCTCTCGGCCACCGAACAGAACGGCAAAGTCACAGTTCAATTCACCCTGGAGCGGGCCTTCGAGAACTCCGAGGTGCTTCAAGCCCTCGATAGCGGACTTCCCACTGGGTTCAACTTCGAGATCGAACTGATTCGGAAGCGTCCTAACTGGTTTGACTCCACCATCGCCAGCTCCCGGCTCGAAGTCATCTGCACCTACAACGGTGTCACTCGTGAGTATCTCCTCAACTACCGGCGTGACCGCCATCTGGTCGTGTCGGAAACCTTCAGCGACCTCGAGCTGCTCAAAGAGCGGATGACCCGGATTATCGAGCCGGACATTTTTTCGGTGAACTCATATCCGCCCTTCAAGCTCCGGGTGCGGGTCAGGGCCGGAATCCTTCGCGGGTTTCTCCTCTATGTCATTCCCTGGGAGGTCTCCACCGACTGGAAAGAGACCCGCGTCAAGAGCGTGCCCAGATGAAAGCACGCGAGCTTCTCCAGTACCGGAAGGATCCGCGATTCATCATCACCATCCCGCTGCTTCTGATCGTTGCCATCAGTCTCGTCTACTACTTCATTCAGCGCGCGAAGGAGCTCTCGCCTGAGGCTCTCAGCAGCCGGCTCCTTCTCTTCGTTCTGTGGAACATCAACCTGCTGCTGATCCTAGGCATCCTCTTCGTCCTTTTGCGCGTGGTGGTCAAGCTTGTCATCGAGCGTCAGAAAGGAATCCTCGGCTCCCGGTTCCGGACCAAGCTGGTGACGACCTACGTCGCGACCTCGCTGGTTCCGATCGTCCTGTTGTTCCTCGTTGCTACGGATCTGCTCCGGGTCTCCATCGATCGATGGTTCAACACGCCGGTTCGCACACTTCTGCAGAACAGCGAGAAGATCGCGGAAGAAGCGCAGCAGCGAGCGTTGCGGCAGGCCGGGAAGGCCGCGGAGGAAATTGCCGCCGAGCTTCGTGAAGGCCCGATGATCGGGCTGGACACGGTGCTGAATCACGTTCGCCAGCATCATGACGTCGATGTGGTCGGCGCCTACCAGGACGGGATCGTACTCAAACTGCTGGCCAATCCCCGTTCGCCGATTCACGAAGTCTCCGAGCCTCCTTCGCGGTTCTTTGAAGAAGTGGCTCGAGCGGGGACTGCCACCAAGATCGATCTGGGAGCGCACGGAAAATGGCTGCGCACGGGCGTGAGGGTGGGAGGACAGGGCCCGCCCATGGCCGCGATTGCGGGGGTTTTCATTCCCTCTTCGGTGAGCCGCATGATCGACGAAAACATCATCGCCTACCAGAATTTTCAGCAGCTCGAATCGCAGCGGCAGGCCCTCAAGACATCTCAGACTTCTCTGTTTCTCAACGTGACTCTTTACATTCTGTTCGGGGCTCTCTGGACGGCCATCTTTGTTTCGCGACGGATCACCGTTCCTATCCAGGCCCTGGCCGAGGGAACGCGAAATCTGGCCGAAGGAGACTACGCACACAGGATCGAAGTGAAGGCCACCGACGAGTTCGGGTCGCTGATTGGTTCGTTCAACGCCATGGCCGACCAGCTGCAGACGCAGCGGGGAGCACTGACCCAGTCCAACGACGAGCTTCAGATCGTCAATCAGCGGCTCGGCGAAGAACGGGCTTATCTGTCCACCGTTCTGGAAAGCGTAGCCACCGGGATCATCGCCATCTCTGATGCTCTCGAGCTCCTGAGTGTCAATCGCGCCGCGGTGGCCATCCTTCAGCTCGATCGCGAACCCGCCGGAACGGTTGATCAGGCATTCCAGGGAGATCTGGCTGTGCTGGCCGACCACCTTCTGCATCTTGAAAAAGACTCCCGCCCCAGGGAGATCACCCTGTTCCGCGGTGGCGAGCTTCACTACCTCGAGGTTTCAGCGGCACGGCTGGAAGGGGGCACGGGTGCGGGTGGATGGGTGATCGCCATCGAGGATTCGACGCAGCTGGTCCGCGCCCAGAAACTGGCTGCCTGGAGTGAGGCCGCCCGCCGCATCGCTCACGAAATCAAGAATCCGCTGACTCCCATTCAGCTTTCGGCCGAGCGGATCGCAAAGAAATCAAAGGCCGGTGACGCCGATCTCGCCCACGCGGTTGAAGAAGGCTGCCGGACGATCGTGGCCGAGGTGGGGCAGCTCAAGCGAATGGTGGACGAGTTCTCCCGCTTCGCCAGAATGCCGGCCATCCACCTGCGCCAGGCCGACATCTCCGAGATCCTTCAGCAGATCGCGAAACTCTACGACGAGGTCAAACCGAATGTGCGGGTGCGGGTGTCTGCGGATGAAGCTCTTCGCGCGGTGGTCGACCCGGAACAGATCCGGAGAGCTCTCATCAATCTCGTCGACAACGCCATCGAGGCGACCGACCGGGGCGAGATCGTCCTGACCGCGCGGCGGAAGGCCACCGTGATCTGCCTTCAGGTCATCGATCCGGGGCGCGGGGTCCCGGATGCGGACAAGGAAAAGTTGTTTCTGCCCTACTTCTCCACGAAGGGACGGGGAACCGGTCTGGGCCTGGCCATCGTTCATCGCATCGTCAACGATCACGACGGGCGCATCTCGGTGTATGACAATCCACCTCGAGGCACCCGCTTCGAGATCGAGCTACCGGCCTGAAAACCATGGCAAGAATTCTGGTTATCGACGACGAGCCCGCTATCAGAAAAACGCTGGGCAGCATCCTGGCCGACGAGGGTCACCAGACCGCGCTCTGCGAATCGGGCGAAGAAGGGCTGGCGCGTTACGCACGTGAGGACTTCGATCTCGTTCTTCTCGACGTCTGGTTGCCGGGTATCGACGGTCTCACTGTGCTGGAACGCCTCAAGGCCGTGAACGGAACTGCACCAGTCATCGTCATTTCCGGCCACGGAACGGTCGACACCGCGGTAAAGGCGACACGTCTCGGCGCTTACGATTTCCTGGAGAAACCGCTCTCGCTGGAGCGGGTTCTCCTGACCATCGAGCACGCCATGGCCGATCGCAAACTTCGCGAGCAAGTACGAGAGTTGAAGAGCCAGGTCTCCCTCGACGATCTGCTGGTGGGCGAGAGCGAGGCCATGCACAAGCTGGAACAGCAGATCCGGACAGCTGCGCCTTCCAACAGCCGGGTCCTCATCACTGGCGAGAACGGAAGCGGAAAAGAGATCGTGGCCCGCACGCTCCATCGCCATTCACGCAGAGCTGACGCACCGTTCATCGACGTCAACTGCGCAGCCATTCCCGAGGAGTTGATCGAGTCCGAGCTTTTCGGCCATAAGAAAGGTTCATTCACGGGAGCTTCGGAAGACCGCAAGGGAAAGTTCGAGCTGGCCAACCACGGAACCCTGTTCCTCGACGAAGTGGGAGACATGAGCCTGAAGACTCAGGCAAAAGTGCTTCGGGTCCTTCAGGAACAGACCTTCCAGAAAGTCGGCGGCCAGCAGACCATCACGGTCGACGTCCGGGTCATCGCCGCGACCAACAAACGGCTGGAGGAACGGATTCAGAACGGCTCATTCCGAGAGGATCTGTTCTTCCGGCTGAACGTCATCCCCCTGGCCGTACCCCCGCTGCGCTCCCGCGGCAATGACGTCGTCCTCCTGTCCGAATATTTTCTGAGGAAGTTCGGTGCGGAGATGGGCCGGCGGCCGAAGCGTCTTTCTCCGGAAGTGATCCAGATGTTTCGCTCCTACAACTGGCCGGGCAATGTTCGCGAGCTCCGCAACCTGATCGAGCGTTTGACCATCCTCGCGCCGGGAGAAGTGATCCAGCATGAGGACGTCGACCTGGGAAGCCGCACCGACGCCCGGCTGGGCCCCGCACCCGACGCAACGCTTCGCGTGGCCCGCGAATGGTTCGAGCGGGAGTTCATCCTTTCCCGTCTCAAGGAGTTCTCGGGCAACGTGAGCAGGACCGCCGAAGCGCTGGGTGTGGAGCGGTCCAACCTCTACCGGAAACTGCACGCCTACGGGATTCAGGTGGAACGGCCGTGATTGCGCAAAACGCGCTCAAGCCTTGCTTTCGGAATAGATCCGGGGAGCGCAAAGTTGTCCGGTCCGTCGCTCGTAGCTGGGTCGAATCAGCTTGAAAGTTGGTTCCTTTGCGACTAAAGTACGGCGCTTCGCGGGAGTAGCTCAGTGGTAGAGCGCAACCTTGCCAAGGTTGAAGTCGCGGGTTCGACCCCCGTCTCCCGCTCCAATCTACCTTTTCGAGACAGGACCGCTGACGCGGTCCTTTTGATTTTGGTCTACCACCTCAAGCCAGAATTCAGAATTGAAAAATGAAGAATTGAGAAATGACAGATCCTGATTTTCCCTCTCCCCCGCGGGGAGAGGGCAGGGGTGAGGGGCCGAGGACAAGGAAGCGCTGCTTTTCAGTGGGTGGTCTCGTGTGTCCATCGGACAGTACCAACTCCAAACCCGGATGCTCCTGAATTCTGAATTAAGGTTACGCCCACGTCCACGGCCTTCCCGCACTCCCCATCGGCGCGAATGCATCCTCGAAGCGCTGGATCCGGAAGCGCCGGCCGTCCCAGAGGATGGACATCACGTCAAAGTGAACCTCGAGATCCGTCAGCTTCCCGGTGAACAGGAAGCGCTGGGCCAGGTGAACGATCTGCAGCTGCTTCTCGCGGTCGACCGCTTCGTATGGGTGTCCGGAGCCGGTCTGCTTCCGGGTCTTGACTTCGACGAAGACGATTTTCCGGCCACGCCTGGCCACGAGATCGATCTCCCCATCCCGCCAGCGAACGTTGCGGGCCACGATCCTGTAACCGCGCCAGCGGTAGAAGCGGGCCGCGGCCTTCTCTCCAGCGCTCCCCAGATCCCGTGGAGTCAAGCCGCGGCGCGAAACCAGATCAAACAAGACGCGCAGCGAGATCATCGGCGATGAAAGTGTTTTTCGATATCGATGTGGCGGATGTCGACGATGATGGGACGGCCGTGCGGACAGGCGAAGGGGTTGGAGCTTGCCAAGAGGCCGGCTACGACCGCAGCCATCTCCTGACCGGACATGGGCCGGTGAACCTTGATCGCGGCCTGACAGGCCAATGAAGCAACCACGCGGTCCCGCACCCGGGTCAGGTGGGATTCATCGCCGTCCAGCGACGCGTCCAGAATCTTCCGGAAGAATCGGTTCAGATCCTCCCGCTGCAGGAGCGACGGAATCGAGGCGACGGCAAAGCTCCGGCCCGAGAAGCGCTCGATGTCGAAACCTACCGCGCGAAGGTCCTCGAGGTGCGTTTCGAGCACGGCCGTTTCCGATGCTCCGGCTTCGTAGACCCACGCCGAGAGCAACCGCTGGGAATCGGGACGGCGCGTCTCGAACAAGGCGTCGAAACGGTCGTAGAGCACCCTTTCGTGAGCAACATGCTGGTCGATCAGCCGGAGACCCGACTGAGTGTCGAGAAGGATGTAGCTCTGCCTGTACTGCCCGATCACGATTCCCTGAAGATCGCCCGGTGAGGCGAACTCGTCACGCCTGACCGGCGGCTGAACCACGGGTCTCTCGCGGAACAGCGGGCTGGCAGCGAGCGCCGCCGAAGTCTGCGTCGAGGCTTCCTCTACGGCTGGCAGCGGCACCGGAAACCTCTGCTGCTCAACGCTGGCCGGAAGCTCGGCAGAGACGCGCAATCCAACATCCACGAGCAAGGACTCCTCAGCCGGTCCTTCCAGAAGCAGCGCTCCTTCTTCGCTCCCACCCAGGGCCGCCCGGACCGCCTTTTCAACAGCCACATGAATCTGGCCGGAGTCCCGGAACCGCACTTCCGTCTTGGCCGGGTGCACGTTCACGTCGACTTCCGCGGTGGGGATTTCCAGAAAGACCACCAGAGCGGGGTGACCATCGAAGTCGTAAGCATCCGCGGCCCTGCTGGCGGCGTGCGTAAGTACGCGGTCCCGCACCAGGCGCCCGTTGACGAAAAAATATTGATGCCGCCGGCTTCCGTAGCGAAGTCCGCGAGTGGCGAAACCTGACACCCCGCAGGAGCCAACCGTGCTTTCCAGATCCACAAGGCTCGGCTCCACATCGGAACCCAGGATCTGGAGGACACGTTCACGGGCCGTGGCGGCTAGAGGCAGATCGAGCACCATTCTTCCGTTATGCGTCACGCGGAATGCCCGCGCGAAGGACGGAAATGCGTACGACGAAACCGTGGTGATGATGCTGCGGAATTCCGCGTCGGCGCTGCGCAGAAACTTTCGCCGGGCCGGCACGTTCTCAAAGAGTTCCCCTACCTTGATGGTGGTCCCGCGATCCCGCGAGCCCGGACGAACCAGGGACCGGCCATGGTCAGTTTCGATCTCGACGGCATGCTCCGAGAAGCCGTCAAAGGTCAGGAGCTTGAAGCGGGAGACGCTGGCGATGGCCGGCAGGGCTTCACCTCGGAAGCCCAGCGTGGAGATGGCTGAGAGATCCTCGAACCGGGAAATTTTGGAAGTCGCGTGGCGCCGCAGAGCTGTGACTGCATCCGCCTCCGACATCCCGCATCCGTTATCCCGGATCTCGATGAGCCGCCGGCCTCCGTTCTCCAGGAACAGTTCGATCTCGCTCGCTCCGGCGTCGAGCGCGTTCTCGATCAACTCCTTGACCACCGAAGCGGGACGTTCCACGACTTCGCCCGCGGCGATCTGGTTGACCAGGTCGGATGGAAGTACCCGGACCGATGTGATGGGGCGGGACGGCAAGACCATGGAGGAAGTTCCGGAGCTCTGATCAGACAACCTGCAACACAACTTTTCCGAAGATCTGACGCGACTCGAGCAGCTCGTGGGCCGTAGCGATTTCTCCGAGTGGAAGCACTCGATCGACCACTGCTCGCAAGCGCTTCTGTTCCACCAGCTTCATGATCTCATGCAACTCCGCGAGGCTACCCATCGTAGAGCCCAGGATGGAGAGCAGTTTGAAAAAGATCAGACGCACGTTGATGGTCACCTCGGCTCCCGTCGTCGCTCCGCATGTCACCAGACGGCCGCCTCGGGCCAGACTCCTCACCGATCGCTCGAAGGTCTCCGCTCCGACATGCTCGAACACAACGTCCGCGCCGCGCCGCGCTGTCAGCCTTTTCACTTCCTGAAGGAAATCAACCTGGCGATACTGGATCACTTCATCTGCCCCCAGTTCCCGCGCACGAGTTTCCTTCTCCGGCGATCCGACCGTGGTGATGATTCGCGCGCCCCATAATTTTGCGATCTGGATTCCCGCGCTGCCCACACCTGAGCCTCCGGCGTGAATCAGGACCGTTTCGCCGGGACGCAGTTCCGCTCGCGAGATCAGCATGTGCCAGGCGGTGAGGAAATCGAGAGGGATCGCAGCGGCCTCAGCGAACGAGAGCGCCTCCGGTTTGGCCAGCAGGTTGCGAACCGGAACGGCCAGAAATTCGGCACAGCCACCGTTCCGGGTTTCGCCGAGAATCTCGAATGCGCTGCAGAGCGGATCGCGACCGGCAAGACACGCTGAACACGTCCCGCATGACAACCCGGGCGAGACCACCACCGGATCTCCAACCTTCCAGCCCGTGGTCTCCGGCGGGAGCGCTTCGATGACCCCGCTCACCTCCGATCCCGGAATGAGCGGAAGTGGGAACTTGTGTCCGGGCACTCCCCGCCGAACCCACAGATCGAGATGATTGAGTGCCACAGCGTGCACACGGATCAGAGCACCACCGCCAGGATCCGGCGACGGCACATCTTTCATATGAAGCTCTTCCGTGCCGCCATGTTTCTCGACAACGATCGCTTTCATACGATCGATCCTTCCGGGATGTATATTGAAAGGAGCAGCCGCATTCCGGTGGCACTGGGGTTGCTTCGATAACAGCACGTCTCCATGGTTCGACGAATCTCAGCACTCATAGGAATCGCACTCCTTCTGGCCATCCTGGTCTCCTTGATCTGGACCGTGCACGAGCATCGGAAGAATACGACAAATTCGCAGGATGACCTGGTGCGCGCGAACCCGCCTGGCAGCGCCCGGGACTCAGGAGTGACGACATGATCGAGCAGCACATCCGGGAGCTTTCCGCCGTGAAGGAAACTTCCGCCCCTTTTCTCACTCTGTACATGGAAACGGATCGCCACGACGAGTCCCAGCGCGACCGAATCCGAGTGTTCATGAAGCACGAGCGCCAGCAGATCCGCCACGCTCTGGAGGGAAACGGTCACGACGAACAGATTGAGAAAGGAATCCGGCAGATCGAGTTGTACGTGGAGAACTCTCTGCAACCGCAGACCCGCGGAATCGCCATCTTCACCTGCCCTGATGACAATTTCTTCGTTCCCATCCAGCTCCCGGTTCCGGTCCGGCCTCAGCTTCTGATCGGAACGCGGCCTCAGCTTCGCCAGCTCACCGAACTGCGCGAGATGTACCCGCCCATCGGGGTGGCCTTGATCGACGGTAAGTACGCCCGTCTCTTTGAGCTGGAGTTCGGACAGATCCTTTACGAGATGGACCTGGAGCAGACCGATACGCCGCGCCGTCACGATCAGGGCGGCTGGTCACAGGCCAACATGCAGCGCCACGTTCAGGAGCACATCAACCGGCACCACAAGGAAGTCTCCGAGATCCTCACCAAGATGGTCGATCACAACCGCGTCCGTTGCGTGATCATCTCCGGACAGGATCGAAACCTGGCAAACTTCCGCGGTTTCCTGCCGAAACGCGTCGAGGAAAAGATTGTCGCGACGCTGCAACTCGAGCTGCGCAGTCCTCTGAGCGAGATCGCCCTCAGCTGCCAGAAGGCCATCCATGACCGTCGCGCCGGGCAACTGCGCGAACGTCTCGCGGAAGTCGATGAAGCGGCGCACAGGAAAGGAAAAGGTGCGCTCGGTTTCGAAAGCGTGGTGAACGCGGCCAATCAGAGACGGCTCGAGCATCTCTTCATCGGTCCCGGGGTCTCGAGGATGGGCTGGCGTTGTACCTCCTGCGGCATCGTCGGCGAGAGGATTCCGCTCGGCTGCCCGTCCTGCAGCAAGTCGGTAGTGACGGTGGATCTTGTGGAGGAGCTGATCGCGGCGGCTCAGCAGGAGAGCGCCAGAGTCGACTTCGCTCCGGCCGGAACCATTCTCGATCAGCACGAAGGGATCGGCGCGCATCTCCGTTTCTGAACCGCTGCAGGCGCTCCGATCACGGACCTGGCCTGGGAGGGACATTCCGGGGACCCACCTGTGCGAGTCGCCGCAGAAGTCAGAGGCGCATCACCGAGAGGTACGAACCGACACTCGGATTTCACTGCCTTCCAGATCCGGCGGAGCCTTCAAAGTCTGGGCATACACGGCCGTGAGAAACAGCTCGTAATTCCGCGCATTGAAGTTGACCTCGAATCCCAGCCCCGCGTCGGCGGCAAGGCGATCTTCACTAACCAGATCGCCGAACTCCAGACCGAGCGCGCCTGCACCCAGGTAAGTGATGCCGTACAGATTGTTCCAGTAGAACATCCCGGTCTTGTAGTCCTTGTTCCGGAAAATGGGGACGAAATATTCGCCGGTCACGTGCCACTCGTCGGTCCCCCGTTCCCTGTCGCTCACAGCTTTCATGGCCCCGCGTCCTCCCAGCTTGAAAAGCTCGTAGCGGGGAACCGCGAATTTATCCGACTCGCGAAGGACCGCTTCCGGATCGGTGGGCAGATCCGATCGATCGCCTTTGGCCAGCATGGAGCCGAGGTGAAATCGGGAAACAACGAATGTGGTCTGAGTCAGGTCGAACCGCTTGAGCACTTCTGTCTCGAGTTTGGTGTAGCTGTAGTCACCGCCTACGGCCTGCGTGAGGGCCAGGGCCCAGCCCAGCTTCTGCGGACCGATCTCACGATAGGCCGTCAACACAGGAGTCTGGCGGCCTCGTGATTCGCCGACGATGGAGTTCATCCGTTCGTCGAAAGGCGTCCCGAACTGATAGGCCACCTTGGTATAGAGATTCATCTTGTTGTTGTCGGGCTTACTCGTGTCGCCGAAGGAGAGCCCGTCATCCTGAAGAAGTAGAAAATACCGGCTGTTGTAATTGACGGGATACTCGAACAGCAGCAAGGCTCCCCGAACCCGATCGAAATCGTTGCTTCCCGAATCGACAGAATCAAACTCGATCGTGTCGAAGACGCCGATCTTGTACGTGTAACTCCGCGCGTAGTACTTGTAGCGAAGGAAGGTAGAGACATCGCCGTCCACGAAGTTGTAATTGACCTGGGCCTCGAACAGAACGTTCTTGATCATCCGGCGGGGACGGATGTCGAGTTCTCCTTCCGGCAGATAGAGGTTGAAGTTTGGAAAAGGGTCGGAAGCGGCGGGAGGACGGGAAGGAGCCGTGGCCGGGGCAGCTGGAGCGGGACCGGAAACAGCCTGCGGCACCGGTTCGGGAGAAGTCGGCTGCGGCTCGGGCGGTGGAACGGGCTGGTTGTCGTCCGAGGCCGGCTGGTCAGTCGCCTCGAGCTGCGCGGGCTGAGGGGCTGGTGGCGGCTGACTCTCCTGGGCCCGAAGGGGGATGGTTGCACCGGCGATCAACAGCAGTCCAGCGATCAATTTATTCAACTCGAACGGTCTCCTTGGCAATGCAAGCGGCTGAAGTACATGATGCCACAGCTCCCGGCGGAGAGGGGTGTGGTAAGATTTTGA
>Ga0180121_10001071_pt1 | contig 11576 bp, 10 predicted proteins | sample AntDrymUQ5402106_2_FD_129676 | JGI IMG/M metagenome (GOLD analysis project Ga0180121, IMG submission 129676) | Polar desert sand microbial communities from Dry Valleys, Antarctica - metaG UQ540 (21.06) (version 2) (version 2) | ecosystem: Environmental > Terrestrial > Soil > Desert | place...
GAACAGGGTGTCCTCTAAGGACCGGTTGAGCGATTCGGAATCGTTCCGACGGCCATAGAGGCGCGGGAAGTCGGGATCCGCGGGGGGGATCGGACGGACGTTCTCGGTCCGGTTGAACTTCCGCTTGCGGTCGTCTTCGTTCTGGTGCAGGCGCACCGTGATCTGCCGCCCGCCGAGGTGCTCGGGCAACCGGTAGTCGTTGTACCAGCGGTACAGACCGGTGCCGGCCTTCATCCGGTGGGTCCGCTTGCGGACGAGAGGGGTGAACTGCAGCTCGCCCGCCTCGGTCGGGCGCATGATGCCGATCGCACCCGCTTTGGAGAAGAGCCGGACCGTGACGGTCGAGTCATCGGGGAGCCTGATCTCCTTGTCCTCGACGTGCACGATCTTCTCGCGCCGCTTGATCTTGCGTTTGAGGGTCTTGCTCCCGAACGTCTCGGCGGCGGCGACCATGTTCACGGGCACGATGCCGAGCTCCCGAAGGATCTTCTGGTGGTGGACTCCCCGAAGCGCGGTGTCGTAGACGATCGCCTGGGCTCCTGGGACGTGCGGTGCCAGACGCTCGAAGCAGGAGACGGCGACCGCGGCTTCGGAACCGGGATCAGGTACCCGGTCCACGTCCAGGATGAACCTGCCAACCGGCGAGCGTGTGGCCACCATGACGAACTTGGTTCCCCACGCCGCCTCTCCGTCACCCTCGAAGTGAAGAGCCGCGTCGGCCTCGTAGCGGATGGGGATCACCTCCCCGGTCTCTGTGTCGATACGGAACTGCCCCGGCCTGGCCTTGAACAGGGGAGTGACGACCTTGCCATCGGCGTGCAGAACGCGGGAGAGGTCGGGGTGCGTGAAGGAGCCGGGACAACGCACGAATCCTCTCGCGTACTTCCGCGACGGGGACCGCTGGGTCATCGTCGCTTCGAAGGGTGGGGCGGCGGCGAACCCGGACTGGTACCACAACCTCATGACGCATCCGCAGGCGTCGATCGAGGTGGGGACGGAGACGATCGATGTGACAGCCAAGCTGGCGTCGCCGGAAGAACGGGAGCGGCTCTGGCAGACGATCACCACGCAGAACCCGGCCTTCAAGGAATACGAAGACACGACGCCGAGAACGATCCCGGTCGTCGTCCTGAAGCCGTCCGTTGACTAGGCGCGATCCGCTGGTGCGCTCACCCATCCGCTGGTTGGCTCGGACGGTCGGTACAGCCTCCACACCTGAACTTGTGCCACCGGGCGGCTGGGCTCACGATGGGTCGATGGATCGCGGCAGGGTCGTCACGAGCAGTGAGCCCGCCGAGGGATGGCGGATCTGGAACCTCTCCGAAGACCGGGCGGGTCCAACGTTGCTTCCTGCGGGTTCTGGCGTCGACCATTGGCCAGCCCGGCGCGCGGTCGAAGCGCGCTGCGGGGTTCCCTCGATCCTGTCGATCGGGCGTGGTCCGCACCGAGCTCCCGCGTTCGCGTGCCGATGTGGCATCTACGCCGGTCACTCCCTCGAGACCTTCAGCCGGCCCCGACCCGCGTGGCCGCCTCCCTCCGTCGTCGGGACGGTCGCGCTGTGGGGCACGGTGATCGAGCACGAACTCGGGTGGCGTGGGCAATTCGCGTACCCCTACAGGCTGGCCCTCGCGTGCGTGCTGTGCGCGTGGTTCGAGCCTGGGCCGGGGAAGCCTGCCGTGGTCCATGCATTCGCCCGACGGCTGTACGCCCTCTGCGAAGAGCATCGAGGGGGGATCATGGTTCCGGACGGGCGGCGAACGCGCGCGATCGATGTCACGCCGAATGCCTTGCAGGCGCGCCTCCTCGACGCGTACGCGGTCGATCTCCTGCCGTTCGGCTCGTTCGAGTGGCTGTTCCGCCAGCCGCTCACGCCAGAACCACCCCCCTACGTCCCATCGATACGACACGTGCCGGCCTGACGCTCGATGCTCCTCTCCCTTCACACGGCCTGAGGTGTCCCGCTCGCGCTACCCTCAACGCGTGACCGAGACCTCCGACTTCCCGCACGACGACGCTCTGTACCGGAGGAGCGTCGAGGACCCACCTGCGGCGGTCGTGCGGCTACCAGCCGCCGCTCAACGGGGTCGAGACCTCCGAGTGGCTCGACCGCGGCTACATCCGCCGAACCTCGAGACGACGATGGTCGTCCCCGAGGACCTCGACCAGGGGCGGTACCTCTCCGAGCTCACGCCCGAGGGCGATCAGCTCTGGCAGGACGTCTGGACGCAGTTCAAGGTTGCCGCCAAGGGCTAGCGGGGGAGCGCCCTCGTGTCGACCGATGACGTGCGCATCGTGATGGACGCGCCGAACCGCGTCGTGACCGACGCGAACGTATGGATCGCGCTGCCCGACGGGTGCATGGTGGCGGCGAGGATCTGGCGTCCGGCGGCCTCCGACGCCGAGGCGGTGCCCGCGATCCTCGAGTACCTGCCCTACCGGAAGGGGGACAACACGGCGCCGAGAAAGAGGGCGCGGGCCGGACGGGGTAGCACGGGGCTTTGAGCCGACCGGGGGGACACGACTGACGGTTGGCGGCGCGTCGTGCCAGGCTGTCGCGTATGACGAAGCTCGAAGCAGGAGACACCGCACCCGCGTTCGCTCTGCGCGACCAGCACGGCGAGACCGTGCGACTCGCGGACTTCAAAGGACGGAAGCTGCTCGTGTATTTCTACCCCGAGGCCGACACGTCGGGCTGCACCACGCAGTCGTGCGACGTTCGTGACCACCGCGGGGAGCTCACCGATCTCGGCGTCGATGTCCTCGGCATCTCGCCCGACGAGCCGGTGAAGCAGCTCGCTTTCGACGAGAAGTTCTCGCTCGGATTCCCGCTGCTCGCCGACACCAACCACTTGGTCGCCGAGGCTTGGGGAACCTGGGGCGAGATGAAGGTCTACGGCAAGACGTACATCGTTATCACCCGGTCTTCGTTCCTGATCGACGAAGACGGAAGGGTGCAAGAGGCCTGGTACCGGGTGAAGGCCGACCAGACGGTACCGAAGGCGAAGGACGCGCTCGCAACCTGAGCGGCGACGGCGACGCCGACCCAGACCTCGCTAATGACACGACGCCGTACCTGAATCGTCGTATGCCGACGATCCTTCGACCAGGAATCGCCAGTCATAGGAATCACCCCTGAGCACGAGACGAAGGACTCCGAAGGTCGTGGAGACGGCGGTGACGCTATTGGGGCGACGCGAGCCTGCGGGCGCGAGTCCGCCATGGCTCTTGCCCCCGGTCCCCACGACCCATTGCACGACACCGTTCAGATCCGCGTTGCCGTCCGGGTCCTGCGGGGCGTATCGCTCGTAGAAGTGCTTGTCTCCGCTCAACACGATCTCGACCCCGTTGGCGTACAGGTCTTCCCAGAACGGTTTGAGGGAGGCTTTCGGTCCTCCGCCGTTGGCCCTCGATGCGAACCGCGGCTCGTGCATCAGGGCGATCGTGCAGGAGGCGGTCGACGAGGCGAGGTCGTTTTCCAGCCAGTCGTTCTGGGCGCCTCCCTGCCCGCAGCCTCCTGCGATCCTCGAGCATTCGGAGTTCAGGGCTATCACGTGCCAGGCGCCGATGTCGAAGCTGTAGTAGCCCGCGTTCGGATCTGAAGCCGACGCCTGGTGCGGAGCGAGCTGGTCGGCGAAGTACGCCAGGTATCCGTCGGGCCCTGCAGCCCCGCATCCCGTTCCGTTCAAGCCGTATTCCTCGTCGGCAAGGATCGGATGCGTGATCTCCTTGAAGTCACCCCAGCTCGGGTCATAGCTCTCGTTGAAGGCACGCAGGCCACCGCACTCGTACTGCTGGTCTCCCAGCGCCAACACGTGATCGGCGCCCGAGAGTAGCCCGGCGGTGTGCTTGTGCCGGCACCTGGCCGCCGTGCCGTTGCCCGAGTTGAACGCCGCGTTGGCGGGGTCGCATGCGATGTCGCCGGCGGCCATGACGACGAAGCTCTGACTCGATGTCGGATCGGTCGTGATCTGCAACGGCGGCGACGGCTTCGAGGTCCCCCCGTCGTTGAACGCCCGGACCCTGTACGAGTACGTGGTGTCGGGCTGAACCGTTCCATCGCTGTAGGCGCGCCTCATCACGGTCGCGAGGCTGGTGCCGTCACGGAAGACCTTGTAGCCGGCGGCCCGCGCCGATGCGTTCCATGTGAGATCGACCTGCGTCGCCGTCGCGATGGCATCCAGGCCCGAGGGCGCAGGCGGTGGGTTCGCCGCATCTCCATGTTCGCAGCCACCTGCGGCGTCCCCCGCATCGGCCGTGCACGTGTCCCTACCACGTTGACCCCGAAGGAGATCCCCGCCGTCACCGTCGACGGCGTCGAGGTCATCGTTCCCGAGGCCCCCGCGGAGCTCGTCGTGCCCCGTGTTCCCCCAGATCCGGTCGCCCCCCGACGACCCTCGCACAAGATCGCCTTGCGCGCCGCCCTTCAAGCGATCATTCCCGGGACCCCCGATCATCTCGTCGCGACCCTGGGCGCCGCGGACGACGTCGTCGCCAGCCAGGCCGGTGAGGAGGTCGCGCCCGCCGAACCCGCAGATCACGTCTGCCCCCGGCGTTCCGCGCAGTCGGTCGTTTCCGGACGTGCCCGTGATCGTGCAGCGGTCGCCGGGCCCCGATGCTCCGACGGCCGGTGCGCGGACGGCTGGTTCTCCGACGGCTGTCTCTCCGACAGCAGGTTGCAGGGTCGACGAACCCGCGATCAACATCACGAGCACGATCACGGCTGCGCGGCGCGTGGGCATCTTCCTTTCCTGATCGATCTCACGAACATCGGGACAACCCGGAGAACCCTGAGCTCCTTTCAACCGCGACCTGACCGGCGAAGATACCGGGATCGAACCCGGGAGGGGACGGTTAAGCTCCTAACCGCTTAGCAGGCGGCCCCTTTCGGCCTCTCAGGCACGTCTCCGCTGTCGATTCTAGCGGCGTGGCCCGCGGGCTCACGGGTACGCTTCGCGTCATGCCCGACGTGGTCATCGTGGGGGGCGGCGTCATCGGTGCTGCCTGCGCGCACGAGCTCGCCTCACGTGGGGCGTCGGTGACGCTCGTGGAGCGCGACCACTTGGCCGCCCACGCCTCGGGGCGCAATCAGGGCCTGTGGCTGCTTCCCCCTTCGGTCCGCAGGTAGTCGGCGAGCTTGAAGCTGTCGCCGGGATCGGACTTCGCCTTTGAGGCACCCCAGCGCGGCCTCGTGGCGTGGAAGGCGTTCGGATGGATGGGAACGACCGGATGCCCGGCCTCGAGCAGTCGGTCGATCACGAGATGCAGGCCCGATACGAAGAACGCCGCCTCGCGCGCGAGATCGAGCAGGGCCACACCGAAGCCGGGGCGGAGGAGCGGCGACGTGCGAACGAGATCGAGGAGGAGCGCCGCCAACGAGACGAGGAACGCCGCGCCGCCGTAGAGAAAGACCGGCTCGAGCTTGCGGTCCGGAAGCGCAAGGAAGGTCACCGGCTCGTCAAGCAGCGTGCCCATGAGGAGGCGCCCAGGGTCGCGCAGGCCGAGAGGATCACCGGCGGACAGCGGGGTTCGCGCCCAAGGTGCGCATCGGCGTGCATGCGTCAGGCGCGACGCAGGTCGGCAGGAACTTCTCGGGTAAAGGCGTGCACGAGGCGGCCCGGATCGCGGCGCTCGCCAACGGCGATCAGATCCTGTCGAGCCGGACGACGGCCGCCGATGGCAGGTTCCCCATCTCCAACGCTCAAACCGTGAAGCTGCGCGGGACGTCCGAGCCGGTCGACATCGTCTCGGTGGACTGGTCGTAGGCGGGCACGCTCCAGGCCGCGTGTAAGGGCTACGCAGGAACTAAGTTGCAACCCCGAATGGCGCGCTCGTCACCTTGTCGCGCGGGGTGGGTGATCGCGTAGATCGCACGCGGGTGCAGGGAGCTAGGCGGCAGGCCGACTCTTCGTGTATCGTGCGCGTCCGCGAACGCACTAGCTCGACGTCGACAGGAAGGCTAGTTCTGCCACCGAGGGAGGGATGCATAGAGCTTTCAAGCCCTCTCCCTCGGCCACCAGCACATGACGCACCCGTTCCGGCGGCGCAACCGAGCCGCCGCATACGAATTGTATGGTCTCGGAACTGGAAGCGGCATCGTCCAACCTCTCGGCCCGACCTGTCCTTTCGGGTCCCCCACGGCACCGCTCGATGACCGACCGATCTGAGGAGGCTCGGGTGCCCGACGTCAACGGTGATCCGCTGGGCTCGCACCCCTGGCAGACCCTCCCGGGCCGGGACTACCACGCCCCGGACGTGCTTGCCTTCGAGCAAGAACAGATCTTCGCCCATTCCTGGGTCTGCGTCGGTCGTGCCGAGCACCTCCACGGGCCTGGGGACTACGTCACGCCCGAGGTCGGAGGCGAAATCCCGATCGTGATCCGCGGCAAGGACGGCCGTCTACGCGCGTTCGCGAACACGTGCCGCCACCGTGGCACGATCTTGCTCGAAGGCGAAGGCACGGTGCGTGGAGCGATCAGGTGCCCCTACCACGCGTGGACCTACGGCTTCGACGGGAGGCTGCTCGGGTCGCCGAACGTCGACATAGACGACGGGATCGATCGGGATGGCATCAGACTGTGGGAAGTGCCGCTCGCCGAGTTCGACGGGTTCGTGTTCCTGAACCTCGATGGGGAGGCGCCGCCGATCGATGAGGCCATCGCCACGGAACCGTACTCGCCACTCGAACTTTCACGCTACCGCGTCGGAGACCTGCGATCTGGCGCCCGCCGCGAGTACGAGGTCGCTGCGAACTGGAAGATCGTCGTCGAGAACTACCACGAGTGCCTGCACTGTCCGACCGTGCATCCCGAGCTCGTGAAGATCGTGCCGCTCTATCGGCGCGGCGAGGTGGAAGAGGATGGACAGTTGTTGGGCAACTCGATGGGGCAAGGTTTCACGTCTTTCACGGCGAGCGGTACCTCGGCGCTGCCAGCGCTGCCCGGGCTCGACGACGCAGATGTGCACACCTTCTATGGCGTCTACCTGTTCCCGAACCTCATCTTGAACTACCACTCCGAAACGGTGAACGCCGTCACGATTCACCCGGTCGCGCCAGACCTCACACGCGTCGTGAGCGAGTTCCTGTTCACAGCCGAGACCGTGGCCGACGAGGGTTTCGATCCGACCGACGTCGTCGAGTTTCGGGACCTCGTCGCCCGACAGGACTGGCACGTCTGCGAGCTCGCTCAGCGCGGCGTCAGGTCGCGCTACTACACGGCCGGCATCTATCCGCGACAGGAGAAGTGGATCGCCGCCGTCAACCAGCGCTACCTCGACGCGCGGGGGCCGTTCCCTACTCTCTGATCAACCGATCTCGTCGTCCACCTCGGCCGATCAAGTCGCGGGCGCTCGCCTACATCGTGCGTCCGTCCTCGAGCGGGACTCACCCGTACTCCTGCGCCTCGTCCCCGTTTCTCGGGGTGGGTCATCTGCCCCGAGCAACCTCGCGACCAGTTGCTACTCGTGCTATCTCCGACGTGTTTCCTCCTCGAGGAGGACGACTGGAAGCTGTCCGACCTAGCGGCGACTGGGTGGCGAGGACTCGTCAATTTCGGGGCTCGGTAAGCCATCTCGGCCTTGGGGGTGCCTCCGAGACAGCCTTGATCCGCCGTGTGGTGGCGAAGGTGGAGATAAGTCAGGCGGCCGCTTCGAGGACCTCAGCGGCCCTGTGGCAGGCCGATCGTCATGGCCGTTCACCATGAGCGCTCGCGCTCAGCCGAGCATCTCGACTTGTTGACGACGCCATCCGGGCGGTGAGCGCCCGAGGAACAGTGGCCCTCGAGAGCGCAATCGAGCGACTCATCAGCTCGGCCGACGCGTCAGAACCCGTCAGGCGGCAGGCGAGCTCATCCCAGGGAGTCGAGGGCGAGCGTCACGGCCTCGTCGGTCGTCAGGGTCAGGCCCTGCTCCCAGGCTTGCGCGAACGCAGCGTCGTCGAGCTGATCACGGATCGTCGTGAGCGTCTCTTCGTTCATCCTCCTGACCCAGCTCTCCCCGCCGCCGATCTCTTCGCGTAGGGCATCGAACCACGCGATCAGCCGGGCAGCCGTCCCTACGTTTCCTACGGCCGTGATGGCGCGGGCGACACTGCACACGCCCATCGCGACCTCAATGCGGTCGCCGAGGTCACGCCTGATGAGCAGGCTCTGTTCGAGTAGCGGGAGCGCGTCCTGGGCCCGGTCCTCGCGGATGGACAGCCAGGCCAGTGAACCGAGCAGTGTCGCCTCGAGGGACCTGCTGCCCAGTGCAACCGCTCGGCGGAGGTCGTCCTCGTACAGTCCGCGAGCGCCTTCCAGGTCGCCGGACTTCGCGTGGACCCACGCAAGGGTGCGGGTCGTCCACAGGGCGAGATGCTCAGCGCCCACGTCACGGGACAGTCGGATGCTCTGTTCGAGGAGCTGCTGAGCCCGTGCCTGATCGCCCTCCTCGGAGACTGCATAGCCGAGCTGCTGAAGGGACTCGGCCTCACCCCGCCGATCCCCGAGACTGACATGGAGCACCAGCGCCTCCTCGGCCCGCAGTCCCATCGTCGCGGGATCTCCCATGATGGCCGCCAACTCGGCCGCGCCGTTGAGAGCCTTGGCGCGAGCCTCGGTGGGGCGCTCGTCCGCTTGCAGGGCGTTTTCGATGCGACGCCAACCTTCGGCGACGTGGCCCCTGCTGCCCCAGAGATTTGACAGTGCTCCAACCATCAGCGAGGCACGTTCCGTCTCGCCTGAAACCGCCAGCTGGTCGAGTGCGGCGCGGAGGTTGTCGAGCTCACGCTCCAGCCGGTCGAGCCACTCCCGGCCGCCCCTGAGTACTTCGTCGTCCACATGCGGCTCCGCCTCCTCAGCCAGCGCCTGGAAGCGATGGGCGTGGCGACGCCGAAGCTCCTCGGCCTCTCCCGAACCCTCGAGTCGCTCTATCGCGTACTCGCGGATCGTCTCCAGCATCCAGAACCGCTCGTGCGTGTGGCGCAGCAGGCTCTTGTCGACGAGCGACTGGAGGGTGTCCATGTCGGCATCCGCGACGTCCACTGCAGACTCGAGCGTGCAGCCGCCGGCGAACACGGCAAGCCGTGCGAACAGCCGTTGCTCCTCGGCTGAGAGCAGCTCGTAGGACCACGCGATCGCGGCCCGGAGCGTCTGCTGCCGGGGGTCGGCGTCTCGCCCCCCTTTGAGGAGGTCGAGACGACCCGAGAGCCGCTCCAGTATCTGCCCCGGCGAGAGCACGCTCGCCCGGGCGGCGGCGAGCTCGAGCGCGAGGGGCAAGTTGTCCAGCGCGCGACAGAGATCGTGCACGGCGGGCTCTGGATCAGCGTGAGCCCGGGCGCAGAACAGTTCGACGGCCTCGAGGTCGGCGAGGGGTGCCACCGCATACTCGACCTCACCTCGGACCCGAAGCAGCTCCCGGGACGTAACGAGCACCGCAAGGTTGGGGCAGGTCTCCACAAGAGCGGCGAGCTCGGGCGCTGACTCGATCACCTGCTCCAGGTTGTCCAGCACCAGCAGCATCTCCCGTTCGCCGATGTGGGTCGCCAGGGCGTCGGTGGCGCCCAACGTCTGCACGATCTCCTCGGTAACGAGCGCCGAATCACGGAGCGGAGCCAGCTCGACCCAGAACACCCCTGCCTTGAACCCCGGCACGAGTTCGGCCGCGGCCTCGATCGCAAGACGCGTCTTCCCGGTGCCGCCCGGGCCGGTGAGCGTGAGTAGACGGGCGCCGTCTTGCAGGAGCGAGGCGATCTTCCCGACCTCCTTGTCCCTGCCTACGAACGAGCTCGTGGGATGGGGCAGGTTCGTGTTGGAGATCGTCTTCAGCGGCGGGAAGCGCCCCGTCCCGAGCTGGAAGATCGCCACCGGTTTGCCGATGTCCTTCAGCCGGTGTTCGCCGAGGTTGGTGACCTCGACGTCGGTTAGGTGCAGCGTTTGGTTGGACACCAGCACCTGTCCGCCGTGGCCGACCGCGGCGATACGGGCGCCCTCATGCACGACCTCCCCAACGTAGCCCTCCTCGCCGACGTGGGGTACACCGGTGTGCAGACCCATCCGCACGCGGATAAAGCCGAGAGAAAGGGCTTCCTGCGCCTGGGTGGCCGCCTGGATCGCGCCGGGTGCGGTCGGGAACGCGACGAAGAACGCGTCGCCCTGGGTGTCGACCTCCACCCCGCCGTATCGTGTGAACGCCTCGCGGAGCACCCGCCGGTGCTCTGCCAACGCCTCGGCGTATGCCTGCTCACCGAGTTCGTGAAGCAGCTTCGTCGAGTCCTCGATATCGGTGAACAGGAAGGTGACGGTTCCGAAGGGGAGATCTCGTCGCACGGGCGTCATGACGTCCCGGACGGGGTCACCGGACCAGCCGAGTTGTGGACCGTCCTGCGAAGAAGCCAACACCCCGAGCGCCGGCGCGATCGTGCCCTCCAGGTGGCAGTGGAGCCGGCGTTCGGGAGCCGGTCGTCGACGTCCTGCATCGGCGAATCGTAGCGGTCGTCGCCCGCTTCGGGAGGTCAGAGGATTCCGGAGGGTCGGTGTCCGTGCGACGAGCGCCCACGCGAGCGCGAACGACCCGGCGATCCCTAGCCCGGCGGATCGCCGTCGATGCCGCGTGGGCGGAGACCCCCGACAGCGACGGAGGAGGAGCCGATGCGTCAATGCGTCGTGTTCTGCGGGCTCTGTGGCGCCGCTCGGTCCGCGAGGCCATTTCGTGCCTGAGCCGTACCAGACGGGCCAACGTTACCGCGTTGATGCGGGCAGCCGACCTGACCTGGGCGTTCGGGGATTTCAACCACCCCGACCTGGCCTGGCCTGGCCGGGCCGGGCCGGTAGAAAACCTGGCAGAGATCCTGGCCAGGCCACCTACCGGGGGACTTGAGTGTAGCGATTCGGGCGGGACGAGGTCTTCGTAACGCGAAGCCGCGACCAGGTGTATCTCCGGCATGCCGGAAGGGCTTCGAGCGAGGTTCGGAAGGGCTATCCGGGCCTGAACAGGTCGAGGACGTAAGGGAGCAGACCGGGCCAGAGCGGGACGCGGAGTGGGGTGGGACGCCAGCGGCGAGAGGCGCCTCCGCCGCGACGTGGCATGATTTCGCAGGTGACCAGCAGACCCGCCGAGGTGCAGCACCTGCGTGACCTCGCGCGGCTGCGCCGCGTCCGCGACCGGATCGACCGGGAGTACCCCGTGAGCGGTGGCGATCGCACCGGAGGTCGCGAGCGACTGGTATCCATACGAGGCAAGGAGGTGCTTCACGATGGCTGAGAAGAAGGCTGCGAAGCAGGCGCAGGTATCCACCAAGAGGACCACCGCGACCAAGGGATTCACGGACGATGAGCGAGCTGCGATGAAGGAGCGCGCCCAAGAACTGAAGGCAGAAGCGGCCAAGGCGGACGGCGAAAGCGCGCTGCTCGCGAAGATCGCCGAGATGAAGGGAACGGATCGCGCCATGGCCAAGCGGCTCCACGCGATCATCAAAGACAGTGCACCGGTCCTCTCGGCCAAGACCTGGTACGGGATGCCTGCGTACGCCAAGGACGGCAAGATCGTCTGCTTCTTCCAGAGCGCGGAGAAGTTCAAGTCGAGGTACGCGACGTTCGGCTTCA
>Ga0180121_10001072_pt1 | contig 11572 bp, 21 predicted proteins | sample AntDrymUQ5402106_2_FD_129676 | JGI IMG/M metagenome (GOLD analysis project Ga0180121, IMG submission 129676) | Polar desert sand microbial communities from Dry Valleys, Antarctica - metaG UQ540 (21.06) (version 2) (version 2) | ecosystem: Environmental > Terrestrial > Soil > Desert | place...
GACATCCTCGAGCCGACCACACAGACCGTCGACGCGCTCATGAAGCTCGAGCTGCCGGCCGGTGTGGACGTCGAGATCAAGGCATTCGGGAAGTGACCTGAGACGCGCGCAGCGCGCCTCAGGTCATCCTGAGGAGCGAAGCGACGAAGGATCTTTGAAGAATTAAGAGAGACCCGGAACGCAGCGCGCCTCAGGTCATCCTGAGGAGCGAAGCGACGAAGGATCTTTGCAAGTTTTTAAGGTGACAAAGCAGACAGCGCGCCTCAGGTCATCCTGAGGAGCAAAGCGACGAAGGATCTTTGTAGCTTCGAGCAAAAATTTTAAGAAAGAGAAACACACGAACCGCGGTCCCGGGTTCCAAGGTGAATGAAATGATTCAAGGACTGATTGGCAAGAAGGTGGGGATGACCCAGGTCTTCGCGGATGACGGCTCGATCGTGCCGGTGACCGTGATTCAGGCCGGCCCGTGCCTGATCGTGCAGAAGAAGACAGCGGAGCGTGACGGATACGATGCTGTGCAGATCGGTCTGGTCGAGAAGCTTTCCAATCGCCGCGTGAACGGCGCGATGCGTGGACACTTCGAGAAGGCCGGCGTCCAGCCGACCCGGACAGTGTTCGAGTTCGACTACGAAGGCGAAGCGAATATCGGTGACAAGGTTCAGGTCGACATTTTCAAGCCGGGCGATTCCATCGATGTGGTCGGTAAGTCCAAGGGCAAAGGATTTCAGGGCGTGATGAAGCGCCATAACTTTGCCGGTGGCCGCGCAACCCACGGTTCGATGTTTCACCGAGCTCCTGGTTCCATCGGAGCTTCGGCGTTCCCTTCGCGAGTCATGAAGGGAATGCGCATGGGCGGCCGGATGGGTGGAGATCAGGTCACCGTGAAAAACCTTCAGGTGGCCAAGATCGATGCTGAGAACAACCTGATTTATATCCGCGGAGCTGTCCCCGGTGGACGCAACTCCGTGGTCGTTCTTCGCCATTCGAAGAATGGGAAGGCGAGGTAGGACATGCCGAAACTAGATGTCAAAGACTGGAACAACAAGGTCGTGGGGTCGGTGGACCTTCCGGATGAGATCTTTGCTTATCCGTACAAGGAACATCTGATTCATGAGGCCGTCCGCAACCACCTGGCCGGGCAACGGGCCGGTACGCACAAGACCAAAACCCGCGCCGAAGTTTCCGGCTCGGGAAAGAAGCCTTTCCGCCAGAAGGGCACCGGTCGCGCGCGTCAGGGAGGCAATCGTCCGCCCATTCATCGCCACGGCGGTACGGTGTTCGGTCCGGTTCCCCGCGATTACAGCTACAAGATGAATGCAAAAGAGAAGAAGAACGCGCTGAAGTCGGCGCTCTCCTTCAAGGTCAAGGACGGGAAGGTTCTTCTCGTCAACAAGCTGACCATCGACGAAGCCAAGACCAAGGTTCTCGTCGAGAAATTTGCAGGGTTTGGCGTGGAGGGCAAGGCGCTCCTGGTGGAGTCGCTGGAGAACTCGAACCTGGTCCTCGCCTCCCGCAATCATCCCAAAATGCACATGGTCGATCCTGGTAGCGTCAACGTATACGACGTGGTCAACAGTCGGTACGTCATTCTGAGCGAAGAAGCGCTTCGGCGGCTCACGGAGGTCCTGCAATCATGAATGCACATCAAGCAATCATCCGTCGCCCGCTGGTAACGGAAAAAAGCACCACCATGAAAGAGGACCACAACATCATCACCTTCGAAGTGGCTCCCGATGCCAACAAGATCGAAGTCAAGAAGGCCGTCGAGATCCTGTTCAAGGTGAAGGTGGCCGAGGTCCGGCTGTTCAACGTCCGCGGGAAGATGAAGCGGATGGGCCGGAACGTCGGCAAGCGCCGCGATTGGAAGAAGGCGTATGTGCGCCTGGTCGAGGGGCAGAAGGCTCCTGACTTTTTCGAGGGAGTCTAGGAACGGTTTCGAGAGGATCCTGATCAGAGGAAATTATGGCAGCCAAACGATATAAACCAACGTCTCCCGGAATCCGGTTCCAGACGCACAATTCGTTCACCGACATCACCAAGGCCAAGCCCGAGAAGTCGCTTACCAGGGGCAAGCCCAAGACTGGTGGACGGAACAATCTGGGCCGCATCACCTCGCGCTTCATCGGTGGCGGGCACAAGCAGAAGTATCGCGACATCGATTTCAAGCGTGACAAACACGGCATCCCGGGCAAGGTAGCCTCGGTCGAGTACGATCCGAACCGCAGCGCCCGGATCGCTCTGATCAATTACGCCGATGGGGAGAAGCGCTACATCATCTCGCCCGAGGGCCTCACGGTCGGGCAGACCATAGTCTCGGGTCCGGAAGCGGACATCGTCATCGGCAACGCGCTTCCGCTCCTCAACATCCCGATTGGTACGGTCGTTCATAACATCGAGCTGAAGGAAGGCAAGGGCGCGCAGATGGCCCGGTCGGCCGGTGCCAGCGCTCAGCTCATGGCTCGGGAAGGGGAGTGGGCTTCGCTCCGGCTTCCCTCCAGCGAGATCCGCAGGGTTCATGTGCGGTGCTACGCCACGATCGGACAGGTTGGAAACATCGAGCACGAGAACACGTCCTACGGCAAGGCCGGCAGAACGCGTCATATGGGCAAGAAACCGCACAACCGCGGCGTCTCCATGAACCCGGTCGACCATCCGCTGGGTGGCGGCGAAGGAAAGACTTCCGGTGGACGTCATCCGGTGTCCCCGTGGGGTCAGCCGGCCAAAGGTCACAAAACACGGCGCAACAAGGTCACCGGAAAGTTCATCGTCAAGCGGAGAACCAAGTAGCAGGCCGTTGCCTGCAGGAGATTTGAAACATGGCACGTTCAGTCAAAAAGGGACCCTTCATCGACGCGCATCTTCAGAAGAAGATCGACGAGATGAACCGGTCCAAGGACAAGAAGGTCGTCAAGACCTGGTCCAGGCGCTCGACGGTGAGTCCGGAGATGGTCGGTCACACGCTGGCCGTGCACAACGGACGGAAGTTCATCCCTGTTTACCTCTCCGAGAACATGGTCGGTCACAAGCTCGGCGAGTTTGCGATCACCCGGACATTCAGGGGGCACAGCGGAAAAAAGGTGGAGAAGACCACCAAACCGGCAGGCGCGGCGCCGCCACCACCATCGAAGTAAGGACGTTGTCCGTTGTCCGTTGCCCGTAAGAGCGGAGCGGATGTTTCAACGGAGAACGGATTACGGATAACGGATTCAACGGAGAACGGAACCATGGAAGCAACGGCGACATTGAGATACCTGAAGGCCTCGGCGCAGAAAGTGCGGCTGGTGGTCGATCTCGTTCGCGGCAAGCGAGTGGAGGAAGCGATTCAGATCCTTCATTTCACCAAGAAGACCGTGGCCAAAGATCTCGAGAAGCTGCTCCGCTCGGCTGTTGCCAACGCCGAGAACCGCGAGGACGGAGCGAGCGTCGACGACCTGGTCGTGAGCAAGATGTACGTGAACGAAGGTCCGCGTGAGAAGCGGGTCCAGCCGGCACCCATGGGGCGTGCATACCGGATTCAGAAGCGGAAGTCGCACATCACGGTTCATCTGACCGACGAAGTGCAGGCCAAGGGACGGAACAACGGCGCGCCGAAAAAAGGCACGACCGGCGGCAAGAAATCGAGCACCGCTGCAAAAGCGAGTGGTGCTCCGAAAACCAGCCGGGCAAAGAGAAGCACCAAATAGCGGAGGCGATCTTGGGTCAGAAGGTACATCCTTACGGTTTCAGGCTTGGGTTCAACAAAACGTGGCATTCCCGCTGGTTTGCGGGGAAGACGTATGCAGAGACCCTGCATCGCGACCTCAAGCTCCGTCTTGATCTGAAGAAGCGTCTTGCTCACGCCGGCGTGTCGGAGATCGACATCGAGCGCACGGCCAACAAGATGCGCATCAACATCTACACCTCGCGTCCGGGAATCATCATCGGCCGGAAAGGTGCGGAAGTGGACAAGCTCCGTGACGAGCTCCAGAAGATGGTCAACGGTGAGGTCTACATCAACATTCAGGAGATCCAGCGTCCTGAGCTCGACGCGCAGCTTGTGGCTGAGAACATCGCCACGCAGCTGGAGCGGCGAATTGCCTTCCGCCGGGCTATGAAAAAAGCCATGGAGAGCGCATTCCGGTTCGGAGCGAAGGGTGTGAAGGTTCGTGTCGGTGGACGGCTCAACGGAGCCGAGATCGCCCGGACCGAGTGGTACCAGGAGGGTCGTCTTCCTCTGCACACGCTGAAAGGCGACATCGACTACGGTCTGGCCCTGGCCAGGACGACCTACGGAATCATCGGGGTCAAGGTCTGGATCTTCAAGGGTGAGATGGCCAAGGCCCGCAGCCGGAAAAAAGTTCAGGCTTAAACAGGTAGGCCGGAAAGTCATGGGACCGTCCGGGGACGAATCAGGGAGATAAGCATCATGTTGATGCCGAAGAAAGTTAAATTCAGAAAGCAGCAGCGCGGACGCCGGCGCGGTCTGGCCTCGCGTGGGGCCAAGGTCTCGTTCGGCGATTACGGTCTGCAGGCGCTGGAAGTGGGCTGGGTCACGGCCCGTCAGATCGAAGCGGCCCGAGTGGCCATGACCCGTCACGTCAAGCGCGGCGGAAAGATCTGGATCCGGATTTTTCCGGACAAGCCCATCACCAAGAAGCCTCTCGAGACCCGTATGGGTAAGGGAAAAGGCGCGCCTGAAGAGTGGGTATGCGTGGTCAAGCCGGCCCGCATTCTTTACGAGATGGAAGGCGTGAGCCGGGAGATCGCCGAAGAGGCTTTCCGCCTGGCTGCTCACAAGCTTCCCATCAAGACGCGGTTCGTTACCCGTGAACAGACGGAGATCGGGATATGAGCAAAGGAACGAAAGCAAGCGATCTTCGCGAGAAGACCGAGAACGATCTGCAGACGCGTGAGCGTGATCTTTCTGACCAGCTCTTCAAGCTGCGTTTTCAGAAAGCCACGGGCTCGGTCGAGAACCCGATGAAAATCCGGGAAGTCCGGCGGGAGATCGCCCGGGTCAAGACGCTCATCAAAGAGAAAAAGACAGCCGCCAGGTAACGGCGATTGGAGAGAAACATGGCAGAGAAGAAAAAGCCTGAAGCCGGGACCGAGACCAAGAAGGTCGGCCGCAAAGCCACCAAGGTTGGCGTGGTCGTCTCGAACAAGATGATGAAGACCGTGGTCGTGGCCGTCGAGAACGTGGTCATGCACAAGATGTATCAGAAGTACGTCAAGCGCACGAGCAAGTTCATGGCTCACAACGACGAGCAGGGAATCAACATCGGCGACCGCGTGCTCATCGAAGAGACCCGGCCGCTGTCCAAGCGCAAACGCTGGAACGTGAAGGAAGTCATCACTCGCGCATCGTAGTTGGAACCCGCGTGAGACCAGGAAGTCAGTAAGGAGTCAGTCATGATTCAAATGGGAACGATTCTTCAGGTGGCCGACAACACGGGCGCGAAGAAGATCTTCTGCATCAAGATGCGGGGAGGATCGACGGCAGGGCGTTACGCGCGCCTGGGCGATGTCATCACCGCCTCGGTGAAGGAAGCCTCGCCGGACGGTACCGTGAAGAAGGGTGCCGTGGTCAGGGCCGTCATCGTTCGAACCGTCAAGGAAACAAGGCGGCGCGACGGGTCGTACGTCAAGTTCGACGACAACGCGGCCGTTCTCATCAATGACGCGCGGGAGCCGGTAGGCACGCGTGTGTTCGGTCCGGTTGCCCGCGAGCTTCGTGAGCGGAAGTTCATGAAGATCATCTCGCTGGCCCCGGAAGTCATCTAGAGGAAACCATGCTCGGAAAACGTACAAAAAAAGCTGAGAGTTTCGGAAAAGCGCACGTCAAAAAGAACGACAACGTCCTTGTTCTGTCGGGCAAGGATCGTGGCAAGCGCGGCAAGGTTCTGCGGGTGATCCCCACCAAGGGCACAGCCATCGTGGAGAGGGTGAACTTCCTCAAGAAGCACACCAAGAAGAATCCACAGAAGAACCAGCAGGCCGGGATCGTCGAGCGGGAATCACCGCTTCGCGTCTCCAATCTGATGGTGGTCTGCCCGAGCTGCGACGAACCGACCCGGGTCGCTTCGAAGCACTCTGACGAAGGCACCACCCGCAACTGCAAGAAATGCGACGCGGATCTGTCTCGATAAAACGATTTAAACAGGTCTCACAAAGCGGACCGAAAAGGAAGCAAGCCATGGCGGCAAGACTCAAAGAGCTGTACCAGAAAGAGATCGCGAAGAAACTCCAGAACGAGTTCTCGATCAAGAACGTGATGGCAGTTCCCAAGATCGAGAAGGTCGTTCTGAACATGGGAATCGGAGAAGCCATCTCCAACATGAAGGTCCTCGACAACGCCGTCGAGGAGTTGACCACGATTGCAGGCCAGAAGCCGGTCGTGACCAAGGCCAAGAAGTCCATCGCCAGCTTCAAGCTGCGCGCCGGCGTCCCCATCGGGACGATGGTGACTCTGCGCGGCGAGAAGATGTACGAGTTCCTCGATCGCCTGATCAACATCGCCTTGCCGCGCGTCCGTGACTTCCGCGGAGTGCCGACCAAGGCTTTTGATGGCCGGGGCAACTACACCCTGGGCATCCGCGATCACCTGATCTTTCCGGAAATCGATTACTCCAAGGTCGACAAGGCCAAGGGGATGAACATCACCATCGTGACCACAGCTGCGAACGATGAGCAGGCCCGGTTTCTTCTGCGCGAGATGGGGATGCCTTTCGGCAAGTGACCTGAGCTGAGCACAGCGAAGCGAAGGTCATCCTGAGGAGCGTAGCGACGAAGGATCTTTTTGAGCACAGCGAAGCGAAGGTCATCCTGAGGAGCGTAGCGACGAAGGATCTGTTGAGCACAGCGAAGCGAAGGTCATCCTGAAGCAAGCGAACAACGACTAAGACGAGGAATCAAATGGCAAGAACAGCAATGATCGTGAAAGCGGCGCGGAAGCCCAAGTTTTCCACCCGCAAACGAAACCGCTGCAAACAGTGCGGACGACCCCGTGGGTTTCTGCGCAAATTTCAACTCTGCCGTATCTGCTTCCGGTTGCTCTCGCTGGGTGGCTACATCCCGGGCGTAACCAAGGCCAGCTGGTAGAAGCGCTTGTCCGTAATCCGTTGTCCGTCCAAAGACGGGTTTAACGGCAGCGGACGACGGACAACGACAACGACCCCTGAAGGGTCGTCGGAGGAATCAAGATGTCGATGACAGATCCTATCGCGGACATGCTGACCCGGATCCGAAACGGGATTCAGGCTCACCATGAGCGCGTCGAGCTCCCGGCTTCGAAACTCAAAGTCGAGATCGCGAAGATCCTCAAGAGTGAGGGCTTCATCAGTAATTACAAACTCGTCGAAGGAAAGTACCAGGGGACCCTCAGGGTCTACCTCAAGTACTCCGAAGACGGTGAGCCGGTCATTCACGGGATCGAGCGTATCTCGCGTCCCGGTCGCCGGGTCTACCGCAACAAGGGCGAGATTCCGCGCGTTCTGGGAGGCCTCGGTCTCTCCATCGTCTCGACCTCGAGAGGAATCCTCTCCGGTGCCGAGGCGGTCAAAACGGGAGTGGGCGGAGAAGTACTCTGCCAGGTCTGGTAACGGAGGACTCATGTCACGCATTGGAAGAAAACCGATTCCGCTCCCCAAGGGGGTGGAGATCAAGCAGGAAGGTCAGAGCATCATGGTCAAGGGTCCTAAAGGATCCCTCTCCACCGCTCTGGTCCCCGGCATCGGGATGAAGATGGAAGACGGTGGTCTTCACCTGATCCGTGCCGATGAAGAAAACAGGACGCGTGCTTTCCACGGTTTGATCCGGGCACTGGTCGCCAACAACGTCAAGGGTGTCACCGAGGGCTTCAAGCGCGAGCTGGATATCATCGGCGTCGGCTATCGCGCCGAGGTCAAGGGCAAGGAAGTCGTGTTTCAGCTCGGCTACTCGCATCCGGTGCGGTTCTCGATTCCTCAGGGCATCGAGATCTCGGTGGATGCTAAGACCGGCCACGTGGTGGTGAGCGGCATCGACAAGCAAAAGGTCGGGCAGGTCGCCGCTGAGATCCGCGGTCTTCGCGAGCCGGATCCCTACAAGGGCAAAGGCATCAAGTACACCGATGAAGTGATCCGTCGCAAGGCGGGTAAGGCAGCAGGGAAGTAGACAACCGATACAGCCGGGTACACAGCCTCGGCAAAAAGGTGAGAGACATGGATCGCGCAAAAGAACGAGTCAAAGCCAGAGGTCGGATCCGCAAGCGGATTCGCAACAAGATCACCGGGACAGGCGAGCGTCCGCGTCTCGCTGTCTATAAGAGCCTCAAGCACATCTACGTTCAGATCATCGACGATTCCACCGGCCGAACGCTGGTTTCGGCTTCGACCCGTGATGCTGATTCCACCGCCAAGGGTGCAAACGCTGCCGCGGCCAAGGCCATCGGTACGCTGATTGCCGCCCGCAGTAAGGAAAAAGGTGTGAGCAGAGTGGTGTTCGATCGTGGCGGGTATCGGTATCACGGCAACGTCAAGGCACTGGCCGACGCTGCTCGTGAAAACGGACTGGAATTCTAAGAACCAAAGTTCCGGGCCGGCCCGGAGCGTCGAGACAAATCGGAGGATCGAGTGCAGCGTCAAGGACAGGGTGGTTCACCGCGCGGCCAGGAACGGCGCGATTCAGAGCGTTCCGAAGGCGGGATGGTCGACAAGGTCGTCCATATCAACCGCGTGACGAAAGTCGTCAAGGGTGGAAAGAACTTCAGCTTCAGCGCGCTGGTCGTTGTCGGTGACGGCAAGGGTCGGGTCGGATTCGGTTCCGGGAAGGCCAAAGAAGTTCCGGCCGCCATCAAAAAAGGAATCGAGATCGCCAAGAAGAACATGTTCCCGGTGTCGATGACCGGGACGACCATTCCTCACGAAGTGCTCGGGCACTACGGTGCTGGCCGGGTTCTGCTCAAGCCGGCTTCTGACGGTACGGGCGTCATCGCAGGTGGACCGGTTCGGGCCATTCTCGAGTCGGCCGGAATTCAGAACATTCTGACCAAGTCGCTGGGCACGGCCAATCCGCACAATGTGGTCAAGGCCACCTTCGATGCGCTCAGGCAGCTTCGAAGCGAAGAGCAATATCGCAACCTCCGCGGCAACGCCGAGGGTTCGACGGAAGGTGAATGATGGCTGCCACGAAAAAGAAGGACACGCAGAATCAGACTCTCACGGTTCGACAGATCCGCAGTGGAATCGGCTGCCCGCGAGAGATGCGCGAGACGCTCATAGCGCTCGGGCTCCGCAGGATTCGCCACGAAGTCGAGCGGATGGACACGAAAGAAACGCGCGGCATGATCGCCAAGATCCCGCATCTGGTCGAAGTGGTTGGAGACGGTGGTCGGTAGTCGGAGGCGGTGGTCGGTAGTCGGTGGTCAGTGGTCGGTTCAACCGACCACTGACCACTGGCCACCGATTTAGGAGACAACATGGAACTCAGCAATCTCAAGCCGAAAAAAGGATCGCGTCACGCCAAGAAGCGTGTGGGGCGTGGACCCGGCTCAGGACATGGAAAAACCTCGTCACGGGGTGAGAAGGGTCAGAAGTCGCGGTCGGGCTACAGCAGTCAGATCGGTTTCGAAGGCGGACAGATGCCTCTGCATCGCCGTCTTCCGAAGCGGGGCTTCACCAACATCTTCAAGAAGGAGTACGACGTTCTCAATCTTTCCGATCTCGAGCAGTTCGAGGCTGGCTCGACTGTTGACCGTGAGGTGCTCACCAGCGCCGGCGTGGTCAGGAAGTCGGCCAAGGGCGTCAAGGTCCTGGGCAACGGTGAGATCACGAGGAAGCTGACCGTGCACGCCGACAAGTTCTCGAAGACCGCGAAGGAAAAGATCGAAGCGGCAGGCGGAAGCTGCCAGGAGACGAAGTAAGTTGATCGACACAGTCCGGAACATCTTCAGCATCCCCGATCTCCGCAAGCGGATCATCTTCACACTGTCTCTGCTGGCGGTCTACCGGCTCGGATCGTACATTCCGACTCCGGGAGTCGACCCGCAGGCACTGCGTGAATTCTTCGGCGCCATGCAGAGCGGCGTGGTCGGATTCCTCAACCTGTTTTCAGGCGGAGCCCTGGAGCGCCTTTCGATTTTCGCGCTCGGGATCATGCCCTATATCTCGGCCTCGATCATTCTGCAGCTCCTTACTGTGGTCTGGCCCTATCTCGAGAAGCTCTCCAAAGAGGGCGAGATGGGACGCCGCAAGATCAACCAGTACACACGTTATGGAACCATCGTCCTGGCCATCATTCAGTCGCTGGGCGTTGCGTTCTGGCTCAAAAATCAGACCTCGCCTGGTGGCGCTCCCCTCGTTCCGGCCAGCATTCAGGACGCGATGTGGGGGATCGGCTTTCCCCTGATCACGGTCCTCACGCTCACCACCGGAACCACCTTCGTCATGTGGCTCGGTGAGCAGATCTCGGAGCGGGGCATCGGCAACGGAATCTCGCTGATCATCTTCGCGGGAATCGTGGTCAATCTACCCTCAGCAGTCTGGGGAACGATCGAAGGGGTCCGCACCGGTCAGCACAGCATCTTTACGGTTCTGGCGCTGGTGATCTTCATGATTGCCGTAGTCGGGTTTGTCGTCTTCATGGAGCGGGCCCAGCGTCGGATCCCGGTCCAATACGCAAAACGGGTAGTCGGACGCAAGGTGTATGGCGGGTCCAACACCTACCTGCCGCTGCGGGTCAACACGGCCGGCGTCATTCCAGTCATCTTCGCTTCATCGATCCTCGTGTTTCCCCAGACCCTGGCCGGCATGATCAATCAACCCTGGGCCAAGAGCCTCGGCAACCAGATCGCCATGGGTGAGCCGATTTATTACCTGCTGCAGGTCATCGGGATCATCTTCTTCGCCTACTTTTACACTTCGATCGTCTTCAATCCGGTCGACACCGCTGACAACATGCGCAAGTACGGCGGCTTTATCCCCGGGATTCGCCCTGGCCGCAAGACGTCCGACTACATCGACCGCGTCCTGACCCGCATCACGCTGGTCGGCTCTTTGTACCTTGCAGCCGTCTGCGTGCTTCCGGAGTTCCTGATCACCGGTATCCACGTCAATCAGCTGCCTTTCGGAGTCGGCGCGGCGCTGGACAGCTTCCTGCCGACCTGGGTCACCACGGGAATGGGGTTTGGTTTCTACTTCGGAGGGACGTCCCTTCTGATCGTGGTCGGTGTGGCCATGGACACGATTCAGCAGATCGAGTCGCAGCTCGTAATGCGCCATTACGACGGATTCATGAAGCGGGGCCGGATTCGAGGGCGTCGCGGGTAAGGTATGGCACAAAGCAAACTCATCTTCATCGGCGCTCCTGGGAGCGGTAAAGGCACGCAGGCTCAGCGGGTTGCGGAGCGGCTGCAGGTCCCGCATATCTCCACGGGGGACATTCTTCGGGAAGCCGTCAAGAGCAAGAGTGAGCTGGGAAAGAAGGCTGAACCGATCATGGCCAGCGGCGCCCTGGTGCCCGATGAACTGATGATCGGAATCATCGGGGAGCGCCTGGAACAGCCTGACGCCAAAGGCGGGTTCATCCTCGACGGATTCCCCCGGACGGTGCATCA
>Ga0180121_10001073_pt1 | contig 11572 bp, 9 predicted proteins | sample AntDrymUQ5402106_2_FD_129676 | JGI IMG/M metagenome (GOLD analysis project Ga0180121, IMG submission 129676) | Polar desert sand microbial communities from Dry Valleys, Antarctica - metaG UQ540 (21.06) (version 2) (version 2) | ecosystem: Environmental > Terrestrial > Soil > Desert | place...
CCCAGACCGACGGCGCCCTGCTCCCGAGGTGGGTGACCCCTTTACGCGGCGATTGCTGCACTCGCGGCGAGCATCAGGCCGCCCAGCAACACGAGGCATTGAGCAGCTCCGGATTCGACGATGACGGCGTCCATGGCAGCGAGGACCGCGATCGTCTCGTTCGCATTCCTCTTGGGCTCGTGCGATCAGGCGAAGGCGGCGCTGAGGTGGGCGGCCACGGTACGGGCGCCCCGCTGAGCCAGGATGATCGAGTAGTGGTTGGTGTTGTCGACCAGCATCTCCATGCGAATGGGCCAGCGGGCCCGTAGCGGGTCGAGCAGCTCGTCGGGGAGCATCGGCGGCACCTGGTTGAGCAGCCCGCGAGGCGCTCGCAGCAGCACCGCCGGCTGGGTGAGGTCGTGGAAGTCGCGTCGCACCTCGCGGTCGACCAGCAGCTCGGTGCCGTCGAAGCGCACGGCCTCGAGCGAGGCTGACGAGTGCAGCTCGGGCGCCGTGCCCACGAGGTCGTGGTCGAGCCACGCCTCCGTGTCCTCGGTCCAGGCGCCCGGCTCCGCCAGCGCAGGGTGCTTCCGCCAGAACGAGTGGTACGCGGCCCGGTCGGCAAAGGTCATCTCGAGCCGGGCCAGGGCGGGGCCGAGGACGCCGGCGAGCATGTCGGCCGGGTCGACACCGTGGGGGAGGGGCAGGGCCACGCCCCCGTCGACCAGCACCAGAGCCGACCAGCGCGTGGGGTGGGTGGTGGCCGCCGTGGTGGCGGCGTAGGCGCCCATCGAGTGGCCGGTGAGCACCGCCTGGTCGAGCTCGAGGTGGTCGAGGACGGCGACGAGGTCGTCGGCGTGGGCGCGCATGCCGAACGGCGCGGGCAGCTTCGCCGACCACCCGCGGCCCCGCAGGTCGGGGGCCACCAACGAGATGTCTGGTCCGAGGGCGCGAGCCACAGCCTGCCAGGACCGGTGGTTCCCGCTGATGCCGTGGGCGGCCACCACCACCTTGTTGCCGTCGCCCCACCGGCCGACGTGGAGCGAGCCACCGGCCACCGGGACGTCGAAGCTCGAGTAGGGCGCCAAGGCCATCGATGGCGACGCTACAACCGCTGATCAGGCGATGACGCCGTCGGTCCGCAGGGTCGCCAGCGCGGCGGCGTCGAGGCCCAGCTCAGTGGCGAGCACGTCGTCGGTGTGCTCGCCCAGCCAGGGCATGCGGGTCTCCGGGCCCTCCGCCACGTTGGTGAGCTTCACCGGGTTGCCGGGCACGAGCACGGGCTCGTCGACGCCGTCGGTGCGGGGCACCTCCACGAGCATGCGGCGGGCCGCCACGTGCTCGTCGGCCACCACCTCATCGTCGCGGTAGCAGGGCCCGGCGGCGATGCCCGCCGCCGACATGGCGGCGCACGCCTGCAGCCGGGTCCTGTCCGCCGCCCACGCTTCGACGGCGGGACGAATGATGTCGTCGAGGTGGTCCACCCACCCCTGACGGTCAGCGAAGCGGGGGTCGGTGGGCCAGCCCGGCTCACCGACGAGCTCGGCCAGCGTGGCGAACTGTGGTTCGCGGCCCACCTGGATGATGAACCACCCGTCGCCGGCCCGGAAGCCGTCCATGATCAGCGGCGCGACGGCGCCGTCGCGCAGGCCGAGCGACCAGAAGTTGGTGACGAGGTCGGTCATGGCCACCATGGCGTCGAGCATCGCGATGTCGACGTGCTGCCCGACACCGGTGGCCTCGCGGTGGCGGAGGGCGGCCAGGACCCCGATGACCGCGTACAGCCCGGAACCGATGTCGCCCAGCGCGCCCACCGGAGCCACCACCGGCGGCTGGCCGCCCCGGCGCTTGAACTCGTAGATGCCCGACATTGCCTCCACCACGGGCGCGTAGGCGGGCCACGCGTCGTAGGGCGAGGGCACGGTGTTCCCGAAGCCCGACACGGAGAGGTAGATCGCCCGGGGGTGCACCGCCGCGATGTCGGCGTAGCCGAGCCCGAGCCGTTGCATCGCGCCGGCCTTCGAGTTCTCCGCGATGACATCGAAGCGCCGTGCCAGCTGCAGCACGAGATCGCGGCCGGCGGGTGCCTTGAGGTCCACGCAGATGCTGCGCTTGTTGAGGTTGTTGCGGAGGAAGGTGGCCCCCACGTTGCGCCCCTCGGGGTCGACCATGGCCGGCTGCGAGCCCCGACCCAGGTCGCCACCCACGGGGTTCTCCACCTTCACCACGTCAGCCCCCAGGCGGGCCAGCAGCTGCGTGGCGTAGGGGAGGGCCTGCATCTGCTCGAGGGCCAGGACGCGCACGCCGTCGAGGGGCTTGCCGGCACCTGCCGCGCCCTCGTTCGAGACGTCTCCCAGGCGCATCGACGAGACGGTAGGCGAGGATGTGACGACCCGTCAGATCCCGCCGTACCCTCACCCGATGGGAACACGCGGGATCGTCGGAGCGGCCGTCTACGTGCCACACGGGCGCCTCGATCGCAGCACGATCGCGGCGGTGGCCGGTGGGGGTGGGGGCAAGGGCACGCGCTCGGTGGCGGGCTACGACGAGGACACCACCACGATGGGGGTGGAGGCGGCTCGGGCGGCGTTGCGGGCGGTCCCGGAGGTCGAGGTTGGCGCGCTGTGGTTCTCCACGGTGAGCCCCGCCTACGCGGACAAGACCAACGCCACCACCATCCACGCCGCCCTGCGCCTCGAGCGCGACGTGGGCGCATTCGACGCCAACGGCTCGGTGCGCTCCAGCGTGGGGGCGCTGGTCGCGGCGATGGAGGGCAGGGGCACTCACCTCGTGGTGAGCGCCGACCTGCGCAGCGGCCTGGCCGGCGGATCCGACGAAGCCGACTTCGGTGACGGCGCCGCCGCCGTGGTCGTGGGCGACGGCGCCGACGGCCCACTCTTGGCCGAGGCGATCGGAGGAGGCCGGGCGACGGAGGAGTTCCTCGACCGCTGGCGCACGCCGGGAGAGGTCCGCTCCAAGGTGTGGGAGGAGCGCTTCGGTGAGAGCCGCTACGTCCCCCTCGGCGTGGCGGCCTGGGAGGACGCACTGAAGGCAGCGGGACTGGTGGCCGACCAGGTTGATCGCATCGCCCTCGCCGGTCCGCACGGGCGGGCGGTCGCCGCGCTGGCCAAGACGCTGGGAGCCCGTGACCGCGCCGTGGGCGGCGACCTCGGCGGGAGCGTGGGCAACCTCGGCGCGGCACAGCCGGCCGCGCTGCTCAGCGCCGCGCTGGAGGTGGCCGAGCCGGGCCAGGTGATCGCACTGGCGGTGCTGGCCGATGGTGCCGACGTGATGCTCTTCCGGACCACGGATGCCGTCAGCTCGTGGACGCCTCGCCGATCGCTGGCCGACCAAGCCACCGCCGGTGCGCCGATCGACTACGGCACCTACCTCCGCTGGCGGGGCCTCCTGGCCGTTGAGCCACCTCGTCGGCCGGAGCCCGGGCGGCCGTCGGCCTCCGCCGTCGGGCGATCGGCCGACTGGAAGTTCGGCTTCGTTGGTTCCTCGGGCGACGACGGGGCGGTGCACCTGCCGCCGCAGCCCGCCGATGCCACCGCCGTCCCGATGGCCGATGCCACCGGCACCATCGCCACCTTCACCGTCGACCGGCTGGCCTACTCGCCGAGCCCGCCGGTGGTGTTCGCCGTCGTCGACTTCGACGGAGGGGGCCGGCTGCCGGTCGAGCTCACCGATGTCGACGTCGACCAGGTACGCATCGGGGAACGGGTGGAGCTGACCTTCCGCCGGCTCTTCACCGCCGACGGCATCCACAACTACTTCTGGAAGGCGAGGCTGATCTAGCGATGGGATCGCACGGCATCAAGGACCGCGTCGCCATCGTCGGGATGGGGTGCACGCGCTTCGCTGAGCACTGGGACGAGGGGCTCGACGACCTGCTCCTGGACGCCACCAGCGAGGCCTTCACCGCCACCGGAGTCACAAAGGACGACGTCGATGCCTACTGGCTTGGCACCGCCCAGGGCGGCATGAGCGGAATGCTCCTCGCCAAGCCGCTCCAGCTGGACGGCAAGCCCGTCACCCGAGTTGAGAACATGTGCGCGACGGGCTCGGAGGCGCTCCGGCAGGCCGCTTACGCAGTGGCCTCGGGCGCCTACGACCTCGCCATGGCCGTCGGCGTCGAGAAGGTGAAGGACTCCGGCTACCAGGGGCTCAACGCCGTCGCCGTGCCCAACGACGGCACCCAGCGCACGCTGACCGCGGCGGCCATGTTCTCCATGGTCGCCCCCGCCTACGCCGAGCGGTACGGCGTGCCCATGGGTGAGCTGAAGGCGGTGCTGGCCCGCATCGCATCCAAGAACCACCACAACGGTGCCCGCAACCCTCGGGCGCAGTTCCGCCGGGAGATGTCGGTGGAGCAGATTCTCGCGATGCCCGAGGTGGCCGGCTGCCTGTCGGTGTTCGACTGCGCCGGCGTGGCCGACGGTGCCGCCGCCGCCATCATGTGCCGCGCCGAGGATGCCTACCACTACACCGATCACCCGCTCTATGTGAAGGCGCTGTCGTTGGTGGCCGGCAACGGCTCCGGCCTCACCGACCCCTCGTACGACTACACGACCTTCCCGGAGGTCGTCAGCTGCGCCGAGGACGCCTACGCGCAGGCCGGCATCACCGACCCGCGCGTCGAGCTGGCCATGGCCGAGGTGCACGACTGCTTCACCCCCACCGAGCTCGTGCTCATGGAGGATCTCGGGTTTTGCGACCGGGGCACGGCCTGGAAGGAGGTGCAGGCGGGTGCCTTCGACCTCACCGGCGATCTGCCCGTGAACCCCGACGGCGGTCTCAAGTCCTTCGGGCACCCGGTGGGCGCCTCGGGCCTACGGATGACGTTCGAGGCGTGGCTCCAGCTGCGGGGCGAGGCCCCGGCCGATCGCCAGATCACCACGACGACCGACCGCCACCTCGCCCTCACCCACAACCTCGGCGGCTACCCCGGCGAGATGGTCAGCTTCGTGAGCATCCTCGGAACCGAGCCGTCGGCCTGAGCGCGCTACAGCTTCGTCCAGACGCGATCGCGCACCTCGCGCAGTACCTCCTCGAGGCCCCGGCCACCGTCGGCCGGACCGAGGTCCACGAGGATGTCGGGAGCCGCGAGGTCCATGGGGAACTGGTCGCAGATCGAGATCCCCCCGTTGCTGGCATGACCTCGGGCCCGACCGTAGGTGCGCCCTGACAACGGAGACCCCGCCGGCTCGAAGCGGAACCGCCTGACCGCAAGGTCGCTGCCCAGCCAACCGACGAGCCCGTCCACCACGGAAGTGGCCATCTCGGCGTCAGGGCCGACGACTGCGATCAGCGCGCCGCCGGCAACGAAGCGCTTCCGCGCTGGGGTCCCCGCGAAGTGGCGAGCCCCTCGAAGGCCGCGGCGCACGGTGCGCCAGGCGATGTCGATGCTCCGGGGATGCCGGGCATGCGCGGCCAGGGCCCGCTCGAGCGAGCGCGCGATCGACGCGCGCTCCCACGCTGAGGGCGGCGACTCGACGACGTGGAGGCAGCGCTCGGCGAGCTGCGGGGACAGCAACGGCAGTCGCCTGGCCAGAGCCGCGGCCCGCCCCGCCTCCGGCACCCGGGCCAACAGGTGCGCCAGCTCCCGCTGCTCCGAGGCCGACAGGTTGCCGAGCATGCAGAGCTGTGCATCCCAGGTCGCGTGCTTGAGGATCATGCGGACCACGAACACCGCGAGCTCGAAATCCGGCGCGGGAACCGGGATGGGCTCGCCGGGTGCCGTCGAGTCGAGGTACTCGCGCTCCACGGGGAGGTGGAAGTTCTTCGTCATGTCGTCGCCGAGGACGAGCTGGTAGTGGGCCTGGAGGTGGACGAGGCGACCTGATGCCGCGTCGAGGCCGTAGTGGTCGATCAGCCCGGGCACCTCCCTCGAGGCGAGCGGACGTGCCTGCTTGAAGCCGAGCCGGTGGAGCACCTCCCCGAACCCGTCAGCGTCGCTCCGCTCGATGAGGAGGTCGAGGTCGTTCTCCCCGCTGGCGGAGCGCGCGATCGCCTCGTTGCTCTTCCAGTGGCAGTACCGGATCCCCTTGTCCTCAAGAGCGCGGCACAGCGCGATGACCAGGTCAAGCGCCTCGGTTCCGTCCCCGCGCATTCTGCTTGCCTCCGTGATCCTGGCTGTTGCATCCGGTCGTGTACGCTGCGGTGGCGCTGTCACCCACCGTAGTGAAAATGCCGCCCTGGGTGTTGACGCCTCCGGGCTCCGGCTTTAGGCTCGGGTGACCGTTGAGGGAACGGTGATGAGCTAAGGTCTGAACACGAGACCAACGGGAAGCCGCACGGCGCTGAGGAAGCGCCGGGTGCACAGGGCGAAATGAGGGCGACAGTGGAAACAGTAGCCGACGCGGGTCGGGACGAACGGTGGACGACGCTTGACGATCCACACGATCGGGTCATCGACCTACGGGTGGTTGATCCAGACGAGCGGGCTTCGGACGCCTCGACAGCTGTTGCGCCGATGGATGCCGGCACGGCCTCTGCACCTACCGCGCTCGTGCACGCCTTGGCCCGCCCGCAGCTCGCCTCGGGCCGGCTGGCCTTCGAGGCACGGATGGTCCAGCGCGCCCGAGCGAGGAGCCTTCGAGCCTGCGCGATCCAGCGCGCCTTCGACGTCGTCGTCGCCAGCGCAGCCTTGATCGTGGCCGCGCCGTTGATGCTCGGCGCGGCGGCGGCGGTGCGCATCAGCTCTCGAGGCCCCGTGATCTTCCGCCAGGTGCGCGTCGGTCGACGGGGTCGGACCTTCTCGTGCCTGAAGTTCAGGACGATGCGGATCGATGCCGAGGCGCAGCTCGCCGCGATCCTGGCCGAGGATGACTCGGCACGGGCCGCGTTCGAAACGGACTTCAAGCTCTTGGACGACCCGAGGATCACGCGCGTCGGCCGACTGCTCCGCCGAACGAGTCTCGACGAGCTGCCGCAGCTGATCAACGTCCTCCGCGGAGAGATGAGCCTCGTGGGCCCCAGGCCCGTCATCCCCGAGGAGCTCGGGAGGTACGGCGACTACGGGCAGGTCGTGCTGCAGGTGCGCCCCGGCATGACTGGCGCCTGGCAGGTGAACGGTCGCAACACGATCTCCTACAGGCAACGCATCCGCCTCGATGTGGACTATGCGCTGAACCGCTCGCTGGCTCAGGACATCGGCATCCTGCGACAGACCGTCCGCTGCGTCCTCAGCCCCGAGCCCGACGCAGCACGATGAGCACGAGCTCACGATGAGCGGCTCGAACGGCTCGCTCCACGGCGTGGAGCCGGCCGTGGCACCACTTGATGACGCGCGATCGACGCGTGCCGCCATCGGCTCAACAGGGGTGCCCCGCCGGATCCTCCACGTGTGCACCCGGTTCGCCCGCGGCGGGTCCGAGCAGCGATTGCGCGACATGGTGGCAGCCGTCCCCGACCACGAGCACCGCTTGATCGTCGGCAATGACTCCGACCGTGACCTTGCCAAGCGTCAGATGCCAGGGGTGGAGGTGCTGCTGGAACCGAGCCTCCAACGGTCTGTGAGCCTGCGCCAGGACCTCGTCGCGTTCGTGCGGCTACGGCGCCACATCAAAGAGGGTGGCTATGCGGCCGTGGTCACGCACCAATCCAAGGCAGGGGTCCTGGGTCGGCTGGCGGCGCGGACCGCAGGCGCCCCGCCCGTGATGCACTCGCTCTCGATGGCGGACTTCGGTTCGGGGTACAGCCCCCTCGAGAGCCGCCTCTTCCGGATCCTCGAAAGACTCCTCGCGAGGTGGACGGCGGCCTACGCGGTCGTGGGTGCCGATCTGGCCACGAAGTTCGGCCAGATCGGCGTGCCCGCCGAGAAGCTGTCGGTGATCCGCTCCGCCGTCAGGCTCCCGCGTCCCGTGGCGGACCGCGCCGAGGTCCGACGGAGCGTGGCGCGCGCCTTCGCGCTGCCCGAGGGGCGACCCTGGATCCTGTACGTGGGGAGCCTGGACGAGCGCAAGAGCGTCCTCGACCTCCCGATCCTCCTGCAGCAGACGCTCCAGCTCAGCGCAGGGACCCGTCCCTTCCTGGTGGTGGCCGGCACCGGGCCACAAGAGGAGCGGCTCCGTTCGCTCGCGGACCAGATCGGCGTCGCCGACGACTGCCGGCTGCTGGGCTACGTCGAGGACCCCCGCGACCTGTTCGTCGCATCCGATGCTCTCGTGCTCCTCAGTCGGGCCGAGGGGATGCCACAGGTGCTGGTCCAAGCCGCGGCGGTCGGAACGCCCTTCGTCACGACGGCCGTCGACGGTGCCGATGAGCTGCTCGAGCTCGGCGCGTCCGGAAGCGTCGTCGACGCATACGACATCGTGGGTGCCGCCCGTGCTCTGCTCCCGTACCTCCGGTGGCCGGTCGAAGGCTGTGCCACCACGATCGACCTGTCGTCGTGGCGGCCGGCTCAGGTGCGGGCCGACTACCGGGGGCTCTTCGAGTCCGTTCTTGGGGCACCGAGTCCCGAGGCGCAAGCAGGAGGACGCGTGGTGGCGCTGGTCGGCTCCGACGGTTCCGGGAAGTCGACGCTGAGCCGTGATCTCGCCGAGAGCTTCGGTGCCCACCAGGAGGTGGTGCACCTCTACCTCGGCAGCGGTGACGGTCCCTCGTCGCTGGTGCGCTGGCCCCTCAAGCGGGTCAAGCGAGCTGTGTTCGGCGCCAAGGGCACCACCGCACGCAAGCAGGCGGTCCACCAGCGCGCCCCCCGGACCCTGAGGATCTCGCGATCGGTGTGGGCCTTGGTCCTCGCGCAGGAGAAGAGGGCGAAGCTTCGGCGGGCCAGCCGGGCAGCAGGCCATGGCGCCTTGGTGCTGTGCGACCGCTTCCCGCAGGCGCAGGTTCCCGGCACCACCGATGGGCCCCTGCTGGATGCGTGGGCCACATCTCGTAGCCGTTGGCTGCGGGGCCTTGCGAGCTGGGAGAGGTGGCCCTACCAGCAGGCTCATGCATCACCGCCAGACCTCGTCATCCGCCTACGGGTCGACCAGGACACCGCCGTCCTTCGGCGCCCAGAGCACGATCCAGAGGCGCTCAGCTCTCGTCGGAGCGTGGTCGAGGGGCTTCGCTTCGACCGGGCCGAGTTCGGTGTCGTCGAGATCGATGCCAACCGTCCCCTGGCCGCCGTGTTCGCCGACGCCCGCACGGCCATCGCGGACTGTCTCGCCGAGGCGTCCACCGGGAGCACGGCGTGATCATCGAGCTTTGCGGCGTCCCCGGGGCCGGCAAGTCGTCGATCGCTCGGGAGCTCGTAGCTGAGCTGCGCGGCCTGGGACGCGACGCGTCCTTGCCGCTCGAAGACGTCTCTCCGCGCCGGCGGCGCTCGTACCGCGTGGGCCGCAAGGTCGGGCGAGCCGCCATGGAGGTGACGCGCCACCCGTGGACCTCTGTCGGGGCGGTCCGGGCCGTCGTCCGCTCGGGCCAGCCGACCCAACGCGATGTGGCGGTCCGGTCGCTCAACTGGCTGGTGCTCCGGGCTGCGATGCGGCGTGCGCGCGCCTCTGTCGGGTTCCACGTGATCGATCAAGGCATCATCCAGGAGCTGTGCTCCCTCGGATTCTGCGGCGACGCCCAGGCGGCGATCGACGTCGCGGATCCCGGGGTCGGGCTGCTCGCCCCGGACGTCATCCTCGTCGTCGACGTCGACCTCGAGCTAGCTGATCAACGCCTCGGATCCCGACCGGGCCGCGAGAGTCGGGTCGAAGCGGACGGCCTGGATCGCCGCCGCGAGCTCGAGCGACACGGCCGGCTGGGCGAGGAGGTTCTCGCCTCATGGCTGGAGCGCTTCGGTGACCGAGTCCCGACGACGGTGCGACGCGTCGTCAACGGTCTTGGCGACACCGAGGTGGGGGCAATGGTTTCATCGCTCGTGCTACCGCACGGGCCCGAGGCGGAGGTGGCCACGAGGTGAGCATGATCCTGGAGCGGCGCGAACCGCTGATGAAGACGGCAGTCGTGACCGGCTGTGCCGGGTTCATCGGCTCGCACCTGTCTGAGCGCCTGGTGGCTCGGGGGGTCAAGGTCATCGGCGTGGACGCCTTCACACCGTTCTACGACCCGGCCGAGAAGCTCTCGAACCTCGCGGCCCTTGCCCACGAGCCGAACTTCGACCTCGTCGAGCTGGATCTGGCCGACGCCGATCTCGGCCCGCTGGTGGCGCAGGCCGACGTCGTCTTCCACCTGGCCGCCCAGGCTGGGGTGCGCTCCAGCTTTGGCGATGGCTTCGCTCGATACGCCAGGGACAACCTGGTGGCCACGCAACGCGTGTTCGAAGCCGCCGCCGACGCGTCTTGTCGGCGGGTGGTGTGGGCATCGTCGTCCTCCGTGTACGGCGACGCCGACGTCTACCCTTGCGTCGAGGCCACGACACCCACCCATCCCCGCTCACCGTACGGCGTGACGAAGCGAGCCTGCGAGGACCTGGCCGAGGTGTACCGGATCCAAGGCCTGTCGGTCGTTGGCTTGCGGTACTTCACCGTGTACGGCCCCCGCCAACGCCCGGACATGGCGATCCGGCGGCTGTGCGAGGCGCTCGTCGCTCAGGGCACCTTCCCGCTCTACGGTGACGGCGGCCAGTCGCGGGACATCACCTACGTCGATGACGTCGTGTCGGCCACCATCCTCGCGGGGAGCGTCTCGAACCCTGAGGCCGTGTACAACGTGGGCGGCGGCCACGAGGTGGCGCTGTCAGACGTGATCGCCATGCTCGAGGGCATCGCCGGCGAACCGATCGCGATCGAACACCACGAGGTGCAGCTCGGCGACGTGCGCCGCACCGGGGCCGACACGTGCTCGGCACAGCAAGCGCTCGGCTGGCGCCCTCAGGTGGTTCTGGCTGACGGTCTCCGGAACCAGCTGGCCTGGGTGCGGGCGTCGGCGGCGGCACGATCCCTGCCCGCAGTATGATCAGCGGCCTGAGGTGATGTCGCCGCATCGGCGCGGCACCCGCGAGCTGAGGAGGAGAACGCGGTGGAGCTGACGGAAGCCGTGCAGCGCATCCTGCGGCACCACGTGGGCTTGATCCTCGCGTTGGTCGGCCTCGGTCTGTTGGTCCCGTTCCTGATGAACGTGGGTCGGGACGACACCTACGTGGCGTTCGCCCGGTTGAGCATCGGTGCGAAGGACACGACCAACGCCCAGCAGACGGAGGCGTTGGTCGATACGGCGCGGGGCATCGTCACCAGCCTGGCTCAGGTCGAGGCGGCCATCGAGGAGGTCTCGGTGCAGCGCGACCCCAGGAACGTCGCCGGAGGTCAGGTGGACATCAAGTCGATCGGCACCTCCGGCGTACTCGTCCTGTCCGTGTCCGATGGTGATCCGGAGGTAGCGGCCGCCCTCGCCAACGCGCTGTCCGAGCAGCTCCTCGCGTCCCGTCGTGAGCTGCTCATCGATCCTCTTGAGCAGCGCCTGACTCAGGTCGACGACGATCTCGCGGCCGTCGATGTGGAGATCGACGACATCCAGGCGCAGGCTCAGCGCCCCGGTGCGATCATCGACGAGGTCCGGTTGCGGCTCGAGGACTCGATCCAGCGTCGGAGCGACCTCCAGGCGGAGCGCCAGGCGCTCAGCGAGAGCCTCGCTGTCACGCCGAAGCCCG
>Ga0180121_10001074_pt1 | contig 11568 bp, 13 predicted proteins | sample AntDrymUQ5402106_2_FD_129676 | JGI IMG/M metagenome (GOLD analysis project Ga0180121, IMG submission 129676) | Polar desert sand microbial communities from Dry Valleys, Antarctica - metaG UQ540 (21.06) (version 2) (version 2) | ecosystem: Environmental > Terrestrial > Soil > Desert | place...
CAACATGCTGAACATGTTGAACCCGAATATCGTCGTCGTCATGGGGGGCGTCACGCAAGCTGGCGATGCGCTGATGGATCCCCTCCGCGCCGAGGTCCGGCGCCGGGCGTTTCGTCCGGCAGTCGACGCGTGCGAGATCGTACTCGGCACGCTGCCGGGCACGGCGGGCGTCGTCGGAGCGGTGGCCACCTTCAAGGCGAGCCTCGGACGGGACGGGTGACACGTCGCCGCAGGATCGGCGTCGTCGGGACCTTCGTGTGGGACGTGATCTACGGGCGGGATCCGCTGGATACGCCAGTGGAGGAGTGGGGCGGCATCACCTACGCGCTCGAAGCACTCGACGCCGCCCTGCCCCCCGACTGGGAGTTCGTCCCGCTCATCCGCGTCGGGGAAGACCTCGCGTCCCGGGCGCGAGAGCTCCTTCGCTCCTACCGTCGCCTCGCACCCGACGCCGCGGTGATCGAGGTGCCCTATCCGAACAACAGGGTCGAGCTGCGCTATGTCTCCGAGGAGCGGCGCTCAGAAGTCCTGACCGGCGGAATCCCCGCGTGGAGCTGGCTCGGACTCAAGCCGCTGCTCCGCGATCTCGATGCGCTCTACATCAACATGATCAGCGGGTTCGAGCTCGAGCTGGAAACCGCGCAGCTTCTGCGACAGCACTACCGCGGCCCGATCTACTGCGACCTGCATTCGCTGCTGCTCGCCGTTCAGCCGAGCGGACTTCGTACGCCGCAGGCACTGCCTAATGTGTCCGCCTGGTGCCGCTGCTTCGATCTGCTCCAGGTGAATGAGGATGAGATGCGCCTGTTGGCGCCGGACCCGCTCGCGCTTGCGGCAACGGCGCTCGGTCAGGGTGTGCGCTGCCTCACAGTTACCCTCGGTCGCCGTGGCGTTGTCTATTTCGCCGATGCGACCTTCGAGCGACTCGATTCCCCGCCGATCGCCAACCAGCTCGGTGGGGTCACGGGCACGATCCGGACGGAGCTTGTCCCGTCAGCGGAGACGCGCGCGCTGTCAGGGGGAGATCCGACGGGGTGCGGTGATGTCTGGGGCGCAACCTATTTCTCCCGGCTGGTCGCCGGTGATAAGTTCACCGACGCGATGGGGGCGGCTCAGCGAGCCGCCGCGCGCAATGTCGAGCACCGGGGCGCGACCGGTCTCGCTCACTACCTTCGGGGAGAGCTCAGCCGCACGTGACCACCGTGATCAACGTCCCTCCCTCGCTTGATGAGGCCTCCTTCGAGCAAGTCCTGGAGCAGCTCGCGCCGCTCCCTGGGGACGAAAAGATTCTGGTGGATGCCCGGCACACGCGCTGGGCATCGCCCTACGGCCTCACGGCACTGTTGACGCTCGCTCAGACGCGCGGCGACCGGCCCGGGTTCACGGTCCCGGAGACCGACGACACCGGGACGTACTGGGCGCGCACGGGATTTTTCAAGTACGCCGAGGATCTCTTCGAGCTCCATGGCTCGGTGCCACGCACGCGGACGACGGGCGAATCCAGCGTGCTGCTCGAAATTACGCCGGTGAGCGGGAGCGCCGACGTCCACGACGTCGTCGACCGAATCCAGCAGAAGGCCCAGGCGATCCTCGCGACGGAGCTCAACATCGACAACAAGGTCACCATGGGCTTTGCGATGACGTTGTCAGAGGTGTGTCAGAACATCGTGGAGCATGCCGGGCGCGGCGGGTGGGTGGCCGTGCAGACCTACCGGTGGCAGAAGCGACTCGGACGTCGGGTCGTCGTGATCGCCGTGTGTGACGCCGGACTGGGCTTCCGCCAGTCGCTCGAGAGCGCGCCTGGGTGGCGCACGAGCGATCGCTGGGACGACGCGATGGCGCTCGAGGAAGCGGTGATCCGCGGAGTCAGCCGCTTTCGCGATCCCGGGCGGGGCCAGGGCCTCGCTGGCGTGCGCAAGTTCCTCGGTCGTTGGGACGGGAAGCTGTCCGTTCGCAGCGGCACGTCGCGCATCGCGATCACGCCGAGCTGGGACGAGGACGTGCCACTGACCGAACGCCTGCCCCGCTTTGCGGGCTCACAGGTCCAGATCACGATCCCCGAGCGGATCGTGGCGCGATGATCACGCACATCGATCTCAGCTCGGTGCTTCGCCGCACGGTGTGCGAGCTCTATTCCAACCTGGTCACTCGCCCGACGGGCGCGGCCGTCCGCGGGGAGATCGAGCTGCAGCTCACGGAGCTCCGTGATCGGACGCTCACCGTGATCGACTTCACCAACGTCGGCCTGCTCGACTTTTCCTGCGCCGACGAAGTCGTCGCGAAGCTCTTGCTCCGGTACGGTGCGGTCGATGCCCCCGGAGAGGCGTACTTCCTGTTCCGCGGCCTCAGCGAGTCGCATCTCGATGCCATCGAGTCTGTGCTCGAGCGTCACGGGCTCGCGATGGTGCTGCAGCACGCCGACGGCGGCGCCGAAGTGTTCGGCACGCTGACGAAGGTCGAGCGTGAAGTGTGGCGTGCGGTGTACGATCGCGGGAAGGTGAGCGTCGCCGACCTGCCGGCGGCGCTCGAGGGTCTGGACGGCAACACGGAGGGTGTGATGGCATCACTGCGGAGCCGGCGTCTCGTCATGCGCTTCGACGATGCCTACGTCGCGGTAGGCGCAACGCCGTGACCGCCGGCTACAGCGCCCCGCTTCAGGTGATGGGCTTCATCGCGACACGCTCGGGTGACCCGGACCGCGGTCCGCTGGTGCGGATGAGGACCGACGATGCCGCGAAGCGGCTGCTGACGGATGGCGAGGTGGCATGGGTGTATGGTCCGCGACGCCAGGAGCTCGCGACCGTGGTGATCGACGACGCGATTCCGCGCGGGGGCGTGGTGGTTCGCGACATCGCTGGCATCGCGCCCTCGGAGATCGTGCGAGTCGTCAAGGTTGACCTCGACAGCGCCGGACGGCGCCGGGATTTCGTGTGAAGAGGAATGAGCCGGTAAACCGCAAGTCGCGATCGCTCGGGCTTTCGACCCTGTCACTTCACGGTGGCCGCGAGCCGATCGAGCCCGATTCGCCCGTCGTCCAGCCGATCGTGCAGTCGGTGAACTTCGCTCAGGAGGTCGGCACCGCCGAAGGGCTGCGCTATGGGCGCTACGGGAACTCGCCCAACGCCGAAGTCGTGCAGCGGCGGATCGCGTTGCTCGAGGGTGCGGAGGCGGGGCTCGTGCTGTCGAGCGGAATGGGCGCCACGGCGTGTGCCCTGCTCGCGCTCCTCCGTCCGGGTGATCATCTCCTTTCGAGCTCCTGGATCTACGGCGGCACTCACCGCCTCTTCACTCAGGAATTCGTGACCATGGGGATCGACGTCACGCTGGTCGACCCGGGCGAAAGTCGCGGGTGGCGGAAGCGCATCCGGAAGCAGACGCGTGCGATCTTTCTCGAGTCGCCCGTCAATCCCACCTGTCGCGTCGTCGACCTCAACAGCGTTCGCTATCTCACGAAGGAGAACGGCCTCGCGCTCGTCGTCGACTCCACCTTCGCGAGCCCGATCAACTTCCGCCCGATCGAGCACGGCGCTGACGTCGTCATCCACTCCGCGACGAAATACCTGAACGGACACCACGACATCCTCAGCGGCGTCGTGCTCGGCACGGCATCGTACATCGAGGAAGTGCGGCAGAAGATGATCGTCTGGGGGCAGGCGCCCGATCCGTTCGCCTGCTGGCTGCTGGAGCGCGGCCTCAAGACCCTCGACGTTCGCGTGCGACGGCAGAACGAAAACGCGATGCGCGTTGCCGAGTGGGCCGAGACGAAGAAGGAGATCCGCAAGGTCTACTATCCCGGCCTTCCCTCGCACGAGGACCACGAGCTCGCGCGCACCCAACTCGATGGCTTCGGCGGCATGCTCGCCCTCGAGCTCGCCGGTGGCGGCAAGGTCACCGAGCGGTTCATTCGCCGCCTCAAGCTCGTCACGCACGCGGCCAGCCTCGGTGGCGTGGACACGCTGGTGTCGGAGCCGCGCTACACGTCGCACGCGCACATGACCTCCGATGACCGCGCGAAGGTCGGCATTCCCGATGGATTTCTGCGCTTCAGCATCGGCATCGAGGATCCGGACGACCTGATTGCGGACCTTGGCCAGGCGCTCGGATAGTGGAACCTCCCGGCGCGCCACTGCTGACGGACCGCCGCCGGGCAGACCGACGCACCGATCTGCGGGTCGGCGACCTGACGCTTCCCGAGCTGCGCCGGATGCTCGTGACGACCACACTGTTCGTGATCGTCCTCGCACTCTTTATGTGGATGGTCCGCACGGTGATCATCGCGGCGATCATCGGGATCGTGATGGCGGTCTTTCTTCGCCCGCTCTACCTGGTGATGCTCCGTGCGCTGCGCCGCCCCGCGCTCGCGGCGCTGCTGACGCTGGCGATCGTCATTATTCCGATCCTCGCCGCGCTGGCGTACAGCTACGCCGAGATCAGCAGTGTGGTCAGCTACCTGCAGGAGAACCATGCATCCGTCGTCACCCGGATCGACGGGAGCGTGAAGGAGCTCCTTCCCTGGATGGGCACGGACCACGCAACCGAGCGCATTTCCGCCTGGGTCCGGAGGGCGACCGACTACGGAGCCAGCATCCCCGAAGCCGTCCAGGAAGCGATCGCAAGCTTCGCCGTCGCGACGACGATCTTCCTGTTCACGGCGTTCTACATGTTCACCGACCGCGAGACCATCGTGGCCTACGTTCGCGCCAAGATTCCCCGTCGATACGGTGAGCTCTCGATGGCGCTGGAAAGCAACGTGAGCGGGGTCCTTCACGGCACGATCTACTCGACGTTGTTCACCCAGACCCTGAAGTCCGTCCTGATCCTCGTCCTCAACCTCGCGTTCGGCGTTCCGCTTGCCGCGGTGCTGGCGCTCGCGTCGTTCATCATCGGCTTCTTTCCGATCGTCGGATCGTGGTCGATCTACGTCCCGGTCGCAGCGTGGCTGCTCATTTTCAGAAGCTCGCCCACCTCAGCACTTCTGATGATCATCATCGGATTCGCGGTCAACACGTTGTTCATCTCGATGTACCTTCGACCGAAGATCGCCGCCGACCGGTCGCGCGTGCTGAACTTCTACTGGATGCTCGTCGGCCTCGTGACGGGGGTCTATACGTTCGGCCTGTCCGGCATCCTTCTCGGGCCGGTGCTCATCGGGCTCCTGAAAGCCGTGATCGACACGGTGACCGCACGCGCCGACTGGCGCTTCGTAGATCCGGACGACGTGGAGACGGTTCCTGCCGGAGCTGCCGGGTGATTCGATTCTTCAACGTCACCAAGGAGTACGCGCGGTCCGGGGTCGCCCTGAAGGACGTGTCCTTCAGGGTCGCCAAGGGAGAATTCGTCTTCCTCACCGGGCCCAGCGGGTCGGGCAAGAGCACGCTGCTGAAACTCATCTACCTCGCCGAGCTCCCGACCGAGGGCGAGGTGCAGGTCAGCGGGCTCAACTCCCGCGAACTGCGCAAGGGCGACATCGCGAAACTCCGGCGGAAGCTCGGGATCGTCTTCCAGGATTTCCGGCTTCTCGAGGACCGGACCGCCGAGGCCAACATCGCCTTCGCCCTCGAGGTGACCGGCGCCCGGCGCGCGACGATCCAGCCGAAGGTGGCACGGCTGCTCGCTCAGGTCGGCCTCGGCTCCAAAGGCACGAGCTATCCCCGCGAGCTCTCGGGTGGTGAGCAGCAGCGCGTCGCGATCGCGCGCGCCCTCGCGAACGATCCGTTCGTGCTGATCGCCGACGAGCCGACCGGAAACCTCGATGAGCGCGCAACGCGTGGCGTCTACCAGCTGCTCCGTGACATCAACGGGTCCGGGACGGCGGTCGTGATGGCGACGCACAACCTCGAGCTCATCCGACGCGCCGAGTATCGCACGATCGAGCTCGATCGCGGGCGCGTGGTCTACGACTCGGCGGACGCGAGCATGGCGCGGCGGGAAGCGCGGTGACGCTCGCACTCCGGGAGATGCTGATCGCCTTTCGGCGGACACCGCTGTTGAGCACGCTCAGCGTCACGACGATCGCCTTTTCGCTGTTCGCGTTCGGCCTCTTCGGACTGGTCGCGCTCAACATTCGGACGGCGATCGCGGAGGTCGAGGAGCGCGTGGAGATTCGAGCCTTCGTCGCTGAAAGCGCGCCCGTGGAGGCGGTGTTTGCGGCGATGAGCGACATCGAGGCGTTTCCCGAGGTGGCGCGCGCGGTCTACGTGACGCCCGAAGAAGCGCTCGCCAAGGCGCGCGAGGAGCTCGGTGAGTTCGAGGACGTCTTCGAAGCCGGCGTGCTTCCAGGCTCGATCGAGGTGCGCCTCAAACCCGGGTCGAGCGACCCGACCATCGTCAAGGCGGTCGCCGAGCGCATACGCAGCTACGAGTTCATCGACGACGTCCGGTTCGGCGAGGAGTGGGTGGAGAAGCTGTATCGGGTGCGCACGGTGGCGTCGATCACCGGCCTGGCGCTTGGCGCGGCATTCGGCGCGGTCGCAATCATCATCATCGGGGCGACGATCCGGATGGCCGTCCTCGCGCGCGGTCGCGAGATCGCGATCATGCGCCTCGTGGGCGCGACTGATGGCTTCATTCGCCTCCCATTCCTGCTTGAAGGCCTCGCAAAGGGCATCCTCGGCGGGCTCGCGGCCCTGCTGCTGACCTGGATCGCCCGATCCATCGTCGACCGGTACTTCATCCAGACCGTGTTCTTCGATGCATCGCTCGCGGTGCTCGGCGTCTGCGCGGGTGCCCTGATCGGGCTCGTGGGCAGCGCGGTCTCCGTGGGCCGACACCTCCGTCGCGTCTGATGCGCCGAACGCTCGCCCTCACGCTGTGCATCCTCGTGGCCGCGCCCGCCGCGGCACAGCAGTCCGCCACCGATCGCCTGCGGACCCAGCGCGACTCCCTCGAGCGCATCCGGCGCGAGCGGAACGACCTGCAGATCCGCATGCAGGACCTGAGGGGACGCGCGCACACGCTGACGGATGAGGTGACCAACCTGGGGCGGCAGGCGGAGGTCACGGCGCTGGCGGTGCGCTCGCTCGACACCCAGGTCGCCGCGGTGAGCGATGAAGTGGAGAGCTCGACGACGAAGCTGATTCGGGCGCAGGACGAGTTCGCGGTCAAGCGGGCGATCCTCCAGCGCCGTCTCACCGACATCTACAAGCGCGGCCCGCTGTTCTCGCTCGAAGTGATGCTCTCGGCCGAATCCTTCGGGGCGCTCATCGCTCGCTACAAGTATCTGCATGAGGTCGCGCGGCGCGATCGCGCCCTCGTGCAGCGCGTGCGTTCGCTGAGCGAGCAGATGGAACGCGAGCGGCGCGGGCTCGTCCGGCTTCAGCAGAACGTGGTCGAGACGCGTGAGGAACGCGCCCAGGAGGAACGCCGATTTCGCGCACTGGAGGAGGAGAGACTCACGAGCCTTCGCCGCGTGGAGCGTGATGCGACCCAGGCCGAGCGCCGCCTTGCCTCCATTGCCCGCGACGAGGCGAAGCTGAACAACATCATCACATCACTCGAGGCCGAGCGTCGGCGCGCCGCAGGGGGCCCGACGTCGGCAGCGCGCGGTGGGAGCCGGGCCTCCGGAGGATTCCGCTCCGGCGGCAATCTGGACTGGCCGGTCGACGGAACGCTGCTCTATCGATTTGGTCATGCTGCCGGTCCCGATCGTACGATCACGACCTGGGGTGGGATCGGCATCGAGGCGGCACAGGGGTCGCCCGTCCGGGCGATTGCCGCCGGGGTCGTGAAGCTCGTCGATCCGCAGTTCGGGACGTACGGCGCAACGGTGATGATCCTGCACCCGAGCGGCGAGTATTCGGTCTACTGCTCGCTCGGGTCGATCACGGTCGCCAGGAACGCGATCGTCGATCGCGGGGCGACGATCGGCACCGTCGGCGTGAACGATCCGCGGCTGCCCCCACACCTGCACTTCGAGATCCGGTCGGGCAGCATGCCGATTCCCGTCGACCCGCTGCCCTTCCTCCGCGCACGGCCGTGAAGGAGACGAGGCGCTGCGAGACCTGCGCGCGCTTTCGGGAGTACGATGAGACCGACCGGTTCTGCCTGGTCTGCGGCAACGAGGGCATCGAGCGCGCGTGCTCGTGCGGCCGATCGTTCGATTATGCGCTCACCGAGGCTGGCGACCTGTACTGCCCGGGTTGCGGACGTGCGCTGCGCGGACGCAGCGGCGACTTCGAGTAGCCATGGCTGCGCGGCCTTTGCTGCTCGGCGCTCACGTCTCGAACGCCGGCGGCGTTCCGAATGCCCCCATCCGCGCCGCGGCACTCGATGCGACGGCCATGCAGATGTTCTCGAAAATGGCGAACCGCTGGGCCGAGCGGGATTGCCTCGATGCGGAGTGCACCGCGTACCGGGCCGAGCTCGCGAAAACCGACGTCGCCGCGACGTCCATCCACGACAGCTACCTCATCAACCTCGCTTCGCCCAACCAGGTACTCCAGCTTCGGTCGACGATCTCGTTCATCGCGGAGCTGAAACGGTGCGAGGCACTCGGCGCCGAATACCTCGTCTCGCATCCGGGGAACTACATGGACGACCGCGCGAGCGGCATCGACCGCAATGTGGATGGCATCGTCGCGGGCCTGGAGTGCGTCCCCGGCCGCACGATGCTCCTGCTGGAGACCACGGCCGGGAGCGGCACGGCGCTCGGCGCGAGCTTCGAGGAACTGGCGACCATCCTCGATCGCGTCCCGGCGCATTTGCAGGGCCGCATCGGGGTCTGCGCCGATACTGCGCATCTCTTCGCCGCCGGCTACGATCTCGCCGCGGAGTTCGACGACGTCTGGGCCCGGTTTTCCGATACGATCGGGCTCGATCGACTGCGCATGCTGCACCTCAATGATTCCAAGGTTCCCCTCGGCTCGCGACGCGACCGTCACGAACTGATCGGCGAGGGGGCGATCGGCGCGGGTGCGTTTCAGAGACTCATGACCGACGCGCGGTTCATGACGGTGCCGAAGGTCATCGAGACACCAAAGCTCGATGACGCCGAAGCGACCGATCGTCGGATGCTGACACTCCTTCGGAGCTACGCTGGTGACAGGCCGTCGGCACCGCCGCCGTGAGGGAGCGCCTGGCGTCATCTGGTTTCCCGCAGAGGATTCAGGGTGCGTTTCGCGTGCGAGCGGTGCCTGTGATCGCCGCTGCGCTGGTCGCCGTCGGATCGGGGAGCGCAGCCCCGCGACTGGAAGCACAGGGGCCTTCGCCGTCGGGGCGACAGCCCCGAATCGTGTGGCGCGCCGAAGTCGGCGCAGCCGCATCGACGCCGCTCGTCGAGGACGGCAATGGCGTAACGGTCCAACGCGGCGTCGGCCCGCTCGCTGGCGCCGAGGCGCTGATCGCGATCGACAGCCGTTCCGCGGTCCTCGTCACGGTCCGCGCGGCAAGCGGGACGCTCGGCGTTCGATCATCCGGTCGTCGCTGGTCGGCTGGGGCGTCGCACCAGTTCGATCTGGCGGTGAAGCTCGAGCGACCAATGCCGGCCGCGATCGTCGCTGCGGTCGGGGTCGCGCTGTCTCACCTGCGAGGAGCTTCCGACGTGATCCCGTTCCGCACCGGCTCCGGGTCGATCACCACGTGGTCCGCGGAAGCGACTCTTGCACGCCGACTCTCATCGTCGCGCCCGATCGACGGCGTTCTCTCCGGAGACATTCTCCGCATCGCGGGCCAGGCGCGTGAGAGTCCCGGGCTTGCCGCTGGCTGGGTCGGACGAATTCGGCTCGGGCTGCGCTATGCTCGCTGAAGGGCCCACGCCCGGCGTTGCCTCCGTGTCGTTGCTGATGCTGATGCTGGTCGCATGCACCACTCCCTCCGTCGACGGTGCGGCACCGGCGTACGACCCGACCTCGCTCACGAGCGGCGTGGTCTACCACTGGCCCGTGGGCAGCGACATCGCGATTCACGTCGTGGAGGCAACCCCGAGCGCGCAGCTCGGGGCGACTGCCCGAGCGGCCGCGGCGGACTGGGCCCGATCCCTCGCGTACCGTGAGCACGTACTACGCTTCGTGGATGACGCAACGCTTGCCGACATCATCATCCGCGACAGCCGCGCAGCCTCCCCGGTCGAGACGACTGGCTGCGGCGGACCGGGATGGAGCGATCCTGCGGGCTCGACGTTCTTCTGTCCGGCCGGAGATACGGCGCGCACGCTGGAGCTCGTCTCGGGCGCAGCGGGGCGGACGAAAGTTCTCATCACGATCAGTGTCGCCACCGCGGGCACGGACGCCCTGCTGCCCATCGTGCTGCACGAGATTGGACACGCGCTCGGCATCGGCGGGCACAGCCCGGCGCCGGCGGACGCGATGTTCGGAGCTCCCACGGCGGTCTCGCCCTCGGCGCGGGACGCACGTACCCTTCGTTACCTCTTGCACCAGCGCCCCGACGTGACCCTATGACCAGACGCAGGGTGGTGACCGAGCGCGAGATCCTCCGCGCCTCCCGAGCGGGCGAGCTGACGCTCGATGTGGCAGGCGCGCTCGTCACGCCCAGTGCCCGCGATGCGGCCAGACGCGCGAAGATCGCGCTGTCCGGGCTCGTCGAACGACCTGCGCCGGCGCGGGCACCGGGAAGGTCCGTCCCCGAGCAGCCTGATCCGGCCGAAACCGCTCGACGCGACGCTCGCCGGGCTGCGCGCGAGGGTCCACGCAAGTCGGGGTCGCGGCGCGGCCAACCTGGCACGGCCGCGGCGGCGAGACCAAGTGCGTCGGGAGCGTCGGACGGGCCGAGCGCGTCAAGTGCGTCGGTCGCATCGCCTCGCGGATCGTCCGCGCGCCGCGAAAGCACGCAAAAGCCCGAGCGCGCCGAGAAACCCGGTCCTTCCGGGACGTCAGAGGGCCGAGCACTGACGGTCGCCCTCGGCGCCGATCACGGTGGGGTCTCTCTCAAAAGCGCCGTCGCCGACCGCATTCGCGAGCTCGGTCTCGCGGTGCTCGACTTCGGGACCGTCACCAAGGACCCGGTCGACTACCCGGACTTCGCCGTCGCCGTGGCCAAGGCGGTCGCGAGCGGCCGCGCGACGGTCGGCGTCATGATCGACGGCGCCGGTATCGGAAGCTGCATGGCGGCCAACAAGGTTGCCGGCGTTCGGGCAGCCATGTGCTACGACGTCACGACCGCCACGAACGCTCGTGAGCACAACAACGCGAACGTCCTCACGCTGGGTGCCGGTCTCATCGGAACGCGGCTCGCACTCACCATCCTCGAGACCTTTCTTGCCACACCCTTCGCGGGTGGGCGCCATGACGCCCGCGTGCAGAAGATTGACGCCCTCGATGGGCGCGGCTAACCTTGCAATGGAAGCTGTAGCGGCGTGGCCGGCGGTCGGCATCCGGCGCCCGCGAAGCTCGTCGGCCGGCACCCGTGCTGGCCGCTTTTGTTTTCCGAGTCTCGATGAAACGACAAGACGCACTCGACTATCACGCTGACGGCCGGCCCGGCAAGATTGCCGTCGTTCCGACGAAACCGCTCAACAATCAGCGCGATCTGTCGCTTGCGTACTCGCCGGGGGTCGCGGAACCCTGCCTCGAGATCGCCGCCAACCCCGAAGACGTCTACAAGTACACCGCCAAG
>Ga0180121_10001075_pt1 | contig 11565 bp, 7 predicted proteins | sample AntDrymUQ5402106_2_FD_129676 | JGI IMG/M metagenome (GOLD analysis project Ga0180121, IMG submission 129676) | Polar desert sand microbial communities from Dry Valleys, Antarctica - metaG UQ540 (21.06) (version 2) (version 2) | ecosystem: Environmental > Terrestrial > Soil > Desert | place...
CAGGATGACAGCACCCGCGCTGTGCGATTTCACAGCCTCGCTCGACGCTCGGGGTGACAGCGTCGTCGCTCGCTTTTCCCCTCATTGCTCGTTGCTCATTGCTAGAATGTTCCGCCACATAAGGCAAGGAGCATTCATGGCAGACATCAAAAAAGTAGGAGTCCTCGGTTGCGGGTTGATGGGCTCCGGCATCGCGCAGATCGCGGCCCAGGCCGGGTACGAGACCATCGTAAGGGAAGTCGAACAGTCGATGATCGACCGGGGATTCGGCGGGATCCAGAAGAGCCTGGGCCGATTCGTGGAGAAAGGAACCCTGACCGCGGAGCAACGCGACGCGTCCGTTGCACGGTTGAAAGGAACCACGAAGCTGGAGGAGCTGGCCGACTGCGACATCATCATCGAAGCCATCGTCGAGAACATCGACATCAAGAAGGAAGCCTACGGGATCCTGGACAAGATCTGTAAGAAGGAAACGATCTTCTCGTCCAACACGTCGTCATTGACCATCACCGAGCTGTCCATGGCCACGACCCGTCCAAAACAGTTCGTCGGGCTGCATTTTTTCAATCCGGTTCCTCTGATGAAGCTCGTGGAAGTCGTGCGCACGATCCTGACCTCGGACGAGGCCTTCAACCGCACCTTCGAGTTTGCCCGATCGCTGGGTAAGGAACCGGTCGCCGCGCGTGACAACTCCGGCTTCATCGTCAACCGTCTCCTGGTGCCCTATCTGCTCGACGCCATCCGCGCCCTGGAAGAGGGTGTGGGCTCGATTGAAGACATCGACAAGGCCATGAAGCTCGGATGCGGCTATCCCATGGGCCCCTTTACCCTCCTGGACTTTGTCGGCCTGGACACGACCTACTACATCACCCAGATCATGTTCGAGGAGTATCGGGAGAAGCGCTTCGCCGCTCCGCCGCTGCTGAGGAAGATGGTTCTGGCCGGTCGCTATGGAAAAAAGAGCGGCGCGGGGTTTTACGATCATTCCGGAAGCGCACCGGTAGCCATGGATAAGAAAGGTTAGACGCCCCTCAAACGGGACCGATTTTCGCGGTATCGGGCGCGTGCAACGCGCCCCTGCGAAGGCGGCGCACCAGTAAGCTACGCACAACATCGACAACGGAGCATTAAACAATGGCCTACGAAAAACTTGAAAACGTCAAAGTCGAGATTCGCGATCGCGTCATGGTTCTATCGGTCGATCGACCGAAGGTGCTCAACGCTTTGAACGCGCAGACCGTGGAAGAGATTGGCCGGGTATTCGCCGAAGCACGCGACGACCAGAACGTCGGCGCGGTCGTCGTCACCGGAGGCGGAGAGAAGTCCTTTGTGGCCGGCGCCGACATCAACGAGCTGGCTCAGAAGTCACCGATCACAGGCAAGGAGACCTCCGAGCGAGGCCAGCAGATCCTGTCCAGCATCGAGCGATTTCCCAAACCTGTCATCGCTGCCATCAACGGCTTCGCGCTGGGTGGAGGGTGTGAGCTGGCCATGGCCTGCCACATGCGCATCGCCGCGGAGAACGCTCAGATCGGACTCCCGGAAGTGACCCTGGGCATCATTCCCGGCTATGGCGGAACGCAGCGCATGGCCCGTCTGCTCGGGAAAGCGAAAGCGCTGGAGATGATCTGCACCGGCGACCGCATCAACGCGGCCGAAGCAGACCGGATCGGTCTGGTCAACAAGGTGGTTCCGGCGGGACAGGCGGTTGCTGCAGCCGAGGAGTTGGCCAGAAAGATCATGTCCCGGTCCCCGGTCGCCGTGCGGGCCGCGATCGAGGCGGTCAACAGCGGACTCGATATGCCCTTCGAAGCGGGACAGTTTCTGGAGGCCACACTCTTCGGCCTGCTCTGCGCCTCGGAAGACATGAAAGAAGGAATGAAGGCGTTCCTCGAAAAACGCCCGGCCAAATTTCCCGGTAAATGAACATCACCTGCTTCGATCGTGGAATTCAGTATTTTTCAGCGCGTTGACTGAATAAAGCCCCGGAGGACCCATGGAAAACCTCGAGAATCTGATCTACGACTGGAACCTGAAAGGGGAGACCGCTCCTGCCCCCGGACGCAGGATCGAGTTCGACGATGAGACCCTTCGCGACGGTCTGCAGTCGCCCTCAGTCGTTGACCCTACTCTGGACGAAAAGGTTCGGATCCTCCATTACATGGCCGAAGTCGGAATCGATTCCGCCGATATCGGCCTTCCCGGCGCCGGTCCTCACGTTCAGAAGTCCGTGGAAAGGCTGGCGCGGGAGATCGTCGACCAGAAGCTCCCGATCGCTGCCAACTGCGCGGCCCGAACCCATGAGAATGACATCCGACCGATCGCCGAGATTTCACAGCGCGTGGGTATCCCCATCGAGGCCTGCACCTTCATCGGCTCCTCACCCATCCGGCAGTTCGCCGAGGAGTGGAATGTGGAGTGGCTGGTGCAGCAGTCGACCAAAGCGGTGAAGTTCGCGGTCAGCGAAAACCTTCCGGTCATGTTCGTCACCGAAGATACGACCCGCGCCAAGCCTGAAGACATCGAAGCGCTCTACACGGCAGCAATCGACGCAGGAGCCATGCGTGTCTGCGTCTGCGACACGGTGGGACATGCCACTCCCTGGGGCGTTCGGAACCTGATCCGGTTCGTTCGTTCCATCGTCGCCAGAGTGAATCCCCAGGTGAAGGTGGACTGGCACGGGCACTCCGATCGTGGACTGGGCGTGATCAACTCCATCGCCGCGATCGAAGCAGGAGCGGATCGTATCCACGGCTGCGCGCTCGGCATCGGGGAGCGCGTTGGCAACACACCCCTCGATCTACTGATGGTGAATCTCAAGCTGATGGGCTGGATCGACAACGATCTGACTTCGATGCCGCAGTATGTTCGCTTCGTTTCTGACGTCACCAAGGTCCCGCTGACCGACCAGTATCCAGTCTTCGGCCGCGACGCGTTCCGGACCGGGACCGGAGTGCATGCCGCAGCCATCATCAAAGCGAAGCGCAAGGGCAGCGAGTGGCTGGCCGACCGGGTCTACTCGGGCGTGCCCGCGGGTCTGTTCGGCCTGCAGCAGACCATCGAGGTGGGACCGATGTGCGGGCTCTCCAACGTCGTTTACTGGATGTCGGTCAACGGTTACCCCGAAGAGGAACTGCTTGCCAAGGAAATCTTCGCGCAAGCCAAGTCGTCGAACCGGATTCTCACGGATGACGAACTGCACGCCACCGCGTCCCGGTGGAAAGAAAAAAGCCTGGCCGCACATTGAGGAAGTCAGAATCTCAATTCAGAATTCAGAATTAAGAATGAAGAATTAAGAAATAAAGAATTGAATCCGCGGAATGAAGAGGGAAGAGAGAGGAAAAGAGAATCGAAGGTTGTCATCCCGAGCGTCGAGCGAGGGATCTTTGACGCGCATACGGCGAAGCGTATTCAATCCAAAAGTCAGAATCTCCATTCTTAATTTGTCATTCTTAATTCTGAATTAAGGTTCTGACTTGCATCCGCCAACCTCTTGCCCGAGTGGCGAAATCGGTAGACGCAGTAGACTCAAAATCTACCACCTTCACGGGTGTGCCGGTTCGAGTCCGGCCTCGGGCACCAATTCGCGGAAAGCGCCAACTGGAATCAGAGACGTAAATCAGAATCAGGGATTGAGAAATTGAGGAAGTCTGAAAGTGAACCCCTGTCCTTTCTAAATTCCGAATTTATCAATTTCTCAATTCTGACTTAACCCGTCCCTCCCCGACCCCCCTCGCCCGGAAGTTGCAGTAGAAAGTGTCTCGAGGAGACGGAACGGCACTAAATGGCTGTCAGCGCTGATCTTGGCGACCAGACCTCTCGCGGAAGGCGAACGCCGGCATCCGAGCTGTCACGCAGTGCCGTTGTCATCCGAGCACTGATCGGAGTGGCGGGCTTTGCGGCTCTGGCCGTCCTGGTTGTCCTGCATCCTCCGGCGCTGAGTCAGCTGTTTCTATTCTTCGCCATCGGAACCGTGCTGGCTGAAGTTGCACTGCGGGTTCGCGTCACTCCAGGTGGCTATTTTTCGATCTCCTTTGTTTTCATCCTTGTTTATTTCGCGACCGTTGGGGCGCTTGGTGCTGCACTTCTGGACGCGGTCAGTCGCACCGTTATCTGGTTGATCGACAACAAGCGGAAAGGAAAGAGGAAAGAAACCACTCTTTTCGCTTTCTTCACCATCGGCCAGTCGGTCCTGGCCATTCTGGCCGGCGGGTTGCTGGTCGAACTGCTCCTCGGCCGCCCAGCGCTTTTCCGCTGGATCAGTTACCGGCCGACCCTGGCCATAGAGATCTTCGCGCTGGGGATTTTTCTGGCGTTCGCCATTCTCAGCTCCGCGGCGACTTACGCGCGCGCCGGCTGGTCCGAGGTACGAAGCGGCCTCTGGCCGACTACGATTCTCTGGCTGGCGGTCAGCCTTGCCGCAAATGTTCCTTTCGCCATCCTGGTCATGCTCGTCTCTAGAACGACCGGGTTTTTCGTGGCCTCCCTGCTGGTTCTGTCGTTTCTTGTGGCCATCGCGCTCATCCTCAAGCTCAATGTTTCTCTTCGCTCCGGCAGCGACGAGTTGAAGGTCGTCAACCGGATTGCCGGCGCGCTGAACGCCACGCTGGACCTCGGTGAGATCTTCAGAATTCTGGCTCGGGAGAGCAAGAATGTCCTGGGGTGGGACGGCTTTTTCGTGGCCATCGGCGAGCGCACCGCGCCCGAGATCAAGATCATCTTCATGACGGAAGGGGGAAGTGAGATCAGCACCCGCTCGCTTCGAAATGGCACCGGGCTGACCGGCCGCGCCATTCAGTCCGGAGAACTGATCTATTACGAGAAGGGCGAGAAAGAGCACGAGAAAGACGAGGATGATTCGCTCCGCTCCGGAAAGAAGCGGCCGCGGAGCATCGTCGTGGCCCCGATGAAATTCAATGGTGAGCCGATCGGCGCGATCTCGCTTCAGAGTGTCCGCTCGGACGTGTACGGTCCTTCTCAGTTCCGGCTCCTCCAGACCATAGCCGGGCAGGCCGCCAGCGCGATTCGCAATGCACAGCTGTTCCAGAGCGAGCAGAAAGCGAAGAATGAGCGAGACGAGTTTTTCGCTCTGGTCACTCACGAGATCAAGAATCCGCTGACTTCGATCAAGGGCTATACCGAACTGGCCGAAGGGTCGCTGGAGGCCGGCGACCGGGAAGGGACCCGGGAAGCACTGGGCGTGATCCGAAGCGAAGCGGGCAGGATTCTGCGATTGACCGAGGATCTGCTGGACGCCTCGCGCCTGGCGGCCGGGAAGTTTTCGATGAAGACCGAGCAGGTCGATCTCCGTTCGGTCGTCACTCAGATAGCAGGGCGGTACGCGGCAACCTCCAGCCACACCGTCCAGACCTCGTTCGATGAAGGGATCGGCGAGGTCTCGGGGGATTCGGTTCGCCTTGGCCAGGTGATCGAGAATCTGCTTTCCAACGCGGTAAAGTACTCGCCTCCCAGAACGCAGATCCAGGTCTCGGTCCAGCGAATGAATGGAACGGTGACCATTGCCGTTCGCGATCAGGGAATGGGGATTGCCACGGAGAAACTGCCGCTGATCTTCGAACGCTTCTACCGCATTGAGGAAGGCGGACAGTCCATCAAAGGGACCGGCGTTGGTCTTTTTGTCACGAGGCAGATCGTAGAGATGCACGGCGGGACGATTTCAGTGGAGTCGTCGGTCGGGAACGGTTCGGTCTTCACCGTGACCCTTCCCGCGTCCTGATCATCATCATCACGCAGCTTTGTTCTCGCAGACCGAGCCGATATTTCATCTCGTGCGTAACATAGGAGATGGAAAGTTCCGCCCGTTTGACGGTGGCCAGGCCTGCAACCTGTACCCTTGCAACTCTGACCAGCCCGGAAGAGTTGCCCGCCGCGTGATGTTCAAACCGGACAGACCACCGCTCAAATGAGGCCCATGAACTCGATCTGCCGAATCGCTGTCGTAGCCGTTCTCCTGTCCGCACCCGTGGCCTTCGGAGAGCCGAAAGACCCGCTTGGAGAGGGTCGGAACGGGAGGAATGCGCCGTTCGAGCTGAAGACAGAGCACACACTCACCGTCCAGGAGAGGGAGCGGCTGGCGTCACTCGGGTGTGTGATCGTGCGTGAGCTGGGTGGAGACCGCTATATCGCGAGGATCCGGCCTGACGCGCTCCCATCGATCACAACCGACTTCGCTGTAGCGTCCGTCGAACGGATCGATCAGAACGGTAAGACGAGGGGGAAACGAGCCGGAACGCTCGGGATCGAAGGATTTACCGAAGCGGATATTTTCTTCTTCGACGACGTACTTCTGGACGAGGCCCGAAGACTGGTCCTCGAACAGGGCGGCACGCTCGTAGATCCGCTGGCCATGGAGTTTGCTCCGTCCCGCAGGCTGCGCGTTCAGATTTCGCCGCTCATGCTCGATCGTCTTGCGGAGAGTAATTCCGTGTGGTCCATCAACCGGGGCAGACGAACGATCGTCCCGACGAATGCCGGGGCTGCAGAGCTTTCCTCGGTGACTATTCTCCATGTACCGCCCTATGATCTGAGCGGTGAAGGAGTGAGTGTTTCGCTCTGGGATATCGGCAGCGCCTTTGCGGCCCACCCCGAATTCGGAGGGCGCCTGGTCGCACACGACAGTGCTAAGGCCGACGCTCCCGTCGGGCTGCATCCTACGCATACCTCGGGGACAGTCGGCGCTGCAGGCAACAATCCTCAGGCCAGAGGGATGGCGCCACGCGTTCAGATCCATCAATACAACGTGGGCGACCGCTGGGACTCGGATAAACAAACCGCGTTCTCGTCCTCTCTGGGAATTCGTGCTGACAGCAACTCGTGGGGTTACGCCCACGGCTGGAACACCGACTCCAAGCGGACACCGACCTGGGTCTGGTACGGAAATCAGCTCTACGGCAGCTACGAGTTCGAGTCGAACGCACTCGATCAGCTGGTCATCGACAAAGACGTCCTCATTGTCTACTCCAGCGGAAACGACGGATCCGACATCGGCCCATCGTCCCCTCCCTTCGCTCATTTTCACGACTTCGGCACGGTGCCTGAGGACAAAACCGTCTATTGTTTTTCAGCCAGCGGCAGCGGAACGGATTGTCCGACGCCGACCTGCGGATCCTGTGAAGCGGCGCCGCACGTCCCGAACGGCCCGTTCTCTACGGTGGGACCGCTGGGATCGGCCAAGAACGTGATTGCGGTCGGCGCGGTTGATTCGACGAAACTCATCGCCGAATTCTCATCGAGAGGACCGACCCTCGACGGTCGCATCAAACCCGATCTCGTTACGAAAGGCGTGGCAGTATTGTCGACCAATCAGAACGGCAACTATACGTTTCTCCAGGGAACGTCGATGGCGACGCCGGTCGTTTCGGGAATCTCTGCCTTGCTGATCCAGCAGTGGCGGCGAAGTTTCGGCGGAGCCAATCCGAAGCCCGACGAGCTGAGGGCCATCCTCCTCAATGGCGCTGAGGATCTCGGTCAGCTGGGTCCCGACTATACCTACGGGTACGGACTGGTGAATGCCAGGAACGCCGTCGACACCATCAGAGCGGATCAGGGCGCCGGAATTCGCATCCGTCGAGGCTCGGTGTCCCAGGGAACGGCCGTGGAGTTTGGCTTGAATGTCGTCAGCGGGAGTCCTCGGGTCACACTGGCCTGGACCGATCCCGGCGGTGGTCCTTCCATCCTCGAGAAGGCTGCCCTCATCAACGATCTCGACCTCGTCGTGATCGACCCGTCAGGAGTCGAAATTCGCCCCTGGACCCTCGATCCAACAACACCCAAAGCGCCTGCGACGCCCGGACGAAATGTCAGGGACAACCTCGAGCAGATTGACCTGACGAATGCGGTTCCGGGCGTATACACGATTCGTGTCATGGGAAGCTCCGTCCCGACGACCGCGGGGCAATCGTTCGTGGTCGTGGCCAGCGCGGACATCGGAAATTTCACACCTGCCTGCTACGACGTATTCGAACCGAACAACGACGAGTTGAGCGCTTTCGGACGGCTCTCGTCCTCGGGTTCGATTTCGCCGAGAGTCTGCTCGGCGGCGGACGTCGACTACTTTCGATTCACGGTCGACAGGTCCGGCGCGGTGGTTGTGACTCTGACCGCGACAGAGACGCCGCTGCGCGCAACTCTGAGCGCTCCGGGAGCCACTCCACAGACAATCACGATCGCCGCCGACACGACCGACACGATCAGGACACAAGCGGGATCGGGGACGAATCAGACGATCACTCCCATCCAGTACGTTCTCAGAATCGAGTCAGCTGGCAGTGTGCCCGCGACCGGGAGTGCGTACACGATCACGACGGCGTTCAACGCGTCCGCCGGAACGAGGAAGAGAGCTGCGACGCGCCGGTAGATTGGCGGTTGATCTTCCGTGATGAGCGGGCATCCTGCTGGCAGGACATTCCGATTTCCTGCCGGACTGAGGTAAGGCATTTATCTTTTCGCGAGCGCCGCCGAACATTGGAATTGGAATGTTCGGCCACCAGGGCTGGTCCCGAAATCGCCAGCGAGACGCCAGAATCAGTTGCCTCTGGCCCGCTCCCTGTTCTACGCTGCCCGGCCATGAACCTCAAGACGCTGCTGGTCGATGAAGAGCGCTCGGTGGTCAGCGTGACGCTGAATCGCCCCGACGTTCACAATGCCTTCAACGATGAGTTGATCCGTGAGGCCAGCGAAGTGTTTCTCGCGCTCGAGAAACGGACCGACGTGCGGGCAGTCGTCCTGCGGGGAGTCGGACCGAATTTCTGTGCAGGGGCCGATCTGAACTGGATGTCGCGCATGGTCTCTTACTCCCGTGAAGCGAACGTTCGAGACTCGAGTCTTCTGGCCAAGATGTTCGCGCTGATCGACGATTGTCCCCATCCGGTGGTGGGACGAATTCAGGGGGCAGCCATCGGCGGAGGGGTCGGCCTCGTTTCCGTCTGCGACGTGGCCATCGCTACGACCAGCAGCAAGTTTGGCCTCTCAGAAGTCAAACTGGGAATCCTTCCGGCCGTGATTTCCCCATACGTGATCTCGAAGATCGGACAGAGTCAGGCCCGGGCTCTCTTTCTGACGGGGGAGCGGTTCGATGCAGCACGAGCGCAGCAGATTGGCCTGGTGCATCGCGTTGCGGAGAGCGAGGAAGAGCTGGACCGGCTGACGAATGACACCGTGGACCAACTACTCTCGTCAGGTCCGGAAGCTGTTCGCGCCTGTAAGAAACTGATCCGACAGGTAGCGGCCAGCGAACGGGTCGACGCGATTGGATTCACAATCGATGCGATCGCCGAGCGCCGCGTCTCACCCGAAGGCCAGCAGGGGATGAGTGCGTTCCTCAAAAAAGAACGTGCTCCCTGGATTCCATCGTGATCCGGCGTCTGCTCGTTCCGAATCGAGGGGAGATCGCGGTTCGGATCGCGCGGACAGCCCGCGAGATGGGAATCGAGAGCGTGCTCGCCTTCGCCGCGGACGACGACAACCGCTATGTCCGCGGGGCCTTCGATGCCGTGGTCTCGCTTGGCGACGGGGACCTGCGAAGCACCTACCTCAATGTCGAGAAAATCATGGCCGTTGCTCGTGACTCGAATTGTGACGCGATCCATCCGGGCTATGGATTTCTTTCCGAGCGCGCTTCTCTGGCCGAAGCTTGTGAAGAGGCTGGAGTGGTCTTCGTCGGACCCGCTTCGAGATCCATCGAGCTGATGGGATCGAAATCGGGATCACGCCAGCTCATGAAGCGGCTGGGAGTTCCGGTCGTGCCGGGATACGACGGCGACGAACAGAGCGTGGAGCGTCTGGTCCGGGAAGCGCAGTCCCTTGGTTTTCCCCTCCTGGTCAAAGCCTCTGGCGGAGGCGGCGGAAAAGGAATGAAGATCGTTCGGGAGGAGGCGCAGCTGCGGGCAGCCGTTGAGTCGGCCCGGCGGGAAGCGCTCAAGGCATTTGGAGATGATCGGCTCCTGCTCGAACGATACATAGAGGAGCCTCGGCACGTTGAATTCCAAGTGTTCGGCGACTCTCACGGCTCGATTGTTCATCTTTATGAGCGGGACTGCTCAATTCAGCGCCGTCACCAGAAGATCATCGAGGAATCGCCGGCGCCCAGGTATTCGGATGATCTGCGTGAGCGGATGGCTGAAGCTGCAGTGGCCGCGGCCAGGGGTGTCGAATACAGAAGTGCGGGGACCGTGGAGTTCATCGTCACTCCCGAGAATGATTTCTTTTTTCTGGAGATGAATACCCGGCTGCAGGTCGAGCATCCCGTGACGGAGCTGGTTCTGGGCCTGGATCTGGTCCGCCTCCAGTTGGAAGTCGCCTCGGGAAGCGAGCTTCCTTTTAGTCAAAAGGAGATCAGCCAGCGCGGTCACGCCATCGAGTGCCGGATCTATGCAGAGGATCCCGCTGATAATTTTCTGCCGCAAAGTGGGGCGATCACCCGATATCGCGAGCCCTCCGGTCCGGGGATTCGGGTCGATTCCGGATTCGGTCAAGGCAGTCACATCGGAGTTCACTACGACCCCATGATCGCCAAGCTGGTGTGCTCTGCTGGAACGCGATCCGAATGTATTGACCGGACTCTCCGCGCGCTCTCCGAGTTTGTCGTACTCGGCGTGCGCACCAATATCTCGTACCTTTCGAAGGTGCTCGCCCACTCCGCCTTCCGCGATGGCCGCGTGAGCACCCGCTTCGTCGTAGATCACGAGGCCCAGCTGCGCGACGAAGACGATCCCGCTGCGTCCGGCATCGCCGCGATTCTTGCAGCGAAAGCCGGACGGCAGACGGTGGCCGAGGGTGGGGTGAACGCTGTGCTGGCGTCAGTCTGGGATCAACTCGGAGACTGGGGAAGGTAAATCAGCAATTGCTCATTGCTTTCCCAGTGCACCCGGGGCTTTTACGTTCGAGTACGTGGCCAGGATGATGAGAGTCACGACGTAGGGGAGAGCGAGCAGCAGGTGGAACGGGAAGCCGCTGCCGATGCCCTGCAGGAAGAATTGCAGAGCCGCCGTAATGCCGAAGAGCGCGGCCCCGGCCACTGCACCTGCCGGCTGCCACCTCGCGAAAATGACCACGGCCAGCGCGATGAATCCGCGGCCCGCTGCCATGTTCTCCGCGAAACCCGACGAAAGAGCCAGCGCCAGATAGGCTCCTCCGATTCCGGCCAGCGTGGCCTGAATCGCCAGCGCCGCCCATCGGTATCGGGAAACGGAATGTCCTGTGGCCCGCAGAGCGTCGGGCTCTTCGCCGCAGGCTCTCAGCCGAAGCCCGAACCGTGTCCTGAAGATCAGCACATATGCCGCGACGGGCACGACGGTCCACGACAGTACGGTGATCAGGTCGAATCTCAGGAGCGCCGGCAGGGCTGACACACCCTCTTCGCTCGAGGGGAGAAGACGAGGCACGCCGGAGACCAGTCGGTTGTCGCTATTGAGCTGACGATAAAGCACGCCGGTGATCCCCAGGGCCAGCAGGTTGATCGCAGTTCCGGTGACGATCTGATCGCAACGAAAATGAACCGTCATCACTCCGAACAGCAGGGCCACCAGAAGCGCGCCGGCAATCCCG
>Ga0180121_10001076_pt1 | contig 11560 bp, 7 predicted proteins | sample AntDrymUQ5402106_2_FD_129676 | JGI IMG/M metagenome (GOLD analysis project Ga0180121, IMG submission 129676) | Polar desert sand microbial communities from Dry Valleys, Antarctica - metaG UQ540 (21.06) (version 2) (version 2) | ecosystem: Environmental > Terrestrial > Soil > Desert | place...
GACACGATCCCTGCCGCTCTTCGTCATCACTCTCGCGCGACCGGAGCTCTACGATCGGCGGTCCGCCTGGGGTTCCAATCTCCGCAGCTTTACTGCGATGCGCCTGGAGCCGCTCGAGGCCGCCCAGATAGCGGACATGGTCCGCGGAACTGTGCCCGGCATCGCCGAGGATGCCCTGCAGTCGATCGTCGCTCGTGCCGAAGGCGTGCCCCTCTATGCCGTGGAGACGGTGCGCATGCTGATCGACCGGGGTGTTCTACGTCCCGTTGCTGACGGACGCTTCGAGATCTCCGGCGAGTTGGACCGTCTCGCAGTGCCCGAGACACTCCATGCCCTCATTGCGGCACGTTTGGATGCACTTTCGGAGCAAGAACGGCGCCGGCTCCAAACCGCTGCAGTCGTGGGGCAATCATTCACGGTCGAAGCGCTTGCGGGCGTGTCGGGCGAATCAGTCGAGGAACTGCGTGAAGGACTCCAGGCGCTGGTACGCCGCCAGCTCCTGCGCGTGGAAGTGGATCCGCGCTCCCCGGAGCGCGGTCAGTACGCCTTCGTCCAGGCGGTCGTCAAGGAGGTCGCCGAGGGGTCGCTGTCGCGGGCAGACAGGCGCGCGCTGCACCTCGCCGCCGCGCGCCATTACGAGTCAATCGGAGATGACGAGCTTGTCGGTGTTCTCGCCAGCCACTACGTCGACGCCTATCGGGCGACGCCCGCGGGACCTGAGGCGGATGCGATCGGAGCTCAGGCGCGGGTGTCGCTGCGTGCGGCTGCCGACAGGGCTACAGCGCTCCATTCGCTCGCACAGGCGTTGAGCTATCTCGAACAGGCACTTGCGGTGACGACCGAGCCGACAGAGCAGGCTGCGCTTCATGAGCGCGCCTCGTTTGTCGCTGCGCATCTGAATCGGACTGATGGCGCGGGGGAGCACGCGCAGGCGGCGGAATCCATCCACGCAAGAAACGGCGACCGCCTCGGCGTTCTGCGGGCTGTGACCATGCGCGCTTTCGCGTACCTCGCCGATCACGCCGAGCAGCCCGCGATCGCCTTGCTGCGGCCAGCCATCGATGCAGTTGGCGATCTTCCGCCCGGTCGCGACATAGTTCGAGCGCATGCGGAGCTGGCCAGGGCGCTCATGCTCGCCGCCGAATACTCCGAATCCGTCGAGCGCTGCGACCTGGTGCTTGCCGCACCGGACGTCGCGACGGACGAGGAGATGATCGACGTGTTGATCACCAAGGGAACAGCGCTCCAGTTCAAGCCTGCCCGGCGCGAGGCAGAGGTCCTCCTGCGTGGTGCCATCGAGACCGCGGAGCGTCTCGGCCTGATCTCCGCCTCGCTGCGCGCGCGGAACAACCTGTTGAGCACGATTCAAATCTCCCGCCAGAGCGAGGTGGCCGGTTTCCTGAGTGATGGTTACGACCTGGCGATCAGGTACGGCTTGCTCACCTGGGCCATGCAATTTGCCCACGTTGCGCTTTCCGAGGCATTCGAGAACGGCGAGTGGGAGGCATGGATCGAGGAGACAGGGGCACTTCGACCACAGGGCTTCTACGCTGGTTGGCGCGTCTTCGAACTCGGGCGTCGGCAGGCATTTCGCGGCCAGACACACGAGGCAGAGGCGAGCCTTCGCGAGGCACACGAGCTCGTCGGCAGCGGCAGCTCGCAGGCTGCGGCGGCTCTGGCGGAAGGACGCGCTGCCGTTCACGTCGCCGCTGGGGAATGGGCGCTGGTAATGCCCGACGCACGTATCGGCTGGATCCACGTCGACGCGGCCCTTCTATCGGTAGCCTGGGCGGTCATCGCCGGCATCGCCGCCCACGAAACCGCGTGGATCGCAGAGGGCATCGAGGCGCTGGATAGCCACCACCTCGAGGGCCAGTACCCAGACGTGTTCCGTGGATTTGCCGCGACGGGAACTGCCCTCCTGGAAGCTCGCTGGGCCGATGCGCGCGCTAACTATCTTGTGTCGCGCCGCGGTTACGAGGAAGCTGGTGGCAGGTTCTGGGGCGCGATGCTCGATCTGTCTGTGGCGGCACGCGGCGCAGGCCATTTCCCGGAGGCGACGGAAGCTGGTGCTTCGGCCGAGGTGTTTTTCCACTCAGTTGGCGCGGACGCGTTCGTCGACCGGTACCGCGAGACGATCATCGACGCGGCGCCGGCGTTGCCGAGCTCGGGGCTTCGGCAGCGGGACACCACGGTGCCGACCCGGTCGGTCTAGGACGCTTCGTCGGTGGCCGCGGCCTTTGCCTCGGCTGCGCGGTCGCGGGACTGCGTGAAGCGCATGGTGGTCGAGAAGGTTCGCTGTTCGGTTGGCGCCAGTCGCATGTGCCATCGTTGGATGAGGCACGAGCCCTGGTGAACGCGCTCGAATCCGGCCTCTGAATTGGAGACCGTCTCAACCGACGACCAAACCTGCTCCGTCGCCGGATCGAGCTCGAGACTGACCCCCAATCCCTCGTAGCGGTTGCCGAGCGTGAGTCGAATACCTGCAGGCACCGAGCCGTCGGTATCGAAGCGGACCTCGCTCTCGTCCCAGCGGTAGTAGGCCTCCGGATTGCCACCGCCACCCATGAGGTTCAGGTTCCACTCGAGCTCGAGCGGTCCCTCGAAGGAGCCCAGGCCGCGGTTCTGGACCTCGATGGCGATCGACAGCCAGCCATCCATGCGCGTCCCGCCGAGCGACACGGTCTTGCGCACGAAGAAACCCGGCGCGCCGCGCGAGAGAACTGCCGCCGATGCCGTGTTGCTCTGGAGCCGCCACTCTCCGTTGACGAAGTCGCCCAGCTCGAGCCCGTTTGCATCGGTCAGGCGGACGAGGCCACTGCGGCGCTCGTGCTCGTCGTAGACGAGAGCCTTGGACAGCCCGCTCTCCTTGGACAGCATCTCATCGTGGATACTGGTTCCTGTCTTGCCGGCCGCCCGCTCGCCGCGCTCCCTGGCGGCCTCCATCTCCCTCAGCGCGCCGTGGTAGGCCTCCGGCCGGCGACGCAGCACCGACGCGAGCGCGACGCGCGACGCGCGCAGGTCCCACGAACCGATTCCCGCGCCCTCGGCCACATCAACGAGCACCATCTGCCCCGGCGTGCCGAGCAGGACCTCATCACGCCCGTCCAGGTCGTAATCGCCTACGCCGGCGATGACCCCGTCACCGGCAGCCAGATCCTCGGCCGCGATCAGGTCCGCCAGCGTCGCCATGCGCATGTGGACGATGTAGATGCCGCCGAACAGACCGTGCCAGTAGCAGTCATTCGACTGTCCACGATGGAGGTGGTCGAGCGCCCGTTCGCGCAGCTCGCCCGCAGCCATCGCATCGACACGCTCGGACACGCGCAGCATCTGCTTGTGCAGACCGTTGACCTCGCGGTAGCGCGCCTGGAAGTTGCGCCACATGCCGCCGCGCAGGAATCGAACGGCCGGCGACGCCTCCGTGGTCGCCGTCTCGAGCAGCTGGTGGAACGTGTTCGCATCGTCAGGCGGCAGCGCCCATTCGGTCATCTCGACGTATGACGACGCCGGGACGTACACGCGCCCCAGCGGTGGCTCGCGCGACATCCACTCGGACGGCGTGACCGTGGTCAGCCAGTCGGAATTCGCTGCGATGGCCTCGAAGCAGTCGTCGATCCACCTGCCCTTGCCCCAGCAGAGTTCGTTCGTCCCCGGCCACGCGCCGAACTTCTCGCCATCGTCACCCATCATGCCGACGCGCTTGCCGTCCTCCGTCGCGGCCGCGCGGAGGTAGCCGATCAGCTCGTCGACGGGCCGGAAAGGGATGCGATACCGAAGGCCCTTCTCCGTCCCGAAGATCGTCAGCATCCGGCCCTGATCGTCGGTCGTGTACGGGCCCCACATGTCGTCGTCGGCGACCGAGGCCGCGCGCAGGTGGTTGTCGTCGAGGACGGTGTAGCGATAGCCGGCCGCGGCCAGGTCGAACGCGACCGATGGCTCCCATACGCGCTCGGCCAGCCACGCGCCGGATGGCGCGGTCCCGAACATCTCCTCGAGGTAGGCGCGCATCCGCGTCAGCTGTGCGTGACGGTCGCGCTGGGGCAGCGCGACGAGAATCGGCTCGTACAGACCGCCGCCGAGGATCTCGATCTGTCCCCGCTCAGACAGAGCGCGCAGCCGCGTGATGGCGCCGGGCGCGTTGGCCGACATCCACTGCAGCAGCGGCCCGGTGTAGTGGAGCCCGACGCGCACGTGCGGATGGCGCTCGAGCGCGCCGATCATGGGCTCGTAGGCCTGCTTGAAGACTTCCTCGAAGACCCACCCGAAGTTGCCCACCGGCTGGTGGTTGTGGAACACGAGGGAGAGTGAGATCCGCGCGGTCATCGGCGTCTCCGCCATTCGGAAGGCGCGGTTTCTACGACGACGGCGACTTGGCTGAGCCCCGGCCCGCCGCCTCTGGCTGCCTTAGCTCCGCGTCTGTCCCTGGTGACGGTTTGGCGGCCGGGAGGTAGAGCTGCTCGACGTACTCCTGGAGCATGCGGCTGGTCGAGAACTGCCAGATCGTGCTCGCCATGGAGTCCTTCATGAACTCCAGCCAGCGCGGCGCGAGACCGGCCTTGTCCCGTTCGTAGTACGCCGGGATGATCTCGGTCTCGAGCAACCTGTACAGGTCCTGCGCGTCGGCCCAGTCCTGGGCGCCTTCGTCGGCCTTCGTTTCGCGTCCCCCGATCGCCCAGCCGTTGCGGCCGTTGTAGCCCTCATCCCACCACCCGTCGAGGACCGAGCAGTTGCTGACGCCGTTCATCGCTGCCTTCATGCCGCTCGTGCCCGAGGCCTCCAGCGGTCGGCGCGGGTTGTTGAGCCACACGTCGACACCCTGAACGAGATAACGGCCGGTCCGGATGTCGTAATCCTCCATCACGAAGACGCGCTTGCTGAACTTGGGCGAGCGGCTGCGCGTGAAGATGTCCTGGATCATGCGCTGGCCGGGACGGTCGGCCGGATGAGCCTTGCCGGCGAAGACGATCTGGACCGGGCGCTCTTCGTTGAGCAGGATCCGCGCCAGCCGCTCCTCGTCGGAAAAGAGCAGCGCCGCTCGTTTGTAAGTGGCGAAGCGTCGCGCGAAGCCGATGGTCAGGACGTCCTGGTCGAGCGCCTTCGACAGCCCTTCAAGCAAGGATGGCGATTCACCGTGGCGAGCGAACTGCGCCCGGAGCCGCCGCCGGCAGAAGAAGGCGAGCTCGTGCTTCTGGCGCCTGTGCGCCTCCCACAACTGGGAGTCCGGGATCTCCTTGATACGCTCCCAGAACGGCTTCTCCTCTGCGTCGATGTCGTCAAGGCTGGCGCCGATCTGCTCGTACAGGCGGCGGAACGGTTCCCCGACCCAGGAAGGTGGGTGGACACCGTTGGTGATGCCCAGGATGGGATGGCCGGGGAGGTCGCGCCAGGTCGAGTTGGCGGTCTGGGCGTGAAGTTGACTGACCGCGTTGGCGCCGTTCGTCTGGCGCAAGGAGAACGCCGTCATGTCGAACTGGCCGGCGTCGTTGTCGGTGCCGCGGCCGAGCTCGATGATGCGCTCGAGGTCGAGGCCGCTGTCCTTGGCCAGCGGCGAAACGAGCCGCCGGAAAAGGCCACTTTCGAAGCGCTCGTTGCCTGCCGAAACGGGCGTATGGATCGTGAACACCGCATTGCGCTTGACCTGGACCAGCGCCTCGTCCATGGGCATGCCGCTCACGGTGAGCTCGCGCGTCCGCTCGACGAGCATCAGCGCCGAATGGCCCTCGTTCAGGTGCCAGGCCTGCGGTTCGATGCCGATCGCGCGCAGCGCGCGAACCCCGCCGACACCGAGCACGATCTCCTGGTGCAGGCGCATCTCGCGGCCGCGGACGTAGAGGATGTGCGTGATCGGCCGGTCTGCCTCGGGGTTGTCGGGGATGTCCGTGTCGAGCAACAGCAACGGCACTCGCCCGACCTGCGCGAGCCACACCGCGCACCACACCTGACGATCGGGCAGGTCGATCGCGACTCGCAACGGAGCGCCGTCTGAACCAGCCACGCGCAGCAGCGGCAACCGCTGTGGGTCGTAGTCGGGGTAGGCGTGCTCCTGGTGGCCGTCGGCATCGATGGTCTGTCGGAAATAGCCGTGGCGGTAGAACAGGCCCACTCCGACGAACGGGATGGCCATGTCTGAGGCTGCCTTCATGTGGTCGCCGGCAAGGACGCCCAGGCCGCCGGAGTAGATACCCATCGACTCGTTCAGGCCGTACTCGGCGCAGAAATAGGCGATGGGCCCGTCCAGCTCGTCACCGTGGTGACGCGTGAACCAGTGGCCGGTGCCGTTCTCCATGTACCTGTCGAACTCGGCCAGAAGCGTCTCGTACTCGACCATCAGGTCGATGTCCTCGAGGATCGTCGACCAGTCCTGATGCGTCTGGAGGAGGGGCACGGGCTGGCGGTGGCGCAGCCACGATTGGGCGTCGATGCGGCGGAACAGGACGCGCACGCGCGGATGCCACATCCAGTAGTGATTGAATGCGAGTCGCTCCAGCCCTTGTAGTTGGGAGGGGAGCGTCAGCCCTGTGGGTGGCAGGGTTGGAATGTCGGTCCGCGTAGGCAAGGCGGGCATCCTACATCGTCCTTCGGGGCATGGATCAGTTCCTGTGGCGCGCCCTGGCACTCAGGTGGCCGCTAGCATCGGCGCCATGCGCGTGGCAATGGTGGCCTCGGAATGCGAGCCGTTCGCGAAGACCGGTGGCCTGGCCGACGTGGTCGACGCCCTGTCGCGCGCTCTCGGCCAGCAGGGTCACGAGGTCGATGTCTATCTGCCCAACTACCGCGGAATCGAACCGCCCGGCCCCGTCGAGCGCCTCGATCTTTCGATACCGACCGGCACTGGCGGACAGGTCGCGGTAAGCCTGCTCAGCTCACAGGCGCGCGGCTACCGGCTCCGGTTAGTGGACCATCCGCCGAGCTACAACCGGCCCAGCTACTACGGCGAGGGTGGTGCCGACTATCCCGACAACGGCTTCCGATTCGCGCTGCTGGCTCGAACGGCGCTCGAATCGATGCGCGCCGAGGGCCGGCCGGTTGACATCGTCCACGCCCACGACTGGGAGGGCGTGCCGGCCATCATGATGCTGCGCCATCGCTACGCCGCGACCGCCCTGGGCACGCCCGGGACTGTGCTGACTTGCCACAACCTCGCATACCACGGGTGGGTCCCGCGCGAGCAGGTGCAGCCGCAACTGGATCTGGGCGACAGCGTCGGATCGCCGTACGGCGTCAACCTGCTGCAGGAGGGCATCCTCGCGGCCGACATCGTGAACACCGTGAGCCCGACCTATGCGCGCGAAGCATTGGCGCCCGAATGCGGCTCGGGCATGGATGAGGCGCTGCGCTACCGCGGCGATCGCTACATCGGCATCCTCAACGGCATCGACACCGACCTCTGGAACCCGGCCACCGACCGGGATCTCCCACAGCAGTACTCGGCCGCGAACCTGCCTGGCAAACAGGCTTGCCGCGCGGCGCTGTGCGCGGAGCTGGGACTGGATCCCGACGGTCCGCTGTTCGCCATGGTCAGTCGCCTCGACCCGATGAAGGGCTTCGACCTGGTGGCCGCGGCCGCGCCGCAACTGCTTGCCGAGGGCGCCCGCATCTGTGTCCTGGGGACCGGCGATCACGGCCTGGTCGAAGGGCTGCAGGGCCTGGCCGCCCGATATCCGTCCCGGCTGGCGATAGCGGAGAGGTTCGATCGCGCGCTTGCCCGGCGGATGTACGCGGGAGCCGACTTCTTCCTGATGCCTTCTCGCTTCGAGCCGTGCGGCCAGGGGCAGATGATCGCGATGCGCTACGGCACGATCCCGATAGTGAGGGCAACCGGCGGCCTGGCCGACACGGTCGTCGATGCCGACGCGCAACCGTCGGTCGGTAACGGCTTCAGCTTCTACGACGCCGATCCACTGCCGTTGCTCGATGCCGGCCGCAGGGCCATGGCCGCGCTCGACGACGCGCCACGCTGGTCGAAGATCCAGCAACGAGCGATGGCCACGGACCACTCGTGGCGCGGGCCAGCACGTGAGTACGTCGCGGCCTACCGGCGAGCTATCGAGATCCCCTCCGGCTAATCAGGTCCGCCCGGGTGTTGTGCCCTTGCTAGTGCCGCTCACAACACGCCGCCATAGGCCGGGCTGATATCGTCACCGCTCGAATGACCCTACTTGCCGGAAAAAAGGCGCTCATCTTCGGTGTCGCCAACGATCACTCCATCGCCTGGGGCATTGCCAAGGCGCTGCACGAGCACGGCTGCGAGGTCGGTTTCAGCTCGATCGAGATGATGCTCGAGAAGCGCGTGCGGCCACTGGCGGAGAGCATCGGATCCAGGTTCGTGGAGCCGTGCGATGTCCAGAGCGATGAGCAGATCGCCCGCGTGTTCCAGCGCTGGGAAGACAAGTTCGGGCAGCTCGACATCCTTGTTCACGCCCTTGCTTTCGCCAAAAAGGAAGACTTGGAAGGCAAGTTCGTCGACACCTCGCGCGAAGGCTTCGCGCTGGCACTGGATATCAGCGCCTATTCCCTCGTGGCTATTTCCAGGCCGGCCGCGAAGCTCATGCCGACCGGTGGGTCGATCATGACGCTGTCCTACTACGGCGCCGAGAAGGTCGTCGCGAACTACAACGTGATGGGCGTTGCGAAGGCCGCCCTTGAGGCAAGCGTCCGATACCTCGCCAGTGACCTCGGCCCACGCAACGTCCGTGTCAACGCGATCAGCGCCGGGCCAATCCGGACCCTGGCTGCTTCCGGAGTCGCGAACTTCAAGAAGATGTACGGGATGTTTCCGGATATCACGCCGTTGCGCCGCAACATGACCCTCGAGGACGTGGCGGGCACGGCTGTCTATCTCGCGAGCGACATGTCGTCGGGCGTGACCGGCGAAACCATCTACGTCGATGGCGGCTTCAATGTGCTCGGAGTGCCGACACCGGAATCGTGAGCGAACCCCCAAGCGCCTCCACCGAGTCCGGCCCCGGCCCCGGCCCCATGTCTGAGTCCAAGCAGGGGGATCCGGAGCTCGACGCCCACGATGGCAGCCGTTTGCCGGCCCTCGGCCCGCACGGCGAGGGCTGGCTCGTGCTCCAGTTCCTGTTCCTGGGCGCGGTCTTTGTTGCCGGCCTGTTCTTCGGCGCGCACTGGTCGGGCGCACCGCGGTTTGCCGCCTCCGTCGCCGGCGGAGCGCTCATCCTCGCCGGTATCGCGCTGGCCTATCTGGGCATCAAGGACCTGGATCGCTCACTGAGTCCGCTACCTCGGCCGCGCGAGACGGCAGTGCTCATCCAGGACGGCGTCTACCGGCGCGTGCGCCATCCGATCTATGCCGCACTGATGCTGCTCGCACTGGGCTGGGGATTGCTGACCGCATCGTGGCTGGCGATCGCGCTCGCGCTCGCGCTGGCGTTGGTGCTCGACCTCAAGGCGCGCCGCGAAGAGGTGTGGCTACGCGAGCGATATCCCGGATATACCCAATATGCCGCGCACACGAAGAGGTTCGTACCGGGGGTTTACTAGACAGGCACCCGCGCCCCTTCAGGCGAGAGGCGTTGCCTCGGACGCGCCGGCTGAGGGGAGCGCCGTTTCCCGTGACGTGGCCATGGCACTGATCTGTGCCCATTCGCGCGGACGGGTGGGCTAGAGGAGACCCCTCTGGTGCTGTCCTATTCGCGCCCCAGGAGCACTCGGGCGATCGTTGCCTGGCCGCGCGCGTCGTCGAGGGCATGGTGGGTGTGATCGGGATCCAGCCGCAGTTGCTCGTCGATGAACACCCGCCGCGTCTGTGACCACTGTGTGACTCCCTCGCGGCCCATGTAGTACGACTTCAAGTCGAGGGCGCTTACGCCAAACGGGTTGCGCCCGAGGTAGCGCCAGAAGTAATCGGCTACGAACATCCAGTCGAAGGGCGCGTTGAAACCGACGAAGACCGGTCGGCCGTCTGTCCCGCACGCATCGACCAGCCAGGCCGCGAAGCGCTCCATCGCGGTCTCGGGCGTGAGGCCCTCTGTTTCGAGTCGCTCGCGGTCGAGTTGGTGGACCTCCGCTGCCTCGTCGCTCCACGGTCGGTCCGCTAGCGGGCGCAGCTCCAGGTACAACTGGACCTCTGGATCGTGGACCAGGCAGGCGCCGATGGACAGCATGCTGCCCACGCTTGGGCTCTGCCCGGACGTTTCGATATCGACGCTGACCAGCATTTCGGGAACATCGGCTTCATCCATATCCGCTCATGGTGAGTGATGCGAGCGCGTGCGACGTAACGAACCTGCAAGCGCCACGGCCATATCGAGCGGGCGTCAGTGAATCCCGGTCAGGCAATCTGCGCACGTGGGCAACATCCTCATCGGCATCGTCATCGGCATCGTCATCGTGATCGTCGTCCTCGCGCAGTGCACGAGGGCCATCTTCTAACCGTCGTCGGGAGCGCGCCCTCGGCAGAGCCCCGACAAAAGCGGTCATCCACAGTGGCTATCCACAGTTGTCAACCGGTTCGGGGATAACGGCCCGAAACCGGCCAAAACTCGTGGATGGCACATATTGCTGACCCGACCTGCTCTCCCTAATCTTCGTCTTAGCCCGAAGGGGCCACGGAAACCGACTCACAGGCAGGGGGCTTGCTCCCAGTCGGTGAGACCGGCCGGAGGAACAGGTCGCCAGGGACTCGTTCTCTGACGGCGCAGGAGGCTCGTCCTCCCGCAGCCTGCCCTCCAACTCCGAGGTCACTTCGGGTCTTTGCTTGTCCGCCCGCTGGTCGGTCAGCCGAGAGCGTCGAGGATGTAACGGAAGAGGTCGCGCGCGGAGACGATGCCCGTGGCCTGGCCGTCCGTCACCAGCGGGATGTGGCGGAAACCGCCCACTGCCATCTTGTGAATCGCCACCGCGACGCTGTCATCTTCACGCAGTACGACCGGGTCGGCGGTCATGAGGGCGCTCACGAGCGTCCCATCGAGAGGCGCGCCGTGCGTCTTCAGGACCAGGTCGCGCTCGCTGAGGATGCCTTTCACGTGCCCGTTGTCGGCAACGATCAGGCAGCCCACCGACGTCTCCTGCATCTGGCGGATCGCATCCGCTGCCGTCGCGCCAGAGGCGATGGTCATTGGCAACTGCGGATGAACCTCAGCCAGCCGAACGCCAACCAGCTTGGCCTCGAACGCCGTGCCTGGCGCAGGGATGTCACTCGTGCGCAAGTCAGCGCCGCAGTTCTCGCACTCGTCGACGCCCTGGATGATCTCGAAGCCGCAGGATGGGCAGATCATTGGAGGGGGTCGGTCATCGGCTGACGGTCAGTCGACCGTCCACGTCTCGCCACTGACCAGCAGCTTCTCGAGATCGCCAATGCCGAACTTGGTGACGGCATCGTCAATCTGCGCGACGACGAGCTGGTCGTGCGTAGGTCGTTGGATGTTGCGCAGGACGCCGACGGGGACCGGGAACTGCGGCCACCACATGCGCGACAGCATGTAGGCGAGGTAGGGATCCTCCGCCTCCTCATCGTGGACCAGCAGGTCGGCCTCAGTCACGCCTTCGACGCCCAATTGAACGGTCTCGGGGTGCAGGCCATTGAGGCGAATGC